>Ga0209488_10003525_pt1 | contig 12529 bp, 13 predicted proteins | sample Rivendell_Oct201_8_FD_188349 | JGI IMG/M metagenome (GOLD analysis project Ga0209488, IMG submission 188349) | Vadose zone soil microbial communities from the Eel River Critical Zone Observatory, Northern California, USA -... | ecosystem: Environmental > Terrestrial > Soil > Vadose zone >...
GACTCGCTCTATGCCTGGGGACCGCTCAGACGCTCGCCTTGGCTCCCGAAACGGTCGAGGACGACCTGCGGCTGGCCCCCACTAGCAACATTGAACTCAACGTAGACCCTGAAAATGCCACCGGGCCATCCGTTGAAGTCCGTCTCGAATTCGAACCGACCGTCACGGATCGTCGCAATTCCACCGTCTGGCCAATTGCCGTTGGCGATGCTGTTCCATTAGTAGTAGGTGAGGAAGGCACCATGGGAAGATCGGTCGTGCCGGTCACATGGACCGTTCGCCCGACGACGCTGACGGTCGGGTGCACGGTTGCCTCGACCTGCCAGAACGGCAGCTGGACTCGGAAGACGAACACGGCGAAGAACGCGACGACTAATGCCAAGAGCGCGATCGAGTAACGCACGCATCGATGTCCTCGCCGCCCTTGCTCGGTCCCACCGATCACTTTATCCCCATCGGTCACGTCGACGAGGCTACAACGCCGTCTGGTCAGTCAGCGTGCACCAATGTCACCCGCTGACGGGCCTCAGACGCGTCGGAGCGTCACATGCAAAGACGCCCGTGATCGCTGCCCCGCCAATCGCGCGGTATGTTGGACAGCATCCCGGAAACTGGGGAGCCGCTTCGATCGTCGACCAGGTGAAATGAAAAGTCGCGCATTACAGTTAGGACTCGCGCTCGTCTTGCTTAGTTCTGCGCTGGTTGGTTGTATGGCCCCGCGGGGGCAATCTCTCGCCTCGGATTGGAAGATGATCGACACTGGGATCACCCTGACTCCCCCGGGCGACTTGGTCCCCTCAGTCTCGAGCGACGCCGCATACGCCACGTGCCTAACCGGCGTCGCGGATTGCGCGGCTTCGTCTCCGACGGCGATCCAGCTTGCTCTCGCGACCGATACCGGATCGGGTCAGCTCGATGCGAACGGGAATCTTCAGCTGACGCTGAATAAGACCTTGGTTTGGGCAATCAGCTGGCGAGGGATTTCCTGCCCGCCGCACAGTGGCGGGCCGGCTCTTCATACATCGATGTCGTCGGGGTCGGGCACCCCGGCCGCAACCGCCCAAGCGTTGTGCGACGAAGTCGCCTTCATCGACGCCGGATCGGGCAAGTTCTATTTCACGACCACCGGCCCTCACCAATAGTCGCGCGGAGCGCGGGCTCGGGCCGCTCTGGTGATTCCCGATGCGCTGCGCGGCCCGCCTGCGACGCGCTCCGATTGAGTCATCTCACCAGGCGGACTCGCACGATCGGTTCATAGTGTGGGGGCTTACAGCGACCTTGACGGCATTGGGAGCCCGTGAATCAACTACCGGCCACTGACGAGCGGGGCCGCGGCGACGAGAGTCGGGAGTGGCTCAACCGGAAAGAGGTGGGGATGTCGAGGACAAGCAAGACGCTCGTGGCGTTGGCTACCGCCGCGATTGTGCTGGTGCTTGCGGCCTGGTTCGACGGCACGCTCCTGAGCGAGGCTCGGCGTCATTCGGCGGCGTCCTTCGACATATCCGGGGTCGCCGCGATGACCGCGCTCGGGTCGCTGCTCGTCGCCGGATCCATTCTGCTGGTCGGGACGCTGGCATTGAGAGCAGCGTCCATGGTCGTCGGCCTCGCCTACGTTCTCGTGGGCGGCTTCTTCGTGGCCCTGCCGTGGCTCGTGTGGAACCTCGCCACCACCAAAAACGATGTGCCTCCGGTCTTGCCGGAGGCACTCGCCTCGGCCCTCGGGAACATCTACTTCTCGACCACCGGCTCGCTGAACGCTGTGGGGACGATCGGCGCGGCCATGCTGATCGCGGGTGTTGCGACGCTCGTACGGTGGTGGTGGGGACGCGCGGCTGCTGCGAGTCGCGTCGAGGTCATCGCCCCCACTGCTGATCCGACGCTCCCGTAGGGCGGCTCTACGGCGGCTTCAAGCCACGCTCCAAGCTGCCCTTCGGCTGCATGATCGGCGTAGTTGAGGTCCACTGCGACGATCTTGCGCGGCCGAGAAAGAGGGGTGAGCAACCGCGCCTTGGCGATGGCCAAACCTGGTCCCGCCGCGGCGAGCAAGACCGCCAGCCAGGGAAGCCAGCGATCCGATTCGGCGACGCTGACGTCGAGTGAACCTGGCGAATCCGCACCGTGGACAGGGTGCACACGGCCCGCATCGACGATTGCGGGAATCCTCCCACCTCTCGTGAACCATCATGGCGAGCTTCATCGAGTTAGCGCGTCAACCGCAACTCGGCCTGATATTAGCTGGACCCGTAGGCCTTTGGCGCTTCCGGCGCCTCGACGCCGCGAGCTGCGGCGATCTGGGCCGCGAGGCCCGAACGGAGCAGGTCTATGTCGGCCGGCAGGACGACCTCGTCCCACCCACTGTCAAACCAGACTGCCGCATCAGCCCCCTGAACCGCGTGCATGGTCACGGGCAGGCCGTGCGAATGCCCGACATCGCGGATCCGCGATACGCTCTCGGCGAAGATCGGAACCGATCGATCACGGCCGATTGCCAGCCCCAGTCCGAGGTCGACGGGCCCGACGTGCAAGCCCGCCAATCCAGGCACGGCGGCGATCGCATCCAGCGTCTCCACACCACGCCGGTCTTCGATCATCGCGAACACACCTGGACGGACGGATGTCAGGTCCGATGGCTCGGGCCGCAGTCCGTATCGTTGCCCGCCGTAGCTGCGACGGCCCACCGGCTGGTATCTCGCGGCATCCAGCGCGTCGGCCACCGCCGTCGCGGACGACACCATGGCGATCACGACTCCTGAGGCTCCGTGGTCGAGGAGCCGCGGCATCAGGGCCAGCTCCTCCTGAGCCAGTCGGACGAGAACGGGACTGCCGAGCGCATCCAGAAGCTGGATGCCTCGGAAGGCCAGCTCGAGATCCCACGTGCCGTGCTGCAGATCGATTCCGACCCAGTCGAAACCGGCTCGTCCGGCCGCTTCGACCACGATCGGGTCCGGGATCATCAGCCAACCGCCGAGGGTCCTCGGGCGGGGTGCGATCGTCACGTCGACCCGGCTCAGAACAGCGCCAGGGGGTTGACGACGCTCGCCGTCCCGCCGGTCACGGGGAGGGGCGCAACGATCAGCGCAAAGACGGACGAGCCATAACGCTCGCAGGCGTCACGAAGCGCCTCGACATCGGGGTTGTCCAGGAACCACAGCCCCATCGACACCATGCCGATCTGATGGAGTGGCAATGGGATGCCCGCGTAACCGGATGGCAGGCGCTCGATGCAGTCGCCAGCGTAGACCGCGACGTCCCGTCCATGAAGCCACGGGATCGTTTCGGGCAGCAGGCCTTCGCGCAGCTCGGGCGTGTCCCGGCCACCGCCTGCCAGGCGCTGCTGCAATCCCGATCTGATCACAACCGCGTCACCCGGTTGCACGGTGGTTTCGGTGAGGGCCTCAGCCGCATCGAGGTCGTCGGCGTCAATGCCATCACCAGCTTCGAGATGGCTCAAGCCGCGCGCCTTCGCGACGTCAAGAAGGACGCCTCGGGTGACGATCCCGTCGTGGGCCTCAAACACCGAAGCGTCACGAAGGCCATCGTCGCCGACGATACTCCCGACGGATCTCCCGTTGTACGCCCGCCCAGCATGGAAGGAGTGACCGAGGGCATCGAGGTGCGTGACCTCGAACCCGTGCGGGGTCAGCGTCAACGATTCGCCCGCTGACACCACGTCGCCATCGACGACCTCCGTGGTCAGCTGGAGACTCACTGGGACCCCGGCAACAGATGAGGTGATGGGGCGCCCCAGCGGCACGACCTCACCACGCCAGGCCGCTGCCAGCGCCTGACGCCGCCGCTCTGGCGTGATGAGATTGAGCGTGCCGAGCGCGTCGTTCTGTCCCCATCTGCCCGCGTTTGAACATCGCTCGAACAGCGACAGGACATTTGCCTCGGACCAGCGGTCGATCACGCTGCCGCGGCCGCGCCCCGCCGGATGCCGACAATCTGCCTGGCCTCTTCCGGTGAGGCCACCTCGCGTCCGATCTCGCGGGCCATGCGAACGACAACGTCGACGAGCTGTGCATTCGTGGTCGACAAGGTCCCGTTTGGCAGGAAGGGATTGTCCTCCCAACCGACGCGGACGTGGCCTCCCATGGCAATCGCCAGTGGAAGGAGCCCCCATTGCGTCGCCTGGTCCATGACTGAGAGGCTCCAGTTCACCCGAGGCGGCAGATGGTGAACGAGGTAGAGCAGCGACTCATGGGTTGGGGGTGTCCAGGCCCCGCCCGGCCAGCCGAGAAACAGGGTCGTCCACACCGGATCCTCGAGGAGGCCCTGTTGGCGGATGAATTCGAGGTTCCAGAAGGCGCCCGTGTAGAACGACTCGACCTCGGTTTTGACCCCGTGCTCGAGGGCCGCCCGGCTGTATGCCTCGAGCTCGTCGCGGGGGTGCAGTGCATACATCTCGTTGGCCGGGTACGCAGGATCCGGCCGGAAATACTCGTCATGAACGTTGAATGCGTACGACATCATCTCGGGCTTGAGGCCCATCAGACGCACCTTCTCGTCCAGGCGGGCGCTCGCGATGCCGAACTGGACGATCGGATCAACCCGCGCACGGATCTTCTCTGTCAGGGCTCGCCACCCATCGAAGTCGATCCGCGAGAGCTTCCGGCCGTCGGCCTGCATCTCCTTGTCGAGGTAGTGCACGCCGTGGTGGTGGACGATGCTCGCTCCGGCATTGACCGCACCGACGTACTGGTCGGCGACCGCGTCCGTGTCCTCGATCGCGGGCATGTTCGGGTTGCCCGGATACGACATCGTCGAGTCCACCGTGACGGTGATGACGAGCTTGTCCATCGAGTTCAGTTCCTCCTTGTGGGTCGTCTGGATGAGACTTCGTCATGGTCCCGACTGGCCGCCACGAGATCAGCAAGCTCCTCGGCATCGACTTCGCCCCGGTCGATGACGCGGACGACCCTGCCGAGCTCGAGCAGCACGATCCGGTCCGCCACCGGCAGCACGTGGACCATGTTGTGATCGATGTAGAGGACGCCGAGCCCGCGGTCAGCCGCCTTCCGGATGTCGGCGAGAACATTGCGCGTCTCCCGGACGCTGAGTGCCGCCGTGGGCTCGTCGAGCAGCAGGAGCTTCGCGCCGAAATGCATCGCGCGGGTGATGGCGACGGACTGGCGCTCCCCGCCCGAAAGCGCAAACGCCGCCTCATCCGCCGACCGGATGCGCGTCAAGCCGAGATCTGCGAGTGCCGCCTCGCAGGCTTCGCGCATCGCCGTCCGCCTGAGAATGCTGAGGGGCCCGACTCGTCGGACCAGCTCCTTGCCGAGATAGAAGTTCCGCCAGAGGCTCAGTTGGTCGACGATCGCGAGGTCCTGGTAGACGGCCTCGATGCCGAGGTCCCGCGCGGCGGCGGGCGAGGCAAAGCGGACCTCCTGCCCCTGGAACCGCATCGTCCCGCTGGTCGGCGGCTGGTAGCCGGCGAAGATCTTCAACAACGTCGACTTGCCGGCCCCGTTGTCGCCCACAAGGGCGACCACCTCCCCGGGCCAGACGGCCAGATCGACGTCGAAGATCACATGGTTCCGGCCGTATTTGTGGTTGACGCCACGAAGGTCGAAGAGCGGCTCAAGGGACCTATCCACATCATGGACCGGCGGCAGCGTGGTCGACGTCATTCCCGGCCTCCGAAGCGACCGAGCCGCACGTTCGAGATGACGACAACCACGAGCAGGAGCCCGATGAAGGTCACGTAGAAGGACCCCGGCGCCCCGATCAGCACAAGGCCGATCTGGATGGTCGCCAGCAGTAGGGCGCCGATCACCGAGCCGACGATCGTGCCACTGCCGCCGAAGAGGGAGGTGCCGCCCAGCACCGCCGCGGTGATCGCCAGCAACTCGTACTTGTCGCCCTGCGCCTGCGTGACGCCCCGCAGGTAGGCGAATTGCATGCAGCCAGCAAGGCCCGCCAGCATCGAGCACACGATGAAGTTCGTGCGGCGGATCCGGGAAGTGGCAACACCCATCGCCTTGGCCGGTCCGGCTTTGCCGCCTGTGGCAAACGTCCAATTGCCGTATCGAGTTCGTCCGAGCACGAACCAGAAGACCAGCGCGAAGAACCCCAGCCAGACGATCGGCATGTAGAAAGGCAGCTCACCGAGGCGGGAGCCGAGTAGAACCATGGTCGGATGGTCGCCGAACGCCAACAACTGGTTGCCACTGATCAGAAGGTTGTTGAGGCCTTGCAGGACGAACAACATCCCGAGCGTCGCGATGAAGGATGGGATTCGGAAATAGGTCGTCACCCAGCCGTTGATGGTGCCAACGCCGGCGGCGACGGCCAGTGCACCGGCCAGCGCGACCCATTCGTTGATCCGGAGCGTAATGAACAGGATGCCCCAGACGATCGGGGTGAAGGCGTACAGCTGACCCACCGAGAGGTCGAACTCGCCCGAAATCATCAGCATCGTGACACCGATCGCGACGATCCCGACGGTTGAGGCGATCGTGGTGATGGCCGTCAGGTTGTTGGGCGACCAGAAGTTGGCTGACAGGATCGTGAAGACCGCGACTGTCACCAGCAGCCCAACGCTCGGGCCGAACTCCTGGCGCCGGGCCAGACGCCCGATGACCAGCGACCGGCTTCGGGTTGGTGATGCGGTCGGGCGGGTCACAAGCGGATCACTGGTCACGGTCATCTCGGGGTTACAGCGTCGCAGAAGATCGTATGCGATGGCCCGCGGGCTGGGGGAAACCCGCGGGCCATCGCCGACTTGGAGGAGGCCTCAGCAGTGGCCGGCAGTGACGCAGGCCTTGATCGTCCCGATGTTGTCCTTCGTGACGATCGAGGTGCCGGTGTCAACGTTGGCCGGCTGAAGGCTGTACTTGGCCTGGTTCGCGAGGTTCGCGACCGCAAAGTAGCTCTGGAGGAATGGCTGCTGGTTGATCGCCATGGTGATGACGCCCTTGTCGATCCAGTCGGCCGCCTCGGCGCCGACATCGAACGTGGCGATCGGCAGCGAGAGCTTGTTATCGGACACGTACTTCGCGGCCGGATTAGCCGCAGGGTTGCCGAGGCCGACGATCCCGCAAATGGCGGGGTTGTTTTGCAGTTTGGCGCTGATCAGGCCCAGGTTTTGCTGCGCGTCACCACTGCCCGCGAGATCCTCGTGGGTGAAGCCGGCCGCGTCGAGGGCCCGCTTCATACCGTCGGCGCGAAGGGTCAGCACGAATGCCGTGGGGAACGGGTTCATGATCAGGACCTTGCAGCCCGGGGTCTTCAGATTGGGAATCCAGGCTTTGCCGAGGATCTCGCCGGAGACCGCCTCGTTCTGGCCAACGAACGCCAAGCCTGGGATGCGCGGGTCGGAGGGTGCGTTCTCGCCCTCAAACCGGTTGTTGTTATAGAGGACAACCTTGATACCGGCGTCGAGCGCCTCCTTGGTGACGGCCTCCATCGTCTTCGATGTGAAGTCGATGGCAATCCCGGCCGGCTTCGCCGCTACGGCAGCCCGGGCGAGCGACTCCATGCCAGCGTCGCCGGTGTCCTGGGCCGGCGCCTGGAAGACGACCTTGACACCGAAGTCCTTGCCGGCCTGATCGGCGCCATTTTTCTGGGTGATCCAGAAGGGGTCAGTCAGACTCGGGGCGATGATGTACATCGTCTCGCCCGAGCCCGCGCCCGCGCTCGGAGCTGCTGTCGACTGACAGGCTGCGGCGACCATCGCGAAGGCGGCGAGCGTCGCCACCATGCGATGACGGCTCTGCAGGTGACCGCGCATTTGGCCTCCTCAAACTGTTGCACAATCTGCAACACGGTGCGTCAAGCAGACGCGTCTCCGTCCGAGAATATCGTCGCAGCCTGCAATGTCAAGAGCGTTGCGACGGGATTGCGTCCCGCAACGTTGCAACTTGCACAACGTGTTGTTCATCAATATGCTCGCGGCGTGCACCCGGTTCGACGAGTCTCGATAACCGAAGCCACCAGCGATGCGATCGAGCGCGGGGCATCCCCCATCGCGCGTGCCTTCCGTGTCGTGGAACTCCTCGCTGAGCACCCCCGTTCAGCTTCCGAGACCGCCCGTGCCACAGGCGTCAACCGGAGCACCGCGCTCCGACTGCTCCAGGACCTGGAGGCGACCGGGTACGTCGCCCGAGATGCTGTCACGAAGCATTATTCGACCGTCCCAACGCGCTTTTTCGCGCTCGTCGCCGCGCACCAGGACCACGCGGACTGGAGCGAGGCGATCGATCCGGTTCTCGCTGAGCTTCGCGATGAGACCGGGGAGGCAACGGTCCTGGGTGTCCCCGCGAATGGGGCGATGGTCTACCTCGCCTACTTCCCGTCAACGCAACTCGTCGCGGTCAGGGAGCGGCTCGGAACCGTCCGCCCCATGCATGCATCGGCACTCGGGAAGGCGTACCTGGCAGCTCTGCCGACTGGCACGCTTGATGTTGAACTCGGCCGCCTGAATTTCGAGGGCGGTTCGCCACAAGCGGCCAAGGGTCCGATCGAGCTGCGCGAACGCCTGAACACGGCGCGCGAGCTCGGTTACGCGATTGACAGGAATGAAACGTTCGATGGCGTCGCCTGCGTCGCCGCATCGGTTCGGATCGGCTCGACCCTGATCGGAGCCATCGGGGTCTCGGGACCGTCGTCACGGTTCACGGACGACCGGATCGCTGAGATTGGTGCTCGAGTCCGGGAGAGGGCGGGCTCGGTCGACGCGAGGCAGCGGTAGTGGATCCGGATCGGGGCCTGCTCACCGGCATGTCGGTCTGCTTCCTGCGAGACGATCTCGAGACCGCGACACGCAACGTCGCCGAGCTCGGTTTCGAGGCGATTGAGGTATACGGCGGCCATCTCACTCCGGGTATGCCGGGTGTCGCCGCGTTCGAGGGACACGCCGAGGCTGCCGGAACACTGATCCGCCGCCAGGGGCTCGTCGTGTCGACACTAAATGTCGTCGGCATGGAAGGCTTCGACCCGTTTGGCGGGACGGCCGCGTTCGACGCGACCGTGGCGTTGACCGCCGGGCATCTACGGCTGGCAGCAGCCTTGGGATCGCCTCGGATTCTCGTGTGGGAGGGGCGCGTCGCCGACGTCAGGGATGTCCCGGCCGCCTGCGCCACGCTGTCGCGGTGCTTCGAAGCGGCTGCCGCCAAGTCCGGTCTTGCTGACCCGCCTCGCATCTCCGTCGAGCTCCATCCGTTCACGTTCGGACTCGCGCACCGGCGAGTGGCGGAGCTGTCGCGCGCGCTCGTCGGCGTTGGAGCCGGGATCTGCTTCGACTTCTGTCACTTCGGCGTCGCCCTCGGCAGCGACCTGCTCACTGCCATCGACGACGAGGTCCTTCCGGCGATCAATCACGTGCACTACTCAGACACTGACCTGGTCACGTCCGAGCTTCATTTCCCACCCGGGGATGGGCGTCTGGACCTCGACGCGATCGGTCGGCGGCTCAAGGGTCGCGGTCTCTCGATGGGGTGGGACCTCTTTGGATGGCCCAGCCCTCGACAGGCGATCGAGACGCACATGAACCAGTACCGAGGATTCGTCCGGTCTCACGCGGCGTCATCGGGCGTCGTGTGATCGCGGCCGTTGCGACCGCAATCCCGACCACGTTACTTGAGCTGCGCGATCTGCCCGCTCCAGAACCGGCTGAGGGGGAGCTGATTCTCGAGGTCCAGGCGTGCGGAATCTGCGGCACGGATCTCCACATCCTCGATGGCGAGTCGTACCGACCCGAGACGCCGTTTGTCCTCGGCCACGAGCCGGTCGGACGTGTCGTGGCGGCCGGAAGTACCGCGGACCGCGCGTGGCTGGGCCGGACGGTCACGGTCACCCTCTTCACGGGCTGCGGCACCTGCTATGTCTGTCGCGCAGGCGACGAACGGTTGTGTCCCGATCTGAAGTCGATCACCGGTGTCCTGAGCGCACCGGGCGGATTTGCCGAACGGCTGCTCGTCCGGACTGCCCATGTCGTGGAAGTCCCGGACTCGCTAAGTCCCGTCGAGACCGCCGGTCTAGTCGACGCGGGAGCGACGGCGGCGAACAGCGTGCGCGTCCTCGGGCGGGACCCGGATGGCCCCCTCGTCGTGGTGGGGGCCGGACCCGTCGGTTTCCTGGCGGCGGAGCTGGCGACAGCCAAGGGGTGGGAGGTCTCGGTCGTCCAACGCAGTGCGGCGCGCCGCGGCTCCCTGGAGGCGCTGGGTTATGCGGTTGCCGAATCGCTGGCCGACGTGATGGTTCGGCCCACGGCTGTGATCGACGCTGCCGGGTCCCCCCCGATCCTGCCGTGGGCACTTGAGGCACTCGCCCCGCACGGCATCTTCGTCGCGGCGGCCTACGGACCTCTGGACCCGCTGACCCTCGCACCGGTGGCCCGCAAGGAGCTACGGGTCGTGGGGGTGCGCTCGGGCAGCCGATCCGATCTGATAGGTGTCCTTGCCGCCGCCGCGTCCGGCACGATTCGGCTGCCGCAGGCGACAGTCTGGCCGCTGGCGGAGATCAACGCGGCGTTTGCAGCCTTGCGCGGGAAGACGGTCGCCGGCAAGGCGGTCATCGTTCCCCCAGCACCGTCGTGAGGGCCTCGGTCGCGGCCATGGAGCGGCTTGGCAGGGACCTGTTCGTCGCAGCCGGAACGAGGGAGCCCGATGCGGATACGGTGATCGCCCACCTTCTCGAAGCCGAGGCGATGGGCCTCCGGTCGCATGGTGTGATGCGGATCCCGCAGTACCTCGCGGAAATCGAGGCGGGCGATCTCGAGCCGCGCGGCTCCACGATCGTGGAGACGACCCAGCCCGGGCGAGCCGCGGTCGACGGCGGCGGAACCTTCGGCCAAGTCGTCGGGGTCCGGATGGCCGAGGTCGCCGTCGAGCTCGCGCGAGCCAATGGGATCGCCATCGTGACCGGGCGGCATATGGGTCACACCGGCCGGATCGGAGCCTACCCGGAGTCAATCGCAGCCCAGGGCATGGTGGGGATCACGGTCTGCAGCGGGCCGCCGTCGGGACATTGGGTGGCTCCCTTCGGTGGCCGAGAGGGACGGATCGCGACGAACCCCATCGCGTTCGCCTACCCTGCGGCCGGCGGGCCGCCGGTCGTGGCCGACTTCTCAACGGCGGCGACCGCCGAGGGCGTGATCCGGAGTCTGCGTCATCGCGGCCTGGGTGCGCCGGAGGGTTGGCTCCTCGATGCTGATGGCCATGCGACCACAGACCCTGGCGCCCTGTACGAGACGCCACGAGGGACCATCCAGCCGTTCGGGGGCGCTCAGGGCTTTCGCGGGACGGCCCTTGGCCTGTTCGTGGAGGTCCTCGCCACGCTCCTGATCGGTGACAGCGTGGACGACGAGCACCGGAAGGGCAGCAATCTGGCGGTGCTGGCGATCACGACGCAGGACGGGTTCGCGGACCTGGCGGCGGGCTTGAACCAGCACCTTCGGTCCGCCGCAGCCATCGATATCGAGACCCCCGTCTGGCTGCCGGGCGACCGTGAGCAGATCAATCGGACGGCTGCCGGTGGGACAGTGGAGATCGATGGGCCGACGTGGATTGCGCTCGCCGATGCAGCGGGACGGGCCGGCATCGACACGCTCCAGGATCTGGGCTGAGATTTGGACACGGGTCTCGAGGGCCGTCGGGCCCTCGTCGTAGGAGGAACCTCGGGCATCGGTCGGGCAATCGCCCAGGCGCTGGTCGCCGAGGGCGCCGAGGTCGCGATCGCCGGCCGACGCCCTGCGGGAACCGACGGAATGTTCGCGGCGACGATCTCTGCAGATATCGCCGATGAACGGCAATTGGACGCGATGGTTGCCGAGGCGGTCCGGGCACTCGGCGGGCTGGACCTGTTCATCAACGCGGCCGCGCTTCGTGAGAACCAAGACCTCTTGGAGCTCGAGTCGGCGGCGCTCGATCGGACGCTGCGGACGACGTTGACGGGCTGCATCCTGGCCTGCCGCGCCGTCGTGCCGCACCTGCTGCGCGGAGCGAACCCAGCCGTCGTGATCATCGGGAGCACGGCGACCAAGAGCGTTCAGCCGGGCGAGACGGCGTACCGGGCGGCCAAGGCCGGCCTCCAAGCTCACGTCGAGGTGATGGCCGTGGAGCTGGCGGTGGCCGGGATCCGCGTGAACCTCCTCACGCCTGGCGCCGTGGACACGCCCTTCGTCGCGAAGGTGCCGATTGAGGCCCGTGCCGCGGTAGCCCGCCAGATCCCGATGCTCCGGGAGGCGACACCGGCCGAGATCGCTCCGGCGGCTGTGTTCCTCCTCTCCCATCGCCTGTCCTCGTACGTCACCGGCGCGGAGCTTGTCGTCGACGGCGGTCTGCAACATCGGCCCCTCGTCATGGCTCGGCCGCGGTGAGCGGCACACCTCCCACGGCGCGTCGAGTCGCGGTCGTGACGGGAGGTGCCAGCGGGATCGGTCGGGCAATCGCCGAGCGCCTCGCTGCGGACGGCGCTGCCGTGGTCATCGGCGACATCGACGTCGAGCGAGGCCGGCAGGTGGCAGATCGTCATCCTGGGATTTCATTCGTGGCGACAGACACAACGTCGCCTGACGATCGGGCCG
>Ga0209488_10003526_pt1 | contig 12527 bp, 16 predicted proteins | sample Rivendell_Oct201_8_FD_188349 | JGI IMG/M metagenome (GOLD analysis project Ga0209488, IMG submission 188349) | Vadose zone soil microbial communities from the Eel River Critical Zone Observatory, Northern California, USA -... | ecosystem: Environmental > Terrestrial > Soil > Vadose zone >...
GGGGGGGGGGGGGGGGGGGGGGGGGGGGTTCCGAGGACGGTTGCGGAGGTTGGCGCTCGCGATTCGAATGTGCAGACGCGGTAGACCTGGGACCGAGAGGAACAGGTTGTGCGATCGTAGAAAAGCTCGATGACCAGCCTGAAGAGGTCTTTCCGTTGAGACTTGGTGCAGCAAGCTGGGTCGGGCGTGTCGGACTGGAGGACGGACCAGGTTCAACGAGTGAATTGCGCGACTTGAGAAAAGGGATAGGAGACTTGAATGACAAGAACATCAAGAAACGACGAGTGAGAGGGGCTCACGGTGCTAGCGATGGCTTGTTCGCTCCATTTTATCTCAACTTGCTTGCCTTTGTGAGGCAGCTTCTGTTGCATGGCACTGGGCCCAGTGGGAGGCGGCCTCGACTGGCCCGTAAGGGGATTGGCATGACCGTTGAGAGTCGGCTTGGCGGTTCTACTTTGCGTGTTGCCATTGAGTAAGCTCCGCGGACCTGTTGGTGGAGGTGCGCCTATACGATTGATGAGGGGAGTTGGTGAAGACGATGAGGGGGGTGAGGAAGAGGAAGAGGACTGTGGGGGGTGAGGAGAGGAAGAAAGGTCAGTTTGGTGTGAATGACGCTTTGGAGGGACGCCATTTAGTGAGTTTAAGAGAGCTCGTGGACCGGTGGGAGGGGCCTTGCCTGACATTGTCGAGCCAAAACTGGCCGACGTTGTCGAGGAGAGCGAATATCGTCAAAGGTGTAGTTGAGATTGATCGACCCCAGCCAGTCAACCTTGTTCCTGTCCTCCTCTTGTTGACACTCGTTTTGTGCGTCTTCTCTCACCCACCCTCATCTCTCTTTCTCTCTTCATTAACTGTTGTATCTTTTGAAGGAGTATTAAAAAAAGTGGATCCCCACAGTGACCGTGCGATCTCGTGTCCATGTCCTCCCTCCTAAAAGCACCACATTTACCCCTCAAGGGGCCTCCGACACGTTATTGCTGCATGATTCATCCTTGGCTGTGCAGACCACGTCAACTGCCAAACTAAAAACATGGCCAGATGTCGCGTATGTTTACGGCGAATCGCACAAGGAAATCATAAACTTCGTACACGTACCACACACCAGACAATTTTTTAATTCTTTTTCGTTGAAAAATGATCCTTAAAATAAGCCATTTATTATTTTCTTTTCTAGGGTTAGGGTTAAGATATGCTAAGAGCAAAAATGAGGCCCGCCCAGCCCGAGGGCCGGAGCGGGACAGGAAAATATTGAGACGGTGCATGAACCGAAGCCCATACAAACCGCAAATTCCCCCTGAGGACAAGGTCGCCGTGCAATGGGAAGCCCTCACGGCCCATAAACCCAGGTACATGAAGGGATCTATGCCATCAAGGTAAGTATGAAGATTTATCAGGGTTGAATCGAAGCTTTATAAACAGTGACGCGTCGCGCACGGACCATTCGCCCATGTACTGAGCGCACGCGGGTGGGGGCACCACCATCATCTTCTTGTCAATTGTCTCATCCACTCAAACAGTTCGCTTCGGTTTTTGTATTCTGAGGCGCGCGCCAGTGGATTTCAAACCTTCTTGCACGCCACACACCTGCAAGCAGCCAATCATACACATGGCCTAGGTCACCTGGACTAGTGGTAATGGATCTTTCGCACCACGTTTGTCTTCGGTGACGATATATTATATTCTGGAGACGTAGTCGCCGATGCTTGCTGGGGAACGAAAATTGGATACATTTGATATACAACGCGGTGCGTACCAGATGAGAACATACGGGTGTTCGTCACCCCGGCTACCGAGTCGTGGCGTCGAATCACCCGAGCTCGCAAGCAAAAGCGAGTTTATGACTTGTCACATTACTCTCCACCTATCAAATACAGCGGGACATACCTCTGCTACATCCTCTAGTGCAAAAGAGAACACGCATACTCCCAGCCTCGGCGTGCCTTTATCTTCAGACTACTCTGATATGAGAAACCCAAATGGTTGCCCTCCTCGCATCGTCCAACATGCAGCTCGGCCACGGATGTCAGGCCCTTTGGTATTTTATCATACATGCATGGGAACACCATTACTAGCCACGGTCGATCAAGAGCTTAAAAAGAATCAACACACATCTCACAGGCGGCGCAGTCGCTATTTGCGGAGCTAGACGGGTAGAGCACGCGCATTACTTCCGGTCTTGCAAAATCGGATCATTGATGACGCCGGCGTTATTAATGCTATTGGAGGTGGAGGGAGCTGGTATGAAGGGACCAGGGAGGTCGACTCGGTCAGCCCGGAGGAGGAAGAATGCCCAGGGGGGGTGCTCTTATCTCGATAACGTACTGTTCAGTCTGCAAGTGGGTTCCCGAAGCGCTGTCTACTGACATCCATCCGCAACGGAACGTTTGGGTGCTCCTGGGCTTTTCGATCGCCGCTAAACCACTCAGTTCTATTCGTGGTACTCTCGCTCTAGTCGATCCAAGCCTCTTGATCCATCAGGGGTCCACGCACGATTCAACTCAAAACAGTGGCGCCGGGGTCAGTGGAGTGTAGAGGAGGGCGCACTACTCTGGTCTTATGACCAAGAAGAACATATGACTTTTATTATGCTACTACCGCCATTGGTAGGGTTCAGAGTGTACATGAAAGGATTTGGATGAGTGTCTGGAAAAGTCGTCGGTAGAGAAATTCCGTTGTTGTATTGTTTGGTACGCAACTGTTTGGGCTAGATAATTGTTTGTGTGAGGTTTCAAGAGCAAGTGTGGAAAGGAAAGGGCAGACTATGATCCCATATCAGTGAAACTATCACTTGTGAAATATGGCCACGAATGGACCGTGAACATGCTCAGCTTTGCTTGGGAACAATTGGACGGTAAGGTCACCAACACACTCAGAGAAGCTCTCATGCTCGAAGACCCGATAGCTACTGAGGACACTGTTCACCCTGACGTTGTGGTCAAGAAATTTACCAGAATCGGTGTTCGCGAACAGCGATACTGATCTCCAACGTAGTGCTCCCAGTCGAAACCATTGTTCGTCCAGAAGGACGACAGGATACGTCACAAATGGTGCAGTGAAAGTCATAGTAGGTCTTAAAGGGAGACAAATTTATAAGCTGGATCGGATTTGAGGGTTGTGAGGGTGCTCACCTCATCTTTTGTACGCGTGAAACGGTTGACCTGCGTGGATATGTCCATGTCGAATCTTGGAACGGCCGTAGGGTGTTCAGGTAGAGATACTCGAACGTGTAGAAGTCAGAAGCACCGGAGACGACGGTCAAAACACTCCGCCTAATAGCGGTTCGATGAATGACCTTTGGCAATCTAATGCATGTACGATGGCATCAGCGAAGACAAGGCCGGCAACTTTGAAGCAGGGATCGTAGGCGGTCGCGCTGCTAAGCAGAAAGGGACGGTGTCCATAACAACATAGCGGCCAAAGGGCAGAACAAGCGTGTTAAGAAGCGATACTGTATGAGTAGCTTGGCGAGGCTATATGAGTGAGCGAGATCGACGAGCTGCCATGGCGATGGCCCAGGCATGCCCCTCTATCATCCGCCTTTCTTGAGCCGGAAACAGGGTTGATCCGTCGATCCACAGTGATGATATCACGCAAGTTATTGGGCCAGCCAGATCATATACAGGCTCACGGTAGTCCTACCCGGGCAGCTTCCCTTTAAAGTGACCCTGACATCCCTAGAAGGTGAGTGTTGGGAAGCTGACAGATGCCAAATGAGATGGAGGCGTCCGAGTCCTTTCTCACAGGACAGTCTGAACCATAGAGAAACAGAAAGGTTAACCTGTTGGAGACCCACGGGTTCGCGCGGTTAGAATTGCCCGCGGACTTGTCAGTAAACGTCGTCTTGGGTAGCCAACCACGCTGATCTCACAAATGTCTCGTCGCCTGAGTTCGATCCCGAGACCGTCGCACTGTCTACTCCCCACCAAAGACAAAGTCCCACCCATCCCCCTTCTTCCACTCCAACCTCCCCCAGAACCCATCACATATCCTGCGCTACCTTGCCCGCCTCGAGATCCTCGCTTTACCAGCACATATACCGTCACAACGCACATCATCCCTGCTGCGTTCCCGCGCAGTTTACCGTTCATCCCTGAGTCTGCAGTTCCCGATCACGATCAGGGGAGCAAGGACTCGGACGAGCGCCGTGCATGGGTTCAGCAGTATACGAATGAGCTTCTCGCTTTACAAACACGGCATGCACAGGACCATCCCGACGCACAGCCGAAGGTCCTGTGGAGCGTGTTAAATCGTTATGTGCGCGCAGGTGCTACTGGCGGTGGCCTGACACTCTTACTGTTGTACGGGAATGGCCTGCATAAGGAAGTGAGCGTCAAAACCGACGCATGGCCATCCTGCTGACTATTCTAGACGTTCGAGACCACACTCCGTCATTTATTGCAAGCCTCGGATGAAGAGAAACGATACCGAATCGACGAGGTTTGGGCTCTCGACGCCGTGCAACACGGGGACTCGGGGTTGGTCAACGCCGAGCAGCTCGGATCTCTATGTAAGTCACCTGCCCTTCATACGCCTCCACTCGGATGTAAAATCAACGATTTTAGTCAATTGGAGGGACCACGCCCGTGATATTTTGAACTTGATATTACACTTCCTGCCCGAAAAAGTCACATCTTCTGCACTTCCAACTAACCTTGCGAGAGTTGCTCTTCAAGTCAGCGAGGCACGGGAGAAGCGTGGTTTTTCCGGTCGCCAACTCGTCGTCGTCGGTCACTCATTCAGTGGGTGTGCTGCGTGCGTACTACTACTTCCCGGAGAGGAGTCGCCTCCTCCGAGTCGCCTGACGCGTGAATTTATTTAGGGTGCTTGCCGCGCAGTCAAACCCTGCACCGTTCTCAGGACTTGTTCTCGTTGACCCTGTGATCGTGCCTTTGTCTTTCCCGCACACTGGGCCCATCGGACTTGTCGTCGCTGCGCTCACCCGGCGCAGCGTTTGGCCGAACCGGTAATCGCGACATTTGAAATTACAAGCTGGCCTTTCTCACATTTCTGTTTCAGGGATGAAGCGTACTCCTTGATGAGGAAGTCTTCGTTCTTTGGCGGTTGGGACCCAGATGTACTTAGGGACTATGTCGATTATGCTCTTGTTGAAGATTCTGATGGGCGAGTCAGACTCAAGTGCAGAAATATCCAGGTATGCAGCATCGGATCAGCATGTCTGCTGTGCTGAAAATCAGGTACAGGAGGCGGCAGTATATGCGGATATGGCCCGCCGGAACGATGCGTGGTCGGCTCTTCCACAGATAGACAACCGAATCCCGATGAAGTGGATCCTTCCGTCCTATGAGACAAGTATAGTACAGAGTTACGAACTTGCGCAAGAGGCTGTTTGGCGTCGACCCGAAAACGCAACCAACGCCGTCATCTCAACTGGGACGCATCTTGTAAGCCTTATTTATCGACATTCCTTATATGCTCACGTCACACGCCACACGAAGCTCGTCCAAGATAGTCCAAGGGAAGTTGGTAAGCTATTTTTGGCTTCGTTGTTGAGACGCTGAATACATTTGTGTGCTCTAGCTCAAGAACTGCACAAGTTTTTACTGAGTAACAGTTACAATACCTTTGTAAAAAGTAGTTTGTGATACGTAGATACGTGATCATCAATATTGAGTACATGCGCCCACCCGATCATGGCTCAAAAGGGGTGAGGAGCACACGAGGTGAAAATCGGCGAACGGCCATAACGGAAGGAACAAATTTGTTTGGTTCTTGCAGTGCACTCTCTTCTCTCTCTTTATTGGTAAACTCTCTCCCTTCCCCTCCACGAGACTGGCCACGCCTTTCTAGCGAGCGCCCACTCGTTCTTTCCCATCATCCTTCCCCTCCACTTGTCGCGCAACCCCCTTCACATCCCATCTTACGCCGTGGCCTTTCCATGTCATGTCGTCATTAACACGGCTACAGGCGACCTTTACCACCTTTGCTGTACTTTCCTTTTTCTTCGCCCCGCAAGCATGGGCAGCCCCGCATTCCGTCCATATCAAGAGGAATACCAGTGGCGGTGGAAGTAAAATAGTCGTACGTCCCCCTGCGTGACTCCCTTGCTCAGCTCAACGTGCTTTCTCATCTTCTTAGGCCCCGGTCATCGCCGCTCTCGTTTTCCTCATCGCAATTCCCATGGTGTTCTTCAGGAATACGCTTCTATCGAAACTCCGACACATCACCGTCCACTCCATGTTTTCGCCACGGACCCCGGCGCGGACGACCGTTCGGAACCTTACGGCGGAGGAGGTTGCTGGGGCAGCTGCAACAGACCAGGCCAACGCGGCGGCAGTCGCTCGCACAGAGCGACGGACGAGGCGCAATAGGCGCACCCCCAGTCAAATCTCTACCCGCTCGCTTCCGGCATACATGAAAGAACCAGGGGAGCAAGAGCTTGTAATCATACAGTAAGAGCCGCGGTCTTGGCAACATTTTTTAAAAACTTATTTCATATCGTGTGCACAGAGGCTCGCAGGACCTGGAAGACGCTCCGTTGACGGCACAGGTCGTCATGCCATCTGTTAGAGAAGACGAGGACGAAAGTGCGAATTCGCATTCTCGCAATCCCTCGCAAGCGTCTTATGTCATCGTAAATGATGACGATTCTCATGTCCAAACACCTCTCCTCCACCCTGACGAATCTAACGCTACTCACGAACGCCCAAATCATAACGCTCATGTTTCACTACCCTCCATGGATATTTCCGATCTCCGATACAACGATCTTACCCCGAATAACCCAGTGGCCACAGACCCTCGAGGTGAAGCCCCGCCATATTTCGAGGTCGTCGGGGATCTGCTTGGTACTAGGGCTACTTCTGGGGAGCTCGCTCGTGTTGAAACTACAGACACTTTGCCCTTTGCCTCAGATACTTTGCTTGCAGATAGCGCTGCAATCCCACCAGTGCGCCGACGATCCATGTTCCGGGGCCTGATCGATGCGGCCTCGCGCGCTCTTTCATCGCCTCATTCTTCGACTCAACCCCAACCCCCTTCTCGGCCATCTCGGGATGTGGCTGTCTCCCCCTCACCGCGCCCGTCAAATCTGTCTAACCGGCCGCGCGGAACACGCTCCCCACCTATGGGCCACCGCACGATGCCGTCAAACTCTGGTTCCGTTCTGAGCATGACCTCCTCCGCATTCGGACGCACTGCATCGCGCTCACATTCCCGTTCAATAGCTAATGTGGCCGGAGGGCTCGCCTCATCGTCGACCATCTCTATTACCTCTATCTCTGCCCCGCTGACTCATACAGCTGTGCGCACTGATTTTGTGTATCCGCGTTCGGGACCGACGCCCGAGCAGCTCAAACTCATCTCATCCATTGAATCAGTAAGCAAGTTCGGCGTGCCCTACGGTCCCGATGCGGTCGCGTACGCCTCGGCGTCACTCGTCAATTTGCATGGGCCACCCCCCGGATTTGAGGAACTTGCATCCACAGACGGTTTGCCTGGTCCAAGTGGCACCGCAAATCGCCCGCGCGCCGCATCGGCGCTTAGCAGAGTGTCCCGGGACTACAATGCGCCTGAGTCGAGGGTATCAATGTCTTCCCTCCCGTCGGCAGAATCCGCTGTCGCCTCAGCACCAGCAGCTGACGAGCCAGAGGCTGCGACATCTCGTCCCGAACCTGAAATACGTACTCCCTCACCGGAACCCGAGCCCTTCGAGGACAAAAAGGAACCGAAGGTGAACGATTCTGTCCAGGCAGTTCCCCCACGAGCGCCCTCGCCATCCCCTACCGTAGAAACTATATCAACTGCAGTGACAGTGACTAGAGCCGCTTCATCCGGGCTAGGCAGTGTCCCGGAGTTAACACATGACGCCACATCGTCGGTTACCCATGAAACCGTTCTACCGTCCGTCGGTGTAGAGACGTCGACACTCGCAACACACGCTCCTTTCGCGCCGTCGTCGTTCCGCGCGCCAACGACCCTTCCAGATCATGCGCGCTCCATCTCGCGCTCGAGCTCAGTTGACACGTTCTGCACGGCCGTATCTAGACATGAACACACGGGGGAGTCGGAGCACGGAATTTCAGATGCAGGACAGGAAACGGACGCTTTTACAGATCCGCAGAGTGGCGCGGAGACCGAGGTGGAGACGCCGCCTGTGACTCCGCATGTCGTCTCAGTAGAAGGCACGATACTTCGCCCTGGACCGCCAAGCCTCAGTGTTTGAAGCAAGCTCACAGGCCATCGAGAAAAAGTAGAAAAAACGGACAGAGAAGATATTTTTGGTGATTTCTTATGCGCAAGCGCATCTTTGTATCTGTTGTGGATGATATTCAGGGTTACTTTTTTCCTTCATCTACTTCACTGGTATCTGGACCTGCGTCAAAATTTTCGTAATAATTCACTGTACACACACTCTACATATGCTTTATTTATGACGTTGAATAGATGTATTCATGAGTCATCACGTGCCACGTGCCCTTTAGACCTTTTCAGCGTCCCCTGGTCATCCTCATTCACCTCACCCTTCCCTCTTCCGAAAGCCTAAGTGAATAAAATGACCAGCGGCAAAATAATCATCCGACCACGGAAACCTCAAGACAGCACCTCCGCGACCGCAACTTCTACTCGCCTCGAGGTGCGCCACCTAAGCGCGCCAACAGAGGATCGCGAGCCGCCTACGAACGGCGACGACAGCGATGGTCGCGACGACGCCAACGATGACGCCAACGACGACAACGACGTGCCGACGACCACCCCCGCTACGCCCATGCACGAAGCGGACGACGACGAGGGCAGCGCCTCTGCTTCCGCCTCCGCCACTGTTACTGCTGCCGACGAGCCTGCAGAGGGGGTACCAGCTGTGCCTATGCCGCGTCCGCGCGGCCGTCCACGCGGCCGAGGGCGCGGCGCATTGATGGGGAGCGAGCGCGCAGCAGCTGCTGGACGTGGACGTGGGCGCGGGCGTGGGCGGGGACGGGGCCGCGGGGGGGCACGCGGTGCTGGTGTGGGGGGGATCACGATTCGCCTTCCTGGGCGCGGTGGGGGTGCTAGTGGCAGCAATGGCGTTGTCGGTGGTGGGGGAGACGCGGGGGTCTCTGCTGCTGCGGACGACGAGTCGGCTGCTGCGGGGGGCGGGGGCGCTGGTACTGGCGGAGGGGTGGGGGAGGATGGCACGCCCGGCGCGGAGGGCGGCGCGCTGGGGATGTTGGTGGACGAGGAAGTGATGGGCGGCGGTAAGCCGTTTCGCGTTATTCAGGGCAAGGTGTATGTTATCGAGGGTGACGAGCTCGTCACGGAGGACGACCCGAAGGGCGACACCAAGATTGATAAGAATGGGAATCTGCTCGGTGGTGCGTTGCGCGTGTACCCTCTTCCTCTTCCTCTAGCTCTTGCTCTGATGCTCGGCTTGTGTCCGCTTAGGCCGCAGATTCAAGGCGCAGACGTTCAATCTGCCCAACCGACATCCCGAGCGGATGTACATGCTCGCGATCGACGCGGCTCGAACGTCAGGCTTTCGCGACTCGCTCTACTACTTCCGCCGTAACCCACTCGCGCACAAGCTCAATGCTACCCAGCCCGAAAAAGAGTTCCTCATCGAGATTGGGAAACTCGGCTCTCATCTGCGCACACGTAGCGTCACCCTCATTACCGCGCGCAGTGCATTTAAATTGCATGGCTCAAAGACCCTCATCGGTACGTATATGCCACCATCCCCATGAAGATTTTTTTTTTTTCATATCCCACATATTTGTAAAGAGGGGCGGTGGGTCGTGGATGACTACTACGAAGACAAGGTGCTAGCCGACATCACCGAAAAGGGGCTCAAACCGGGCGACCTCGTCGGGGAGCTTGCAGATCCAAACGCGCCCTCCGCCGCGGCGCTCGCCGCCGCCGAACTCGCGAACGCGCAAAAGGCAGACCGCGCAGGGGCGACGCAGGGCATCTACCGGGCGGGGGGTCCCACGACGCTCTTTGGCGGGCCAGGCTGGGGCCCGTACAGCGACGGCCCGCTGAACGCGGTGCGCAAGTCGCTCCTCAACCGCGACGGGCTGAACGAGGAAAACTGGGTGTTCGTCGCCGCGCAGCGCACCGCCGAGGCGAGCGCCGAGTGGGCCAAGCAGCGCCGGCGCGCTCTCGTCCCGTACGGCGGGATCTTCGGTCATTCCACCTCCTCTTCCTCTGCCTCTGCGCCGCTTGCGGAGAAGGACGAGGATGAGGAGGCGGAGGCGGAGGCAGAGGGAGGCGGTAGAGGCAGAGTGGCCGAGGTGGAGGCGGGAGGGGAGGATGGGCTTGGGAAACGGAAGGCCGGGCAGCAACAGCAACAGCAACAGCAACAGCAGGGACAAGGGCAAGGGCAAGGGCAGGAACAAGAAGAGCGAGAGCGTGCGCGCGAGAAGCGGGTCAATGACGCGGGCGCGCGGAAGCGCAAGCGTGCACGCCGGGAAGAAAAGGTGCCCAGGGGTGTATACGAGCCCCACACCGGCGTCGTCCTCTGTCAGTGTTCTTTTTTTTTTTTTTACTTGACTTGATGCTCATTCCAACGCATCTGGCAGATCGTGCGGATACGCAGCCAACGCAGGCCCGGTGGGAGGGCTTCAAGGATTCGGCGGAGAAGCGACAAGTTCTTGGTGGTACCAAAGCCGGCAATGGGGCATGGGCCCTTGCTTGGGTTGACACCATCATGGAAGTTCCAGCAAGCGAAGAGGATCATCCAATTGGTCGCGCTGCAGCGGAGGAACGCAAGCGGTTGCTAGGACTAGCGGCAGCCGACTTGAATACATAGCACGTTGCCATGAACATTGTCCCCGCTATTCGCTTTTGCTCTGCTCAACTTATTTTTATTTGATTGCGTCTAAGTGATCAGTCGTGTCTCCTTTACCGCATCGAGGACAGGTGATTTTGGAGGAGATGTTGTGTATACAGACATAAGGTATCCGCCGAGGACATCCAAACAACAGCTAAGTATAGGTAAGATGGATAATTTCAGAGCCAAGAAAAGAAAACTGGGCGTCATGCGACATGCAAAAACAGATAGCGGGAGACATATAGACAATATAAACAAGGTATCAGGCCCAAGGGATCGCTCAGCGCTGATCATGAGAACTACGCGTCCTCGTCGTACCCAGACGCTCGGCAACCCGAGCACGATGATTCCTATTCTTGAGATGCACCTCAAAATTACTCATGCCATCACCGGGGATATAGAGCTACCCTGATGGTCAGCGCCAGGCACATGGATCACAAGACACGACGCGACAAACCTTCCCGGGGCAGTCAAGACACTTCACGCGCCACTCCTGCTCACCGCTGGGTGCCGTACGTGGCCAAATATCAAACCTGTCATCTGGATATTTGGCAATCATTGCCGCGTGTGCATCGATTAGCGAATGCGGTGGCAAATCCTGCGAATGACACATAAACTTCGGCAAAATGACGAGACTTTGAGCAATCAATTTTCACCCACCTCGGCGGTGCGTACCGGTGATGTGGGCCGATCTGAGGGCCCAGGGACTGGAGGCGAGATTTCATCTGTCGTGGGTGGCGGCATGGGCGTGTTCGAATCAGATTTCGCATGACCAGTTCCATTTAGCTTCATCTTCTGAATCAAAGGAGACTCTGATGCACTCGAACTTCCAGACGAGACAGGTGAGACTGCCCGTTCCGTGTCGACATGACGACGTCCGGCCCCAGATGGCGCACGCCGTGGTACCTCAACTACTGGTTCCGTCTTGCTAGGGGTCTCAGGTTCAGGTGCCGCCACAGGTGTGGGCTCGTCCTGATCGACGGCAGGCGTGTTGGCAGCGCGCGCAGCAGCGCCGCCCTTCTTTTTGGGATAGATCTTTGACTTATCAGTCTCCGTGCGCAAGCCGAGGTGGTATTCAGGATCTGGGTTATACACGACAGGCCTTGGCCGCCGGTGGCGATGCCAGAATTTACCTGCGACGCACGCGGGTTATCAGAACACTCACATACGGAAATAATCATTCGTAGTTCCATACCACATGTGCCACACTGGGACTTGTCGCCGAGCGGACCCTTGCGACGCCCAATTGCGATGTCTTCTGGACAACCGCAGTTCGAGCAGTGCCAAACCCCATTGATGAAATTTGGGTGCTGCCCATCGGCGAATTCTTTCTCCTTCGCCTCTCTTTCAAGTTCCTTGGCACGCTTAGCTGAGATAACCCTCGGAAGTCTGTTGTCCTGTGGGGGAGGAACCGGCATTGGTGCAGGTGGGTCATTTTCCAAAGGAGGCGGAAGTTTTGAAGCATCCGCGGCAGTAGACATAGTCGGTGCTGAAACGTTAGCACGAGGATGAAGGATCGTTGGAGGATATGACGGTGGCTTGAACAACCCCTTCGTCTTCTTCTCTTTTGGCACAGAAGGAATAGGGGCAGAGGGTGTGGCCATGGGTAACGTTGGCGTGATAACGGCAGTGCCGTTTTCCGACGCCACCATATTGGCAATAGTGAGTGATGCGGCGGCAGCTGCAGCTCTCCGCGACGTGGGCGCAGCAGCGGCCTGCGCCAGGGCAAGGACGGCAGGATCCTCAAGCTCGCGCGGGGCGGTGA
>Ga0209488_10003529_pt1 | contig 12517 bp, 13 predicted proteins | sample Rivendell_Oct201_8_FD_188349 | JGI IMG/M metagenome (GOLD analysis project Ga0209488, IMG submission 188349) | Vadose zone soil microbial communities from the Eel River Critical Zone Observatory, Northern California, USA -... | ecosystem: Environmental > Terrestrial > Soil > Vadose zone >...
TTCGCCAATGGCGTTCTGGTAGGTGTGCTCAATGCGCCGCAAATCTTTTCACGATTTCACACTGGAGGGCATTACTACTTCGGGAAATCCAGCTACCCTGGCGATTCCCCGTTTCATGGTGAAATGGACGAGCTGCGGATATGGGTCACGGCGCGCACCGGGGAGCAGATTCGCGACAACATGTTCCGTCGGTTGAGCGGCGCAGAGGAAGGCCTCGCGGGCCTGTGGAATTTTGACGATCCAAACCAACCTGGACGTGATGCGTCACTTCACGGTTTTCATGGCACGATCAAAAATGAAGCCGACTTTCCCGCAGTCTCGCTGCCGGCAGCGGACAGCCTCGTCATCCCCGCATCGCTGCGCGGCACCGATACCGGCCCCGACAAGCGCTCGACGACGCGCGCCGCCGGCACCACCATGATCGACAGTCCGCCGGGCGACTGATTGCCCGCGCGGATGAAGTCGGGCGCGCCGCCGACCGCGCCGACGTAGCTGCCGCGCGCCATCTCGCCATTCACCTGCCCGGTCAGGTCCACCTCGACCGCCGAGTTGATTGCCACGAATCGCTTGAGCGTCTCCAGCACGCGCGGACTGTGCGTGTACTCGGAGGAACGCAGGCGAATCGCCGGATTGTCGCGCGCGAAGTCGTAGAGCTTGCGGGTGCCGACCAGCATGGCCGCGTCCACCTGCCGGGCAACGCCGCGCCGCAGGAGATCGACCACGCCGTCGCCGACGGTGCCGGAGTGGATCGCGAGGTCCTTGTGGCCGCCGAGTGCGCTGCATACCGCATCGGGCAGGGCGCCGATGCCGAACTCCACCGTGGCGCCATCGGGAACCAAAGCCGCGGCGGCGCGGGCGATCGCCGCTTCCAGCTCACCGAGTCGATAGGGCGCCTGCAGCGGAGCACGCGACGTGTGCACCAGGAGGTCGAAATCGTCCTCCTTGAGGAGGCGCTCGCTCCAGGTCCAGGCACCTGGTCGTTGACCTCGGCGACGATCGCGCGACAGACCTCGAGCGCGGGTATCAAGTAGTCGGCGGCGAGGCCGAGGCTGTACTCGCCGCGCGCGTTCGGCGGGCTCACCTGGACCATCACGACGTCGGCGCGTATCCGCCGGTCGCGGATCAGGCCGCCGAGCTGCGAGTAGGGCACCGGCAGGATGTCCAGCACGCCGGCGTCGGCGAGCGCGCGGTTATGGCCGATGCCGCAGTAGGCGGAGAGCCGCAGCTGGTCGGCGTGCTCCGGTCTTACGCTGCCGGAGTAGTTGATGCCGAGGAATACGCTGCAGCCCGATTGCGCCGCGCGTTGCGCGAGCAGCGCTTCGACCAGCGTCTGGGGCTCGGCGCAGGCCTGGCCCCAGAGGATGCCGTCGCCGGGCCGGATCGCGTCCGACAGCACGCCTATTGCGGGGCGGCGGAACGGCGCAGCATCAGCGCGCTTCGCTTGCAGGTCATGACGAGCTCGTCGCGCTGGTTATAGCCGCGGTGCTCGAAGATCACGATGCCGTTGTCGGGCCGGGATTTGCTCGCCCTTGCCTCAAGGACCTCGCTCTCGACGCGAATCGTGTCGCCGTGGAACACCGGCTTCGGGAACCTGACCTCGTCCCAGCCGAGATTGCCGACCGTGGTGCCGAGTGTGGTGTCGCCCACCGAGATGCCGACGACCAGTCCCAGGGTGAAACAGCTGTTCACGATGCGCTGGCCGAACTCGGTGTGGCTGCGGCAATACTCTTCGTCGAGGTGCAGGGCCGCCGGGTTGTGGGTCAGGGCGGAAAAGAACACGTTGTCCGCCTCCGTCACGGTGCGGCGGATCGGATGCTTGAATTGCTTTCCGACGGTGAGCTCTTCGAAATACAGGCCGGGCATAGGCAGTCTCCTCGCTTATTCGGGTTCGATGCCTGCTTGCTTGATGCGCGAGCCCCAGGCGCCGAGCTGCTGTCTGACGAACTCGCCGAGCTCTTCCGGCGAGCTCGGAGCGGGCTCGGCGAAAAACTGGGCGATGCGCTCCTTGATCGCGGGTCTCGCGAGCGCCTTGTTGGTCTCGGCGTTCAGCGCATGGATGATGTCGTTCGAGGTGCCGGCGGGCGCGAAGATCGCAAGCCAGGCCGAAAGGTCGAAGCCCTGGAATCCCGGCGTTTCCGCAATGGCGGGAACCTCGGGAATCAGCGATGAGCGCTTGGCGCTCGACACCGCGATCGCACGCAGCTTGCCCGACTTGATATTCGCATTGCCCGAAGCCATGTCGGCTACCGTGTAGGAAACCTGCCCGCCGAGCACATCGGTCATGGCCTGGGGCGTGCTCTTGTAGGGCACGGTGACGACGTCGAGCTTCGCCGTGTGCGCGACCGAGGCGCCCACGACCTGTCCGATGCTGTTGCCGTAGCCGAAACTCAGCTGCCCCGGCTGGGCTTTGGCCTGCGCGATCAGATCGGCGAGGCTGTGGATCGGCAGCTTCGGATCCACCACCAGCACCACCGGGATGTACATGATGCGCGCGACCGGCGCGAAATCCTTGACCGGGTCATAGCGCAGCGTCTTGAAGAGGAACGGATTCGCCGAGTGCGTGGTGTTCGTGGTGAAAAGCAGCGTGTAGCCGTCGGCGGGCGACTTGGCGACGGTTTCCGCCGCGATCTGGCCCGAGCCGCCGGGCTTGTTCTCGACCACGAACGACTGGCCCATCGCGGCACGCAGCTCTTCGGCAATCATGCGCGCCGCGATATCCGTCGCGCTCCCGGCGGCGAAGGGCACCACGAATTTCACCGGCTTGGCGGGATAGGGCTGCGACCACGAGGCCGAGGACGAGAGCGCTGCGAATATCAGCAAGAGACGTGTGAGCATGCTTTACCTCCGTAGGTGCGCGGCAAGCTGGAGGAGTTTCTGCGCCTGGGTGAGGTGCGGCTTGTCCAGCATCCGCCCGTCGAGCTGGACGGCGCCGGCGCCTTTCGCTGAAGCGAAGGCGTCGATGACGCGCTGTGCGGCGGCGATTTCCTTCTCGTCGGGCGAGAAGGCGCTGTTGATCACGTCGACCTGGTCGGGATGGATGGCGATCTTTCCGGAGAAGCCGGCGCGGCGCGCCGCCTTGCTGTCTGCGGCGAGGCCTTCGGCATCGCGGAAATTTGTCCAGACGGTGTCGATCGCGGCGACGCCCGCGGCATGCGCGCCGAGCAGGCAGAGCGCACGCGCGAGCTTGTAGGTGAACTCGTATTCGCCGTCGGGCAGCCGGTTGGTGCTGGCGCCGATGGCGGCGGACAGGTCTTCCGCGCCCCAGGTGAGCGCGACCAGGCGATCGCTCGCCCCGACGTAGGAATCGAGCGCGAACATGGCGCGCGGCGTTTCTGTCGCCACTGGCAGGATCTTGGTCGCGCCGCGGGCGAGACCCTCGCGTGCCTCGAGCGCCGACAGATAGTGGTCGAGCGTCACGCTCTGCGCCGCCGAGTCGCACTTCGGCAGCATGATGCCGTCGGGCGCGCCGGGCATCACCGCGGCGAGATCGTCGAGCGCGAGCGGCGTCTGCAGCGGGTTAACACGCACCCAGAGCTGCTGCTTGCTGCGATCGGTTCTCGACTTGAGGTAGTCGCGCACCATGCCGCGCGCCACGGGCAGGCGCTCGGCAGCCACCGCATCCTCGAGGTCGAGCACCAGCGCGTCGGCTTTGGAGAGCTGCGCCTTGGCGAGCTTGCGCTCGCTGTCGCCGGGCACGAAGAGCAGGGAACGCAGGATCATCTATCGTCCTTTGAATTGCGGTTTGCGCTTGGCCGCGAAAGCGGCCGTCCCTTCCTGGAGGTCCTCGCTGTCCTGCAACAGGCGCAGGAAGAGCTGCTCCATCCGCAAGCCGCTCGCCAGATCGAGGTCGCGGCTGCGCAGCGCCAGCTCCTTCGCCGCCTGCACCGCGAGGGGCGCGTTGGCGGCGATGCGCTTCGCATAGCCCATCGCGGTATCCATCAGCTGCGGCAGTGGCACCACCTTGTTCACCAGTCCCCAGCGTGCGGCGGTGGCGGCGTCGATCGATTCGCCCGTCAGCAGCATTTCCATCGCGATCGCGTGGGGCAGCTGCTGGATGATGCGCTGCGTGCCGCCATTGGCGGGGAACACTCCGCGCTTCACCTCGGCAACGCTGAACGTCGCGTGCTCGGCGGCGACGCGGATGTCGGCTGCGAGCAGCAGCGTCATGCCGCCGCCCAGGCAATAGCCGTTGACCGCGGCGATCACCGGTTTCCAGACTTCGAGCCCGCGGTTGAGGAGCTGAGACTTCTGCGTCAGCAGCAGCTCGGCGAGCTCGGGCGGCTTCGGGATGAAGCTCTTGAGGTCGGCGCCGGTCGAGAACGATTTCTCGCCCGCGCCGGTGATCACCGCGACCCGGATCGCGCTGTCGTCGCGCACCGTCTGCCACGCCTGCGACAGGCCGGCGTAATGCTCGGTGTCGAGCGCGTTGAGGCGCTCGGGCCGGTTGATCGTGATCAGGGCAACGCCGTCCGTGACAGAGAGGTCGATCGACATTGCCCGGAGTGTACGATGACCATTAGCCTTATATCTGCATGACTCAACCGCTCAAGGGCATCAAGGTGCTCGACTTTTCCAAGGTGCTGGCGGGGCCGCTGTGCGCCCAGTACATGGCCGACATGGGCGCCGAGGTGATCAAGGTCGAGCCGCTCGAGCATGGCGACGACACGCGCTTGTGGCCGCCTTTCCGCCAGGGCGAGGGCACCGTGTTCCTCAGCGCCAACCGCGGCAAGCGCAGCATCGCGCTCGATCTCAAGTCGCCCAAGGGCCGCGAAGTGTGCGCGCGGCTGCTCAAGTCCTGCGACGTGGCGCTCGAGACTTTCGGGCCGGGTGTCGCGGCGCGCCTGGGCATCGACTACGACTCGGTGCGCGCCATCAATCCGGCGATCGTCTATTGCAGCATCTCGGGCTTCGGCTCGACCGGCCCGATGCGCGAAGGCAAGGGCTACGACGTGATCCTGCAGGCCTTCAGCGGCATGCTGTCGATCACCGGCGAGCGCGGCGGCAACGCGGTGCGCAGCCCGTTCTCGCCGGTCGACCAGGCGACCGGCCTGCATGCGCTGATCGGCATCCTCGCGGCGCTGTTCGAGCGCTCGCGATCCGGCAAGGGAACGCGCATCGAAGCCTCGCTGTTCGACACTTCGGTCGCGTTCCTCGCCTATTTTCTCCAGTCCTACTGGCAGCGCGGCACCGAGCCCGAGAGAGCCGGCTCCGGGCACGAGTCGCTCTGTCCTTACGAGTGCTTCGAAACCAGGGACCGGCCGCTGATCCTCGGCGTGGCCAACGACGCCCTGTGGCGCGCGTTCTGCCGCATCGCGAAGCTCGAGCCGCTCGCCACCGATGCGCGATTCGCCACCAATGCCGCGCGCGTGCAGCGGCGCGAAGAGACCGTGAAGCTGGTGAGCGAGGTCCTGCGCACGCGTACACGCGAGGAATGGATCCGCGATCTGGGGCAGGCCGGCATTCCGTGCTCGCCGGTCCATACGCTCGGCGAGCTGTCCGCGCACCCGCACACCAGCGCCGTGGGCATGGTCTACGAATATCCGGCGGCCGGGGCGACGCCGCTCAAGGGCGTCGCGCAACCGCTCAAGTTCGATGGCGCGCGCAGCACGGCGCAGCGCCGGCCGCCGAAGCTCGGCGAGCACACGCGCGAAGTGCTGAAGGAAGCGGGCTACAGCGAAGCCGAGATTCTCGGCTTCGAAGAGATTGGGGTGGTGCGCTGATGAACTTCGCCATGACCGAGGAGCAGCAGGAGATCGAGCGCGCGGTCGAGTCGATCTGCCGGCGCTTCAACGACGAGTATTGGCGCAAGAAGGACGCCGAAGGCGGCTTCCCGCACGACTTTCACAAGGCACTCGCCGAGGCCGGCTGGCTCGGCGTCGCGATGCCCACCGAGTTCGGCGGCGCCGGCCTCGGCATCACCGAGGCGGCGATCCTGATGCGCACGATTTCGGAATCGGGCGCGGGTCTTTCCGGCGCTTCCGCCGTGCACATGAACATCTTCGGCCTGCACCCGGTGGTGGTGAACGGCAGCGACGAGCAGAAGCGGCGCTGGCTGCCGCCGCTCATCGCGGGACGCGACAAGGCCTGTTTCGCGGTCACCGAGCCGAATACCGGCCTCAACACGCTCAAGCTCAAGACGCAGGCGGTGCGCCACGGCGACCACTACGTGGTCAAGGGCCAGAAGATCTGGATCTCGACCGCGCAGGTGGCGAACAAGATGCTGCTGCTTGCACGCACTTCACCGATGGAAGAGGGCAGGGCGTCGCGCAAGGGCTTGAGCCTGTTCTATTGCGACCTCGATCGCAAAGCCGTCGAGGTGCGCGAGATCGCGAAGATGGGCCGCAAGGCGGTCGACTCGAACCAGCTGTTCATCGACGACCTGCGCATTCCAGTCGAGGACCGGCTGGGCGAAGAGGGCAGCGGGTTCGACTACATCCTGCACGGCATGAACCCGGAGCGCATCCTGATCGCGGCCGAGGCGATCGGCCTGGGCCGCGTGGCGCTCAAGCGCGCCGCGCGCTACGCCAACGAGCGCATCGTGTTCGACCGCCCGATCGGCCAGAACCAGGGCATCCAGCACCCGCTCGCCGAGCGCTGGATGGAGCTCGAGGCGGCCAACCTGATGATGCACAAGGCGGCCTGGCTCTACGACCAGGGCAAGCCGTGCGGCGCCGAGGCGAACAGCGCCAAGTTCCTGTGCTCCGAAGCCGGCTTTCGCGCCTGCGAGACCGCGCTGCTGACGCACGGCGGCATGGGCTACTCGAAGGAATTCGACGTCGAGCGCTACCTGCGCGAGGTGATGCTCACGCGCATCGCGCCGATCTCATCGCAGCTCATCCTCTGCTTCATCGCGGAGAAGGTGCTGGGGCTGCCGAAATCGTATTAGCGTCGACGCACGGCGCGCGCGCCGCGCTCATCGAACGCGTAATGCAGCGTGACCTGGTCGCGCACCGGCGCGCTCAAGCGCACCCGCAGCGCCCATTCGCCCGGCATGTCGAGATCGAGCCGCACCAGGTATTCGCCCGGCCCCTTGCCGGGCCGGCCCTTCACCGGCTTGAGCTTATGCGCCTCCGGCATCGAGGGCATCTCGGGCTCGACCGTCAGCTGGGCGCCGCTCACCGGCTGGTCGGCGCGCGCCAGGCGAATCACACAGTTGTAGATCAGGTCCTTGCCGGCCGCCTTGCATTGCATGTCGGCGCGCGTCTGGGCAATCGCCGCCGCCGGGACTAGGGCAAAGAGAAACAGGACTACCCGCTGCATGATATCGACTCCTTCCAGCGCCACGTCACGCGGTTTATCATGGCTTTGACATGGAAGAGAGGACGAAGGTCACGATTTTCACCTCGAGCTACCGGCTCAAGGGCTTCATCGAGCTGGTGCCGGGGGCGCGCATCACCGACTTCATGGCCGAGGCGCGCGATTTCATCGCGCTGACCAACGCCGAAGTGTGGGAGCTCCAGCCCGGCGGCCGCCAGGTCGCCTCGGCGCCCTTCCTCAACGTCAGCCGCTTCCACATCGAGATCATCCTGCCCGGCGAGTAAAAGGAAGGGCCACGTCAACGGTCCAGCCCTTCGTCGTCGTAGGAGGCCGGGTCCGAGATCGGCTCGATGTGCGTGAAGATCGCCGCATTCGGCACCATCGAGCGCATGCGCGCCTCGATTTCTTCCGAGAGCTGGTGCGCCTGCGCCACGGTCCAGGCATCGGGCACCAGCAGGTGGAACGACACGAAGCGCCGCGCGCCCGCCTGGCGCGTGCGCACCGCGTGGAACGAGATGCCGTAGCGGTGTGAATATTCCGCGATCAGCTTGGCGATTTCGCGCTGCTCTTCGCTGGAGATCGCCGGGTCGAGCAGACCGCGCACCGAGCGGCGCATCAGGCCGAAGCCGGTCCAGAGGATGTGTAGAGAGACCGCGATGGCGATCAGCGGGTCGAGGTACAGCCAGCCGGTGGCGAACACCAGCGCGACGCCGACGATCACGCCGGCCGAGGTCCAGACGTCGGTGAGCAGGTGCCGGCCATCGGCCTCGAGCGTGATGCTGTGGTGCTCGCGCCCGGCGCGCAGCAGCACCATTGCCACCGCCAGGTTGATGGCCGAGGCGATGATCGTCAGCGCCAATCCGGCGAGCGGCATGTCGAGCTCGCGCGGCGCCATCAGCCGCGGGATCGCCGCCCAGACGATGCCGGCTGACGCCAGCACGATGAGCGCGCCCTCGATGCCGGCGGAGAAGTATTCCGCCTTGGAAAAACCGTAAGGATGATCGGCATCCGGCGGCGAGGCGGCGAGACGCAGCATGGAAAGCGCGAGCAGCGCTGCCGCCAGGTTGACGACCGACTCGAGCGCATCGGAGAGCAGGCCGACCGAGCCGGTCAGCCACCAGGCGAACGCCTTGAGCGTGATCGTCGCCAATGCCGCGGCGATCGCAAGCCAGGCGTAGCGCTCAAGCTGCATAGGCTCGATACCGCTGAACCAGCCATCCTGGCTGCGGCGCGGGCAGATTCCCGGTCGCCTGCGCCAGCTCGATGAGCGCAATATGGCGCGGCTCGCCGGCCGAGGCGACAAAGCGCCGCGTCTGCAGCGCGCCCGGCAGCGCGAGCTCCCGCAGCGGGCCGTCAGCCGCAACCAGCAGCAGCGCCTTCGCCAGCGGATGCGGATCCGCCGCTCCCGGCTCGACCTGCTCGCAGGCCCAGCGTTTAAACACTACGGTCTTCGCCAGGCAGCGTCTCGACCAGGGCGATTGGTGGTTGAACCGCGCGAGATATTCCGGTGATTGGAGCACCGCCGCCGAATCGAGCTCGTAAGTGGCGAGATATTTCCCCGCGCCGGAGGCGCCGTCGAGGGTCCAGCGCAGCGCCGAGCGGAATCCCGGGATCGCCAGGCGCTCGGCGAGATGCTCGGTGTCGTACCAGGCGTTGAATTCTTCCTCCATCGCGGGCGGTGGCTCGGTGATGGTGAGGAGCAGGCCGCGGTGGTTCACGATGGGCGGACCTCGCCCTTCTCGATGCGATAGGTGCGGTCGACCAGCCCTTGCGCGAACTGGGCATTCTGCTCGCAGAGGAGCACGCTCAAGCCAGAGCGCTTCAACTCGCCGATCGCGCTGGCCATCTGCTTCACGATGATCGGGGCCAGGCCTTCGGAGGGCTCATCCAGCAGCACTGCAAGCGGGTTGCCCATCAGGGTGCGCGCGATGGCGAGCATCTTCTGCTCGCCGCCGGACATCCGGCCGCCGGGGCGCTCGCGCATCGTGCCCAGATTCGGAAAGAGGGCGAAGACCCGGTGCTCGTCCCACGCCGGCAGAGCCGGGCGGGCAGGGCGGCGCCCCACTTCGAGGTTTTCGGCCACCGAGAGCCCCGCGAAAATGCGGCGGTCCTCCGGCACGTAGCCGATCCCCAGGCGCGCAACCTCGAAAGGCGCGAGCCGCTCGACGCGTTGGCTGTTGAAGCGGATTTCTCCGCCGCGCTCGACGAGACCCATCACGGCCTTGAGCGTAGTGGATTTTCCGGCGCCGTTGCGCCCGGCGAGCATCACCACCTCGCCAGGTTCGATTTTCAGGCTGACGTCGAACAACACCCGGGCGCGCCCGTAACCGGCGCTGACTCCCTTGAGCTCAAGCAGGGCCAAGGTAGACCTCCTGTACCCGGGCATTGCCGCGGATCTCGGCGGGCGCGCCGCTCGCGATGACTTCGCCCGCGTAGAGCACGATGACGCGATCGGCATGGCCGAAGACCACGTCCATGTCGTGCTCGGTGAAGAGCACCGCGATGCCCTCGCTCCTGGCGAGCGATGCCGCAAGCGTCATCAGCTCGGCGCGCTCTTCGGGCGCCATGCCCGCCGTGGGCTCGTCCATCAGGAGAAGTTTCGGACGATTCGCGAGCGCGATCGCCAGCTCCACGCGCTTCAGGTCGCCATAAGCCAGCACCGCGCAAGGGCGCGCGGCCTGCTCCAGCATCGCTACGCGCGAGAGCAGCGCATCGGCTGCGGCGAGCGCAAGCCCCGAGAACGCGGCCACTGGCGAGCTGAGCCGCTGCTGAGAGGAGAGGAGTGCCATCTGCACGTTCTCGCGCACGGTCATGGAGCCGAAGGTCGCGGTGATCTGGAACGTGCGCCCGACGCCGAGGCGCCAGGTGTCGCGCGGCGCGCGTCCGGCGAGGCTCTGACCGTCGAGCTCGATGCTGCCGGCATCGGGCGCGAGCTGGCCGTTCAGCAGGTTGAAGCAGGTGGTCTTGCCGGCGCCGTTCGGGCCGATCATCGCCACCAGCTCACCCGAGGACACGCTGAACGACACGCCACGCAAGGCCTGCACGCCGCCATAGCTCTTGCTCAGCCCCTGCACCACGAGTGCCGTCATCGGCCCAGGCGCTCCCGCACCAGCACCAGCGCGAGGATCAGTGCGCCCATGGCAGCTCGCCAGTAGTTGAAGTCGCGCGCGAGCGAGTCCTCGAGCCAGGTGAAGAGCGCTGCGCCCCACGCGGGCCCGGTGAGGGTCTGCACGCCGCCCAGCAGCACCATGACGAGCGCGTCCACCGAGCGCGGCACCGAAAGCGTCTCGGGCGAGATGGACCCCTTGGAGAAGGCGTACAGCGCGCCCGCGATGCCGGCGAACGTACCCGCGATCGTGAAGGCGATCCATTGCGTGCGCCGTACATCGATGCCGATGGCATCGGCGCGTAGCGGCGAGTCGCGCGCCGCGCGCAGCGTGTACCCAAAAGGCGCATCGAGCGCACGCCACAGCAGCGCGGCGCTCGCAGCGCAGATGCCGAGGGCGAGATAGTAGTAAGCGGACTTGGAGGCGAGCCACGCCGCCGGCCACACCCCGATCAGGCCGTTCGAGCCGCCGGTGACGCTGTCCCATTGGAAGGCTATCGACCAGGCAATCTGCGCAAAGGCGAGCGTCAGCATCGCGAGATACACGCCCGACAATCGCACGCAGAACCAGCCGGACACGAGCGCGCCCGCCAGCGCGAAGAGCGGCGCCAGCGCGAGCGCCAGTTCCATCGGCGCGTGCCAGCGCAACAGCAGGAGCGCTGCGCCATAGGCGCCGAGGCCGAAATACGCGGCGTGACCGAACGACACCAGCCCGCCGGGTCCCATCATGAAGTGCAGGCTGACAGCGAACAGCGCGAACACCAGCACGTCGGTGAGCAACACCAGCGTGTATTCGCCGCTGGCGAGGGGAAGGAGGGCGAGCACGGCGAGAGCTGCGGCGAACGCGAGCCAGCCCTTGCGCCCCAGCCGAGCGAGCGGCGGCTCCGGTGCCGCGGCACCGCGCTGTGACGGCACGGGCTTGCCGAGCAGGCCCCACGGCCGCAGCACCAGCACCAGCGCCATGACGACAAATTCGACGGCGAGCGTGGCTTTCGAGTAGCCGAGGCCGATGCAAAACGCCTTCACCTCGCCGATCAGCAGCGCGGCGAGGAATGCGCCCGGAATCGAGCCGAGGCCGCCCACCACGACCACCACGAAAGCGTCCGAGATCGCGGCGAGATCGATTTCCAGGCTCGCCGGCTCGCGTGGCACCGCGAGCGCGCCGCCGAGACCCGCGAGCAATGCGCCGAGCGCGAACACTGCGGTGAAAAGCCAGCGCTGGTTGACGCCGAGAGCGCCCGCCATTTCGCGGTCCTCGGTCGCCGCCCGCACCAGCGTGCCCCAGCGCGTGCGGGTAAGGAGCAGATGGAGCAAGCCGAAGACCAGCGGACCGAGCGCGATCAGCAGCAGCTCGTAGCGCGGGAAGCGCGAGCCCGCGATCTCGACGGCATCGGCGAATCCCGGCGCGCGCGGGCCGAGCAGGTCCTGCGGCCCCCAGGCCCAGAGGGCGAAATCGCGAGCCAGCAGGACGAGGCCAAAGGTGGCGAGAAGCTGCAGCAGCTCGGGCGCCTTGTACAGCCGGCGCAGCACCAGCATCTCGACCGCCGCGCCGGCGAGCGCCACGATCGCCGCGGCGAGCGGCACGCTCAGCCAATATCCCATCTTGGGCGCGAGCCACACGGCGAGGTACATGCCGAGCATGTACAGCGAGCCGTGCGCGAAGTTGACGATGCGGCTGACGCCGAAGATCAGCGACAGCCCGGCGGCGAGGAGAAAGAGCGAGCTCGCGGCGGCGAGCCCGTTCAGAAACTGCAGCAGGACTGCTGAAGCGCTCAATCCTTGCGGAGCTTACGTATCTCCGAGTCGGGCGGCTGGAACTTGGCGCCGTCGGCGTAGCGCCAGTTCACCATGACGCCGCGCCCGTCCTTCCTGGCGAGCTGGCCGACGTAGGCGCCCATCGTCGACTGGTGATCGATCGCGCGCCAGGTGATGCGGCCCAGAGGGCTTTCCATCTGCAGGCCGCGCAGCGCCGCCGAGAGCTTCTCCGGCTCGGCCGAGCCGGCCTTGCGCAGGCCTTCGGCGATGGCGTAGAGCGCGGTATAGCCGACGACCGAGCCGAGGCGTGGATAGTCGTTCCAGCGCTTCTGATATGCGCCGAGGAAGCGCTGGTGCTCCGGCGTCTGGATCTCGCTCCATGGATAACCGGTCACCCAC
>Ga0209488_10003531_pt1 | contig 12513 bp, 7 predicted proteins | sample Rivendell_Oct201_8_FD_188349 | JGI IMG/M metagenome (GOLD analysis project Ga0209488, IMG submission 188349) | Vadose zone soil microbial communities from the Eel River Critical Zone Observatory, Northern California, USA -... | ecosystem: Environmental > Terrestrial > Soil > Vadose zone >...
GAAAAAATTTGACTCGCCCACCGATTAGGCAAGTCAATCAAAATGATAGGGAGAACGATGGAGAACCTTCGAGCTGCGCTTGCCGCTCGGCTGGCCGTTGCTGCGGCAACGCTTATCTTGATCGCGAATCTCTTGGGCATTCCGGCGTCCGGCGCCGAGCTGGGCGCTTCGGAAGCTGGCGTCTTCGATAACCGAATACTGTTCGGTCAATCAGCTGCTCTCGAAGGTTCCGCCGCCGCGCTGGGTCTTGGCATGCGTGAGGGCATCCTCGCAGCCTTTAACGAAGTGAATGCGGCTGGTGGAGTGAAGGGTCGCCGGCTCGAGCTGGTGTCGCGCAACGATGGGTATGAGCCTGACAAGGCCATCGAGAACACCAATCAGCTGCTCAAGGTTGACCAGGTCTTCGCTCTTATCGGCGAGGTCGGCACCCCCACCTCAAAGGCGGCACAGCCGATAGCGACAGCGGCCGGCGTGCCGTTCATCGGGCCATTCACGGGCGCCGCGTTCCTGCGTGATCCGACACTCGCCAGCGTCATCAACGTGAGGGCGTCGTATGACCAGGAGACGGAGGCGTGGGTTGAGCGCCTCACCACCGATCTGGGCATCTCGCGAATAGCGCTCTTCTACCAGGACGATTCGTTCGGTCTCGCCGGCCGCGCCGGTGTTTTGACGGCGCTTGAGAAGCGCTCTATGGCGCTTGTCGCCGAAGGCACGTATGTGCGCAACACGACCGCAGTGAAGACTGCGTTTCTAACGATCCGCAAAGCCGCGCCCCAGGCAGTCGGCATGGTGGGTACGTATGCAGCCTGCGCTGAGTTTATTCGGTTAGCGCGCCGACTCGGATTGGATGCTGTTTTTGTCAACATTTCCTTTGTCGGCAGCAACTCGCTCGCCAAAGAGCTTGGCAGCGACGGCAAGGGCGTCGTGATCTCGCAAGTAGTGCCATTTCCCGGGGACGCCACTGTCCCGGTCGTCGCGCGGTACCAGAAAGCGCTTAGGGCGGCGGCTCCGGAGGCCGAGTTCGGGTTCGTTTCGCTTGAAGGTTACTTGGTCGGGCGGTTGGTCGCTGAGGCTCTCTCCGGCCTTGACGGGCCGGTGACGCGCGCTGGCCTGCTTGCGGCGATCAAAGAGAGAGGTACCTTCGATCTTGGCGGGATAACGCTAACCTACGGTCCGAACAAAAACCAAGGCATGGACCGGGTCTTCCTCACGGTCATTCAGGCGGACGGCAGCATCAGGGCAGTGGACCGGCTCGCAGAATAACGCCGCAATAGGCACTCCCGCGAAGGCGCAAGATTGGATGGAGTATGTCCGAGGTTAACACGAGCAGCGTCGGAAACCTGACGCCGAAGGCGGAGCCGGCCGGAATTGCGCCGGCGGGTCATGTCCTCGGCGTCAAGACCAAGTTGTTCCTCGCCTTCTGCGGGATGGCCGCGCTCACGGCGCTTGCCAGTGCCGTCGCTTGGTACGCTTTCGCCGCCATTGATCGATCGGTAACGGGCATTACCGCCGGAACCATGCCCGAAATGGCAGCCTCTCAACGTTTGGCCGAGAAGGGCGCCGAAATCGCCGCGGCCGCGCCCTCGCTGATGGGTAGTACGAGTCAGGAGAAACGAAGTCACGAACAAGAAAGGCTGCAACGAAAGGCGAAGAAACTGGCGGAATTGACGCAAGCGCTCCCAGCGGCCGGCGTCGATTCGCACAGGGTTGCCGCGCTAACCGGCATAGAGGAGGAGATTACTGCGAAGCTCGGCGAACTCAACGTTGCGGTGCAGCGACGCCTCGCAGCCAAGACACGCAAGGAGACGGCCGTTGCCGGCCTGTCGGTTGCGCATGCCCGCTTCCTCGAGAAACTCGAACCTGTCGTGGATGATGCTACCTTCGAGCTGGTGCTCTCTACCGAACGGGCGACGACAGGCAATAAGGAGGCCGGCTCAAAGACGATCGATGCTGGCGTCGACGGGCTGCATGTACTGCTGGCGCTGAAGTCCGAAGGGAACCTTGCGGTCGGGCTGCTCAACCAAGCGGATGGCATCGTGGACGCCAGCTCTCTACAGCCGCTTCGCGAGCGTTTCATCGCTGCTGTTGGGCACATCGAAGGGATGCTCGCCCGGTTACCGGGACCGGCAAAAGTGGTTGGCATCGCGCCCGCGGCGGAAGCGCTTGTCGCGTTCGGTCGAGGTGATGGCAATATATTCGATGAGCAACGGGAGGAATTGCTACAAGCGGCTTCTGCTCAGGCTTCGCTCGAAGACTGCGGGAATCTGACTGTACGCCTTGGCGACGAAGTGGCGGCGCTGGTCGCCGGTGCACAGCACGCATCTGACGGCGCCGCCCTGCGGTCGGGGAACGCTATCTGGGCCGGCAAGCTGGCGTTGCTGATCATCACTGCGCTCAGCATCGTCGGCGCCGTTCTGATCATCTTGCAATACGTCGTGCCTCGCGTCGTCCGCCCCCTCGAGAGCATCACCGCGGCGATGACCGCCCTCGCAGCCGGCGATACTTCGGTCGAGATCCCCAGCCGCGATCGTCGCGACGAAATCGGCCGAATGGCTCAGGCGCTTGCCGTGTTCCGCGACACGGAGATTGAGATAGAGGAGAAGAACCTGCGTGACGTGGCCTCCGCGCGGCAGCGGCTGGTCGATGCTATCGAGAGCAGCTCCGAGGGATTTGCGTTGTTCGATGCCGAAGACCGGCTCGTCCTCAGCAACGGCCATTTTCGCGACTACTATCCCGGTATCGCTGATGTGATTGTTCCGGGAGCTTCTTTCGAGACAATCGCCCGCACCGCCGCCGAGCGGGGTGTGGTCCGCGGCGCGGAAGGATCGGTCGAGGAGTGGCTCGATAAACGGATCGCTCTACACCGGACGCATCCCGGTCAAAGCCTTCAATTGCAGAGCGACGGCCGCTGGATACAGGTCAGCGAACGCAAGACATCTGACAACGGGACTGTCGTCGTCTACACGGACGTAACCGATCTGCGTCAGCAGACCGCCCTTCTTGAGCTGCTGCAGGGGGTCGCGGCGGCGGCTAACGAGGCGCTCACGGTCGAGCAGGCGCTGCGGTTCTGCCTCGAACGCGTTTGCGCTCACACCGGGTGGCCTGTCGGTCACGTTTACGCTCTGGCCAGGGATGCAACCGACGAGCTCGTGCCAACTGACATCTGGCACCTCGACGACCCGGAGCGCTTCAAGGGGTTCCGTGAGGCCAGCATGGAAACCCGGTTCGCCTTGGGTGTCGGTCTGGCCGGTAGAGTACTGGCTTCCGGCAATCCAGCTTGGATCATCGATGCCACGAAAGATCCCAACTTCCCCCGCGCGAACGCGGCCGGGGGCGCCGGGATCAGGGCCGCCTTCGGTTTCCCGGTTCTGGTCGGACGTGATGTTGCCGCCGTGCTCGAGTTCTTCGCGGGTGAGGCACTTGAGCCCGATGAAGCGCTGCTGAAGGTGATGGCCAATATTGGCGCTCAGCTCGGGCGGGTGGTCGAGCGGAAGCGTGCCGAGGATGCGTTGCGTCAGGCCAAGGATGGGGCGGAGGAAGCGAACCGCGCCAAGAGTCGTTTCCTTGCCAACATGAGTCATGAGCTGCGGACGCCGCTGAACGCCATTATGGGCTTCGCGCGGCTTATTATGCGACGGAGCAAGGACACGCTTGCGCCCAGGCAGTATGAGAATCTCGAGAAGATCCTGTCCAGCTCAGAGCACTTGCTCTCGCTGATTAACGATGTCTTGGACTTGGCGAAAGTCGAAGCTGGCAGGATGGAGTTGCGGACAGCGGAATTTGCACTCGAGCCTCTGATCGATGTCTGCCTCAAGACGGTCGAGCCTTTAATCAAGGGTGACCGCGTGCGTCTGGTCAAGGACGTACAGGGCCTGCCGCCGACGGTCTATACAGATCAAGAAAAACTCAAACAGATCCTGATCAATCTCCTGAGCAACGCTGCCAAGTTCACGGAACAGGGCGCAATTACGCTGCGTGCGCGGGCCAATGGCGAGCGCGTCGAAATCGCGGTGGAAGACACCGGGATAGGCATTCCCAAGCACGCCCTGGACGTGATCTTCGAGGAGTTCCGTCAAGTCGACGGGGGCGCCACGCGCACACACAGCGGAACCGGTCTTGGTCTAGCAATTAGCAATCGACTCGCCCGAATGCTGGACGGCCAGATTGCTGTCGAGAGTGAAGAGGGGGCGGGATCGACGTTCACGCTCGAAATCGCGCAGCGGCTCGTGGCGGCACCCGAACACGAGCCTCCATCGGAGCCGGTGATGCGCCCGACCGGTTTTCCAACCCGACTCGGAGATAAGGTCGTGCTGGCGATCGACGACGATCCCAATGTCGTCTATCTGCTCAAGGAGAATCTCGCCGATGCGGGTTACACGGTAATCGCCGCCAGCAGCGGCGAAGACGGCCTTCAGAAGGCGCGCGAGCTTCAGCCGCTGGCCATTACTCTCGATATTATTATGCCCGGTACAGACGGATGGCAGGTTCTGCACGCGCTTAAGACAGACCGACTGACGCGCGACATTCCTGTCATCCTCATCTCGATAGTCGACCAGAAGGAGCTCGGCTTTCGGCTCGGCGCCGCCGATTACGTTGTGAAACCGTTCGATCGGGAGGCATTGATAGGCTCTTTGGCCAGAGTTGCTCCGGACTATCGGCGCATCCTCGTGATCGATGACGATCCGAACGTCGTTGATCTCGTCCGACAACTGCTTGAGGGCGAGCGGTGCTCTGTCGACTGGGCACCGGATGGTGCTGCAGGGCTCGAGCGCATCAATCAGGCACCTCCTGGCGTAATCCTTCTCGATCTGCTCATGCCGCAAATGGACGGCCTTGCATTTCTCAACCTGCTCCAGGAACACCCCGAACATAAGGACATCCCGGTGGTCGTGCTGACCTCGAAATCGCTCGACTCTGCTGAACGCTCCATGTTGAAGGAGCGCGTGCTCGGTCTGGTCGAAAAGCATGGTCTCGACCGCGAGGCATTGATCCGGGAGATCCAGCGGGCCCTACCGTTGCAGCAGACCGTAAGTGCGGTTGGTTCCGACGGATGATGCAGCGGGTGGCACGGTTATACGCGGCTGTTGCGGTCATGCTTGTCCCGTCGCGGAGCACGCCGTGACCATAAAGAAAATTCTTATCGTGGAAGATGTCGAGCTCAACCGTGATCTGCTGACCCAGCTACTCGAGGACGACTACCAATTGTCAACCGCGGCGGACGGTGCTGCCGGCGTAGAAAAGGCCACGAGCGAGCAGCCTGACCTCATTCTAATGGATTTGTCGCTACCGGTGATCGATGGTTGGGAAGCAACCCGACGCATCAAGGCCGCCGCGGCGACGGCCGCGATTCCAATTATCGCACTCACTGCGCATGCCATGAGCGGCGACGAGGAGAAAGCCAGAGCGGCGGGTTGCGACGATTTTATGACAAAGCCGATCGATGAAGAGCTGCTATTTGCCAAGCTTCACCGGTGGCTCGGTTAATGCAGATGGGGAGGTCGCGGACGACCACCCGACGCGCAGGGAGGGAGGCTGTTGGAGCAGCCGCGGATCCTCATCGTCGATGATGAGCCGTTTAATCTCGATTTGCTCGAGCAGGAGCTCGAGCTGCTCGGGTACGGGAGCGTGCGTGCCGTGGACGGCCGAAACGCATTGGAGAGGCTGCAGTCTGAAGCTTTTGATCTCGTCCTCCTCGACGTCATGATGCCCGGCATCGACGGTTTTGGTGTGCTCGAGCGCATGAAGTCGCATCCGAAGTGGCAGCACATTCCCGTGATCATGATTTCGGCAATGACCGACATGGCCAGTATCGTGCGCTGCATTACGAACGGTGCTGAGGACTACCTCCCAAAGCCCTTCGAGCCGATACTGCTCCAAGCAAGAGTTGGGGCCAGCCTTGAGAGGAAGCGGTCACACGATCGCGAGATAGCGAATCTTGAACTTATCGAGCTGGAGCGGCAGCGGGCAGACGAACTCTTGCACGCGATATTGCCTGAAACGGCAGTGGCGGAGCTGAAGGCGACCGGCAGCGTGCAGCCGCGTCTCTTCGACGAGGTCGCGGTTCTATTCGTCGATCTGGCGGACTTCACGGCTTGGTGCCATGCCCACCCCCCCGAGGAAGTTGTTGCCGATGTGCAGCGGCTGGCCGAGGCCTTCGAGGAATTCGCGGATCGACACGGCATGGAGAAGATCAAGACAATCGGTGATGCGTTCATGGCAACCGCCAACTTGCTTCAGCCTCACGGCGACCCTGTCATGGCCGCGATCCGCTGTTGCTATGACATGGCGGATGCGGCACACCGCGACCCAAACGGTTGGCGGATCCGGGCTGGAATCCACATAGGCCCGGTGGTCGCGGGGGTCGTCGGCCGGACGAAATTCAACTTCGACCTATGGGGCGATACCGTCAATGTTGCGGCGAGGCTATCTGCGATCGGCGAGGAGGACGCCGTCCACCTCTCGGCAGATGCGTTCGAGCGGGTGCGGGGCCGCTGTACTGTCCGAACGGTCGGGCGAATCCTGCTCAAAGGCAAAGGCGAAATCGAGGTGTACCAGTGCGGTGAGCCGTTGGGCGATCGCACCGCCGAACCATCGCTCGCTGCGTTGGAGCCCACTGCTGAGTGATGTTGAGCCGCGGCACTAACGCCACATTGAACGGCAATTAAAGCCGCAGAAGTGACGCTCTGCCGTCGCTCATTCCGTTAGCTCGAGCGTCAGATTCTTTTGGATGGACCAGAAGGCTCGCTCGCGGTTGCACCGGTCAATTCCGATCGGTGTTACCAATGGCCGCTTTCGGCGCTGAGCGGAAGCCCATGTCGAAATCGGCTGCTTCCGGATTTGGAAGGCGCCCCTTTGGATGCTCCCGAGATGATCCGGCTGACATGCTTCCCAAATTTCAGCCGCCGGTGGGTAGAAGCAACTGAATGACAAACTCTGTCCCTAAGCAGACTTATGAATCCAACCGTTCCTTACGCGGCAATCGATTCGGAGGGTGCGGGCTCGGGGTCGCGGCGGCCCTTGAGGCGCTCCTCCAAGCGTTGCAGCAGCACGAAGAAGGAGGGCACAAACAAGAGCGCCAGACCGGTCGACGCGATCATTCCGGAGAGCACGCAGGTGCCGAGCGAGATCCTGGCCGTCGCTCCCGCCCCGGTCGCAGTGACGAGCGGGACGACGCCCAGAATGAACGCGAGTGAGGTCATGACGATCGGTCGGAAACGGGCGCAGGCGGCGTCGAGCGCTGCGTCAAGAACGGACTTTCCATGCTGCAGGCGCATCTCGCGCGCCACCTCGACGATCAGGATCGCGTTCTTCGCCGCCAGGGCGATTAGCAGCACGAGGCCGATCTGCGTATAGAGATTATTCGCGGCGAGCCCACTCTGGATCAGAGAATTGTCGGCAAGACCGAGTACGGTGAACGCCACCGCGGGCCCGGCGAGCGCCAGCGGCACCGACAGGATCACCGCGAGCGGCGCGATCCAGCTTTCGTATTGCGCCGCGAGGCACAAATAGACGAGCAGCAGACCGAGCCCGAACGCGTAGAGGATCTGGTTGCCGGCCGTCTTTTCCTGGTACGAGGTCGCGGTCCATTCGTACCCGGTGCCGCGCGGCAGCGTCTGGGCGGCGATCTGCTCCATCAGATTCATTGCCTCTCCGGAGCTGAAGCCGGCCGAGGCCGAGCCGTATACCGTGGCGGCTGGATAGAGATTGTAGAGCGTGATTACCGCCGGGCCGACCGTCGGCTCGATGCGCGCCAGCGCGCCGATCGGTACCATCTTGCCCGCGTTGCTTTTGACGGTGAGTTTCTCGATATCCGACGCCCTGAGCCGCGCCTTCCCTTCGGCCTGCGCGTAGACCTGAAAATTGTGCCCGAACAGATTGAACTGGTTGACGTAGTAGGAGCCTAGATAGGTGCCGAGGGCGGCGAAAACATCGCCGACGGAAACCTGCAGCCGCTCTGCCTTGGTGCGGTCGATCAGCAACCGGATCTGCGGCACGCTGGCGCGAAACGATGTGTTGACACCCTCCAGAGCCGATTGCGCCTCGGCGTTCTCGGCGATTTTGTGGGCAACGTTATAGAGTTCTGCATAATCCGAACTGCCGTCGCGAAGCTCGACTTGCATCGTGAAGCCGCCAGTGCTCCCGAGGCTCGGGATCGGCGGCGGGACGAACACAAAGGCTTGCCCGTCAGGCAGGTTGGCGACCGCTTGCGACAACTTGGCCCGGATCGCGCCCAGATTCTCTCCCGGGCCGCGTACGCCCCAGTCCTTCAGCACGATCCAGATGGCGCCAGCGCTTGACAGGTTTGCGCTGTCGAGCAGCGACAGCCCGGAGATCTCGACGACCTGGTCCACCCCCGATATCGCTCGGGCTGCCTCCCTGACTTGCGCGAGCGCCTTTTCGGTGCGCTCGAGCGCGGCGCCGTCCGGAAGCTGAACCGCTACCATCAGGTAGCCCTGGTCTTCAGCGGGGATGAACGCGGTGGGCAGCCGCAGGACGCCCCATACCGAAATGCCCGCGAGAACGAGCGCGAACACGGCCATGGCGGCACTGCGCCGGGTTATGGCGCCGACAACCCGGAGATAGCCGGCCTCGATCCGGTCGTACACGCGATTGAAGCCGCGATAGAACAGGTTGCGTTGCTCGCGCGGAACTTGGCGGCCGAGCCACAGCGCGCATTGCGTCGGCTTTAAGGTCGCCGCATTGACCGCACTGATCAGCGCCGTCCCGGCGATGACCAGCGCGAACTGAGCGTACATCCGGCCGCTCGGGCCAGGCAGAAAGGCGGCCGGGACGAATACCGCCATCAGCACCAGCGTGATGCCGATGATCGGACCGAACAGCTCGCCCATCGCCTTGACCGCGGCGGCGCGACGGGAAAGCCCCGCCTCGATGTGTCGGGATGCGCCCTCGACGATGACGATCGCGTCGTCGACGACGATGCCGATCGCCAGCACCACCGCGAACAGGCTCGCGAGATTGACCGTGAAGCCGAACGCCGCCATCGCCGCGAAGGCCCCGATGAGCGTCACCGGCACCGTTGTCGCCGGCACCAGGATCGCGCGCCAGTCCTGCACGAAAACGACGATGACGAGCAACACCAGAACGGTTGCCTCGATCAGCGTCTTGTACACCTCGCGGATCGACGCGCGGACCGATTTCGTCGCATCGAAAGAGACCGCGTAGGTCAGCCCCGGCGGGAACGCGCGCGCCAACTCGGCCATTTTCGCCTTGATCCGCTCCGCCGTAGCCAGCGCGTTCGCTGCGGGAGACTGGAAGATCTGGATTCCCGCGGCCGACTGGCCGTCGAGGCGAAAGGCCAGCCCGTAGCTCTCGGCGCCGAGTTCGACGCGGGCGACGTCCTTGAGGCGGGTGATGCGGCCGTTGTCGGTTTTGATGATGATCTGGCCGAATTCCTCTGGCCGTTGCAGGCGGCCGGTGACATTGACCGTGTATTGGAAACTCTGGCCGGTGGCGGTAGGAGGCATGCCAATCTGGCCGGCGGCAACCTCCTGGTTCTGCTGTTGGACGGCCTGGATCACCTCCTGCGGCGACAAGCCGAGCGCGACCAGCTTGTCGGGGTCGAGCCAGATCCGCATCGCATACTTTCCAGCGCCGAACACGCTGGCGTAGCCGACCCCGGGGATCCGCGACAGCTCGTCGACAAGATTGATTGTCGCGTAATTGCTGAGATAGAGCCCGTCATATCGTCCGTCCGGCGAGCTCAGCGTGAGCATCTGTAAGAACGCTGTGGATTGTTGCCGAACCGGCACCCCCTGCCCCTGCACGCTCTGCGGCAGCGTGGGCAGGGCTGCCGCGACACGGTTCTGGACCCTGATCTGCGCCAGGTCCAGGTCGATGCCGGTCTCAAACGTGATCGTCAGCGCGTAATTGCCGTCGCTGGTGCTCGTCGACTGCATGTAGAGCATGCCTTCGACGCCGTTTATTGCGCGCTCGATCGGCAGGGCCACTGTATCGACCAGGCTTTGCGCACTGCCGCCAGGGTAGCGGGTGCTCACCATGATGGTTGGCGGCGCGAGGTCCGGGTACTCCGTAATCGGTAGCCGCACGAGCGCGACCGCCCCGATCAATACGAACAATATCGCCAGCACGTTGGCGAGCACCGGTCGGTCGATGAAGAACTGCGATATCATCGCACAGCCTCCGCCCGCTTCGAGGGCGTCGCGCTCGCGACGGTTTCGGTCCTCACCTTCTCGCCCGGCACGGCGCGCGACAGGCCAGTGACGATGACCCGATCTTCGGGCGCCAGCCCCTTTTCGATGACTCGCAACTCGCCGTCGGCTGGGCCTACCGTGACGCTACGTTTGTCTATGACATTGTCGTTGTCGACGACGAGCACATAGCGGCCTGCCTGATCGCTGCCGAGCGCCGCCTCGGGCACGAGCAGCGCCTCTTGCTCGGGTCCCTGCGATGGAGATACCCGCGCGTGCGCGAACATACCGGGCAGTAACGCGTAATCCGGGTTGGCAAAGAGCCCGCGCACCCGCAGCGTCCCGGTCGAGGGATCGACCTGCGGCGCGATGTAATCGATGACGCCTTTGTGCGGGTAGCCGGTATTGTCCATCAGCCCCAGTTCAATGGGGATTTTACCCAGATCGGCGGTGCTGATGCCGCTCGGATCGCTGATGATGCGCAACACGTCCTGTTCACTAAGGGTGGCGTTAACATAGATCGGATCGAGCCGCAGGATGGTCGCGAGCGGCGTTGGGCTGCTGCCGCCGCCGACGAGCGCGCCGATCGCGGCGAGATGGGCCGTCACGATGCCGTCGAACGGTGCCGTTACCTTGGTGTAGCCGAGTTCGATTTTGGCCAATTCCAGCGAGGCCTGCGCCTTCTGCAGCTTCGCCCGCGTCTCGTCGCGGTTCTTCTGGGCCTCGTAAAACTTGGACTGCCAGCCGAATTGGGTCGTCCGGCTGAGCGTGTACTGCCGCTGAAACTCTGCTTCGGCGTACTCCGCCCCGGCTTTCGCGGCCACCACGTCGGCCTCTGACTGCTGAACTTTCGCCTCGTAGGGCGCGGGTTCGATGACGAAGAGTTCGTCCCCCTTCTTCGCCATCGAGCCGTCCTTGTAGTTTATTTCGCGCAGGAAGCCCGGGATGCGCGCGACGAGCTCGACCTTGTCGAGGCTGACGGTATTGCCGGTCAACTCGAGATAACGCGTCACAGGCCGTTTCACCGGCTGCGCCACGCCGACCTGTGTGGCCGGTGGCGGCTCGTATTTGTTTTCCTCGTTGCAGGCAGGCAGAGCCGCCAACAAGAAAACGCCAAAAGCGGCCTTGCTGTATGCGAAAAAGTGCGTCACGTCCGCCCCCCGGCAACCCAGCGGATCACCGCTGACCGCTGACTACTGAAAGCTAGCACGAATCGAATGGCCGCTATCGGCGCTTCCAGAAGTTGAACCTGTCGCTCGTTGAGGTCTGCTCGGCGCCGATTGTTGCCGTTCGCGGACGTCGAACCGCCGGGTTCGGCTCGTCTGGGCCGCTCAGCCTTTCCCGCTAGGAATAGCTCTCCTGCCCCATGTGGCAGGCCTGCTCCCGCCGACGCATGCTACACGGCTCAAGGTCGACGGCGACGGTCGAGGAGATTTGATATGGCAGAGCAAAAGATCCGAGCGGCGCTGGATCGCCACTGGGCCGCGTCGGATGCGAACGACTTCGAGGGGGAGCACCAGATTTACCGGGAGGACGCGGTGCTCGAATATCCGCAATCGGGTGAGCGCATCCGCGGCCGGCAAAACATTCAGTTGTCTCGCGCCGCGCAGCCGAACCGGAAACGCTTCACGGTGCGGCGGATAATCGGCGCGGGCGACCTCTGGGTCACCGAATATGTCCTGACCTATGACGGGCGGCCGTCCTACACCGTCAGCATGATGGAGTTTCTCGATGGGAAGGTGGCCCGCGAGACCCAGTATTTCGGCGATCCGTTCGAACCGGGGCCGTCGCGCGCGCAATGGGCCGAGCGGATGCCCTGAAATGTGGCCGCCCTACTCCGATGATCTCGTATTCACCCTCGTTGATGGGTCGCCCTATCCGCCCGACAAGCTGAGCCGGGTTGGGGCAACATGGTACGCGATAGGAAGCTGCCGCGTGTCATGTTCCATGCCCTGCGGCACTCCCGCGCCTCAGCTCTGATCGCGGCCGGGGTTGAGATCGGCACCGTCAGCCGCCGACTCGGGATGGCTCGCCGGCGATCACCTTGACGGTCTATGCGCCCCTCTTCGCCGATACGGACAAGACCGCGGCATCGGCGATCGAGGCGGCGATGACGCCGCGCCCTTGACGGGTGTCAATCGGGTGCCGATTTCGGGTTTCGTTCGCCGGTAGGCCCGTGATAAGTGCTGGCCGCCGCTTATGGGGAGAGGTGCCGGAGCGGTCGAACGGGGCGGTCTCGAAAACCGTTGTCCTCCTTGCGGGGGACCGAGGGTTCGAATCCCTCCCTCTCCGCCAGAGCAGCATTCGCCGCAATTCGCTGACCACCGCACAATCAGCAGAATAA
>Ga0209488_10003532_pt1 | contig 12503 bp, 12 predicted proteins | sample Rivendell_Oct201_8_FD_188349 | JGI IMG/M metagenome (GOLD analysis project Ga0209488, IMG submission 188349) | Vadose zone soil microbial communities from the Eel River Critical Zone Observatory, Northern California, USA -... | ecosystem: Environmental > Terrestrial > Soil > Vadose zone >...
GGCCAGGCGTTGCTCAATCCGGCCGGTCTCAAAGAGCAGGCGCCTGCGACCTACAAGGCGCGGTTCGATACCAGCAAGGGCGTCTTCGTGGTCGATGTGCGCCGCGACTATGCGCCGAACGGTGCGGACCGGTTCTACAATCTGGTCAAGAACGGGTTCTTTGACGAGGCGCGCTTCTTCCGTGTGATCAGCGGCTTCATGGTGCAGTTCGGCATCAATGGTGACCCCAAGGTTTCCGCACAATGGCGCTCGGCGACAATTCCGGACGATCCGGTCAAGCAGAGCAACAAGCGTGGCTTCATCACCTTCGCAACCTCCGGCCCCAATTCGCGCACCAGCCAAGTGTTCATCAATTTCGGCGACAATGCCCGGCTTGACCAGATGGGTTTTGCCCCGTTCGGTCAGATCACGACCGGGATGAACGTGGTTGACCAGCTTTACAGCGAATATGGGGAAGGCGCCCCCAACGGACGCGGCCCTAGCCAAGGGCGCCTCCAGTCGGAGGGCAACGCCTATCTCACCAAAGACTTTGCGAATATGGATTTCGTGAAGAAGGCCACGATCGAGCGATAGAGCATTTTCCGGAAACGTGGGCTTCCGATTTTCCGCAGAAAATGCGACTACGCAAGAAGACTGGAGCGCGTCTTGGCACATTTCCAGGTTAACGTGAACGGAAAGCGCTCCAGTGGATGACGAGCGGCGCATTGAAGCCGCACCAGTGAGGCTGACATGCGGTCAGTGGGCGCAATTCTCGGCGTTGCCGGCGTAGTTATTTTGGCGGCGGCAATGCTCTTCGAAGCGGAGCCGGCAGGCGCCGTCTGCAGCGTGTTCGACAAGCACCCCTGCTTGCCGACAGTTTGCAGCGTATTCCGGCATCGGCCGTGCATTCCCGAGACGCAATATCCGCTTGGACAGGATCTGCGCCTGACGATCGAAACCGTCGCAGCGGCGGAAAGCGCGTCGCAGACGCAAGGTCGCAATAGCGATGGCGCTACGCCCGAGGCACGGAAGCTCGATACGATCGGTGAAATGTTCGACGCACTGCGCGGCTGCTGGGTTCCGCCGGAGCCGTCGTTGGCGCGCGCCGGCATGCAGATGTCGGTGCGGCTGAGCTTCAAACGCAATGGCGAGATGATCGGCACGCCGCGCGTGACCTATACGACCCCCGAGGCAACCCGAGATCAGCGGGAAACCTACCTGGCGGCTATCACGGCGACGCTTGACCGATGCTCGCCGATGCCGTTCACAGACACTATGGGCGGTGCGGTCGCGGGCCGTCCTATCGCGATCCGATTCATCGACGACCGGCCAATCCAAGCGGAGCAACAATGACGACTGAAAACACGATGATCCTCGATACCACCAAAGGCAAGGTGGTGATCGAAATGCGGCCCGACCTCGCGCCCGGCCATGTGGCACGGATCAAGGAGCTGGTGCGGGAGGGGTTCTATGATGGCATCGTGTTTCATCGCGTCATCGACGGTTTCATGGCACAGACTGGCTGTCCGCAAGGCACAGGCACAGGGGGGTCTGGCAAGAAGCTCAAGGCGGAATTCAATAAGGAACCGCACAAGCGCGGCGCAGTTTCGATGGCACGTTCGGCAAGTCCTGATTCCGGCGACAGCCAGTTCTTCATCTGCTTCGACGATGCCTCCTTCCTCAATGGCCAGTACACGGTCTGGGGCCAGGTGACGCAGGGCATGGAAAACGTCGACAAGATCAAGCGCGGCGAACCCGTCGTCAATCCCGACAAGATCATCTCCGCGAAGATGGCGGCTGACGCAGCCTGATTGGGCGTGCGCACCGAACTTTTCGATTTCGACTTGCCACCTGAGCGGATTGCTCTGCGTCCCGCATCGCCGCGGGACGCCGCGCGACTGCTTGTGGTTGATCCCGGGACGAGACCGGAATGCCGAGATCACGTCGTCCGAGAACTTCCTGATCTGCTGCGTCCCGGCGATGCGCTGGTGGTCAATGACACCCGGGTCATTCCGGCGCGGCTTTCGGGCCGTCGCATCGGGCGCGGAGTCGAAACCCCGATCGAGGCGACGCTGCACCGCCGCCTTGACGGTTCGCGCTGGACGGCCTTCGTGAAGCCAGGCCGACGGCTTCACCCAGGCGACGTGGTGCGTTTTGGGGATGAGGGCCGCGTCTGCCTGCTTGGCCAACTCGACGCGACCGTCGAAGCCAAAGGCGATGGTGGCGAACTAACGCTCGCCTTTGCGTTCCATGGTGCGGTGCTTGATCAGGCGATCGCGGAATGCGGCGTGATGCCCCTGCCGCCCTATATCGCATCAAATCGTGAACCCGACGACCGCGACCGCACCGACTATCAGACTGTGTTTGCGCAGGACGAGGGCTCGGTTGCCGCGCCGACGGCCGGCTTGCATTTTACCGCCGCTTTGCTTGATCGCCTGATGGCGCGCGGGATCGCGCTGCACAAAGTGACGCTTCATGTCGGTGCCGGCACATTTCTGCCCGTCAAGGCGGAGGATACGAACGCACATCGCATGCATCAGGAATGGGGCAATGTGAGTGCCCGCACGGCTGCTGCCCTCAACAAGGTTCGCCAGGACGGCGGGCGCATTGTCGCGGTGGGTTCCACCTCGCTGCGCGTTCTGGAAAGCGCAAGCGGTGAAGATGGCGTGATACATGCCTGGACCGGCGAGACCGCGATCTTCATTACGCCCGGCTACCGGTTTCGCGCCGTTGACGTGATGATGACCAACTTTCATCTACCGCGCTCGACCCTGTTCATGCTCGTTTCGGCTTTCTGCGGCCTGGAGGTGATGCAGCGCGCTTATGCGCATGCCATTGTGGCGGGCTATCGGTTTTATTCCTATGGCGATGCGTGTTTGTTGTTTCGACGCTAGATTGTGCCGAGTGCAAGAATGCTGAGCGTTTACTTCGAAGAGAGTTGCGGCCCAGCACTTAGAGCAATTGTGCTTGAAGGCGCGCCGACCTATTTCCAAGTGGCCCACGAGCCGGGGCTGTCAGATATCATCCTCTTTCAACGAGACGATTGGGCTTATTTGCGGCAATCCAAGCTGATGCGGCACCATCCCGACAAATGCTTTTGCGTCTCTGAATGGGACAAGCCGTCGTTCTTCATTCCGGGTGTCTATGCGAGCAACGAAAAATGCTGGCTTACGGACAGTCGGACCGAAACGACGAACTATTTTTTTCATGAGGGAGGCGACGCGAACGAATACGTGAAAGAACTGTCCGATCATCCAATCGAGAAGATATATCTCTATAGCTTCACGGGGAAGCAATCGAGCCGGATACGCAAACGGCTTGTACGTTACTACGTCTTGCGGCGGCCTCCTGACCTTCCCAAGGATATTCTGGTCGAAGCCACCGACCAGGCGGCCTTCGTTGATATCCGATACAACGACACCCTGCGACGGCGCTACGCCGAAATCCTGGCTTCCTCCAAATATGCGCTTTGTCCGCGTGGTTGGGGAACGTCAAGCGTCAGGCTTTTCGAGGCCTGTCAGATGGGAATTGCACCAGTGATACTTTCGGACCGTTGGATTCCGATTGGTGGCATTGACTGGTCGTTTGCTTTATTTGTCGATGAGGGGCAGGTACGCGATCTCGATGGCATCATTCGTTCTCACGAATCGGAATGGCTTCAACGCGGGCAACACGCTCGCCAGACTTTCCTGCGGCACCTCACGAGGGAGGCCGCACCTTGGATGCTGGCCGAATCGCTGGTGCGCCTGACAAGATGCCTGGACCCGCGCCGGGAAGCAGCATTGCGTCGATGGTACCCGCTTGTTCATTTCGGGAACCTTGTTAACGACCGCCTTATGAAATGGTTCCCCGCCTTTCGACCCTGAAGGTAGACCTCTTCGATATTCATGATTGGCCCCTGATGCCCTCTGTTTTTTCATTCCGCCTTCTTGCCACCGACGGTGCCGCGCGCTGCGGCACGATCGAGACGCCGCACGGCTCGGTCGCAACGCCGGCCTTCATGCCGGTTGGCACGCAGGCGACAGTCAAGGGATTGGCGCCCGCGACCGTGCGGGCGACCGGTGCCGACATCGTTCTTGGCAATACCTATCACCTGATGCTGCGGCCTGGCGCGGAGCGTGTTGCGACACTTGGTGGCTTGCACAAATTCATGAACTGGCCGCATGCGATCCTCACCGATTCCGGTGGGTTCCAGGTCATGTCCCTATCGGGATTGCGCAAGATCGACGACAACGCCGTCACCTTTCGTTCGCATCTCGATGGCGCCCAGGTCGTCTTGACGCCCGAACGCGCAATCGAAATCCAGGCGCTCCTGGGTTCCGATATCGCCATGCAACTCGACGAATGCATCAAGCTCCCGGCGCCACGCGACGCGATCGAACGCGCGATGCGATTGTCGCTACGCTGGGGCGAGCGCAGCAGGCGCGCGTTCGAGTGCCGGGCGCGAACCGGTTTTGCTCTGTTCGGTATCGTGCAGGGGGGCGATGACGTGGAACTGCGGGGGACGAGTGCGCGTGCGCTCGTGGACATTGGTTTCGAGGGCTATGCCATCGGCGGGTTGGCGGTCGGGGAATCCCCGGACGTGACGGCGAGGATCGTGGAAGCAACGGCGCCCTTGTTGCCCATGGAGCGTCCCCGCTACCTGATGGGGGTGGGGCGGCCCGAGGACATTCTCGACGCAATTGCGCGCGGCATCGACATGTTCGATTGCGTCATGCCGACCCGCAATGGCCGCCACGGCGTTGCCTTTACGTGCCATGGCCCGATCGCGCTCAAGAATGCGCGCCACGCCGAGGACCCGCGTCCGCTCGATGAGGCGAGTAGTTGCGCGGCGGCGCGCGATTATTCGCGCGCCTATCTGCATCATCTCACCAAAGCCGGCGAAATGCTGGGCGCCATGCTGCTCTCCGAGATCAATATTGCATATTACCAGGAACTCACAGCCGGCGCACGTGCCGCCATCGGGTCCGGTCGTTTTGCCGAATTCCAGGCCGAGACCAAGGCCGGCTGGGACCGGGGCGATATCGCGGTGAGGTGAAGCTGGTGTACGCGATTGTCGCAAGATATTGTGACAGTTGAACAAGGGCAGAGATACCCACCTCAATGCTACCCCGTCAATGCTACCCCGTCCAGGAGACTCAACCGCCATGGCAATCAGCCTGAAGGTGAACGGCACGACCCGCTCGGTCGATGCCGAACCGGATACGCCGCTTCTCTATGTCTATCCGATTCTCACCATGCCGGATGTGCCGAAGGTCGAGACGGTGCTGATTGATCGGCGCAACCTGCCGTCGCTCGGTGCGGGAGAAGCATCGCAAGGGCCGGCGGCGGCCGCACTCGCCAATGCGTTCGCGGCCGCAACAGGCAGGCGCATCCGCGACCTGCCGTTGACGCCGGAGCGGGTCAGGGCTGTGCTGGCGTGAAAACGGCTTTGATATGCGGGATCTCGGGCCAAGACGGCGCCTACCTCGCGAAACTCCTGCTTGAAAAAGGCTATCGCGTCATCGGCACATCACGTGATGCGCAAGCTTCCAGTTTCGCTAACTTGGCGCGGCTTTCGATACTCGATTCCATCGAACGGGAATCAATGCTGATTGCCGATTTCCGCAGCACTCTTCAGGTTTTGAAGAAGACGAAGCCGGATGAGGTGTACAATCTCGCCGGCCAAACTTCCGTCGAACTTTCGTTTCGCCAGCCGATCGAGGCGGTGGAAAGCATCAGCATCGGCACGCTCAACCTTTTGGAATCGATCCGGTTTCTTGAGTTTGATACGAGAATTTACAACGCGAGCTCCGGCGAATGTTTCGGAGACATCGGGACAGCGGCTGCGACCGAGACGACGCCCTTTCATCCGCGAAGCCCTTACGCTGTTGCCAAAGCGGCTGCCTTTTGGGCGACCGTCAACTATCGGGAGGCCTATGGCTTGTTTGCGGCGAGCGGGATTCTGTTCAATCACGAATCGCCGTTGCGACCGGACCGCTTCGTAACAAAAAAAATCGTAAATGCCGCCTGCAACATCAAGGCGGGTCGACAAGGATCGTTGCACCTTGGCAATCTTGCGGTGCAACGCGACTGGGGTTGGGCTCCAGACTATGTCGAGGCGATGTGGCGCATGCTCCAGCATTCGGTCGCGGATGATTTCGTCATCGCGACCGGAATAAGCCATAGCTTGCAGGATTTCGTGGCGGCGGCCTTTTTTGAATTGGGCCTCGACTGGAAGGATTTCGTTGAAACGGACAGTCAGTTTTTTCGGCCATCGGAGATCATGTGCAGCAAAGGCAACGCCGACAAAGCGCGGACCGATCTCGGATGGCAGCCCGCACACACGATGCCGGATGTGGTGAGGCTGATGGTGGGGGAGGAGATGAGCCGGAGTCTGAAAGGTTGATCCAATGGAGCCCTTTGTGCAGTTTGTGTGTGCTCGTATCTCCCAACTGGTCGATTCGTCGCACCTATGACTTTGCTAATGGAAATGTATCGACCTGGGCTTGGATCGAGCGCAAGCGTTTCCATTTTTGTCGGAATTCCGCGAATGCTGGGCTCGTAGCTTCGTCCTTGGCCTTGCAAAGAAGCTCGAAGATTCCAGACACCATTCGATCCCAATCAAATGTTGTCGCTTGTCGAAATCCCGCTTCTTTCAACCTTGAGCGGATTGAGGGATCTCTGACGAGCCTTATGCCGCGAACGATCTCGTCGTCATTGTGTCCAGAAATCGCAATTGTCGCATTGCCAGCGACCTCCTCGAGCGAACCAAATTTGGTGGCAATTACGGGACAACCACATGACATCGCCTCAATAACGGGAAGACCAAACCCTTCGTAGAGAGAAGGGAATACGAGGGATTCCGCGCCGCAATAGGCACGTGCAAGATCGTCATCGTCCAAAATGATGTGGCGAACTGAGACGTTTTGTGGAAGACCGCGGAGAAATTCCGGATCGACTGTCGGCTCCCCGCCGATACAAACAACGTCAATGTCGAAGTCGCGAAACTTTCGCAATGCTCTGAAGAAACGCGATGAATTTCTGTATCCCTGAGGCTGGCCGCGCGATCCCACCGTAATGTAATACGGCCTCGAAATGCCATACTTGCACTTGAAACTGAAAACCTCGGATTCTGTCCTCGGGTAAAAAATCGTTCTTTCCACCCCACAATGGGTCACGATCGCACGATTATTGGCGGCCGGGTAGAAATTAATGAGATCAGCTCGTGTTTTGGCAGAAACACATGCATAGTAGCTCGCAAAGCTAACTGCTATTTGCTTTTCCTGCCAAGGTCGCTGATTGAGGTTAAAGCCCAACACCTCCGGAATCATGTCATGGACCAGGAGTACGGAGGGAATGCTGAGTGGAGTTGTATAATAGGTCGACATAAATACGTCAGCCCCAAGGTCAATACATACGCGGTCGACCAGAAGTGAATCGTCAGCTGTGTTTGTATTCACCGAATATGACGGAAAATCAAATTGTCGGATGCCAGGTACCTGAGGCGATCCGCCACGGTTTAAGAGAGTAATCTCGAGATTGCGAATGTTTGCGAGCCGAGGCAGGATGCTTGACCAGACGCGGGCGATACCAGTCGAAGTCAGCTGAACGAAAACTCCGTCTAGAATCAATTTCATTCTGATATTCCGTCAACTCGTCGGCCGGCGCCGAGTAATGCTAAATGTCGTTGAACGGCACTGTAGTGTGTAGAATTCGTGTCCCAGTCCAGATTGACGTCGAGGGCGTCCGCAAGCGACTTTCGGGACATTACGAGATATCTGGACGTCAACTTGCCACTGTATTTTCGGCTAATCATCCGAATTTCAACCATGCCAAGCGTATCGGGATTTGTTGAGACTCCTCGCGGGTTTTGAAAATAGGAAACGTGAGGCGTATTGTTTTTCCAAAATGTCTTACCCTTTAAATAGCACCTCAGCCAGAATTCCCAATCGGCTGCCGATGTCAATGACGCATCAAAAAACCCAACTTCGTCGTGAAGGCTCTTTCGCCACATCGGGGCATTATGGGGCAGATTCATCTCTAACAGATTGTGTGCGGTAACAAGTGGCAATTCTGTCTTGAAATTGAATTTCGAAATTTCATCAAAACTCAGAGTGTGATCAAGCGTGTAAAATACATCCTGATAGGTCACATCTGCGAAATGGCATGATTCCAACGCTCTTGCCTGGAGTTCGATTGAATCAATCCGGCGGAGGTCGTCCAGATTGGTATTCGTTAAATATTTTCCCCTCGCCAATTTGATGGCAAGGTTCCATGCCTCGTAGATACCGACGCGACGGTCCAAACGTCTATAGACAATGTTATTGTATGTGCTTTGGTAACGTTTGATTACTTCGGCTTCCCCGTCCGGGGAATGAGCGTCGATGATGATGAGTTCGGCTTGATCGAAAAATGATTGGGAGGTCATATTTTCCAAGAATTGCTCAATGTAAGGCCCTCCCTTATATAAGCTTGCGATTGCTGAAATGAGATAGTTTCCTGAATGAGCGAATTTTTTAGGCATTGAACGCAGTCGTGTCGTTTGCCGGTGAATGTTCAGTTCAGCAGCCCTGGCAGCCCAGATCGAAGGCGTGAGCAATTGCCGAGTTCCCATTATGAAGCATTCGTCCGGATTATGATTTGCTGCGGCACTTCGATTCAATTGGTATATGTAGTTGAGCATTTGTCGCCTAACAACAGACACGCGTCTTGCCCGAGACTCTTTAAGTTTGAGCTTTCCTTGTTCAATCTGGCTTGGCAATGGTCCGCCATGAAGATGGAAAAATTCGATGATGCTTTGTAAAAATTCACCGTCGGAGCACTGATCATGCATGCGCAACATGTAATTTACGCGGCGGCTTTCCGGCGTCATGCCGAACGCACGCAACCGGCATTTGATCAACGCGCGAATAGCGGTTCTTCGCCAACGATCGGGAAACCAAGGCATTCGGGGAAATCCATTGGGCATGGTCCAGTCTAGGGAGACGCGGCTGGCAACGCAAACCTCGGCGCGTGACGGTTCACCTGTCTGGCCGATCACCCGTCAGGCATTCGTGTGGATAGCCGACGATAGCGAAGCACCGGATAGCCTGAGAGAGCGCCGAGCGGAAGGTTCGCTCGATGAACATCTCCTGATTGAATTCTGATCGCAATATATTTGCTGACGCGGTAATCTTTCGCCCCTGCCAAAATGGGGCAAACTGCCAGCTGTTCCTGAATTACCCTTCATGCGGAGTCTGCGCTTTCTGTCGTTAGGAGATTAGTGCAAACCTAGCTCTCCGTGCCAACGTTCCTGTCGTAAAACCTCAGACATGGCGATGAATTTCGACTTTGTCGCGACGTTGCCGTGACATCAAAGAAATTTCGGGGCGCTGGAGGCTGCCGTACTTGCATTTCCGAATTGTAAACTCGGGTCAATCGAGCGAGGCAACGGGATGCCAACGAATGAACTCGAAGCTATCGGGATCAAGTAGCCAAAACGCAGGAGCGACGATATTGAACGAAGCTTGACCAACATTAGATTTTCCTTCACTTGAATGCGGATAGTCAGAGCAAGTTCTAACATCTTGATGAGTGTACAGCAACTATCGCTAGCACACCCCACGGCTCGGGAGTCAGTGTTCCCACCTATTTATAGGATTCCCAGGCGACCGCAAACATGATGCGAGGGCAGCATTTGAAACATGGATGCGTCCTTTACGACGGACCCAGTGATCGGACGACACTGGAGGCTAATGGCGAAAAAAAGTTCTGCCGGCCACTGGCCACGGAATGAGGGGCGTTCGAGGTAGGCGTTGGATCAAAAGGCCTTTATCATGATCAAAAGCGACGTTCGCTATCGGAAAATAAATCGCTGCAGGGCTGGAGGAGGGGGCAATCTTATTTCGGTGTTGAGCCTGGGTGAACAGCAGTTGACCGGCATCTTCCCCAGGTCGTGCGATCAGAGATTGACCTCGGGGCCACTCGAGCTCGTCTGGTGTCCGGACTCGGGTCTCTTGCAACTGGCGCATTCCTATGAGCCAGAGGAGATGTACGGGGACGACTATGGCTACCGATCTGGCCTGAACCAGTCGATGGTCGATCACTTGACGCGCAAAATTCGGCACCTTGAACGCAGAGTCGATCTGAAGCCTGCGGACACCGTGCTCGACATCGGATCGAACGATTGTATCTCGCTCAAAGCTTACACGACGCCCGGTCTCAAGCGGATCGGCATAGATCCGACCGGCGAGAAGTTCAGGAAGTTCTATCCCGACGATGTGCAACTGGTTCCAGAGTTTTTCTCGGCCGATTGCTATAGGTCCGTGACCGGGTCGGCGGCGCGTCTTATTACGTCGATTGCAATGTTCTACGACCTCGAAGATCCGATTGCTTTTGCAACGCAAATCGAGAGCATCCTGGCGCCGGATGGACTTTGGCACTTCGAGCAGAGCTACATGCCTTCCATGCTGCGGATGTGTTCGTACGATACGATCTGCCATGAGCATCTGGAATTCTACTCGCTATTTGTAGTGCAGCACATCCTGAACGCCGCCGGGCTCAGAATCGTCGATGTGCAGATGAATGCCGTCAATGGCGGCAGCTTCGCTGTGACCGCAGCCAAGACCAAGAGCCCGTGCGCATCGAACGAAGTCGTGATTCAGTGGATGCTGGAGCAAGAGGATCGGATGGGGCTACACACGCCGCGCCCCTACCGGGAATTCGAGGAGCGTGTGTTTCGACATCGTGACGACTTGCGGCGCCTTCTGCAGGGTCTTGCTGCCGACGGTAAACGTGTGCTGGGCTATGGGGCCTCCACAAAAGGCAATGTTCTTCTGCAGTTCTGCGGCATTACAGAGCAGCAGGTCAGCGCGATCGCCGAGGTCAATCCAGACAAGTTTGGCGCTCTGACGCCGGGGTCGCACATCCCGATCGTGTCGGAGCCGGACGCGCGGGCTATGAACCCCGACTATTTTCTGGTCCTGCCCTGGCACTTCAAGGAAGGAATACTGCGGCGCGAACAAGCCTTCCTCGATCGCGGTGGCAAGATGATCTTTCCGTTCCCGGAAATTGAAATCGTCTGAACCTGCTTTAGAGAGTTGAGGGAAACTCCCGATGCGCAATGCTTTAGTCCTGGGTGTCAACGGGCAGGATGGCGGCTATCTGGCAGAGGCTCTGATTCGAAGGCAATACGCCGTGATTGGCGTCGGACGACAAACGACAAGTCGGTATGTCCCCACTGGAGACGCTTTCCGCTATGTCAGCCTCGACCTCAAGGATACCGAGACCCTCGCCAAGCTCTTGCAGGTCGTCGCGCCCGACGTGGCGTTTCACGTTGCTGCCGTTCATGGAGCGGCCGGGTTCAGTTATGAAGCTGTCTGGCGGGAAATGATGGCTGTCAACGTGCTCGCGCTTCACGTGCTGCTTGACTATGCGCGGGAACGCCGTGCCGGCATGCGGGTGATCTATGCAGGCTCGTCGAAAATCTTTCCGGCGCCCTGGTCGGGGACGATCGATGAAACGACAGCCTACCGACCAACTTGCCTCTACGGCATCGGTAAGATATCCAGCCTGGAGCTCATCGCACACTATCGTCGGAATCACGGGATCGCCGCATCGAACCTGATCATGTTCAATCATGAGTCTGTGCGGCGCGATGACAGCTTTTTCGTTCCAAGGATTGCGCGCGCCCTGTCAGCCGCGCTGACGGAGGCCGGTACGCAGGTAGAGGTCAGGACCCTAGATTTCTGGAGTGATTGGAGCGCGGCCGACGAATTGATGGATATTGCGATAGATATCTGCGAGCGTGCGCCCGACCAGGATTTCATTTTAGCCTCGGGTCACACTTGGCATGCTCGGGCGGCAATCGATGCCATTTTCGCGCGTTACGGTCACGACTATCATCGGCATATCCGCGAGGTGCTACCACCGTTGGATCCAGGGCCTACTTTCAAAGTCTCGGTCGGCCGCCTCGCGCAGGCGATAGGGCGGCGACCGCACAAATCCATCCTCGAGATCGTCGATTCGATGTGCGGCGTCGGACAACGGGAGCCGGCTTCTGCTCCACCAAATCCACACAAGTAGGTTGTTCGCACGATGGACCGCATTCTGCTAGGCCAACTCGGCGCCAACGGCGACTGTCTCTACGCCACGATCTTGGCTCGTCAGCTTCGTAAGGATTTTCCCGACGCCCATATTACCTGGGCGATTTCGTCACAATGTGCCGGACTTCTCCGCAACAATCCCCACATCAATGCGGTGTGGGAAGTACCGATTCCTGGCTGGGATCTTCACGAGTCCATGTGGCGCCTTTTCGAACGTGAGGCAACGCGTCGGCTCGTGCGGCACGATTTTGACCACGCCTACTTCTCGCAGATCTGGCCCAACAATTTTCAAAACTTCGATGGCACGATCCGGCCTAGCATCTTGCGCAGCTATGGGCGGCCGATCACAGTGCCAATTGAAAACGTCATACATCTGACGGATGAAGAAAAACACCGCGCCGACCGGTACGTTTCCGAGGCTGGCGTGTCATCCTTCGAGCACCGTATCCTTTTCGAATG
>Ga0209488_10003533_pt1 | contig 12502 bp, 7 predicted proteins | sample Rivendell_Oct201_8_FD_188349 | JGI IMG/M metagenome (GOLD analysis project Ga0209488, IMG submission 188349) | Vadose zone soil microbial communities from the Eel River Critical Zone Observatory, Northern California, USA -... | ecosystem: Environmental > Terrestrial > Soil > Vadose zone >...
ACAGTGAATTGCGCCGTCGTCGCCGGCGTGAGACCGGCCGAGCTGGCGGTCAGCGTGTAGTTCACACCGGTGTGGTCGATGTTGAGATTGTTGAACGTGGCCACGCCGCTCACTGCGGCTCGGCTCAGGGTGCCATGCAATGCAGCTCCCGTCGTGCCGGTGCCGGTCGTGATCGCGACGGTGATGCTGTTGGTGGCGGCAGTCGCGGTGTTGCCCTGCGCGTCCTGGATCGCGACCTGTACCGCCGGCGTGATGGTGGCTGCCGCATACACATCGCTCGGCTGCGTGACGATTGCGAGCTTGGCGGGCGGACCGGCATTGACGTTGAACGCGCTGCTGACGGTAGCTGTGAGTCCCGCGCCGGTCGCCGTCAATGTGTAGCCGGTACCGATCTTGTCGATCGTCAGATCGCTGAATGTCGCCGCGCCGTTCACGGCTGATTTCGTGACGGTACCGCCGAGCGCCGCGCCATTCGTGCCGGAGCCGGAGGTGATCGCGAGTGTCACGCTGTTGGTGGCGTTGGGCACGGTGGTGCCGTTGGCGTCCTGCACGGCGATCTGCACCGCCTGGACGATCGGTGATCCGGCGATCGCGCCCGCAGGTTGCACGCTGTAGCTCAACTTCGTGGGCAAACCGATGGCAGTGGCGGTGAATACGGCGGGAGTCAGCGTTCCGACCGTCACCGTGACGGTGGTGGCGCCTGGCGTGCTACCGAGCGTAAGACTGGCGAGCGTCTGGCCAGTCTGATCGGTCGTGCTTTGCGTCGCGCTGAGGTTCCCGCCGCCCGTCGTGATGGCCCAATGCACGGTGATGTTGGCGAGTCCCGTCGCACCCGCGTCGACCACCTTGACGACGAACGCGTTGGGCAGCTGATCACCGACGCTGCCGGATTGTCCGTTGCCGCTGACGCGGATGATGTTCGCGGCCGGCGGCGGCGGCGGTGGCGCTGGGGGAGGCGGCGGGGGTGGGGGACCGCTCGACTCACCACATTGGGCAAGCGACGCGAGAAACAGCACTGCAGCTGCGGCTTTGAGCCGGTGCATACCGGCAGAGAACTTGGGCGATTCAAGGGGCGGCCGATAGAGGCCTGTGGTGCGGTCTCGTTATCTGTCGCGCTGGAGGGAAGCGGGTCAGAAGTGTCAGGCTTTCATTACATCACGCAACCATAAATCGCCGAAAAGCGCCATAGAACGCTAGGCACGGTCCGTGTTCTATGTCCTGAACGTGGCCTGTGTCCGTAGTCCCGTCTTCATCCTCACCGCGCTCGCAGTGGGGCTCGGGGGAGGGGCATTTCCTGCCCTAGCCCAGACGATCTCCGGCGTGTCGGTGAGCCCGCCCGGCACCGCCGCGAGCCGGCTGCCGAGTAACGGCACCAACTACACCATCACGTTTACCGTGACCGACACCAGCAACGCAATTGGTCCGGTCATTTACGACCTGCTGACCAGCCAACGCCCGGGCGGGGCCAGTGCGCTCACGACCGTGTCGATCACGGGCACCGGTGTCATTCAGGGCGCGAACCCCGATAGCGCCCAGGTGACGCTGCTGCCGGGCGGCGCCGTCGTCGCCACGGTCACCTACGCGGTCGGCAACGTTACGGCGGGATCGATCGACACACTCGTGTTCCTCGCGCGGGCGCTCGGGAGTCTCGCGAGCGACACGGGCAAGCTCGTCGTGACGGTCATCCGGCCGAGCGTGACCGTCGTGAAGTCGGTCAATCCGATCGGCACGCCACCTCCCGGCACCGATCTGACGTACACGCTCACGCTCACCAACGCCGGAACCGAACACGCCGTGAGCGTCGTGCACGTCGATTCGGTGCCGGCGCAGATCGGATTCAAAGTGGCATCGGTCAGCACGACGCTGCCGGGTGGCGTCACCGCCACCGTCGCGTACTCGAACAACAGCGGAACGACGTGGACCTACGTGCCCGTGAGCGCCGGCTGCGGCGCGCCCGCGGGCTACGACTACTGCGTCCGCGACATCCGGATCTCGCTCGGCACAGCGCTGAGCAATGTGGGACCCAACAACATCGTGCAGGTCGTGTTCGTGGCGAAGGTCAAATGAAAGGGAGAATCATGCGAAAAACGATGGTAGCAGGGGCGTTGCTGATCACGTGCGCGGGTGCGCTCTCCGCGCAGCGCCCCCCCCGGCCTGCCCGGCCGCTTGTGGTCACGGCGCAAAACCTCAACGCGGCAAGTCGCGGCAGCCAGTCGCAGGCGGTGCTGCCCGGCGACGTCCTCAAGTACCAGCTCCGGTTCACGAATCAGAATCCGGGGGACGTGCGCGGTGTGGTGTTCACCAATCCCGTGCCGGCGGGATTGCGCTACGTCGACGGTTCCGCGGACGCGGATCGGCAGGACGTGACGGTCGAGTACTCGGCGGACGGCGGCAAGACATTCGCGGCGACGCCGATGGTGACGGAAGTGGTTGACGGCAAGCGGGTGCAGAGGCCCGCGGCGCCGGAGCAGTACACGCATGTGCGGTGGACGGTGCAGGGATCACTTGCTCCCGGTGCAACGGTGACCGCGGAGTTTCGCGCTGAATTACCGAAGTGAACAAAAGGAGAAACACCATGTTGCAGCGACTTTTCACCAGAATGGGGATCTCGCTCGGCGTCGCCGTGCTGCTCGCGGCGCTGACGGCGGTCCCCGCGAATGCCCAGACGCCTGAAAAAACGGTCATTCGCAGCATCGCGACGGTGAGCTTCACCGACGCGAACAGTAACACGTACGCGACGGCCGCCGACACGGCCGATGTGACCGTCGGCTTCGTCGCGGGCGTGGACGTGATCGCCGGGGCCGCGACAGTCGGCCCGGCAGCGCCCAGCACCAACGACACGCTGTCCTTCCAGGTGGCAAACATCGGGAACGGCACCGACAGCGTGACGGTATCTCAGAACATCTCCGTGGGCGGCATCGTCACGGTCACGGGATATCGCGTCGGCACCACCACCTATGCCTCGCTCGCGTTGCTGAACACGGCGCTCGCGGGCACGCCCATCGCGCAGGCCGCCAACATCACCGTGAAGGTCATCTACAACGTGACGGGCGGCACCGGCGGATTGTCCACCGTCTACACGCTCACCTCGGCATCGCGGCGCACACCCGCCGCGACGGACAACGGCGTCACGACCGTATCGCCGAGCCTCACGACCGCCGTGACCGTGACTCCCGACGGCACGCAAAATCTGCAGCGCCTGCCCAGCAACGGGACGAACTACAGCTTCACGTTCACCGTGACGAACAACGCGTCGGGCACGGATGGCTTCGACCTGCTGGTCTCGCATCCGAAAACGGCGATCACGATCGTGTCGGTCAACGGAGTGGTGGGTGACAGCGCCCGCATCACGGGCGTCGCGAGCGGCGCGTCGCAAGGCATCGCCGTGGTGTACTCGATCGGCAATGTCGCTGCCGGGAGCCCCGATACCCTGGTCCTGAAGGCGCGTTCGGTGGCGACGCCGGCGACGAGCGACAACGGCTTCGCCGACCTCACGGTGATCCGTCCGCTGGTCATCGTCGACAAGACCGCGTATCGCGACAATCAGACCACACTGGTCGGGACCGGCACCGTGGTCCCCGGGGAATTCATTCAGTACAAGATCACGGTCACCAATAGCGGTTCGGCGGCGGCATCCACCGTGCACATCAGCGATCCGTTGCCCACGCAGCTGACGTTCGCGTCGACGAGTCCCGACGCGGCTGGTTGGACGCTCTCGAATGTCGGGAACGCCGTGAGCGCCGACCTGGCCGGTACTCTTGCCACAGGCACGAGCCGCTTCTTCTGGATTCGCGCGAGCGTGAAGTAGCAAACCGGGGAAAACCTGGTGCTTCTCCTTAGGAAGCCCCGCCAATACATCGGCGGGGCTATCCTGTTCTGCTGCGCCGCGAATCTGCAGGCGCAGACGCCGCCGGGCACGGTCATCCGCAATGGAGCGACCGTCACCTATGAGGCGGCGACTGGTGCGACCTTTACCCCCGTTTCCGATTCCGCATTCGTCACCGTCGGCGCGCCGGCCGGCATCGCGATCACGCTGAACAAAGCGGTCGATCTCGCGACCGGCACACTGGGTGACGTGATCACATACAGCATTACCTATCAGGGAATCGGTGGTGGTACCGCGACGAGCGTCATCGTCACGGATCCGCTGCCCGCCGGTGCGACGTATGTCGCCGGCAGTATCACCCTCGACGGCACACCGCTTACCGATGCGACAGGCGACGATGGCGGCTCGTTCAATGCCGCGTCGCGCCGAGTTACCGTGACACTCGCGAACGTGACGGGAAGTAACTCCGGTGTCATCACGTTCCGCGCCCGACTCGATGGCACAGCCTCACCCTCGAACGTCGCGCATGTCGCGTACACGACGCCGAGCGGTCCTGACTCCGCGGCATCCAACACCGCGGTGACGACGCTGATCTTCTCGGAGAGCATCACGCTGGCCGTCTTGCTCGATGCGCCTGCTCCGGGCGTTCCGGCGCGCGCGGGCGACCCTGTGCAGTACCGCGTCCACTATGACAATCCCGCGAACGGCGTGATGGCGCGCAACGTGATCGTCACCGACACGCTGCCGCCGGGACTCCAATACGTCGGCAGTATTCCGGCATCCCCCACAGCAGTTCCCTCCCCCAAGGTCGTGAGCGGCGTGCTCACGTGGACGATCGGTGACATCGCGCCCGGCACGATCGGGGACCTCGTGATCCAGACGGTCGTCGCGGCGACGCTGCCCGACTCTGCGACGGTGGTCAACCGCGTCTGGGTCAATCTCGCCAACGGTCCGGCCGTCACGAGCCCGGCGCCGGAAATCCTGCTGCTGCCCGCCGCCGGTCAGCTGACGCTCGCTCTGACCGCCGATGTGCTCGACGTGGGACTGGGCCAGACCGTGCCGTACACCGCGGCGCTCAAGAACCAGGGCGTCGCACCGCTCGCGGATATCCGGATCGTCGCCCACCTGCCCGACGGTTCCCGCTACACGCCGCGCAGCGCGCTCGGTGCCGACTCCGCGATCGTCAATGGACACGACGTGACCTTCTACGTCGCCCCCCCCGGTAGGCTCGCGGCCGGTGCGACGCTCACCGTGCGCTATCAAGTCGCGATCGTCTCGACGACGAGCGACGTCGTCCAGAGCTCGGCGGTTGCATCTGCCGCAGGCGGGGGGGGCACCGTGGTGTCGGCCCAGGCGACCGCCTGGGTGCGCGTCCGGCACGCCTACCCGCTCGAAACGCGCGCCGTGATCGGCAAAGTATTCGTCGACCGGAACGCCGACGGGAAGCAGGACGACGGCGAGCCGGGCGTGCAGGGAGTCACCGTCTGGACCGATGACGGCGAAACCGCCACCACCGACAGCGTCGGCCGCTTCGCGTTCTCGAACCTCCGTCCCGGTCGCCACGCGTATCGCGTCGATCCGACGACGCTGCCGGCGGGCTTCCGTTCGCCCGATCCGGCGCAGGCCCGCGATGGCTCCGGGTGGACGTCCCCGCGCGTGAACTTTGCGCTTCGAACTTCGGCGGCAGGTACGGCGGCGGCAGATAGAACGGCGGCGAAGGGCGGCGACGTAGTCCCGACGACGTTCATCACCGTTCCGTTCGTCCCCGCGCTGCGCGACTCGGCGGCCCGAGCCCGCGAGGACGCCCGAGCGCTCACGGCCGGCCCCGCGGTGACGTTCTTCGCTCCGCGTGACGGCGCCATCCTCCCGACCGATCGCCTCTTCGTGGGCGTGCACGGCGAGCCCGGCGCGAGCGTCGTGTTGTTCGACGGCGCGAAGCGTATTGCCGACGGGCGGGTCCGTGGCGACGGCGTCAACGACTTCATCGCGGTGCCGCTCGCGCGCGGCCCGCACCGCTTGCGCGTGAAGATGCAGAACTCCTGGTTGCAGGACCGGTGGGACAGTCTCAACGTGCACGTCGTGGGGCGGCCGGAGCATTTCGTCTATGAAGGCACGAAGGTCGTCCTCACCGTCGGCGGCCAACGCGTCGACACCGTGTATGTGCACGTGTTCGACAAATGGAACGTGCCAATCGGGACCGGCGCGCTCGTCACCGTGTCCGCCGACGGCGCCGAGGTGCTGAACAGCGATGCAGACGGCTCGTCGGTCGGGCTGCAGGTCAGGGCGGACTCGACCGGCGTGCTGGCGCTCGCCGTGCGCGGGGGCCACGATGTGCGCCTCGGCTCGCTGGCGCTGCGCGCCGACGGTGCCACCGCGCGCTTGCAGCTCGAGATCCTGCCCGCGGCTCGGAGCTTCATGCTGACGGCGGCGGGGCAGGTGGGCGTCGGCGCGAGTCCCACTGCGTTCGGCGCGGCCACGGCGCGGGGCCGGCTCGATGGGCGCACGTCGGTGCTCGTGAGCATCGACTCGCGCCAGCTCGATGCCGGACGCGACAATTTTGGCCGCGCCGTCGATCCGCTCGGCGAGGCGCAATACCCGATCCTCGGTGACGCGGGGCTCACCGGCACGCAGAGCGCATCGCGCTACGCCGTCGCAGCGCGCGTGGAACGCGGCCTCGATTGGCTGGCATTCGGCGATCTCAGCACCGGCTCGTTCGCCGGCGGCCTCTCGCTGTCGGGCTACGACCGCACACTCGCCGGCGTCGCCGGGCGGGTGACCACGGGCCCGATCGTGTGGCAGGGTTTCAGCAGCACGACCAGCGACCGGCTCGCGCAGCTCCAGATCCGCGGCGCCGGCATGTCGGGTCCATACGAAGCCGGTCTTGGCATCAAGCCGGGAACTGAGCGCGTCGTGCTCGAGACGCGCGCGCGCGATGACGCGCAGCAGACGTTGGCGCGCGAGGCGCTCACGGCCTTCGTCGATTACCAGATCGACTACACCCGCGGCCTGCTGCTCTTCAAGCAGCCGGTCCCCGCGGCCGACCCGTCCGGCAACCCGGTCTTCATCATGATCACATACGGCGCCGAGGGTCCGGGGAATGCGCAGTCCGCGGTGTGGGGGGTGCGAGCAAGCGCGAATGTGCGCGTGCTCGACTCGCTGCGCCTCGGCGCGACGTTCATTCGGGACGGCCGTCCCGGTGCGTCGCGAGACCTCGCGGGCATCGACTTCGGCGCGCTGCAGGTGGGTCGCGTCGCGCTGCGTGGCGAGCTGGCGCATTCACAGACACCCGACTCCGCCGGTTTTGCGACGAGTGTGGGCGGCGCCATCACGTTCGCTAAGGGCATGACGATCTCGGCCGACTGGCTGCACACCGACGCCGAGTTCCATAACCCCGCGAATCTCGCGCTGGTCGGCGGCACCAACGATCTCAAGCTCGCCGCACGCTTCCAAGTGGGCAGCACCGAGGCGCGGCTCGAGCACTCGGAGCAATCGTTCGATCTGCAGCACGTGAGCCGGGCGAAGTCGGGCGCGTTTGTGGTGCAGCGCCTGGGCGCGTTCCGGGTTCAGGCCGGTCTCTCCGGCACCCGGCTGAACACCGGCACGGGCCCCGACGCATCCCAGGCGAGCGAGCTACGGTTGACTTGGTCGCCGCTCAAGCGACTCGACTTCACGGCGGACGCGCGGCGGCATCTGGGCGAGATCGCGAGTGTCATTCAACCCGACTACATCGGCGCCGGCGTCACGTTCAAGGCAAGTGCGCAGACGTCGTTTGAGCTGAGCCATCGCCAGGTCGAGCGTCCCGGCGGTTCCAGCTACGCCGTGACCTCGCTCGGCGGCCGCTCGGAGCTTGGGATGGGCACGCGGGCGTGGGGTTCGTATCAGATGGCGGGCGCGAATGGCGGCCAGGTCGCGGCCGTCGTGGGACTGAACAACCGGCTGCAGCTGGGCGCGTCGTGGACGCTCAACACGCTGTTCGAGCGCCGCTTCGGGTTGAACGACGCGCCCAGCGTCGATCCGATCCGCGCGCTGCCGTTCACGCAGGTGGAAGAGAATTATTGGTCGGCGGGCTTCGGCGCGGAGTATCTGCCGGAGCAGGCGCGCTCGCGGTGGAGCCTGCGCACCGAAATGCGGGAGGGTGCGGAGCGCTCGAGCCGGCTCTTCACGCTGGCCGGCGCGGCGGACCTTACAACCGCGTTTGCCGTGATCACGCGTCAGGAATTCCAGGGCGCGGACGATCACCTCGCGACCGGGGGGGGCCGCATCACGCATCAGCGAGTCTCGTCGCTCAACGGTCTCGCGTTCCGGCCGGTGGGGTCGGACGCGCTCAACTTCCTGGCGAAGGTGCAGCTGATCGACGATCGGAACCCGCTCGGCGGGGGCGGCGTGCTGACGGGGCTACAAGCGGGCCATGAGGCGCGGCGGATCTATATGGCGGAGGCGATCTGGTCGCCCAGCGCGTGGCTCGAGCTGGGTGGGCGGTACGCGTTCCGCGACGCCGACGCCACGGTGACGCATGCGGACAGCGTCGTGCAGGCGCTGCGCTCGTCAGCGGATTATGTCGGCGCGCGGCTCGATGTCGTGCTGGGCCGCTGGCTGCGCGCGCGGGGAGACAGCCGGCTGTTGCACGAGCGGACCAGCGGCACGTCGCGCTGGGACGCGGCGCCGCAGCTCGTGCTCGTGCCGGTGCGCGGCATCGAGATCGCGAACGGCTATCGCTTCGGCGATCTCACGGATCCCGACTTCTCCGTGCGCGGTGGGAAGGGGTGGTTCCTGACGATCGGCGCGACGATTACGGAGCGGTCGCTGTCCACCATCGCGGGCTTTTGGGGCTCGCGGCATCAATGAGGGGTCGAGGGTGTCCTCTAATTGAGAATCAGTGTCCTCCGATCCGGTGTGTCGACAGTGCGAGCGATTGCACGTGGAGTTGCGACACTGCTGTAGTGCAGCGCGATCGACGGTTGCCGCGCGGCAATTGATTTTGCGTGGATTCCCGCGTACGAGAGCGCCGGCGTGGATAACAAAACACGCATTTCGATAATATTTGCCGGTATTGCGATTGAAAATCAGGCGATCGCGCGCCGCTCTGGTAGTGACCCTCAATCATCGTCAGCGAATACCGACTATGTCTGACGGAACGCGACCAAACATCAGCGTCTCGCGCGTCAAATGTGCGCGCATGCCGCGCGAAGCTCGTGGACCGCGCTGTTCGCACAGCGGCTCGCGTTTTTTACAGCGCGCGTTGCGCGGCTCGCGTGTTGTCCTCCGGAGAGGACAGTCCAAATCCGTGCGAGCGCGAATCGAGCACAATCGGGCGTGGTCCGATTTATGTCATAGGCTTTCGGCAGGAGAGGATGGTCCTCACCCCTGGCCCCTCTCCTTCCGAAAAGGGGCAACGCAGTAAACGCAGGGAAGGAGTTATGAACGCACTGTTGCGCAGACGGCTGGAAGCAGCCGCGAGGGTCCGTGATTTTCTCCGGGCTCACAAGACGGACGCTGTAGGGGAGGGACTCGGGCTCGGCAAGCTCGAGGAGCTGATCACTCGGGCGGAAGCGCTCGATGAGCAGCAACGAGCGGGAGTCGTGACGGCCCGCTTGTCGACGAAGCACCGGAAGGGACTCCGACGGGCGCTGCAGAGCAAGCTGCTGTTGTACTTGCGGGCGCTCGGTGGTCTCGGAGATCCGGAGAACGGTGAGGCGGCGATTCAGTTCCAGGTGCCGCCATCCAACGCCAGTCATCAGGCGTTGCTCACCACGGGTCGTGACACGTTGACGAAGGCGCTGGGGCAGAAGGATGTGCTCCTGGCGCGCGGCATGCCGCCGGCCTTGCTGGACGATCTCGCCGCCGCCCTCGGCGGGCTCGAGCAGACGATGGCAGACACGCGGACGGGCCGGCGCGATCATGTGGGTGCAAGCTCCGATCTGGCAGCGGTGGGCGTCGAGATCGTGAAGCAGGTGCGCGCGCTCGACGGGATGGTGCGGTACCGGTTCGGTGACAACGCCGAGCTGATGGGTGCATGGCGCAGTGCCCGCAACGTGCTGGGGCCATTCAGATCCAAGAATGGGCCGGAGTCCGGCGCTGGCGGGAGTCAAACCCCGAAGGCGGCGTGATGCTGGCGCCGTTTTTGGAGGGGAGGCAGTGAGGCGCGGTGGGTGACGACCTGCCGCGCCTTGTTGTGTAAGCAAGTCCGGACCAGACTCCAGAACCGTAGATCGTTTCGGCACTTCACGGTGTTGATGCGCCTATTCCAGATACATGAGTGCCTTGTCCTTCACCCAAACCGTGCGAATGTCAAAGCCCAACGTGACAGATAGAAGTCTGGAGCGGCTCCCCACGAGCGATGCCGTGTCGCGCATAGTGTACGCCGATACCGAAGACCCAACGATCGTTCAGTGAGTCGGGCGCATGACGAAACGGGCGGCCGCCTCCCAACTGTAGACCAAGTCCGCTACGCAACTCGAGCAGAACGCCGGCGTTGAGCGAGCCCCAGGACCGCTCCCACACATTCGCGAGCGGATCAGACGCGTGCTCGAAATTCCAAATCGGCACTCCATAGAAAATGAATGCGCCCCGCGGGCCCGCGCAGGTCGCGAGCGGGAGGACGGCGCTCAGGGGAATGTGCATGCGCTGCGTGCTCCCCATGCGGGCATAACCGGCGCCGATTGTTAGGGAGTTGAGGAATGCCACATTCGCGCCGACCGCCCAGCCAGCCGGCAAGTTGCCGCCGGCGGCAACGCGTGCCGCCGTCGCGCTCACGTTCAAGAGCGGCAGCTTCATTCCCTCGGCGACGATGTGGCCGAGCGTAACGGTCCCCGTGCCCGCCACCGTGCGGAAGCCATGCGAATCGAACCCCAGATCCACCGCCGACTCGAATCCGCTGGTCACACTGCGATACGTGATCGGCAGTCCCACAGTCTGCGCGGCAAGACTCGCGGGAAGCAAAAGGGCGCACATAGCCGAAATCGCGCCGAGATGTCCGATCAGTAGCACAGGTTACCCAAGGGTGCATCGAAGGTCGCGACAGCGGCCACAATTGCGATTAATAGCCCCATGCCAAAGAAGACTCCCGCCGTACGGCCCGCATTCACGTGTCGGGTCGCCACCTGTTTGACGTCCATCAATGCAAGCGCCCGGTTCGACATCGTGTCGTCCTCCGCACGCCGACCCAGCAGGCTGTCCCCTTGTACTTGGGGTTGGTAGAGCACCTCGCGGTGCCCGTCCTGACGTTCTACGCGCAGCGCGGTGGGTCGCTCGGTGCGAATGACCTCGGCGGGGGACAACCCTTCCGGACGCCAGCTCGTGCACGCGCTCAATTGACCAGCCACCAGCACGATCGCAATAACCCGTTGCAAGGATGACACTCTGGGCTCCATGTTGGGATTGAGCGGAACAGTGGCGCCACCTCGTCAAGTACGCGTCAAGTAGTGACGGTTTGACTTTCGGGCGCGCTGCCGGGAAGTTCTGCGTGGCCATGCCCTCCTTCTTCGAGCGGGTGCGTGCCGCTCTCGCACAGAAGGGTTACCAGGTCGAAGGCGACCTCGAACTGGGGAACGGCGGCATGGGTGTCGTCGTCCTCGCCCGTCAACGCAGCCTCAACCGTCTCGTAGCGGTCAAAGTGATTCGGCCGGAGCTCCACACGGCGACCGCGGTTGCGCGGTTCGTACGTGAGGCCCGGACCCTCGCCGATCTGCGGCACGACCACATCGTACAGGTCTTCGACGCCGGCGAAGCCGGGGAATTTCCGTTTTACGCGATGGAGTACCTCGTCGCCGATACGGTCGCGGACCGGATCCGCGGCGGTGCTATTCCACCCGCGGACGTCCTGCAGATGGGCTGTGACTTGCTCGACGCGCTCGCGTACGCCCATGACCGCAGCGTCGTGCACCGCGACGTGAAACCGGGAAACGTCTTCTGGGACGGAAAGAAGGCGGTATTAGTGGATTTCGGCATCGCTCAGCGCCAGCCGCGCGAAGGGGAGACTCGCCAGGAACCGTTGACCGACACCGGCCAGCAAATGGGTACCCGAGCATACATGCCTCCGGAGCGCGAGGCATCATCGGCTGGTGATGTGTATGCAGCTGCCCTGGTGATTTACGAAGCATATACGGCGCGCCACTGGCTCGAGCCCCCGCCAGCGGGGGCCGGCAGATGGGATGGCGTTCCACGCGCCGCTCGACCTCTGCTCCGCCGTGGGCTTGCCGCGAAACCGGCGCAGCGTCCTGATGCCGCGACCTTCCGACATGAACTTTGGGCGACACAATTCGCGCGGCCGTGGCTTTGGATGGCGGCGGTCCTTTTCGCGGTCTTGTTCTTGGGCGGCCTCACCGCCAGGCAGTGGATATCAGAAGCGTGGCCGTTCCACCATCAGGGCGGGCTCCGACTCATCGTGACGTCTTTCGCGAATGCGTGCACCGCCACCGCGGCCGGCGACGGTCTGGCCCGGAATGTGATCCGTGACCTTCAGGGCTACGCCGACTTTTCGGTCAGCGGTCCGATGGAGAAAGTGGGGTTCAAGAGACGATCGACGTTGGTCGTCCGGGGGACGGCGTGTGCTCGCGGCGCGGGAGTGAGCGCGGAGATCACGATCGCAATACCTGGTGCCCCCGACCCGACGATCGTCGCACGTGCGGATATGGGCCACTTGGATGCCCTGGCCGATACGCTCTCCTACGGCATCGT
>Ga0209488_10003534_pt1 | contig 12501 bp, 13 predicted proteins | sample Rivendell_Oct201_8_FD_188349 | JGI IMG/M metagenome (GOLD analysis project Ga0209488, IMG submission 188349) | Vadose zone soil microbial communities from the Eel River Critical Zone Observatory, Northern California, USA -... | ecosystem: Environmental > Terrestrial > Soil > Vadose zone >...
ATTTGTAGTCGCGATGATCGATGGGCTGCACACGGCCGCGTCGCATTTGGCAAACGACTTGCGACGTAACAACGCGCCCCTGTCGTTACTGCGTTGCCGTCTTGGCTTGCTGCTCACGGCAGGTTTGGCAGCGGCGCTCGCGCTCTTCATGCCCTTGGCTTCACCGGGGGAAAACTTCGATCGCATGCTGTTCTGCTGGCACGCGCTCGGTGCGTCGTTCGGACCTTTGTTGATCGTGCGCCTAGCCGGCAAGCGCGTACGACCTGGTTCAACGTTGGGTGCGATGTGGTCCGGTTTTTTACTGACGCTGGTATTTCATCTGCTGCCGGACACGCCCGGAGAATTGCTGGAACGCGCGCTGCCCTTTACCGCCGCGTTGGGAATTGCGCTGAGCGGCGGCGAACGGCGTCGCAATCCCGATCGCGCCGATCGCGGCGAACGCACGATTCACGATCGGCTGCCGATTTAAAGTATGGCGCAGCCCCCGCGCTCGGCGGATCGACAGTACGCTGCCATCTACGCGGCAATCCGGAGCGTGCCGCGCGGCAAGGTGTGCAGCTACGGCGGCATAGCCCACCTAGCGAAACTTCCCGGTCGTGCGCGTCTGGTCGGCACCGCGCTAAGAAATTCGCCGCGCTCATTGGCGCTGCCATGGCATCGTATCGTTCAGGCCAGCGGGCGGTCGGCATTTCCGGTCGGTAGTGAACCGTACCGTCTGCAACGTGCACGACTTAAGCGCGAGGGCGTGCGCTTCAAAAGCAACCGGATCGACATGCGCCAGTACGGATGGCCTGCAAGCGACGTCGAGTTGGACGAGCTACTGTGGGGGCATCGTTCGAGGTAGCCCGCATTTCTCACAGGGATCGCGAGTGATAACGAATTGTGAGCTTTGTATCGCGCCGCTCTGGACTGCGACCGCCAAGGACGGTGGAAACACTGGGAACGCAGGAGCAGTTCTCAGTGAAATTCATAGCCGGCCGGTGATCGTTCCCTACAACACCGGCATTTCCTACATCCATGTAGGTCATAGCTATGGATTGAAGGAAGAGCAAGCGAGACATGCTCACAACTTCGTTAGCGCCGCGATAGGTTTGGCGCGCTGACACAGTGCGATTAAAGCACTAACCGCCAATCTCTCGATGCCGTTTCCTAGAATTCTTCGCGCCAAACCGCCCTGTGAGAAATGCGGGCTAATCCTGATACCATGCGTGGATGAGCGAACGACTGATTATTTTCTCGCACGGCCAAGATGGAGAGCCGTGGGGTGCAAAAATCGTTGCCATGGCGGAAGCCGCCAGGGAAATGCGCTATCGCACGGAGTCGGTCGACTACCGCGGCATTGCGGATCCCGCACAGCGGGTCGCCAAGCTGCTGGCGTTCTGTAAGGAGTCGGGCGCCGCACCGGTTCTAGTGGGTTCGAGCCTGGGCGGTCATGTCGCCACTGCGGTATCGCGGGAAGCCCGCGCAGTGGGATTGTTTTTGCTCGCACCGGCGTTCTACATGCCGGGTTACGAGCAACACACGCCCAAGCCTGCTCAGTGCGCGATCACCATTGTTCACGGCTGGCGCGACGATGTCGTACCGATCGATAACAGTCTTCGCTATGCTCGCGAGTATCGCGCGACCTTGCATGCCATCGACGCGGATCATCGCATGACCGCGAATATCGGCAGCATCGTTCAGTATCTCAGGCTATTTCTCGGCGCCTTGCCCAATTCATCCGACAATTCGTCCAACCATCCATCCAACCATTCATCCGAGGTAGCTCCAGCATGAGTCGCTCGCGGCGCTCGCTTGTTGTGACCACCGTCGCGATGCTGATCGCTCTTGCCGGGTGCGGCAAAGCCGCGCAAAAGCCGCCGCCCAAAGTGGAAGATACGGTATTTGGCGATACGGTCGCCGCAAAGGAAAAGGTTGCCAAAGATGTCGAGAAAGCCATGGAACAGCACAAACAAGATCTGGAGGAAGCCGTGAAAAAAAGTGAAGAGGTTGCTCCGCCATGAATTTCAATCGTGCACGCGGAATAAATCGCGGCTAGCTCAGAGCCGAAATCATCATGCTCCGTCAACTGATCGCCGCATGGTCGCGGCCGCGCGTTTTGCCGGAAGACGCACGCGAACGATTGGTGGCGACACCTGCGTTTCTTTGCTACGTCATTGAAATGCGCGGCGTCGCCGACAGCGTTGTCGCGCAACAGGCCTGCGAACAAATAGGAATTCCGAAATTAAATAAGATCGGTCCACTGCGCGCCTTGGCGTCGGCGGGGATACCCGGCTTCCCACTGTTGTATCTCGAGAGGCGCACCGGATTTATGGGCGATCGCATCGATCGTCGCATTCCCGCGTCGTTACGACGACTGGTTCGCGCGGCGCATGCCGACTCCGCAGTCGACATCGCCTTCGTTCCGGTCAGTGTGTTTTGGGGTCGCGCTCCGGCTAAGGAAGATTCGTGGCTGCGACTGTGGTTATCGGAGACCTGGGATCTCGCGGGCCGCTTTCGCCGTTTCATGTCGGTGCTGGTGAATGGACGCAATCTCATTGTGCAAGTTGGCGATCCGGTGACGCTGCATTCGCTGGCGGCGCCGAACGTCGATCCCGCACGATTGGTACGACGCCTGGCGCGTCGTATGCGCGTCGAATTGCGCAATCAGCGTGCCGCGGCGATCGGTCCGGACTTATCGCATCGCCGGACGATCGTCACGCAGGTACTGCGCGCACGAGCAGTGCGTCAGGCGATGACCGGCGAGATGAAGGCGAAGCAAATCGATCGACGCGAGGCGTTGACGATTGCCAAGAGCTATGCGGACGAAATCGCGGCGAACTATTCCTACGCCGTCGTTAATTTTCTAGCACGCATTTTGAAGCGCGTGTGGAATCGTCTTTACGACGGCGTCGAATTGCACGGCATGGATCGTCTGCACGCCGTCGTCGAAGGCAACGAACTCATCTTCGTCCCCTGCCATCGCAGTCATATGGATTATTTGCTGCTGTCGTACTCGCTCTACATGCAGGGGTACGTGGTGCCGCACATCGCCGCGGGTTTGAATCTCAACATGCCGCTGATAGGTCCGGTGCTCAGGCGCGGCGGCGCCTTCTTTCTGCGCCGAAGTTTCGCCGGCAACGCGCTTTATACGATGGTGTTCATGAAGTACCTGGGTCTCATGATGGCGCGCGGCCATTCGATCGAGTATTTCATCGAGGGCGGCCGTAGCCGCACCGGACGACTGCTGCAACCGAAGACCGGCATGTTGTCGATGACGGTACGGAGTTTTCTGCGCGATCCGCGCAAGCCGGTGGTCTTTGTGCCGATCTATTTCGGCTACGAGCGCCTAGTGGAGGGCAAGACCTACATCCATGAGTTGTCGGGCAAGGCGAAGGAGAAGGAGTCGATTCTCGGCATACTGAAAGTGATTCCGGCCATGCGCAAGCGGTACGGCAAGGTGCACGTGAGCATTGGCGAACCGGTGCAACTCGACGATGTGTTGGCCAAGCATGCGAGCGACTGGCGCACGGCTTCGTACGAAATCGACGATCGTCCGCAATGGCTCAACCCGGCGGTTGACGATCTTGCGACGCGCATCATGACGCGCATCAACGCCGCCGCCTGCGTGACGCCGGTCAATCTGCTCGCGCTCACATTATTGGCGACGCCGAAGCAAGCCATGATCGAGTCCGATTTGGTGCGTCAACTGGAGCTGTATGCGTCGCTGATGCGGCAAACGCCGTATTCCAGCGAGGTGGTGGTCACTGCCGCGGACGGCGCGTCGATGATCAAGTACGGCGAAGGCATGGGACTGTTGTTGCGTCAAGCGCATGCGATGGGCGACGTGCTTAGCATGCTGGAAGAAAACTCGGTGCTGCTCACCTATTTTCGTAACAATGTTCTGCACTTGATCGTGATGCCGTCGGTGATCGCCTGCTGCTTTTTGAACAACCGGTCCTTGCGCGCGGAAGATATTCAGCGCTTGTCGTGGCGCATCTACCCGTACGTCCGCGACGAATTATTTTTACGCTGGGGTGAGGACGAACTGGAAGACGCGGTGCGCGCGACGTTGGCGCAATTGGCGAATCACGGCCTGCTCGAGTCCGTCGACAATGGTGCGGAATGGCGTCGCCCGATCACCGGCAGCGTGGCGGCGGTGCAGCTCTCGTTGCTCGCGCAAGTCACCGTGCCGATCATCGAGCGCTACTATTTGACGATCTCGCTCCTCCTCAAAGCCGGCAGCGGTCGCGTGAGTCAAGAAGCGCTCGAGACTCAGTGTCAACTGATGGCGCAACGCATGTCGCTGCTCTACGAACTCAACTCGCCGGAGTTTTTCGATAGAGCGCTTTTCAAGAATTTCATCGATCTCTTGCGGGCGCGCAACGTGATCGGCGTCAATGCCGAAGGTCGACTGACTTATACGGAAATGCTGTTGGCGGTTTCCTCGGACGCGCAGCTCGTGCTACACGAGCAAATTCGCAACAGCATCCTGCAAGTGACGCATTTCTAGCGTCCGTAACGCATGAGCACTCAACGCCCGCCGCTTGCGGGCGTTGACTGTGGATCGATTTCGATCTTCGGACTTAGATGCTGCGCTTGCGGCGCATGAAACCGAGACCGCCGAGACCCGACAAAACCAGCCATACGGCGGCCGGCAGCGGCACGGCATTGACCGACACGTTGTCGAATCCCGCTCCGGCGGCGCTCCCGAACTGAATCGACTGAGCGATTCCAGAGAAGCTTAGTGAGACGAGGTCCCAATGACAGAACGCGGAATCGGAGCAGCCATTCTGCGCATTGGCGGCAAGGAAAATTGTTCCCAGCAAGGTGCCGGTGCCGTTTATTCCCGAATAAATGCCCACCGACGTTGCATCGGCGGACGAGTAGTAAAAAGACACCTGGTCGATGAGCGCGTACGCGTTCAATGCGGCATCGGGGCCGACCGCTGCCATGACCGATCCGGGCGAGGGCGCATTTGAAAAGTACGTGTTGCTCGCGTCATTCGAAAGCCCGAGCGCATCGCCGCCAAAGGAGATGCCGTAGTTCGGACCCGACGCGCCGCCACCATCCTTGCCGCCGTTGTAGAAGTTATTGATAGACCCGAAACTCGTGGTGCCTTCGAAATCTAGCGTACCGCGCTTTAATCCGCTGGCCGAAATTTAACGTCGTACGCAATCCAGCGCTCTACGTCATCGGTAGCGTTGCGGCATTTTGGTCGATCAGCCGCATCGTCGGCATCCTTGCCTAAGGACGAAGTCGGTTTTCGAATCCGCGCATGAGCGTAATCAGCGGCTGGTAATCGGCGCCCATTTCGGCTGCTGGGCGATGCGTTTGCACCAGGCGCGAATGTTGGAATGCTTGCCGAGATCGAATCCGCCTTCGGGCGCGACATGGGTGTAGGCATAAAGCGAGATGTCGGCGAGCGAGTAGCGATCGCCGACCAAGTATGAATTGCTCCGCAATCCGTTCTCTAATACGTCGAGTGCCGCGTAACCGTTCTTGCGTTTCTCGATCAGTTTCTCGCCGAGCTCCGCTTCCGTCTTTTTCAGCGAGTTCACCCAGAACCGCACGGTGCCGATGTTCGGTTCCAAGTTGTACTGCTCGAAGCACAGCCACTGCCACATGAGCGCGCGGTCGAAGCGCTCCGCCGGGATCAAGTTAGAGCCTTCCGCCAAATAGGAGATGATCGCGTGACTCTCGGCCAGATAACCTTTGCCGGGAATTTCCAACACCGGAATTCGGCCGTTCGGATTCACCGCCAGAAATTCAGGCGTTCGCGTCTCGCCTTTCTTAATATCTTTTTCGACTAGGTCGTACGGCAAACCCAAATGCCTAAGCACCAAACGAACTTTGTAGCCGTTGGCGGAAGGAAGGTAGTCGAAGAGGCGGTACATGGAATCTCCTACGGAGCGTGACTCGTGATTCGGGATTCGTGATTCGTCGGAATCTATTTCTTACGAGTCACGGATCACGTGTCACGTTTTTAAGGTTGTCGCATCGCTATACATCGCCAAGGCGCCGGAGCGAACGACTTCCAACACTTCGCCGTGTTTGCCGATCGCTGCGATAAAGCCGCTCACCTGAGCCTCGCTGTCGGTTAATTCGATGGTGAAATTTGCGGTGTCTTCGACCAATACGCGAGCGCGTGCTGCGTCGACTGCTTTACGTAACGCGGCAAGCTGGTTCGCCGGTACGTTGAGCTTCACGAGGAGCAGCTCGCGCTCGATGTGAGCGTCGACGGTCATATCGTCGACGTTCACGACGTCGACCAGCTTGAGCGATTGATTGACGATTTGCTGGACCACTTGCTGCGTGCCGGTCGTCACCAGCGTAATGCGCGACACGGTCGGATCGTCGGTCGCCGCGACATTCAACGATTCGATGTTGTAACCCCGCGTCGCGAACAGTCCCGCGACTCGCGTCAGCGCTCCCACCTCGTTTTGCAGCAGGATAGAAATAATGTGTCGCTGGCGATCGGTCATGAGGTTCCCTCGAAGTGGAGTGCGGATCGCGGTTAGCGGATGGCGGATTGGAAGAGAGCAACTCTTTCTTGACTATCCGTCATCCGCTAACCGCGATCCGCCGGCCAAGGATACGTTGGCGACGCCATTCCGCATAGACTGCACGCACTTGTGCTGTTAGGCTACTTTTCCGCCCGTTTTGACGGGTTTTATCGTCAAGTTGTCCTTAATCGTCACGTAGAAGAAGTGAAGTCGAAGTGAAAGAGAGCCACGCCACCGTCGATACCACCGTCCATCCGCTTGCCGGACAACTCATGTCGGGTGCGGAAATGGTCGTGCAAGTACTCGCGGACGAGGGCGTCGATACTATTTTCGGCTATAGCGGTGGCGCGATTCTACCGACGTACGATGCGATCTTCGTTTACAACGAAGACGTTCAAAAGCGCGGCCGGCAGCGCATGCCGTTGATCGTTCCTGCCAACGAACAAGGCGCGGGGTTCATGGCGGCGGGATACGCACGAGCCAGCGGCAAAGTCGGCGTGTGCATGGTGACGTCCGGGCCGGGCGCTACCAATACGGTGACGCCGGTCCGCGATTGCATGGCGGATTCCATTCCGATCGTCGTGATCTGCGGTCAAGTGCCGACAGCCGCCATCGGCTCCGATGCGTTCCAAGAAGCGCCGGTCGCCAGCATCATGGGGTCGGTCGCGAAACATGTGTTTCTCGTGACCGATGCGACCAAGTTGGAAGCGACCATGCGCACCGCATTCGAAATTGCGCGCACCGGCCGGCCGGGGCCGGTCGTCATTGACATCCCGAAGGACGTACAAAATTGGCGCGGCGCATTTCGCGGCGCCGGACGACTGCCGGTGCCCGGGTATCGGCAAAGAATGAACCGCTTGGGGCGCGCCGCGTTGGCGGACACCGAATGCGCGGCGTTCTGGAAAATGCTCTCGGTCGCCAAGCGACCGCTGATTTACGCGGGCGGCGGCGTGATTAACGGCGGCGCTGCCCAGGCGCTGCGTGAATTTGCGAATGAATTCAAAATTCCCTGTGTAACGACGTTGATGGGGCTGGGCTCCGTCGATACGACGCACGACTTGTCCATGGGCATGCTCGGCATGCACGGCATGGCGTTTGCGAACTATGCCGTCGACGATTGCGATTTTCTGGTTGCGCTCGGCGCACGCTTCGACGATCGGGTGGCGGGCAATCCGCCGAAATTCGCACGCAACGCTCGGGCGATTGCGCATCTCGACATCGACGCCTCGGAGATCAACAAGGTCAAAGCGGTGCAATGGAGTCATGTCGGTCTGATGGCGAATGCGCTGCGCGCACTTACGGCATACGGCCGACGCGCGCGTGTGACTCTGGATGTGCGCGACTGGCTGGCGCATTGCGCGCAACTCAAGCGCAAGCACGCGATGAACTACGATCGCAACAGCACTTTGGTTCAGCCGTATCGCGTCGTCGAGGCCATCAACCGCATCACGAAGGGCGAAGCCATCATCGCGACCGGTGTCGGGCAGCATCAAATGTGGGCCGCGCAATACTTCGACTTCAAAGAACCGCGCCTCTGGCTGACCTCCGGCAGCATGGGCACGATGGGATTTGGCTTGCCCGCCGCCATCGGCGCGCAATTCGCGCGACCGCAACAGCTCGTCATCGACATCGACGGCGATGCGAGCGTGCGTATGAACCTTGGCGAACTGGAAACCGTCACGACGTATGGGTTGCCGTTAAAAATCGTCGTGCTCAATAACTTCGGCGACGGGATGGTGCGTCAGTGGCAGAAATTATTTTTCAAGGGCCGCATGTCCGCCAGCGATAAATCGCTGCACAAAAAAGATTTCATCAAGGCCGCGCAAGCCGATTGCTTCCCCTATGCGGTCCGTCTCGATCGCAATGAAGATGTCGAGCGCGTGGTCCGCGAGTTCATCGAATTCAAAGGCCCGGCCTTCTTGGAAGTGATCATCGATCCGGATGCCGGTGTCTATCCCATGGTCGGCCCCGGCCAGGCGTACGACGAAATGATCACCGGCGATCACATCGCCTCGCGCGAGAAAGTGGAAATAAAACCGGTAGGGGCGTCGGAGATGTTCTGATGGGCGTGGGGCCTGGGGCCTGGGGCCTGAGGGCCTGGGTAAGAGTTTGGAAAGCGACTTATCCCGCCGCGAAATGCACTAACGAGTTCGATCAATTTAAACTTTGGTTTTGTTCTTACCCAAGCCCTCAGGCCCCAGGCCCCACGCCCTTCCTATGAAATACCTCCACACCATGGTCCGCGTCGCCAACCTCGACGCATCATTGCGATTTTATTGCGAAGCGCTCGGTTTAAAAGAAGTGCGGCGGCATAGCAACGAGAAGGGGCGTTTCACGTTGGTTTTCCTTGCGGCGCCCGGTGATGAACAGGCGCAGGTCGAGCTTACTTACAACTGGGATGCGGAGGAGTACAAGATCGGTCGCGCGTTCGGGCATCTTGCGTACGAGGTCGACGACCTCTACGCAACGTGCAAGCGGCTCATGGATCAAGGTGTGACGATCAACCGTCCGCCGCGCGACGGTCACATGGCCTTTGTGCGTTCACCGGAGCGGATTTCCGTTGAGCTACTGCAGAAGGGCGCAGCGCTGCCGCCGCAGGAACCTTGGGCTTCGATGCAGAACACCGGCGAGTGGTGAAAGAATAGCGGATAGCGGATTGCGGATGGCGGATTGAGTCTTCGGCAAATGGAACAACTCGTCCGCTTGGTGCTAGGCGAAGCGCTCTGACTATCCGCCATCCGCAATCCGCTATCCGCTTCTCACTTCTGGCGGATGCGGATGTTGCCGCCGGAAGAGCTCGCGATCATCGTCGGTCCACCACCGTTGATGTTGCCACGCAGATCATTGCGATCGGAATCGCGGTCGCTCGACGACAACGGCAGATCGCAGGAGACGCGACCGCCGCTGGTGTGTGCGTCGATGGTGGCCTTGAAGTCGCTCGGCACCGCGATCACGATATTGCCGCCCGATGTGCGCAACGTGGAACCCAGATTGGCGCCCCGCATGCTTGCGTCGATGTTGCCGCCCGAGGTCCGAGCGCTGACCTTGCCCTCGACATTCTGCAAATGAATGGTCCCGCCCGAGGTGCGCAAATCCAGTTCACCGCTTGTATCGGTCGCAGTGATGCCTCCGCCCGAAGTGCGCAGTAAAGCGTTGCCCGTGACTTGCGACGCTTGAATGTCGCCGCCCGAAGTATGCAAGTCGACTGCACCGACTACCGACGCGAGTTTGATATCGCCGCCTGAGGTATGGGCGTTGACATTGCCCTGCAAATTCCGGGCGTCGATATTGCCGCCGGACGTATGCAGCTCGAGAGCGTACTCGCGCGGAACTTGGATGTCATACTTCACGCGAAAGTTGGAGCCGAACAACCAGGACATATCGAGCCACCAACCGCCGGCGCGCGTTCCATGCACGCTCACGCCATGACGATCTTGTTCGGCCGTAATTTCAAAATCGCGCAACATGTTTTCCGAACCGCTCAGCGTGGCGTGGATCGTCACTTCGCGCACATCGGCGCCGGAAACGGTGAGCGAACCGTTTGCGGTATCGACGTTTAGCGTACCACCGGGGCTCACCGCAAATTTCTTGTCGAAAACCTTGTCTGCCGCAAACGTTGCAGGCGCGGCGAACGACCAAGACGTCAACGCGACGCTCAGCATCGCCAGACGACGAATGGATGTGTGCATAGTTTTCTCCCCGTGCTCAGCCCTAGTTGAGACGCAGTGCAAAACGGAAAGGTTGCACGCGTATGATAGGCGGCCGCAAATAAGACGAGGTTGGAACGATGACAGTTCTGTACTTGGTGCGCCACGCCAAGCCGGCCGCTACTTGGGGTCAGGCGATCGATCCAGGACTGGACTCCCAGGGCGCGACACAGGCGGAGCAACGGGCCGCCAACCTGCACGCTCGGCTGCCGAAGTTGTCGATTTATACGAGTCCGCTGCGACGTTGCGTCGAAACCGCGCGTCCTTTGACGGTGCTGTGGAATGCCGCTGCCGCCGTATTGCCTGCCGTCGCGGAGATTCCATCGCCGCCCTTGTCGCCGGCGGAACGCCAAGCCTGGCTGGCGACTGCAACCCAGGGCACATGGCAGGACTTGCAGGCCAATTCACCCGCGGGATCGCCGGATTTCCTGGCGTGGCGAGCGCTATTACTGGAGTCGCTGCGCACAGTGACGGCCGATAGCGTGATCTACTCTCACTACATTGCAATCAACGTTGCCGTCGGCGCTGCTCAAGGACACGATCGCGTGTTGAGTTTTCGCCCCGGTCACGCGTCGGTGACGGCGTTGGAGATTTCTGGCGGACGTATCGCCATTCGCGAGTTGGGTGGCGAGGGACAGAGCGCAGGTGTGTTGTTGGGACGATAAGGAAGTGACTCGTGATCCGGGACTCGTGACTCGCCAGACGTGACCTTGGAAGCAAGACGCGATAGCAACGTGATGCGTTAATTCAATCGATCAAAGAGTGTTTGACACCGAGTAGCTTCGAGCCATCCTATTTACCGAGTCCCGAGTCCCGAGTCCCGAGTCCCCACAATGACCTCACCCCTCCGTCCCTATCTCGGCGTCGTTCCCAAGCTTGGCGCGCGCGTCTTTGTCGATCCGGCCGCCGTGATCATCGGCAATGTCACGATCGGTGACGATTCGTCGGTGTGGCCGGCTGCGGTCATTCTCGGTGACGTGCAAACGATTAGCGTCGGCGCTCGCACCAGCATCCAAGATGGAAGCGTGCTGCATGTTACGAGTCCGAATCCGTCGTACCCGCAGGGACTTCCGCTCATCGTCGGCAACAACGTAACAGTCGGACATACCGTTACCTTGCACGCTTGCACAATCAGCGATTTCTGTTTGATCGGCATGGGTTCGATCATTCTCGACGACGTGCACATTGAGGAACTCGTTATGGTCGGCGCCGGAAGCGTCGTGACGCCGCGCAGTAAGTTGATTACTCGAAGCTTGTACGTCGGCAATCCCGCGCGCCGCGCTCGCGATCTTAAAGATAGCGAGTTGGAAATGATCAGACACGCGGCGCTTCACTATGTGAAAGTGAAGGATAACTACTTGAAGGAAGCGTGAGAGCGTCAGAGAAAATACATTTTTTTGTGGACGATTTCAGGGGATTCGACAATTCTTTCCATCTCGCGCTCTCTCGACCTCGCTCTCTCACGCATCATCCGTCAGGACACGATGTAGAGTCGCACCCAAATCCTCCACCGTGTTGGGTTTGAGGACGAGATCGCGGATACCCAGATCGCGAACGAGTCTCATGTCTTCGTCGCGGAGATAGCCGGAGATCAAAACGATTGGAATACCGGGACGGATCGCCAGCATGGCGCGCGCCAATTCCGGACCGGTCATGCCGGGCATCGATAAGTCGCTGACCACCGCGTCGAATTGAGCCGGGTTCGCGCGGAATTCCTCCAGCGCTTGCCGCGGGTCGATGCGGCCGGTGACCACGTAGCCGAGACGTTCGAGGACGCGGGTGGTCAGAAACACCAGTGCCTCCTCGTCGTCGACATACAGAATTCGCTGACCTTCGCCGTTACTCGGAGCGACCGGCTCCGCTTCGACGTCGTGATCTCTATTGCGTTCGAGCGTTTCCGGAAAGTAAACGCGCAGCGTACTGCCGCGACCCACGTCGCTACTCACCGCAATCGCGCCGTCATGACTGCGCACGATGCCGTGCACGACGGATAAACCGAGACCGGTACCGTGGCCCGGGGCTTTCGTCGTAAAAAACGGCTCAAAGATGCGCTGCATGATGGCGGCATCCATTCCGACTCCGGTATCGGTCACGGTGAGGCATGCATAACGTCCCGATCGTAACTCCACGGGGTGAAGTCCGGCGCCTGCTTCGACAATGACGGCAGTCAGCTGCACTTCGAGCACCCCGCCTCGTTCGCGCATCGCATACGCCGCGTTCGTCCCGAGATTGACGACCACTTGGTGCATCTGCGTGGCGTCGGCCGAGATTTCGGGCGCGTCGTCGGCGTAGGCGGCGCGAATCTCGAT
>Ga0209488_10003535_pt1 | contig 12498 bp, 9 predicted proteins | sample Rivendell_Oct201_8_FD_188349 | JGI IMG/M metagenome (GOLD analysis project Ga0209488, IMG submission 188349) | Vadose zone soil microbial communities from the Eel River Critical Zone Observatory, Northern California, USA -... | ecosystem: Environmental > Terrestrial > Soil > Vadose zone >...
ACAGTTGCACTGTCCCGGCGGGCAACGGGCGATCGCCAAATGACGTCTTGGCGGCGCGCTTGATCGTGTACCAGACCTGCACCGGCACGCGGTCGGGCTCGGTGTTTTGCCCGATCCAACCGCGCCACGGGAGCACGCCCGGAAGGATGTACTCCTGCGTGACAGGGGCGGAGCTGCGCGGAAAGAGCGCGGTCGTGACGGGCACGTTCGGCTCGATCGTGAGCCGGCCAGGGAGTTGATAGACGTGTGTCTCGCCGACGGCCTCCTCACCTACATCCAGCTTCAATTCGGACTGCGCAACCCCCGCAGCCATCATGCGATCCATCATTGGCGCCGGTACCCCAGGCGCGCGCGCGCGCCGGATTGCGCCGGCTACGAGCTGCACGTCCGCGCTATCGGCCCGCAGCGCCTGGGACGTGACCGTCGCTGTCCCCGTGACTTGTGCACGCGTGCCCGTCAGGATGACCTGATACAGCGCTTCCCATGACACTCCCTGTGCCACGTACGCGATATCGGTGCGTGGCCGAGCGCGCGCGGCATCCACTACCACGACGGCCTCGGGAGCGGTTCGCACGAGCTCGGCGGGAAACAGCGGTTCACCGGGCTGCTCGAGCAACAGCCGGCCGTCAGGCAACCGGTATTGCGGCGGATCCACGCGGACGATGGTCGCCTTCACCGTGTCGCCGACGCTGCGCACGAAGGAGAGCGTTTGCCCGATCGCACGCGCGAGTGCGTCGTTCTTTGCGCTCGGATAACGCACCGTCGCGGAGGCGATGCTGACGCTCGTGTCGGTCGAGAACAGCGTCGCCGGATCGAGCGCCTCGAGCCGCAGCGTCAGCGTATTCCGCCCCTGCTGCAGTGCCTGCGGCAGCGTGCGCCGCACGACCACTCGACCATCTCTGTAGATAGAAAGGGATGTCTGCGCCGCCGCCGGGAGAGCGATGCTCACGAACGCCACGACGCCCACCAATACAATCCGCAATCCGCAATCCCCAATCCGCATTGTCATCTAATCCACTCCCAGGCTACGCGTTTTGCTATGGTAAACGTCAACACGTACCACAGGAGCACGCTCGCCGCCCCGACCAGCCGGGCCGTCCGCTCCACAGGCAGTGCCAAGGCGACATACACCGCAAGCGGCAAAGTCGTGCCGATGGCCACGAGCCGTGCGATCTTCGTGGCACGGCGCTGGAGCTGCCGCGTGCAGCTGGCGCACAGCCCTCCGATCGCGATGGCCGGCGTATCCGTGCCGCACTTGGCGCACGGATGACTAGGCCCCAACCCGCTTAACCACGGCGCGGGCGAATTCGGCCGTAGAAGCACGTCCCCCCAAATCCGGTGTGCGGATGTTGTCCTGCACGATGGTGGTTTCGAGCGCGCGGCGCAGCCGCGTACCCGCCTCGAGCTCGCCAAGGTGATCGAGCATCATCGCGGCAGCGAGCATCTGCGCCGACGGATTCGCGATCCCCTTCCCTGCGATGTCCGGCGCCGAGCCGTGTACCGGCTCGAAGATCGCCGCGTGAGTACCGATGTTGGCCCCAGGCGCGAGCCCGAGGCCGCCGATCAGTCCGGCCGCTTCGTCGGACAGAATGTCGCCGAACAGGTTCGTCGTCACGATCACGTCGAACTGCTCCGGCTTGATCACGAGCTGCATCGCCGTGTTGTCGACGATCTTGTCGTCCGACGCGATCGAGCCGGCATACTGTTCGGCCACTCGACGCGCGACATCGAGAAACAGTCCCGACGTCGCCTTCAGAATGTTGGCCTTATGAACGATCGTCACTTTCTTGCGGCCGTGCGTCTTGGCATACTCGAATGCGTACTTCGCGATGCGCTCGCTGCCCTCACGCGTAACGATGGACATCGCCTGCGCCATGGCGCGCCGGTCGCCACCGATCTTGAACGTATAGTCGACTCCGACGTACAAGCCTTCGGTGTTTTCCCGAATGACGACGAGATCGACGTGCTCGTACCGTCCGCCGGGAACGATCGTCTTCGCCGGCCGGACGTTGGCGTAGAGATCGAACTCCTGGCGCAGCGCCACATTGACCGACCGATAGCCGCCACCCACCGGCGTGGTGAGCGGCCCCTTGAGGCACAGTCGCGTGCGGCGGATCGAGTCGAGCGTGGCGTTGGGAAGCGGCGTGCCGGCTTTGTCCACGGCCGCCATACCGCCGTACTGTTCGTCCCAGTCGAACCGTGTCCCCAGGGCATCGAGCACCTGCAGCGTCGCCTCGGTGATCTCGGGGCCGATCCCATCGCCCCGGATCAGCGTCGCTTCGCGAACGGTCACGGCACGCCCGGTGTCAGGCTCTTCACCGCCCGCGTCAGGGCTGTCCAGGGATCCTCACCCTCGCCGCGAGCGACCGTCCGCCAACCGATCTTGCCGACGCGGGAGTCGATGAGGACGACCGACAGCTCGGCGGTGGCCGTCCGGCCGTCCGACCGTCCGACCGTCCGACGGAACACCAGACCCGCCGGAACGAAGACGTATCGCCCCCCCACCAATCCCATCAGAGTACGGAGTTGATAGCGCAGCGGATCGGGGACATCGATGATGTTCGACGCCCGCAGAAACGCGGTCCCCATCTGATCGGGGTCGGCGGCAATGCCGGGGGCCCGATGAGCCACGCGCCGCAATTCGGTTGGCGGAACCCATGTGACTTCCGGCGCGCGCGCGGTCAACAGCGTCGCGATGATGCTGTCGCTCTTGTCGAGCGTGGTGCGCCGGTCGCCGATCAGCGCATCCCAGTGCAGCGAGTCTTCAGCCGCGACGAGCGAGAGCGGCGTCAGCGCGACTCGCTGTCCCGCGAGACCCGCCGTGGGCAGTGGCGCGACCGGCACCGGCGTCGGGGGCTTGTCGGATTTCTTCCCGCCGCAGCTCAGCACCGTACCGATTACAACGACGCACCACGCACGACGCACGAAGTAATTGTGTTGTAATGGGTTAGTCACGCGGCCAATCTACGCGAGCGTGAGGCCGCCGTCCACCACGATGACCTGTCCGGTGATGTGGCGCGCCGCGTCACTGCACAGAAAGAGAATCACGCGCGAGATATCCTCCGGCTCCGCCACCCGGCCGAGCACCGACTCGTGTTCGGCGCGCTCGAGCACCTCGCGCGGCAGCTGCGTCAGCAGCTCCGTCTTCACGAAGCCCGGCGCGACGGCGTTCACATTGATTCCCGCCGAGCCAAGGTCCACTGCGGCGGCCTTGGTGAACCCGATGAGCGCCGCTTTGCTCGCGGCATAATTGGAAATGCCGAAGCCGGGCCGGAACGCCTGGTGGCTCGCGATGTTGACGACCTTGCCGAAGCGCTGCGCGCGCAAGTACGGGGCGACGACGTGCAGGCAGTTGAACGCGCCGGTGAGGTTCGTATCGATCACTTCCGACCACGCTTCCGGGGTCAGCCGCCAAAGCGCGCCATCATGCGTGACGCCCGCGTTATTGACCAAATAGTGCACGCCGCCGAGATGTCTGCGTACTTCGCCGACAAAATGCTCGACGAGATCCATCTCCCGGACGTCGCACAGTGCCGAGTAGCACGGGACGCCGCATGCCTTGATCGCGGCCTCCGTCATTAGCGCCTGGGGACCGACCTCGCGTCCGGGCATCTCGAGGTAGTTGAATGCGACGCCGCAGCCATTCTGTGCGAATTCGAGCGCGACCGCGCGGCCCAGTCCCGTCGCGCCGCCGGTGACGATGACGACGCGCCCTTTGAAGGACTCGGGCGTTCGCTGGGGTTGGGGTCGCTCCTGTACCGCAGGCGCGGATGCTGAGCGCTCCCCCCCGCCCGACGACCAGGGAAAGGAACCAGAGGGGCTCAAGGAGTCCGAACCTATGGCCGAACTTGAACATCGGCAAGCGGCGTCGCAACTTAGGCCGCGTGAGACCGCTGTCTATTCTCGGCTGGGCTCTCGTCTCCGTGCTCGGTGCCGCCGCATTCGGCGTGCTGGCGCTGGCTCGCGGCGAGACGATTAGCGCCGCCTGGCTCCTGACCGCCGCTGTCTGCACGTACGTCGTCGGCTATCGCTTCTACTCGAAGTTTCTCGCCACCCGAGTCTTTGGTCTCGATCCCCGCCGCGCGACGCCCGCGGAGCGTTTCAACAACGGTCACGACTTCGTGCCGACGAACCGCTGGGTCCTATTCGGCCACCACTTTGCCGCGATCGCCGGCGCGGGTCCGCTCGTCGGCCCTGTGCTGGCGGCGCAGTTCGGATTCCTTCCTGGCACGCTCTGGCTCGTCATCGGCGTAGTGCTGGGCGGCGCGGTGCAGGACTTCACGATCCTGTTCTGCTCGCTGCGCCGGGACGGCAAGTCGCTCGGCCAGATGGCCAAGGAAGAGGTCAGCAAAGTCACCGGCGTGACGGCGATGATCGCCGTGCTCGCGATCATGATCATTCTCCTGGCGGTGCTCGCGTTGATCGTTGTCAACGCATTGCGCGCGTCGCCGTGGGGGCTGTTCACGATCGCGTGCACGATTCCGATCGCGCTGCTCATGGGGTGGTGGATGAAGCGCTGGCGGCCCGGGAAGGTCGTCGAGGCGTCGATCATCGGCGCGCTGCTGCTGCTGCTCGCGCTGGTCGGCGGTGGCAGCGTCGCGAGTCACCCGACGCTGGCGGCGGCGTTCACGCAGAGCGGCACGTCAATCACGATCATGATGATCGCGTACGGCTTCATCGCTTCCGTACTCCCCGTCTGGATGTTGCTCTGCCCGCGTGATTACCTCTCAACATTCCTGAAGATCACGACCGTGCTGGTCCTCGCCGTCGCCATCTTGATCATCCTGCCGCCGCTCCGGATGCCGGCGTTGACGCCGTTCGCCACGGCGGGCGAGGGCCCGGTGTTCGCCGGCAAGCTGTTCCCGTTCGCGTTCATCACGATCGCGTGCGGCGCGATTTCCGGTTTCCATTCGCTCGTCGCGTCAGGCACGACGCCCAAGATGATCACCCGCGAGACCGACGCCCGGATGATCGGATATGGCGGGATGGTCATGGAATCGTTCGTCGGCGTCATGGCCATGATCGCGGCCTGCACGCTCGATCCCGGCGTCTACTTTGCGATGAACACGACACCGGCGGCGCTGGCCGGCGCGTCCGATGTGTTGAGTCAGGCGGGGTTCGTCGTCACACCCCAGTACATGCAGGCGCTGGCCGCCCAGATGGGCGAGCAGACGCTGATCGCGCGCACCGGCGGCGCGCCGTCGTTGGCCGTCGGGATCGCGCACATCTTCTCGGGGCTGACCACCGCCCTTGGCGGCAAGACGTTGTCGGCGCTCTGGTACCACTTCGCTATCATGTTCGAGGCGCTGTTCATTCTCACCACGATCGACACGGGCACGCGCGTCGGCCGCTTTATGCTGCAGGAGATCGTCGGCCACGTCTGGCCGAAGTTCGGCGAGACGTCGTGGCTGCCGAGCGTGCTGATGTCGAGCGGCGCGGTGTGCGCGGCGTGGGGCTATTTCCTGTGGCAGGGCGTCATCGATCCATACGGCGGGATCAACGCGCTGTGGCCGTTGTTCGGGATTGCCAACCAGCTGCTCGCGGCCGTGGCGTTATCGGTCGCCACGACGATCCTGATCAAGATGGGACGGCAGCGGTACGCCTGGGTCACGCTCGCCCCGCTGGTCTGGATCATCACCGTGACGATGACGGCCGGCACGCAGCTCGTCTTCTCGTCGGATCCGAAGCTCGGCTTCTTCGCGCGAGCCGCGGCGCTCGCGGGATCGGCGGATCCGAGCGCCGGCCAGCGCATCGCCAACTTCTATCTCGATGCGGGGATCACGCTGTTCTTCATGGCGGTCGTGGCGATGCTGATCGTCACGTCGGCACGGGAATGGTGGCTAGTGCTGTCACGCCGCAAACCCGCGGTCGTGCATGAGGCGCCCTACGTTCCTACGACGCTCGTCGCGGGAGATTAGAGTTCTACGTAGGCTCCCACCTCGAACACCTGATTGGGCGGAATCTTGAAGAACGCCGTCGCGCGCAACGCATTCCGCGACATGAACGCAAACAACCGCTCGCGCCAAATCGCCATCCCCGGCCGATCCGAAGCGATCAATGTCTCGCGGCCGAGAAAAAATGTCGTCCCCTCCAGCGGAATGCTCAGACCGTTCTCCTTGCACGCCGCCAAAATCTCGTTGATGTCGGGATCCTGCATGAATCCATACCGCGACACCACGGTGTGAAATCCTTTTCCACTGCGCTTCACCGTCACGCGCCGTTCGGATGGGACGTGCGGCACGTCCTCGGTGCTCACCGTCAGGAAGACGATCTTCTCGTGCAGCACCTTGTTGTGCGTGAGATTGAGCACCAGCGCCGGCGGCGTGCCGTCGGGGCTGCCGTACATGAAGACCGCGGTTCCCGGCACGCGGACCGGCGGCTCGGCGGCGAGATCGGCGAGCAACAGCTTGAGCGGGACAGTCTTCTCCATCATGCGCTTGGCGAGGATTTCCCGGCCCCGCTTCCACGTGTTCATGATGAAGTACAGCAAGATCGCGATCACCAGCGGCACCCACCCCCCGTGCCAGATCTTCAGCGCGTTCGCGACGAGGAACGTCAGATCGACGACGAGAAAGCTTCCGGAGACGGCGGCCGCCTTCGCGAAGCTCCAGCCCCACACCTCGCGGCTCATCACGTAGAACATCACCGTCGTCAGCGCCATCAGCGTGGACAGGGCGACGCCGTACGCCCCGGCCAGGTTGCTCGAGGTCTGGAAGTACAACACCAGCGCAATCGTCAGCACGGCGAGCATCTTGTTGACCGAGGGCACGTAGATCTGGCCGATCTCGCGCGATGACGTGTGCTCGATCTCCATGCGCGGGATGTAGCCCAGCTGCACCGCCTGCCGCGTGAGCGAAAACGCGCCGGAGATCACGGCCTGCGACGCAATGATCGCGGCCGCCGTCGCCAGCGGAATCAGGGGAATCAGCAGCTGCGGCGGGGCGAGAAGATAGAAGGGATTGGCCGCGGCTTCCGGATTGGTCAGGAGCAACGCCCCCTGGCCGAAGTAGTTGAGCATCAGCGCCGGCAGCGGAATCGTAAACCACGCCAGCTGAATCGCGGTGTGGCCGAAGTGACCGAGATCGGCGTACAGCGCTTCACCGCCCGTGACGACCAGGAACACCGCGCCCAGCACGATCAATCCGCGACCTGGATCCTCGGCCAGGAACCGAACGGCGTGGGTCGGTAAAACCGCCGCGATGACCGCGGGATTGCGCAGTATGCCGTTCAGACCGAGCACGGCGATCGTACCAAACCAGACCACCATGATCGGCCCGAACACCGAGCCGACCCTCGCGGTCCCCCGGCTCTGGAACATGAACAGACCGACGAGGATGGCGAGCGTGATCCACAGGACCCAGTGCTGCAGCTGGGGCGTCGCAATCTCGAGACCCTCGACCGCCGAGAGCACGGAGATCGCGGGCGTCAGCGCACCGTCCGCGTAGAGCAGCGCCGCGCCGAAAATGCCGAGGACGATCATCAGGCGGCGCGGTTGCAGGCCGCGCATGATCCGGCTGCCGTTCACCAAAGCCATGAGGGCGAGCACGCCACCCTCGCCCTTGTTATCGGCGCGGATGATCACGACGTGGTACTTCACCGTGACGATGAGGAGCAGCGACCAGAAAATGAGCGACAGCACGCCCAGCACGTTGCCCGGCGTTACCGCAATCCCGTGCTGTCCGTGGAACGCCTCCCGCAGCGCGTACAGCGGGCTCGTGCCGATGTCACCGTACACGACGCCGAGCGCCAACAGCGACAGACGCGCGAGATACCGCCCCTGCGGTTGACCGGGCGTTCCTGGATTGGTGATCGGGGGTGTAGCCGGGGGCGGAGGGGCGCTCATGGCGGGGGAACCCTATGCAGGCGCGTCCAGAAAGGCCAGAGGATCACCAAACCCAATGCGCCGGCGGCACTTACAACGAACGCCGTCGCCCCATTCACGCGCTGATAAACGAGGCCAAGCGCGATCCCCCCAATCAGTGATGCGACTCCCGTCAGCGCGTGATAGACACCATACCTACTCCCGCGCCGTCCACCAGTCGCGGCTGAAACGAGCGCGAGCTCAGGACTCTCCGTCAGTCCCGCGACGACGCCGAGCGCGAGAAAGAGCACCCACGCCGCGAGCGGACTCGACGCGAGCCCCATCCCCGCGGCGAGCGCGACGTAGCTGAGCCACCCGATCCACATCGTTCGTGACGGACCGATCCTATCTGACATCGCTCCGCCGAGGAAGCTCGTCGACGATTTGATGACGTGCACGGCGGACCACAGGAGCGGGATGAGCGCGACCGCAATGCCTAATCCCTGTGCTCGAAAAATGATGAGCGTCTCGGGCATACGGACCACATAGAAGATCGCGATGGCGATGATCGCCGGTGGTAGGGGGCGGTAGGAGGCGGTAGGGGGTGGTACAGCATCCGCTCTAGACGGCTCACCTACCGCCTCATACCGCCTCCTACCGCCCGTTACCGCCCACGCCGCCAGCATGGTCACCAGCACACCCGGAACGATGCTCCACATGATGACGGACCGTACGTCCGCACCGCGACTCAGGACCACCCACGCGACCAGCGGCCCAATCACCGCTCCCACGTGGTCCAGCCCGCGCTGCAATCCAAACGCACGTCCGACCATTGGCGCCGGCGTGACGTCCGCAATCAGCGCGTCGCGCGGCGGCGATCGCAACCCCTTGCCCAGCCGGTCCACGACGCGCAGGACGACCACCTGCCACGCCGCCGCGGTCAGCGCGATGATCGGCCGTACGGCCGCCGCGACGAAATAGCCGCCGACGATCAACGGGCCGCGACGGGACGGCCGGTCGGCCAACCGGCCGGCGACGAGCTTTACCAGTGCGGCGGCGGCGTTGGCGGCGCCGTCCAGCGCCCCCAACGCCACCGCCCCGCCGCCCAACACGCCGGTGATGAATGCCGGCAGCAGCGGGTACACCATCTCACTCGCAAAGTCATTGAGGAGGGAAACGACACCGAAAAGCTTGACCTGCCTGGGGAGCCCTGGACGATTACTCACCCAGGCCGAGTCCCCAGCGAATCAGAGTGACGGGCAGGCCACCGTAGGGGAGGACGGCGTCGTGAAAGGCGCGCAGCGAGAAGCTAGTGCCTTTCGCCGTCCGGAAGTCGTCGCGCAAGCGGAGCAGCTCGCGACGCCCGACGGCATAGGACAGTTGATACGCCGGCCAGGCACAATAGCGGCGCACCTCGGCCTCGGCGTTGCCGCGCTCGACGTGCAGCTCGTTCACCATCTGATCGACCGCCTGGTCGCGCGTCATGCCGCGCGTGTGCAGGCCGACGTCGAGCAGGATTCGCATGGCGCGCCACAGCAGGTGCACCCGCTGGAAAAAGAGCTCCTCGTCCGAAGCGTAGAACCCTTCTTCGCCCATCATGTCTTCGCAGTACAGGGCCCAGCCTTCGACGGTCAGGGGCGTCCAGAGGTTTTTGCGAACATGCGACGGCAGCTCCTTCGCGATTACGAGCTGCAAGTGATGGCCCGGATAACCTTCGTGCAGCGCGGTGGCGGCCAGCTCGTAGCGGCAATGGTCGCGCAGGATCCGCTCCTGCTGCTCCTTCGGCAGCCGCGAATCGGGAACTGTGACGTAAAACCAGCCGGTACGGTTGCGGCTATACGCCCCGGGGCTGTCGTAGGCGGCGTACGGAATCACGGGACGCATGAATGCCGGCGTCGGAATCACGCCCAACGGCGCCTTGGGAATGGGCGCGAGATTGCGTTGCTCCACAAAATCGCGCGCGCGGGCCATCTCCTTTGCGTACGCGTCCACCAACTCGTGAGGGCCGGGGTGATCGCCGCGTAGCTTGTCGACGAGCTCCGGCCAGGGCCTGCCGCCGTCGAGCTGCTTGGCAAGGCGCGCGAGATCCGCCTCGATCTCCTCCTTCAACCGCAAGCCGTAGCGCCACAGCTCCGGCGCCGTGTCGCGTAGCGCGTGCTGGTAGTGCAGCAGAAAGTCGAACGACTCCTCGCCGATCGCGAACTCTTCCGTACCCATCTCCAGCCAGCGCTCGAGATTGGCCTCGAACGCCAGCAGCGCCGCACTCGCCCGCTCCGCCGCAGCCGAAAGACGGGCCGAGTGCATGGGGGCCTGCGCGCCGAGCGCGATCGCGAGCTCTTTGATGAGCAGTCGGCCGCCTTCGGTCATGCGCATCGCCGTTTCGACAAAGACGCGCACCGGCTCTTCCAGCGCCCCCTTGAGATCGTCGAGGAAATCGGGGATGTCCTCGAGGCGCCCGATCGCCGCGGCGGCCTTCTCGTCTGGCGTCCGGTCGGCCGAGAGCAGCAGGTGGTGGAGCCCGCCCAGCAGGTGCGAAAGCCAGAACTCCGGATTCTTGGCTTGGGGTTTGAGCCTCTCGAAGCGGCGCACCATGACGCGGATTTCGTTCAGCAGCGCCGTGCGGTCGATTTCTTCGTCGAGATCGGCGGCGTTTGCGGCTTCCAGGGCCAGGGCGATCGACTTGAGCGCCGCCAGATGGGGCGCGAGCGCGGCACGGCTGAAGCGGCCGTAGCGGTCGTCGTAACCGGTCACGCCAGCCTGGGTCGCGGCGACGGGATCCAGGTGCCAGTAGAGATCGAAAAACGACTGCTCGATATCGCGCAGGCTCATGCGTTCAGCAACCGATGACATTCCTCATCAGACAGAACCCGGTCGGTGCGCTTGGCGGCATCGAACAGCGCCCGGCACGCCTCGTCGTCTTCGGGATCATACCCATGATGTTCGAGCCAATACTTCACGTTGGACAGCCCCGATACGGGCGAAATCTCGATGCGCTGCTCAAAACCAAACTCTTCCGCAGGTACCGAGCTATACACCCGATCGGCCAGCCAGTTGTGGCCCTTTTTCTTGGCTTTGATGATCGCGGCGGCATGGACGCCTGTCCCCGTCCGGAATGCATCGGTCCCCACCACGGGATAGTTCACGGGAATCGGCACGCCCACCGCGTCCGCGACCAGACGGCAGTATTCGGGCAGCTTGCGGATATCCCCGCGGTGCGCGCCGAGCAGCTTCAGATTCACGATCAGCAGGTCCATTTCCGCGTTGCCCACTCGCTCGCCTACGCCAAGCGCCGTCGCGTGCACGCGGTCCACGCCGGCTTCGATCGCCGCGAGGCAGTTGATCAATCCCATCCCGCGATCGCGATGGCCGTGCCAGTCGATTTTCACGGGGTGTTGCTTGACGATTTCCTGCTTGACGAATTTGATCAACGCCTTTACGCCGTCAGGAGTCGCGTGCCCGACCGTGTCGGCCAGGCAAATGCGCTCGGCGCCGCAGTCGATCGCCGCCCCGTACAGCGCCTTCAGCGTCTCCGGCCTCGCCCGCGTCGTATCCTCCGTCACGTACATGACCGGCAGGCCCTGGTTCACCGCATAGGTCACCGCCTCTTCGGTCGATGCTACGATGCGGTCCACTGTCCAATCCTCTGTATACTGGCGGATCGGTGAGGACCCGATGAACGTGGCCGCCTCGATCTTGATCCCGACTTCGTTGGAAATCCGGACGATCGGCTCGATATCGGCAATGACGGTCCGCGCCGCGCAATTTGGGGCGATCGGCAGCTTCTGGTCGCGGATCTCCTTCGCCAGCGCGCGCACCTGATCGACGACGCGCGGACCGGCGCCCGGCAAGCCAATATCGGCGGCCACGATCCCGAGGTCGGCCATGAGGTGCAACAGCCGCTTTTTGACGTCGAGCGACGGGTCCGTAACCGAGGGGGACTGGAGCCCGTCACGTAGCGTCTCGTCGTTGAGCTCAACGCGGGCGCGCGTCCAGTCGAAGGCTCCGTTTGCGCTGCCCTCACTGTTCCAGTCGTAGATAAGCTGGCGCTCATCCATCCATTTAGTATAGTTCGCCACAATGCTTGAATCCATGACCGCACTTTTGTCCCACGATCGCGTGCGCGCTGCGCGTGCGCACATCGAGCGCTCCGACGAAGCGACGCTCGGCCGGCAGGCCGCGCTGTCCGCGATTCCCGCGCCGACCGGGGCGGAAGGAGCGCGCGGAGCACGCGTTGCGGACATGCTGAGCGAGGCCGGGCTGGAAGATGTCACGATCGACGATGTCGGGAATGTGCGAGGATGGTTCGGGGGCGGATCAACGCCTTCACACGGATCCGTCGTCATCGCCGCGCATCTCGATACCGTCTTCGGTCCCGAGCTCGACGTTTCCGTCGCCCGGCGCGGGCCGCGGCTCGAGGGCCCCGGCATCGCCGACAACGCCCGCGGCCTCGCCGCGCTCGTGGCGATCGGCGAGGCATTCGTCCGCGCACGGGTCGAAACTCGGCGACCGGTGTTGTTCGCAGCGACCGTGGGTGAGGAGGGTAGCGGCGATCTCCGTGGAGTCCGGCATTTGTTAGGCCCGTCCGACGGTCCGACCGTCCGACCGTCCGCTTTTATCGCTCTGGACGGCGCCGGCATCGAGCGCATCGTGCATCGCGCGTTGGGCGCCCGCCGCTACCGCGTCACCTATCGCGGCCC
>Ga0209488_10003536_pt1 | contig 12497 bp, 15 predicted proteins | sample Rivendell_Oct201_8_FD_188349 | JGI IMG/M metagenome (GOLD analysis project Ga0209488, IMG submission 188349) | Vadose zone soil microbial communities from the Eel River Critical Zone Observatory, Northern California, USA -... | ecosystem: Environmental > Terrestrial > Soil > Vadose zone >...
ACACACGATCACGACGTCGGCGTAGACATCATCGCCGCGGCCGGTGCCCACGCCCACGACGCGGTTGTTCTTGACGATCAGCCGATCGACCACGGTCTCAGGCACCATCACCGCCCCCGCCTTTTCGGCCTGCTCCGCAAACCACGCATCGAAGCGCGCGCGAAGGACCGAGTACGAGTGCGGTTTAGTCCGGTTGCGTAGATTCTTGTAGTCGAAGCCGATCGCCGCATCCGGCGTCATCATCCAGCGGCGCTCTTCGATGATGGGACGCTCGAGCGGAGCCTCCTTCCAGGCGTCGCCTACGATCTCTTCAAGGAAATGGTTGTAGAGGATGCCGCCCATCACGTTCTTGGAGCCTGGTTTGCTTCCGCGCTCTAGCAGTGCGACCTGCAGACCCGCCTTGGCCATCGTGAGAGCCGCCGCTGCACCGGCTGGACCGGCACCCACGACCACGGCGTCGAACTTCTCCTCGTCAGCCACTTACGCAAATTGAAGCTCATTGGGCTGACAGGCGGAGCGGGCTCGGGGAAGACAACTGTCTCGGCGATGCTGCGCGACCTCGGCGCCGTCGTGATCGATGCCGACGAGGCAGCGCATGCCGTGTATGAGCCTGGCAGGGCGGGGTTCGATGCCGTGGTCGGCGAGTTCGGGCCCGACTACGTGCGCGATGGCCGCATCGATCGCGTACGGCTGGGCGAGCTCGTCTTCAAAGATGCCGACGCGCGCCACCGACTCAACGCGATCGTCCATCCACTCATCAGGGAGTGGATGGCGGCCCGCACAGCTGAAGCCGCGCTACAGGGGGCTGCTGTGGTCGTTCAGGACGTCCCGTTGATCTTCGAGAACGGCCTCGAGCGGCTGTACTCGACGGTGATCCTCGTCTACGTTCCGGAGCACCAGCAGGTGACACGACTGGTCGAAGCTCGCGGCATCCCCGAGGCCAGGGCGCGCGCGATGATCGCTTCACAGATGCCGATTGAGGAAAAACGGAAGCTGGCGCATCACGTGATCGACAACAGCGGGAGCACAGAGGCGACGCGGCAGCAGGTCGAGTGGCTGTGGGACCACCTCGTGACTAAATGACGGCTCGCGCTTTCAGGTCTTCGAGCTGTTTCCTGTCGACCCCGATCGCGGTCAGGACATCAGCCGTGTCCTCCCCCAGCCCGGGCGGATCTTTTCGGCGCCAGTCGTTCCGCATCTGAACCGCGGGCCGCACCTCCACTCCGGTCTTTCCACTCGTAATCAGCCCGCGGGCGGCGACCTGTGGATGTGAGGCGACCTCGTCCAGACCCAGCACCGGCTCGCAGCACGCATCAAGGCCGGCGAGGTCCCGCTCCCATTCGGATCGCGTCCTGGAGGCAAAGATCTCTTCCATGACGCTGTGCACCTCCTCTCCTTCAACGCCCTCGGCAAACTGAAGCCCGACCAGGTCGGGCCGCCCCACCGCGACGCACAGCGCGGCCCAGAACTTCGGCTCGAGCGCGCCGACGCTGTAGAAGCCATCTCCCTTGCATGCATAGACGCGATAACAGGCGTGGCGCCCCGCAAGCCGCTGGTCCCCGCGCGCAACGGTCTCGCCGCCGCCGCGCGCCGCCAGGATCAGAGACATCCAGCTCACCGCGCCGTCGGTCATGGACACGTCGAGCCAACGACCTTCCCCCCCGCGCTGCACCGCGACGAGCGCACCCAGGATCGCGACCGCCGGCTGCTGGCCGCCGCCTCCGATGTCCGCGACCTGGACGGAGAGCGGAACCGGCGGACCACCACTCGAGCCGTTGAGGCCGAGGCCTCCCGCGGTCGCCATGTAGTTGATGTCGTGGCCGGCACGTGCGGCGAACGGCCCATCCTGCCCGTAGCCGGTGATGGAGCACATCACAAGGCGCGGGTTGCTGGCGTGGAGCCTGTCCCACCCGAGGCCGAGCCGTTTCATCACCCCAGGCCGATTTCCCTCGACGAGGACGTCGGCTGTTTCGACGAGCCGTAACAGCAAGTCCCTGCCGGCTTCCGCCTTGAGGTTCAACGTGAGGCTTTTCTTGTTCCGGTTGAGGGAGTTGAAAAGGACGCTCTGGCCGTCGACCAGCGGCGGGGTCCAACGCATGTAGTCGCCCTTGTCCGGGTCTTCCACCTTGATCACCTCAGCGCCCATGTCCGCCAGGAGCATCGTGCAGAAAGCCCCCGGCAGCAACCTGGTCAGGTCCAGGACGCGGATCCCGGTCAGTGGCACGAGGTGAATTGTCTCCCTCTATCCCTCGGAGATGGTCAGTGAGAGGGGCTCGAGCCGGCAAACCTGTGTAGCAGCGACAGGTAAGGGGCCTCCGTGCGTTAATAGGACATGAAAGGCGTACGTCCCAGAATGCGTCCCAGCAATCCACATCTCGGCGAGATGACGATCAAGGTCCCAGCGCCGTTTGCCGGGATCTCTGACCTGGGGTTCACCGCGCAGTATCGCGCGCAGCAGTTCAACGAGCCGCAGCGCGACGTCCCGCTCCTGATCGAGGGTCCCGACGCGCCGATGCGGAGGCTCACCGAGCTCCTCCAGCTGCTCAGCAACAGTGGCGGATCAGCCTACGCATGGAGTGATCCGGTGATGCTCAGCGATGAGGTCGTGGTGCTCGCATTTCGCGACCGCAGCATGACACCCGGGCAGGCGCTGTCGGATGGCGCTCGCACGGCGGACTACGTGATGAACCTGGTCCGCCCTGTGGTGTTCACCTTCCTGCGCGACTGCGCGATGATCGCCCACCTTCGCCTTTCAGAGATGATCGAGATGCGCGTCAAGTCCGAGGAAAAATCGGTGGCCGAGCTCACGCTCCCGCTCGAAGACATCGTCCAGCCGAACGGTGAGCGGCTGCTCTGGCAGTTCGCCGGCTAGACCTGGGCTTTCAGGACTAGGGAGAAGGCGAAACTCGAGGCTGGCTTGCCACCTGCGCGGCGCTTGCCCGGGCGCTGCTGGTGGTCGTGGTGCCGGGAATCGCAATCGGACCCGGACCCTGGTTGGCAAGGTAAAGGGCCAGCGGCACGACGATCATGCCCACCAGAACGGTGAGGACGAAGGTAACCGCCCCCCACTCCCGACGCAGAACAGCCCAGTTCACGAGCGCAGAATTCTACCGAGACCGACTAATACTCGTCGTCGGTCGAGCTCGCGAGACCTTCCTCTTCCTTCTTCTTGCGCTGGTTCAGGAGACGGATGAAATCCTGCGCGCGGGCGAGCGCCTTCCAGCGCTCCGGAAAGAAGTCCTGGACCAGGATCTGCCGGTCCGGAAGCTGGTACACGGTGACGCACCATTTGTTGAGGGTGCGCGAAACCTCAACCTCGAAGTCCTTCTCCGCGGTCTCGTACTTGACAACCTTGTCGTCGTCGAACTTTCTTCGTCCTGAAACAGCCATAGGTAAATCACTCGTCTGGGAATTCCACTCATAGAGCGTCTTCCGATTATAGCCTCGTTAACCTAGCCGCCCCCGTCGAGGAGCTCGCGCAGCAGGGGAGCGAGCTCCTCCCGGAGGCCTTCCCGCTTCATCGCCAGCATCAAGTTCGCGCGCAGGTAGCCGGGAACGGTCCCCGTGTCGTAGTACTCCCCTTCAAACTCGAGCGCAACCACCGGGTGCGAGCCGAGGGTTCGCTTGATGGCGTCGGTGAGCTGGATCTCCTGCCCGCTGCCAGGTTCCGAGCGGTTCAGCTCCGCGAAGACAGCTGGCGTCAGCACGTAGCGGCCGATGATCGCCAGGTCAGATGGCTCAGTCCCGGGCATTGGCTTTTCGACCATGTCAGTGACGTCATGCAGCCGGCCCTTGCTGCTGTCGATCGCCACCACGCCGTAGCGGCCGATCTGGCTGCGCGGAAACCGCCGCACGGCAAGCACCGTCGCGCCGGTCTTCTGATGCGCGTCGATCAGCTGCTTCAGACAGGGGTCGGCGCCAAGGATCACGTCATCCGCCAGGAGCACGGCGCACGACTCCCCTTCCACCAGGCGCCGTGCCGTCCAGACTGCGTGCCCCAGGCCGAGAGGCTCTTTCTGCTGCAGGTAGGTGATATCGACCTGGTTGCTCAGGTCGTCGACCTCGCTGAGGATGTGGAGCAGGTCACTCTTCCCGCGCTGAGTCAGATAGTGCTCCAGCTCGAGCGAGCGGTCGAAATGGTCGACGATGGCGCGCTTGCCGCCGCCGGTGACCATGATCACCTGCTCGATCCCGCTGGCGATCGCTTCCTCGACGCCGTACTGGATCGTTGGCTTGTCGACCAGCGGCAGCATTTCCTTGGGCTGCGCTTTGGTGACCGGGAGAAAGCGCGTACCGAGACCCGCGGCCGGGAAGATCGCCTTTCGAACTGGCGGCATCGTCATGGTCGGAGGCCCCGGCGAGAGATTTGGCGGATCGGCTGTCCAGCTGCTAGGAGCCGACGAGCACGCGAGGGAGCGCATCCGTCATGCGCGACCGAGCGCGCGCAGGAGGCGACAACGCAGATGGGCGGCCTAGACGCCAAAGATCCGCCGGGGATCTCCGAACGTGACGATGCAGTCACAGGCCACAATCTATCTGGTGGCGACCGAAGAAGGTATCCGGCCGGGGCTCGAGGGACGGCTCGAGCGGGTGGTCGAGGGTGAGCTGATTACCAGGCACGTCGGCGGTGCGGGCACTTTTTCGACGCCCGCGATGATCGGCCTGATGGAGATCACGAGCCACCGAGCGGTTGAGCGCCTGCTGGCCGACGGCGAAACCACCGTCGGCTATGAAGTGCACGTCCGCCACCTCGCGGCGGCGCCACCGGGGAGCACGATCGTCGTGACGACCCGCCTCACTGAGGTGAAGGGAAACAAGCTCTACTTCGAGGTCGAGTGCCGTCAGGGCGACAAGGTGATCGGCTCGGGAATGCACAAGCGGGCGATAGTGCCGGCCAACTACTAGCAGCTCACGGCGGCGCCTATGCTCATGGCATGCCGTACTGGGAGATCGTCACCCGGTCGTTCAAGATCACCTGGCGCCACAAATACCTGTGGCTGCTGGCGTTGTTCGCCGGCGAGAGCGGCGGGGGCTTCAACTTCAACTCTGGCTCCTTCACGCCGCCCGGTACCAACAGGAGCAACAGGACTCCCGACCTCAACGCCATCAACCAGCAGGTCTCGCAGTGGGTGGCCGACCACGGCGGGCTGATCGTCGCCGCCGGGGTGCTTCTCCTCCTGCTCACGATTGCTTTCTTCGTGCTGGCGGCCGTGTGCGAAGGCGCGGTGGTGCGTGCGGCCGCCGAGCATGACGCGGAGAGGCCATTCGGCCTGGGCATGGCGTGGCGGACCGGTCGCGCGACGATGGGCGCGATCATTCGGTTCCGCCTGCTCGTGATCGCGCTTGCGCTGCCTGTGGTCATCGTGTTCGTGGTGTTCGCGATTGGATTGGTGGCGGCGATCGCCGGCAACAACGGAGCTGCCATCGCTGTCGTGGTGCTGATCGGTGTGCTGTTTGTGCTCGCGGCCGTCGTGTACGCGGTGGCCCTCGCCTTCATCGGCCGGCTTGGAGCGCGGGCTGTCGTGCTCGAGCAGATAGGAGCCGGAGCGGCAATCGGACGTGCCTACGCGCTGCTCCGAAAACGATTGGGCCGTGTGCTCCTCGTCTGGTTGCTGTCGGTCGCGGTGGGCATCGCGCTCGGCATCTGCGTCGCCATCGTCGGCGCCATCCTGGTGTTGCCGGCAGGCGTAATCGCGTTCGGCGCCTATGCAAGCGGCTCATCCACCTGGTGGCTGGTGATCGTGCTTGCGGCGCTGATCCTCATACCGATCTTCGCGGTCATCTCGGCATTCCTGGCCGCGCAGACCTCGACCTACTGGACGTTGGCGTTCCGGCGCCTGGAGATCGACCAGCCTGCATACGCGTACGGAACCCCTCCGCCCCAGGTCCAGCAACCGCCGCCCGGTCTGCCAACGACCTAGCTCGCCGAGGACTCCCTCTTCTTCCGCCGTTTATCGGCGAGGTGCTGCGCAAGTTTCTTGAGGCCCGGGTTGACCGCCACGACCTTCGGCCCTCTCGCCTTCTTGTCTCGCGCCTTCACGTGCGCGCTTTCACGCGGGGCGACCCGCTCCAGGTCATCGGTCATGCCGTGATGGTAGCTTCGCTTTGTTGAAGCAGATCGACCCGGAGACCCGCAGCGTGACGCCGGCGGACATCGAGGGCGCGGCCCAGGCTTTGCGCGAGTACCTTCCCCCCACTCCACTCCAACTATCGCGCGCCTTCACAGACAAGGCGCGCTGTCACGTCCACCTCAAGATCGAGTCTATTCAACCGATCCGCGCCTTCAAGGTGCGGGGCGCGCTAAACAAGCTGATCCGACTTCCAGAGGCTGACCGCGCGGCCGGGGTGATCACCGCCTCGGCCGGAAATCACGGCCTGGGCGTGGCTTACGCGGCCGCGACATTCCAGGTGCCGGCAACCGTCTACGTGCCGGAGACCGCCAACTCGTTCAAGGTTGAGGCGATTCGCAGGCTCGGAGCGCGAGTGGTCGCGGCCGGCCGCAACTACAGCGGCGCTTACACGGAGGCGCTCAGCGCCCAACGCGAATCCGGGGCGGTTTTCGTGCACGCGTACGACGACCCGGACGTCGTGGCTGGGCAGGGCACCATCGCCACCGAGCTGCTGGCCGACCTCGAGGACTTTGACACCATCCTGGTGCCAATCGGAGGCGGTGGTCTGATCGGTGGCATCGCCCTTTACCTGAAGGCCAAAAAGCCGGGCATTCGCGTGATTGGCGTCGAGCCCACGGGAGCCGACGCAATGCATCGCTCGCTGAAATCGGGAGCGATCGTCACGCTGGATCGGGTGACCACGATTGCGGACGGGCTGGCCGCGTCAGCGCCCGGCAACCTGACGTTTGACCTGGCTCGGCGCTATGTCGACGAGGTGGTATTGGTGGAGGAGTTTGAGATGCTGCGCGCCATACGCCTGCTGTTCGAGTGGGAGCACCTGCTCGCCGAGCCGGCCGGGGCGGCGGCTCTGGCTGCTCTCCTCTACCACCACCGGCCGGCGCCGAACGAGAGGGTGGTCGTCGTCCTGTCTGGAGGCAACGTCACCGACGAGGTCATGCTGCGGGCCCTGAAAACGCGTTGACGCGAGTACGCTGAAGCCGTTTCCGTTTCTAACAGGATTGGGGGTTAGACGATGAAGGCCTACGTCCTCATCAACGCGTCACCAGGGCGCGCACTCGAGGTGGCCAAGCGAATGGAAGGGACCAGCGGCATCACCGCAGCCGATGCGATCACGGGCGAGTACGACGTGATCGCCGTCTGCGAGGCGCCCGACGTCAACTCGATCGGCTCCTTGATCGTCGACAAGATTCAAAAGATCGACGGAGTCTTCAAGACGATCACCTGCCTGGCTGTTAAATAGCGCGGGTGAGGACAGTGGGGTGACGGCCGGACTAAATCCGGCCTAAACGCCGCGCCTTTTATCTTGGCTGTGAAGTAGCGCGAGGCATAGCGCCCGCGGCGAGAGCCGCCGCCACTTCTGGCAGACGGGACAGCCAAGAGGCCATGCGCGGCATCTCCTGCTCGAAGCTGCCGATGGACGGTGACCAGGTCAGGTCGCGCCTGGATTGTGAGTCGTCGTATTGGTGAGGCCTGCCGATCACGTCTGTGGCATATACGCCCGGCCAGACGACGGCTCCGGGTGCGGTGATGGTCTCAGTCGCGAGCGCTCGGAGATAAAGAAGGTCATACGGCAGGTTGACGACGGTCCCACCGACACCAACAGCCCTGACCGCCGACTCGAGGAGCTCACGCCAGCTGGAGTCGAATCCACCGACGAGATAGCTGTGGCCTGGACGTCCGCGGTCGGAAGCCGCGAGGCAGGCACGCCCGACATCGGCGGCAGAGACAAAGGTCTGCTTGGCGCGCCCACCGCCTGGAAGCCACACGCGACCCCGTGCGAGCCCGCCCATCAGTCGCGGCAGGATCCAATCCTCGCCTTCACCGAAAATCCGCGCCGGCCGCAGGATGACGACCTCGAGGTCTTCGGCTGACTCGAGCAGCCATTGCTCCTCGAAGAGCTTCAAGCGCTCGTAGGCGTGGTGCGGCTTGATCGGCGATCTCTCATTGACCCGCATGGTTGTATCGGGCTCGTAGACGTCGGCGGTCGAGACGTGGACCAGGCGGCGGACTCGCGCCCGTCGCGCCGCCGCGACAACACGTTCGAGCTGGGCCGGCGGGTTCTTTCGAAAGCGCAGTCGCCGGGCAGGAGACCAGGTCTGCGCGCAGTTGAGGACGACCTCGACCGAGCTGATCGCGTCAGCGAGGGTTTCCTCGTCCGCGTCGGCGTAAAGCTGGATGACCGGAACCTCGGCCGCAAGCGCCTGCGTGACTTGGTCGCCTAGAAATTCCCCCGCGCCGATGACGAGATGCAAACCGCCAGCGATTCTAAAGCGCTAAGGGCGGCGCCGCCTGAGACCGTTGGTCAGCGCAAGCCTTACGTTGTCAACGATCTTCGCGACGCGGCTGCTCAGCTCCCACCACGCCGGCGCGTCGGGCATGACCGGCGGCCCGATGGTGACATCGATCCGGCTGAACGGCCGCAGCCGGTCCGTGCCACGCACGGTGACCGGACAGATGGGAACTCCTGCGTGGAGAGCGAAGAATCCGATCCCAACCTTCAACGGCCTGAGCCCGCGCCCGCGGGAGTAGCGGCCTTCCGGAAAGATAAGGACGACACCCTTCCGATCCAGGATCTGGTAGACGGTTCGCAGCCCCGCCTCGTCGAGCTCGCCGCGCTGGGGTGAGATTGGAAAAACTCCGATCAGCGGCAGCAGCCTGCGTTTCCAGCCCGAGTTGAAGACCGTCTCGCGCTTGGCCATCGTGTAGATCACCGGGGCCTCTGGAAAGAACGGGATTATGAAAGCCGGGTCGAACCACGCCTGGTGGTTGGCGGCGATGATGAACGGAGGTGCTGGGATGTTTTCGAGACCGGTGACTGTGACCCGAAACAGCACTCCGACCAGCCACCGAACGACGCCCCTGATGACGCGATAAAGGCGCGTCGGCTTGAGCGGGTCGGGGTGGACCAGCGGATCGAGCGGTCCGGCGACAAGCTCCCGGTACTCGGGGCTTGTGTATCGCTTCCGGTCTCTGCTGTCAGGAGTCGAGGAAGGTGTGGAGGACGCGGTTGAACTCCTCTGGCCGTTCGGCCTGGGGGGTATGTCCGGCGCCCTCGATCACGGTCAGCCGCGACCGCTCGATCAACGAGTGCGCCCGCGCGGCATGTGCAACCGGAAAGAGCGGGTCGTCGGCACCCCAGATGAGTTGAACCGGGAGCTTCAACTCATTCAACCGCGTCGTCATGTCGTGCTGGCCGCCGAACACCGCTTTGGGCGTGACCAGCGAACGAACCGTGGCGAGGTAAGCGTTGTGATAACCCTCGGCGGCGTACAGCTCGCGGAGGTTGTCGAGGTAAACGTCATCCATCGTTCTCGTGAGGTCGGAGCTCGACCCGGCATACCGGGCCGCCACCCGCCGGATGGTTTGCGACGGTGCCCACCGGAGTGCGCCACGAGCCACGTTCATCAAAGCTTCGCCGACGCGCGGGATCGTGACGAGGCCGTAGGAGACGTGGACGTTGGGACGGCCCAGTCCGAGCGCATTGACCAAAACCAGCTTCCGCACGAGGCGCGGGCTCTCCAGCGCCAGCTCCAGCGCGATGCGGCCACCCAGCGACGCCCCGACGACCGCGGCCGAGCGGAGCCCACGCTCCTCCATGTAGTGCTGGATGAATCGCGTGAAATAAGGGATGCCGTAACGGACTCGAGGCTTTTCGCTGCGCCCGAAGCCTGGAAGGTCTGGGGCAAAGACGCGATGCCGGTCAGCGGTCGCTTCCAGGTTGAAGCGCCACTCCATGTAGCCGGAGGAGCCGAGACCGTGGATGAACAGCACGGGCGACCCTCGGCCGCCGTGCGTCTGATGCACTCGCAGGGAACCGAGCTGCAGCCAGTCCGACTGCATGGTCCTGGGAGCTCGACGGCGGTCGGAGCTGATCACTCTTTGGGAAGCATACGGAGGGGGGCGCCCAAGCCCAAGACTTTGGAGCCTGAAGCGAACCGCGCGGTCTTGGAGGCTTTGATCACGGTCACCGAACCTGGGCCGCAGGCCAGCCACTGATCTTTGACCCAGACCGCGGCGCTCCGCTCGTCGATTCCGAGGAGAGCCGCTCCCGGGAGCTCTCGTTCAGCGGACTCGACCCAGCGATGGCCGAACGTCTCGAAATGAGGCAGCACCGCAATTCCCGGCACCAACCCGATCGCTTCGGTGGGACGGCGATTGAACCGGTTCGGCCAGGTCGCGCGGATCAGCGAATGACCGCCGAGCGCCATCGCACCGGCCGATGATCCCGCGAGCGACGATCCTTCGAGCCACGCCTCGAAAATGGCGCTCCAGACCCGAGAAGAGCGCAGGACCTGGGCCACCAGGCCGGGATCGCCGCCGACCAGGTAGAAGAATCCGCCGGCCCTGGCAAGCGCGGCCAGCTCCTTCGAGTTGGCGTCGGCGCGCTTCAGCACCGGCAGCTCCTGGAGGTCGATTCCAAACTGCTTGAACCAGCGGGTCGCGTGAGCGACAGCCTTCTCCGGTCCCTGCCGGGCGGCAGCGGTCGGGACGACAAAAGCCGGGCCCGGTCTGGCGGCCTCAGCCAGCATCCGGTCTTGCTCTTCGTTCCCGGGATTGAACTCGTCGCCTCCGACCAGCGCGAGCACTCCAGGCACGCCGGTCGCAAGCATCTCCGTAGCATATGGCGGTGCCCGAAACATCCAATATTCGGGTGCGAATCGCGCCCAGCCCCACCGGCTTCGCTCACCTGGGCACGGCCAGCACCGCTCTCTACAACGTGCTCTTCGCACGCGCTAACGGGGGCGCGTTCATCCTGCGCATCGATGACACCGACCTCGAGCGCAATCGCCCGGAGTACGAGACGGTCATCTACGAATCCCTCCGCTGGCTCAGCCTCGACTGGGATGAGGGTCCGGACAAGGGTGGTCCCTTTGCCCCATACCGCCAGTCGGAGCGCATCGACCTTTACAAGCGGGACGCGGCACGGCTGATCGCGGACGGAAAAGCGTACCGCTGCTACTGCACGCCAGAAGAGCTCGACGCCGAGCGCAAGCAGGCGCAGGCGGAAAAGCGCCCGTACCGGTACTCGCGGCGGTGTTTGACCAATCCTCCTGAGGGTCGAGGTGAGTTCGCGGTTCGATTCAAGGTCCCCGGGGGCGATGTGAAGTTCAACGACATGATCCGCGGCGAGATGAGCTTTGACGCGGGCCTGATCGGGGACTTCATCATCGTCAAGTCAGATGGTTACCCGACCTATCAGTTCGCCAGCCCGGTCGATGATGCAGCGATGAAGATCACACACGTCATCCGTGGCGAGGAGCACCTGTCGAACACTCCTTATCAGCTGATGATCGTCGACGGCCTCGGCTACGAACGGCCCGAAGCCTATGCGCACATGCCTCTTATCCTGGCCAAAGACGGATCGAAGCTGTCCAAGCGCAAGCACCCCGAATCGAACCTGATGCTGTACCGCGAGCAGGGCTACCTGCCGGAGGCGCTCATCAACTACCTGGCGCTTCTGGGCTGGAATCCGGGCACAGCGCAAGAGATCTTCACATTCGACGAGCTGGTGCGTGAGTTCTCCTTCGACCGCGTTCAGCACGCGGGAGCACGTTTCGACTGGGAAAAGCTCAACTGGATCAATGGCGAGTACATCCGACAGCTTGACGATGAAGAGCTGGCGCGCCGGCTCCAACCCTTCCTGCCCAGGCTCGACGAGGCGACGATCCGTCGCGCGGTCCCGGCGCTGAAGACGCGGATGACCAAGCTCGCGGACGCTGGCGACCTGCTCGAATATCTCTGGACCGATCCGGCGCCGCCGGCGCTCGATCCAGAGGCGGTGGGCTTTATCCGTGCAGCGATCGCGGCCCTCAAGGACGTGGCGTGGGAACCCGCGGCCATCCACGGAAAATTGATGGCGGTGGTTGAGTCAGCCGGCGCCAAGCCAAACAAAGTCTTCATGCCGATCCGTCTTGCGGTGACCGGCAAGAAAATCTCGCCTCCCATCGATTACACACTGGCGCTCTTGCCGAAGGACCTTGCGATGTCCCGCCTGCAGCGTGTGGCAGGAGTAGTACCCGCATGAGCTTCCTCACCATCGTCATCGACCTCAACCCGAACCTCTTCCGCATCGGGCCGTTCCTCATTACCTGGCACGGAGTCTTCGCCGTGCTCGGGATTTTGGCGGCGGCTCGGCTCGGCTTGTGGCTCCTCGAGAAGGACGGTGTCGACATCAGCCGCGCCGCGGACGGTGTCGCATGGATGGTGGTCATCGGGCTCATCGGCGCCCGTCTCCTTTATGTCTGGGAGAACTTCAGGCTCTTCTCAGGCGGACAGATCCTGCGCGTCTTCGCCCTTACCGAAGGCGGCATCAGCCAGTGGGGTGGATTGTTCGGCGCGCTGGTCGGCGCTTATATCTGGGCCCGC
>Ga0209488_10003538_pt1 | contig 12494 bp, 10 predicted proteins | sample Rivendell_Oct201_8_FD_188349 | JGI IMG/M metagenome (GOLD analysis project Ga0209488, IMG submission 188349) | Vadose zone soil microbial communities from the Eel River Critical Zone Observatory, Northern California, USA -... | ecosystem: Environmental > Terrestrial > Soil > Vadose zone >...
GCTGCGACCTCGAGTCGAACGCTCCACTGGTCGGGAGGACAATGCAGAGTCGCTGGCGAACGGCGATGGCCGGACCCCGTAGCGGCGTCTCAAGCGAGTCAGCCACCCGCCAGGTCCGCATACAGATCGACAAGCCGTCGCGACTCGGTCTCCCAGTTCCAGCGCTCGTGAGCAGCGGCCAGGCAACGTCGCCGGAGATCGGCCGTGGCGACCGGGTCGAGACTGACGATCGAGCGGATGGCAGCACCAATGGACGCAGGATCCGTCGGGTCGCAGACAGCCCCGAGAGGCCCCTCCGGATCGTCGAGGATGATCCGGCGTCGCTCCGGAAAGTCGCTGGTCACCACCGGAATCCCCGCCGCCAGGCTCTCGAAAAGTTTGTTTGGGGTTGAGAGGCGCTCGTTGGCAGTGGTCGGCTGGTTCGGCATCACGCCAACGTCGGCGGACACCACCCAGGCCAGGAGCTCGTCCGGCGGCACGGCGTCGAGAACATGGATGCGCCCGCCGAACCGTGTCTCGGCGGCGAGCTCCACCAGCCGATCTCGCAGGTCACCCATACCTAGATACACAAGGTGAGAGCCTTCGAGGCCGGCCGAGAGCATCGCTTCCGCCAGAGGGACGAGCCCACGATCCCCGCTGAAACCTCCGTGGTACAGGGCCACGGGTGTGCCTGGTTCGATGCCCGCTGCCGCCCGGAGCCGATCGTCCGGCACGGCCGGCGGATCCCACCGATTTGGCGTGTTATGAAGGATGACCACACGCCGGAACCCGATTTCGCGGTCGAGCGTGTCGGCGAGGGTTTGATTGACCGTCACGAGCGCGTCGGCGCGTCGGCTCAACGAGCGTTCGAGTCGCCGCAGCAGCCACTTGGCCCAGCGCGGCCGGCGGGCGTTCGATCCGGACTCGACGAAGAGCTCGTGACTGTCGTATACCAGCCGGCCGCCATGCAGCCGACGGCCCTCGACGGCACCCGGCAAGCCGGTCAGGTCGTGGCCGTGCCAGACGTCGGCGGGCGGGGCCGCTCGGGCGGCTTCTCGAGCCCAGCCGAGACGTTCGAATCGCCACGCGATAAGCCAGTCGAGCGTGCTGCCCCCCGGTCGGCGCCGCAGGCGCTCGATGACATAGAACGGCAGCCGAACGACCGACCACGCCGCGAGGATTGCCAGGAGGGCCGCAGCCGAGCCATCGGCCGGTCGGAGCTGATGCGCCCGGACAGCACGGGCGAGGCTTCCCAGTCGGTCGCGCCCCGCGCGCCACGGATAGCGGATCATCAGCCATGTCGCCCGCCAGGAAGTCGGAGCGAATATTCGAACGATCTCGACGCCCGCCCGAACTTCCCGCATTGGGATCCGCGAGCCGGGGGCCGGCGCACGGGCGATGATCGTGACCCAATGGCCCACCGAGGCCAGCGTCTCGGCTTCCCGCAGGACCCGTTGATCAGCGGTGCAATCGTTGTACACGAACATGACGACACGGGCCATCGACCGTTCACGCCCCGCGCGCGACGTTGCGCTCGAGAGACCGGCCATCGCGGTCGATAGCCGGATCCTGGCTCAAGGCCGTTTCTCCAGGTCGCTGTACAGGTCGAGTAGACCGATCACTTCGCTTTCCCAGTTCCAGCGGGCATGGGCGGCCTCCAGGCAGCGGGCCCGGAGTGCCTTGCGCTCCTCGCCCGGTCGCTCGACGATCGACGCGATCGAGCGCGCGACCTCGGCCGGGTCGTCGGGACGGCAGACGATTCCAAGGGGGCCAGCCGGGTCGGCCATGATGATCTCGCGCATCTCCGGAAAGTCGCTCGCAACGACGGGCAGCCCAGCCGCCAGGCACTCGAACAGCTTATTCGGGGTCGACATCCGGTGGTTCAAGGTGGACGGCTGAATCGCCATGACGCCGACGTCGGCCGAGGCGACCCATGGCGCAAGTTCGTCGGGCGGGACGGCGTCGAGAACGTGGAGGCGACCGCCGAAGCGAGAATCGGCGGCCATCGCATCGAGCATCGACCGTTGGGAGCCATAGCCGAGATAGACCGCGTGGACCCGCTCCAGGCCCGGCTGAAGGACGGCAGCGGCGAGCTCCTCAAGACCCCGGTGGGCCGAGAAACCACCGTGGTAGAGGGCGATTGGCTCGTCAGATGGGATCCCGGTCGCCGCCCGGATCAGGTCGGGCTGGGGAACCGGCGGGTTCCAGCGCTCCGGCGCGTTGTGGACCACGACGGTCCGCGCCGGGTGCAGGCGTCGTCCCAGCTCCACTGCCAGCGATCGATTGACCGTGACGAGCGCCGCTGCGACGTGCGTCCAACGCCGCTCGTTGCGCGCGAGGATTCGCTTCAGGAATCTTGGACGGGTGGCGTTCGGCCCCGACTCGAGGAAAATCTCGTGGCTGTCATAAACGAGCGCACCGCTGTGCAACCGCGACGCCCGCCCGGCCGCTTCGAGCCCGGTCAGGTCGTGGCCGTGATAAACATCGGCGACGGATGCGGCCACCGCGGCCCGGTTGGCCCAGCCGAGGACGACGAACCGCCACAAGACGAGCCAGTCGAGGGTCGATCCGCCGAACGCCGCTGGGCGCCGTTGGGCCCGGGCGAAGAACGGCAGGCGGATGGCGATCCAGGGCAGTGTGACCAGGCCGGCGCCGGCAAGTACGACGACCTCGAGCCAGCCGAGCGGCGGCCGGTGCAAACCACGGTTGACGCGTCCGACCCACCACCGTCGCATCCGCCAGGGATAACGGAGCCAGGTCCAGAAGAACCGCCAAGCGTGCGGTGCGGGGACCCGCACGATCTCGACCGACCCAACCATCTCTCGATCGCCGACCCGGGCGGTTGGATTGGATGGGCGGGCCATGATCGTGACGTCATGCCCGGCGTCCGCCAGGCTCGCCGCCTCTCGCCGAACCCGGGTGTCGGTTCGGCAGTCGTTGAACACGAACATGACGATCCGCATCGTTCAGGTCCGCTGCGGAACCGGGTCGCCGATGGCTTCCAGGATTGCCTCCGCCGCGCCGGCCGAGGCGAGGCGCAGACGAGCCGCACGCTCGGCCGCCTGGCCAGGAGCCGCCCCGACCGCGACCAGTCGATCGATAGCGTCCCTCGCCCTCACAGGATCGAGACCGACGAGGACCATCCGACCGCGAGACTCCTCGACGGCCTCGACCCACTCCGTCCGATCCCGCAGGACGAGGCAGGGGACGCCGAGCCATGCGGCCTCGCGCTGGACGCCACCGGAATCGGTCAGGACCGCGGCCGCGTGGAGCTGGAGGGCGAGCGTCGTTCGATAGCCCTGCGGCTCAACGACCCGGACCGCATCAGGCAGCTCGACCCCCTCAGCGGCAAGGGCTCCGCGCGTGCCCGGGTGGAGGGCGAGGATCACCGGCCGCGTCCGGCCACCGATCGCCCCGAGCAGTGACGTCCACGCGCGCAGGGCGGCGGGCGCCCGATTCTCGGCCCGATGAACGGTCGCGAACAGGTATCCGCCGGGCTCGAGGCCGATGCCCAGCCGCGCGCCGATCTCCTCCAGCACCCTCGGGTCCCTGATCTCCATGGCGATGCGCGCCGCGAGATCCTGCATCAGGTCGCCGACGAGGGCGACACCCTCGACGATCCCCTCCCGGGCGAGGTTCGCGACCCCGGTCGGCGTCGGGGCGAAGAGCCAGCGAGACAGGTGATCGACGACGACCCGGTTGAGTTCTTCAGGCATCCGCCGGTCGAAGCTCCGCAACCCCGCCTCCACGTGAGCGACCGGGATTCCCAGCTTGGCCGCGGCTAGGGCTCCGGCGAGGGTCGAATTCGTGTCGCCGAAGACGAGGACGGCATCGGGCCGCTCGGCGGTCAGGATCGGCTCGAGGGCGATCAGCATCCGACCGGTCTGCTCGCCGTGGCCGCCGCCACCGATCCCGAGGGAGTGATCCGGCCGCGGCAATCCCAGCTCGCCGAAGAAAGCGCCGGCCATCGCCTCGTCCCAGTGCTGGCCGGTGTCGATGAACACCTCGTCATGCCGGGCGCGAAGGACCGGCCAGAGCGCCGCGGCCTTGATGAGCTGCGGCCGCGTCCCGACGACGCTGACGATCCGCACGCCGGCCTAGCCGACCCTCGAACCAGCCACGGCCCGCGGCCTGGCGGGGAGGCCGATCCCGCGATAGGCGACGCCGTCCGGCAGGACCAGGCCGCGCAGGCTGTCGCGCCCATCGAAGACGACCTCGAGATCGGGGAACAGGTCGAGGTCGAGCGTCGCGAACAGCGGATCGCCGGTCTGGGTCACGATCGCCCGGAACGGCCCGGCGTCGCCCCATGCATACGGCGTCGCACAGCAGCGAGCCGTCTCGTCGGCGGCGAGGAGCGGATCGAAGGCCGACACGACGGCGCCCTGGTGGGTCAGGCGTTCGATCAGCGGCAGCGCCCGCGAGTAGGCCAGTTCCTTGACGCCGTGGCGGTACGTCAGGCCGAGGACAAGGATGGGGACGCCCTCCAGCCCGCCGAGCTCCTGCTGGATCGCCCGGATCGCGACGCCGATCTGGGCGTCGTTCGTTCGCCGCGCCAGCCCGACCATCTCGAGCTCCGGCGCTCGCGACAGGAGAAAATGCGGGTAGACGGGGATACAGTGGCCACCCACGCCGAGGCCCGGCTGGTGGATGTGCGAATAGGGCTGGCTGTTGGCGGCCGCGATCACCTCGTGGATGTCGACCCCGACCCGTTCTGCGTAGCGGGCGAACTCGTTGGCGAGGGCGATGTTGACGTCGCGATAGGTCGTGTCGGCGAGCTTGCTGAACTCGGCCGCCTCGGCACTCGACATCGCGACGACCTCGGTGTCGAGGACCGCGTCGTAGAACGTCGCCGCGCGGGCCGTCGACGCCGGCCCGATCCCACCGACGAGCTTCGGGTACGTAGCGAGGTTGCGGAGGGCCGCCCCGCTGTACAGGCGCTCCGGCGAGAAGGTGACGAAGAAGTCGTCGTCCGCCGTCAGCCCGGAGGCGGCCTCGAGTCGAGGCGTGAACCGATCCCGGGTATCGCCGACCGGGAGGGTCGTCTCGAAGATCACGAGCGAGCCGCGATGGATGCCCGGCCCGATCGAATCAACGGCCGCGTCCATATGGCGGTAGTCGGGCTGCTGGGTGTCGTCGAGCATGACGGGCACGATGAGGACGACGACGTCCGATGCGCGGGCGGCCTCGGCGCCATCGGTCGTCGCCCGCAGGCGCCCGGCCGTGTGGGCCTTGCGGACGAGCTCGGCGAGCCCCGGCTCCTCCTCGACGTGGGAGCGGCCCTCGTTGATCGAGTCGACGACGGCCTGCTGGACGTCGACCGCGGTGACGTGCCAGCCGTGATCGGAGAACTGGGCAGCCAGCGGGAGGCCCATCTTTCCGGCGCCCACGACCGCCACCCGGCCCGCCGTCCCGGCCTCGCCGGTCCACGGATTGGCGTCGACGGTGGGACCGTGGCCGCAGGCCTGGACGGGCAGCTCGATCGAGCCGCCGAGCAGGCTCTGAACGGAAGAGGGGCGATCGACGATCGTCATGCCGGTGCGAACCTCTGCGAAAGCGCGGACAGGTCGACCGCCTGGCCGGTCGCGGCTGCGGTCAACAGGGACGTGGCGATGGCGACGGCCCAGAGGCCATCCTCGGCATCGACCAGCGGGCGGCCACCCTCGCGAACGACCCGCAGGAACGCCTCGATCTCGGCCGCCAGCGGCTCGCCCGACAGGACCGGCAGCTCGGCGACGTCACCCTCGAAAGTCGGCGCGTAGCCGCCGATCAGGCGTGGATTGGTCGTGTCGGTCGCGCGGGTGAAAGTCAGCCGCTGGGTCAGGTAGTCGAGCTCGAACATTCCCTCCTCGCCGACGACGACGAGCTGGCGCCGCTTCGCCGGCGTGAGCCAGTTGACGTCCAGCATGCCGGTTGCACCGGACGGGAAATGGAGGACGCCGAAGAGGAGATCCTCGTGGCTCGCGTGGATCCGCTGGGCTGTCTCAGCGTAGACGCGCGATGGCCGCTCGCCGGCGATCCACGACAGGATGTCGGCGTCGTGGGTGGCCAGGTCGATCGTGACCCCGACGTCGCGGATCCGGTCCGGAAACGGCCCAGCCCGCCTTGAGGCGATCGAGTAGATCGACGACAGCCAGCCGTCCTTGAGCAACCGCCCGAGCTCGAGGACGGCCGGGTTGAAGCGTTCGACATGACCGACCTGGACCGGCACGCCGCGTTCACGTGCCGCGATCACGATCCGCTCCCCTTCCTCGGCAGATTCGGCGAGCGGCTTCTCGACGAGGACGGCGATATTGCGCTGGATCGCGGCGAGGGCTAGTGGCACATGAGACGTCGTCGGGGCGGCGATGACGAGGGCGTCGAGCTCCGCCTCCGCGATCATCGCCAGCGGCTCGTCGAACGCCTGTGCGCCGGATGTGGCGACAGCCGAGGCGAGCGCGTCCGCGACGGGATCGGCGATGGCCGCGAGGCGAATGTCCGCGCGACTCGCCAGGATCCTCAGGTGGTTGCGGCCCATCGAGCCCAGACCGGCCAGGCCGATCCGCAACTCGCGACCGGCGGCCGGTTGCCAGCCGCCGCTCATCGCGCGGCGACTCCCTGGCCCTTGGCCGAGCTGGCTGCCCTGGAGCCGCGTCGGGCAACGGCCGCGCGGAACGTGTCGATGACCTGCGCCTGCTCCGCCTCGGTCAGGCCCGGGAACATAGGCAGGGCGAGCGTCCGGGCGGCCGCCGCGTCGGTCACCGGGAGGTCCGCGTGCAGGCCGCGTTCCATGATGTAGGCCTGACGATGTACAGGGATCGGGTAGTAGACGTCGGCCCCGACGCCCGCGTCGCGGAGGGCGGCCAGGACCTCGTCGCGGCCCTTGCCGACGTCGATCGTGTACTGGTGGAAGACGTGGGCCCGGCCATCGGGCGTGGTCGGCAGGCGAACGGGCAGGTCGTCGAACGCCTCGTCGTAGGCCGCCGCGATCGCCCGTCGTCGGTTCGTATTCCGTTCGAGCTTGCCGAACTGGGCGATGCCGATGGCCGCAGCCAGATCGGTCAGCCGGAAGTTGTAGCCGAGCATCTCGAACTGGTAGCGACCCCGCATCCCCTGGTTTCGGTAGAGCCGCAGCCAGTCGGCCAGGCGATCGTCGTTGGTCGTGACGAAGCCGCCCTCGGCCGTGGTCATGTTCTTCGTGGCGTAGAGGCTGAACGCACCGTGCCCGAAGCTGCCGGCCTTCCGGTCGCGGAACGTGGCCCCGTGTGCCTGGCAGGCATCCTCGACGACGATCAGGCCGTGCCGATCGGCGATCGCCCGGATCATGTCCATGTCGGCCACGAGGCCGAAGAGATGGACCGGGCAGATGGCCCGCGTCCTCGGCGTGATCGCGGCCTCGATCCGCTTCGCGTCGATGAGGTACGTGTCCGGCTCGATGTCGACGAAGACCGGCGTCGCACCGGTGGAGAGGATCGCGTTGGCGGTCGCGGCGAACGTGTGCGACACGGTGATCACCTCGTCGCCGGGCTCCAGGCCGATCCCGGCGAAGATCGCCATCAGGGCCAGGGTCCCGTTGCCGACCGCGATCGCGTGACGGACGCCGACGAAGTCGGCCCAGAGGCCTTCCAGCTCGGCCACCTTGCGACCCTGGGCGACCATCCCGCTGCCGAGGACCTCGGTGACGGCGGCGATCTCCTCGGAGCCCAGGTCAGGGCGGGCGATCGGGATCATGCAGGTGCTCCTTGGCGAGGCCCGGACCGCTCCTCGAGCGATTCGGCGTCTGGGACGTAGGCGTAGACCCGGCCACAGTTCGGACAGGCGAGGCCGGTTCGGGCGGCGTAGCGATCGGGATCGGCCGGAGCCGGATCCCCGTTCCCATCGACGAGGCGCATCCCGCACGCGCAGACCCAGCCGATCCGGCGAGCCGGGCTGCCGGCGACCAGCGCGTGATTCGGGACCGAACGAGTGACTACGGCACCCGCGCCGGCCGTCGCGAACCGACCGACCTCGACGCCGGCGACGACGACGGCGCCCGCGCCGATCGAGCTGCCGTAGCGCAGGGTGATCGGGGTGACCGTCCAGTCCTCCGCCATGGCGAGATCTCCGGACGACGTGATCGCCCGGGGGTAGCGGTCATTCGTGAGGATCGCCCCCGGCCCGATGAAGACGCCGTCCTCGACTGTCACGCCGTGATACACGAGCGCCGCGTTCTGGATCTTGACCCGATTGCCGATCGTGACGCCCGTGTCGATGAACGCGTCCCGTCCGATCACGCAATCGGCGCCGATCGTCGCCCCGGTTCGAACCTGGACCCGGTGCCAGATGCTCGTCCCCTGCCCGACGCTGACATCGGGCTCGATGTCCGCCGTCGCATGAACGCGCGCGGAGGGGTCGATCACGGGCGGTTGGGCTCCTATCGGCGACGCCGGCTGCAGTCGGTCGGGGCGGTCGCGCGAAGGGCGCCGTCCGGCCCCCGAGTATAGCCCAGCCCGACTCCGCGACCGGTCGGCCGCCTCGATCCGGCTCAGCGGCGGCGCCTGAAGAACGAGACGACGAGGCCGAACGCGGCCCCGAAGGCGACAGCGCCGCGCCAGTCGAGAAGGGTCCGGACGTCGCCCTCGACGTGTCGGGCGATCATGACGAAGACACCAGTCGTCCGTTCGACGTGGATGTTATTGGCGATCATCGTCCGGACGCCGGCCTGCTCGACCCGGACATCGCGAGCCACGATGGCGTTGACCGCGCCCTGCGTCACCCTCACCTCGCCGCCGAGCGCCGCGCCGATCCCGCCCATCTCGACCGAGACCCGCTCGCCCTGGGCCAGTCCGATTCCGCCCTGCGAGACCGCGACGTCGACCGCCCGGACGCGACCGATCCCACCACGGCTCACATCTACCGTTCTCGCGTTGACGACAGCGACGCCGGATCCAGTGAGCGACAGCGACTCCTCGACCTCACCGCTGAGGAGCGGCGATGGAGGCGGCGTCTTGACGAGGGTCCCGCTCCCCACCGGATCCTTGGCCACGGCCTGGACGACAGTTCCGGCAACCGCAGGTTTCGGTTGTTCGGCGCGCGTGCTCGTCCGGGTACGGGGCCGGACGACCTTGGGCGCATCGACCTGATCGCCCCGCGCGTCGCTGGCTGCCTCGGCTTCGGCCTCGCGCGCCGCGACCTCCTCGGCCACGGCAAGTGCGTCGTCGGTAGCGGCGTCGGCGCGGTCCTGGTCAACCATCGATACCCAATCCTCCGGTCGCGCGATCCTGTCCAGCCCAGCCTACCGCGAGTGGGTCGCCAGCGCGACCACGATCTGGGCGCAGGGCTCCGTGGACTACCCACGCTCGCGAGACGGGACTATTGACTCCACCGGGTATCCTGCGCCGAGAGAATTTGCGTACGACCGCCACCGTCGCGCTCCCCGCGCCCGTCACAGCGAGGATCATGGACCCCCAGCGCCGCCACCTGTACACCCAGCCCCGACGTCGGCCTGCCCGAGGCAGGCGCCTGGCCTTCGTCGCCCTGGTCGTCCTCGCTGTCACCGTCGGCGTCGGGCTGGCCGCGCTCACGGGCCTGGGCAGGCCGTCCGTGGCAGCCTCGCTCGATCCGGGCCAGGTCGCGGCAAGGGGCAGCCCGTCGTTCGTCCCGCCATCACAGCCCGCCGCGCCCAGTGAGACTCCGAACGCAACACCGCTCGCGAGCTCGGCACCCTCATCGAGCGCCACCCCATCGCCGACGCCGGTCCCCACGCCGAATCTCGTCCCGGCCCCGCTCGACGGCGTCCTCGTCACGCCGAAGGCCGCCGCCCAGCACCCGATCGCGGTGATGGTCGACGACCTGTCCCCGGCCCGGCCACAGTCGGGCTTCAACTCCGCGTCGGTCGTATGGCAGGCGCCGGCCGAGGGCGGGATCCCGCGGTACATGCTCGTCTTCCAGGAGACGATCCCGAAGCTCGTCGGCCCGGTCCGCAGCGCTCGCTACTACTACATCGCCTGGGCCGCAGAGCTGCGTGCCGTCTACGCCCATGCGGGTGGTTCGCCGCAGGCGCTCCAGACGCTCCGCCTGAAGGGCAACGGCCAGCTCGTCTACAACGCCGACGAATTCCGCTGGGGCAACTCGTTCTGGCGGGTCACCAACCGCGTCCCGCCGCACAACCTGTACACGGATGGCCGCCACCTGCGGGGGATCGCCCGGAGCGTCGGAGCAAAGGACCAGGCGATCGCGGCCCCGTGGTCGTTCGCGCCCGACCTGGCTCGATCGCTCCGACCGCGCGGCGGCCGGATCGACATGGGCTACCTCGCCAATCACATCCGCTACGACTACGACTGGCGGACGAACACCTACCTGCGTTCGGTGACCGGCTCGAAGGGCCAGGTCGATGCCGCGACAGGCACGCGCGTCGCCCCCAAGAACGTCGTCGTGATGCTGATGAAGTTCGGGCCGCTCGGCAGCGGCTACAACCATGGCCGTCTCGAGGCCCAGGTCGTCGGGAAGGGCACCGCCTGGATCGCCACCAACGGGACCACGGTCAAGGGCACGTGGCGGAAGGCCTCGCTGACGGCGCCGACCCAGTTCTTCGACAGCACCGGCCAGCAGGTCGTCCTGACCGTCGGCCAGACGTTCATCAACGTCCTCCAGACGGGATCCGCCGTGACACTCAAGGCGGGCAGCCCTCCACCGCCAGAGCCGGTCCGCGGCGACCTGATCCCGAACTGACCCGCGGGCGGCACGCTTCCGCCCGAGCCGGTCAGGCCTACCCTCGCCGAGCGACCCTGGCGTAGACCGCGCGGGTATCGGCAGCTACGTCCGCCCAGGTGCGCCCATCCGTCTCTGCTCTCTCACGGGCAGTCGCGGCGAGCTGCCCCTGGACGCGATCGTCCGCGTAGGCCGTGGCGAGAGCGGAGGCCAGTCGGCCCGAGTCGCGCGGCTCGACGAGGATCCCGGCGGCCCCGACGATCTCCGGCAGGGCGCCGACCGCAGAGGCGACGACGGGTGTCCCGCAGGCGATCGCCTCGATCGCGGCCAGGCCCGCCCCGTCGCTGACGGTCGGCAGCAGGATCGCCCGCGCGCCACGCACGAGCGTCGCGAGGCGCGCGTCGTCGAGCCGCGGCGCATAAGCGAGCGCCTCACCCACGCCTTCCCGGGCGGCGGCCCGAGCGAGCGCGGCCCGATCGTCGGGCGAGGCGCCGGCGAACAGGACCCGCGGCGGCCACGGCGCGTCGGCCGGGAGGCCCGCCGGTCGATCCGCTCGGGTGAGCTCGGCAAGCGCCCGCAGGAGCGTGGCGACATCCTGGCGCGCGTCGTAGCGGCCCGAATAGACGACATACCGGTCGGGCAGCCCGAGTCGCTCTCTCTCCGCTCTCGTGTCCGCCGGGCCGCTTCCCGAGCGCCCGCCCGCCGGCCCTCCGGCTCCGTCCGCCAGGTCCCAGAGCGCGAACGCCGGCCGCGGCGCCAGGGGAATGACGTGGATCCGATCGCGCCGGATCTTGAGCAGCCGGCGGGCGATCGTCGCGACCCCGTGGGTTCCGACGACGACAGCCGCAGCGTCGCGCAACAGCCGGCCGCGCAGCCGCTGGCCGAAGCGAGCGACGGTGCCGCTCTGGTAGGCATGCGGCAGCTCCCACGGAGCAAGGTCCAGGAGGGTGACTACGAGCGGCAGACCGGACGCCAGCGGGATCGCGCCGCCGACCGCGTGGTAGACCGAGCCGGCCGCCCCACCGCGCTCCGCCCGCCAGGCGGCCCCGAGCGATGCTCCGGTCAGGAGGAACGGATCGACGGTCAGGGCGCCCGAGCGCAGGAGACGGGTCGGCGGAAGCATGCGCCGGCCGACGACCGCCAGCCGGCTGAAGCGTTCGGTCGGGTCGTCGAGATCGGATTGGAGCAGGAGGGCGAACGACTCGCCGTCGAGCGGCGCCGCGTCGAACGCCCCGAGCAGGCCGCCCAGGTAGATCGCCGTCAGTGGCGCTCGATCCGGTTCCTGGAGTGGCCGCGCGTCGAGGACGACCCGGACGCCCGGAACGGCGGGCATGGACCGCCGCGGATCCGTCTCCCCGAGCCTTGCCGGGACTGGCTCGGTCACCCGCCTTCGCCGGCGGGCGGCCCATCGACGGCGACCGGCGTGCCGACCGGCGCGTCTGAGACCGGGGCGTGGAGGGACGTGGTGGCGACCTCGTCCCGGACTGGCTTCACGGCGCGCGGCAGGCGACCCGTCAGCCGCCCACGGAGCTCGTCGAACCGGAGCATGACCACGACGACGAGGGCCTCGACGACGATCCGCCGGCTCATCTTGGACTGACCGACCCGCCGGTCCCGGAAGGTGATGGGCACCTCCTGGATCCGGGCGCCGCCGCGCGACGCGCGGAACGTCATCTCGATCTGGAAGACGTAGCCACCGGCATGGATACCGTCGAACGGGATCGTCGTGAGGGTCTGGGCCCGCCACGCCTTGAACCCCCCGGTCAGGTCGCTCGGTCGGAGTCGCAGGACCGTCTTGGCGAAGAGGCTCCCGCCGCGGGAGATCAGGCGCCGCCCGATACCCCAGTCGA
>Ga0209488_10003539_pt1 | contig 12493 bp, 10 predicted proteins | sample Rivendell_Oct201_8_FD_188349 | JGI IMG/M metagenome (GOLD analysis project Ga0209488, IMG submission 188349) | Vadose zone soil microbial communities from the Eel River Critical Zone Observatory, Northern California, USA -... | ecosystem: Environmental > Terrestrial > Soil > Vadose zone >...
GCGGCGGCGCCTGTGGTCTGGCTGCCGTAGCCAGTTGGGACCCCGCCGAGCATCGCGGGGACACCGCTTGCGGCAGCGCCCGCAGATGAAGAGCGAGATCCGGTCGACAGCCCTCCCATCGTGCTGCCAGCCGTTCCGACAGCGACGCCAGTCGACACGGAGCCGCCGGTCCCGATGGCGTTGCCGCCGATAGTCGCGCCGCCGACGCCGTAGCTGCTGCCCAGCGTGGAACTGCTGCCCAGCGTGGAGCTGGTGCCGCCCAGCGTGGGCGCATTGACGTAGCCGGGGGCATGGCCGCCGGCGCCGAGGCTCGTGCTGTTGATGCCGACATTCGCGCTCGGGCCCGTGCCGAGCGCGGAGCCGCTGTTGCCGTAACCGCCATAGCCGGACAAGCTTCCGCTCGTGCTCATGGTCGTGCCGGCGGTGGTACTGCTGCCGCTTGCAGTGGTGCCGGTCGAAGTGCCGCTGCTGCTGCCGATGCCTCCTCCTCCGCCGATAATGCTGCCGCCACCGAGGCCGAAATTCGACCCGGTCTGGGCCAGCACCGGCAGCGACGTCCCGGCGAGCACTGCAGTCATCAGAGCCATGCTGAAGCACTTGCCGCGCATCGCGATCGCCCTCGTAAACAGCTCCTCGGTCTCACTGGAGAACGCCAGGCATCCGGTTCCTCGTCCAAGCAGAACGGAAGGGCGTGCAGCGCCGAGAGGTTTCACGATTTGCGGGATACCGGCAGCAATACCGGCTGCGGCATGGCGCCCGGCTTGTCGCCCGGCTGTTTCGCGGCCACACTGGCCGGCCCTCTGTTGGAGCGTTCCGGGAACGAAAATCGATGAAAAATCAGCCGCCCGGCCATACCGGCCGCCATTTCCTGCAGATTCCCGGGCCGACCAACGTGCCCGACCGTGTCTTGCATGCCATCGCCTTCCCGACGATCGATCATCGCGGCCAGGAATTCGCCGATCTCGGCAAGGAGATCGTCGCCGGCATGAGGCGGGTGTTCCAGACCCAGGGCACGGTCGTCGTCTATCCGTCATCCGGCACCGGCGCGTGGGAAGCGGCGCTCGTCAACACGCTGTCGCCGGGCGACCGGGTGCTGATGTTCGAGACCGGCCATTTCGCGACATTGTGGCGGCAGATGGCGACCCGGCTCGGGCTCGACATCGAGTTCGTCGCAGGCGATTGGCGGCATGGCGTCGACCCGGCGCAAGTCGCCGAGAAGCTCGCCGCAGACCGCGAGCATCGGGTCAAGGCGGTATGCGTCGTGCACAATGAGACCTCGACCGGCGTCACCTGCCGCATCCCCGAGATCCGCGCCGCGATCGACCAGGCGAAGCATCCCGCCCTGTTCATGGTCGACACGATTTCCTCACTCGCCTCGATCGACTATCGCCACGACGAATGGGGCGTCGATGTTACGGTGGCCGGGTCGCAAAAGGGGTTGATGCTGCCGCCCGGGCTCGGCTTCAACGCCGTCTCTGACAAGGCGCTCGCCACGGCGAAGAGCGCGAAGTTTACGCGCTCCTATTGGGACTGGCAGGCGATGCAGGAAACCGGGCAGACCGGGTTTTTCCCCTACACGCCGGCGACCAACCTGCTGTTCGGGTTGCGCGAGGCGCTGAAGATGCTGCTCGAAGAGGAGGGGCTCGACGCCGTCTTCGCACGCCATGCCCGCCACGGCGAGGCGACGCGGCGCGCCGTCACCGGCTGGGGTCTCGAAGTGCTGTGCGTTGAGCCGCGCGAGTACTCGAACTCGCTGACCGCGGTGCTGGTGCCGGACGGGTATGACGCCGACCGGGTGCGCGACATCATCCTCGACGGGTTCGATATGTCGCTCGGCACCGGGCTCGGCAAAATGAAGGGCAAGATCTTCCGCATCGGCCATCTCGGCCATTTCAACGACTTGATGCTGTGCGGCGCCTTGTGCGGGGTCGAGATGGGGCTCCATCGCGCCGGCATCCCGCATCGCGGGGGCGGCGTCGCCGCGGCGCTAGAGTTTCTCGGCGCGCTCGACAGCGCCGCGGAATGAGGCGGAACCGGAGTAGGGGAGGCATTCATGGCTATTCCGATCCAGGGCGCTGTCGAGCGCCTGATGGATGCCCGGTCCAAACACCGGCTGGTGGCGCCTCTCTCGGAGACGTATGGCGATTTCACGCTTACCGAGGCGTACGCGATTCAGGACGCTTTGCGGGCTGAGTTCTTCAAACGCGGCGAGGCGCCGATTGGCTGGAAGCTCGCCGCCACGGCGCCGGTCGGTCAAGCCATCATCGGGGTGACAGAGCCGGGCTGCGGCTTTCTTTCCCCCCGTCTATATTCCGACGGCGCGGCCATACCCGCCGAAGATTTCACCGATTTGCGGGTTGAAGCCGAGGTGGCATTTCGCATGGGCACGCGGCTCCTCGGCCCCGGGGTTACTCCCGAGACCGCGTTGATGGCGGTGGAAGCACTGCTGCCGGCTTTCGAGTTGCTGGATTTTATCTACTCTGGAAAACCGCAGGCGCCGGACTACTACGCGAATAACATCCACGGCTATGGCGCCGTGCTCGGCAATCCACTGACGTCGTTTGACCGGCTCGACCTAGCGCTCGAAGGAGTCGTCTTCGAGCATAACGGTGAAATCGTCGGGACCCACACTACCGCCGAGGTCATGGGGAACCCGCTGAACGCCCTCGCCTGGCTCGCCAACCATCTCGAAACGCGCGGCTTGGCATTGAACCCTGGCGACATCGTTATATCCGGCGGCATCACGAAATTGCTGCACCCCAAGCCCGGCGATTCGATCCGCGCGCGTTACACCCATCTCGGCTCGATCAGCGTCACTATCGTGTAAGGCTCGCGGCGCAGATTACGCGCTGACGGATGCCGCGGCCTCATGAGTAATATCCCGCGACACGAGCCCGTCCCGGCCGCAACTTATGATCCGGTTGCGCGCAGCCTGCATTGGCTGATCGCCGGGCTGGCGGTCATCGTCGTCGCGCTCGGCTGGGCGATCCCGGGCGCGGCGCGCGAGACCGGCTCGCGCGAGGTCTTGCTTCTGCTGCACCGCTCAATCGGCCTATTGATCATCGCCGTGATGCTGGCTCGCGCCCTGTGGCGGCTCGGCCATCCGCCGCCGCCCTTGCCATCGAGCCTCGCGCTGATCGAGCGCCTGGCCGCCCATGCCAACCATCTGCTGCTCTATGTTTTTTTTGTGGTTCAGCCGGTCAGCGGCTACGTCAACGCGGCGGCGGCCGGCCATTCGGTGAACCTGTTGGGGATCGTCGCGATCCCGCCGTTACTGCCCGAGGACGGAAGGCTGTCGCAGATCGCCAATGCGGTGCACCTCGTCGGGCAGTTCGTCGTGTACGCGCTCGTCGCGGTGCACGTCGCCGCCGCGCTGATGCACGCGCTGATCCGCCGCGACGGCATTTTCGAACGAATGCTGCCGCCTCGCCGCGTCTCCTGAGGGCGCAGCAGCGGCGCTCAGCCCGATCCGGCCGGCACCAGCGAGAGCTTCGCGCCGAAAAAGTCGAGGGCGTCACTGAGGCTGCGCGCGACCCGCAGCCGCTGGCGGCCGCTCAGCACGATGAATTCCGCCGGTTGGGTCGCCGACGAGGCCGCCTTGACGATCGTATAGGCGGGACTCTCATGGGTATGTCGGAACACCGAAAAGAGCGCCTGGCCGTCGCGATGATCGATGGCGTAATCGCGCCACACGCCGCGCGCGACATTGCGGCTGTAGATCCCGAGCAGCTGGTTCAGCTCGGAGCGCGTGAAGTACAGCGGGCGGCGTCCGCCGCGATAATCCCTGAGTGGCAGCACCGTCGCATTGTTGCCGATCATTGCCGAGCGTCGTCCGTGGCTGCTGTCATAATTGGCTACTGTCATAATTTTGACCATTTCCGGCCGAGCGTCCAGCCTCTCGCAGGAGTGGCTGGGGGTATAGTGCAAAACGCCCGTGCGACCGGTTGCCGCCGCCCCGAAACGCGGGACGGCGCGGTTTGCGTCACCCCGAGCGAGCGGATATGGTAACCGCCCTTCGATCAGGGCCGCTGGGGCTTGTGTGAGCGATATCTTCCGCGAAATCGACGAGGAGCTGCGTCGCGAAAACCTCCTCAAGCTCTGGTCGCGGTACGGCAAATACGTGCTTATCGTGGTTGTGGTCGCGGTGGCGATTGCCGGCGCGATCGTCGCTTGGCGCGAGCACCAGGCTTCGGAGCGGCGCGCCCAATCCGGCCGCTATTCAGCCGCTCTGGCGCTCGTCCGAGAGGGCAAGAACGCCGATGCGGCCAAGCTGTTTGCCGGACTTTCCCAGGAGGGCGGCGGCTATGGCCTGCTCGCCTCGTTCGAGGAAGCGGAACTGCTGGCTAAAAGCGGCGACCGCAAGGCGGCGATCGCCGCCTATGACAATCTCGCCGGCTCGTCCGGGATCGATCGCGAGTTCCGCGATCTGGCGGTCCTGCTGTCGGTCATGCACGGCCTGCCGGACGGCGATCCGAAAATCGCGATCGAGGGTTTGCAGCGGCTGACCGAAAACGGCAATCCGTGGCGTGCCAGCGCGCTCGAATTGACCGCCGCGGCAAAGCTGAAGAGCGGCGACCGCAACGGTGCGCTCGACACCTACAAGACACTCGCCGACGACCCGTCCGCGCCGCAGCGGCTGCGCGCGCGGGCCGCCGAAATGTCGGCCGCTCTCGCGCCGTAGCAGCACGTTTATTCTGGGGGCGTCGCGCGATGAACCGCCGTGATTTTGCCGCGCTCCTATTGTCGTTGGCGCCGGCCGCTTGCGACTGGTTTCAGGACAAGAAGCAGCCGCTGGCCGGCGAGCGCATCTCGGTGCTTGGCCTCGACACGCAGTTCGATCCGGACCCGCAACTCGCCAGCGTGCCGGTGACATTGCCGCCGCCCGTCACGAACGCGGATTGGCCGCAGCCCGGCGGTAACCCCGCGCATGCGATGGTCCATCCCGCCTTGCCGGACAAGTTCGGCCGCGCCTGGGACACCAGCATCGGGGAGGGCGCCGGGCGCCGCAGCCGGGTGTTGTCGCAGCCGGTCGTCGCTCACGGCCGGGTGTTCGCGATGGATGGCGGGGTCCAGATCAGCGCGCTCGATGCCGGCAACGGCGGCCGAATCTGGCAGGTCGATCTGAAGCCCGAAGGGTTGCGCGGCAACGCGTTCGGCGGCGGGCCATCCTTCTGGAAGGACCGGCTCTACGTTTCCACCGGATATGCCCAGGTCCTGGCGCTCGATCCGGCCGACGGCAAGGTGATCTGGCGGCAGAATGTAGCGGCTCCGCTGCACAGCGCGCCGACCGTCGCGGACGGCCGCGTCTTTGCGGTCACGATCGAGAACGAGCTCAACGCGCTGTCGGCCGAGGACGGGCGAAAGCTGTGGACGCATACCGGCATCCCAGAGCCGGCTGGGTTGCTCGGCGGCGCCAGCCCTGCGGTCGAGGGCGAGGTCGTCATCGCCGCCTATACCTCCGGCGAGCTTTTTGCGTTGCGGGTCGAGAACGGCCGCGCTGCCTGGTCGGACAGCCTCGCCTCGACGCGCAGCGTTAATGCCGTCTCGGGTCTCGCCGACATTCGCGGGCGCCCGGTCATCGACCGTGGCCGGGTCTTCGCCGTCAGCCATAGCGGCCGCATGGCCGCGATCGATCTGCGCAGCGGCGACCGCGTCTGGGAACAGGAGGTCGGCAGCAGCCACAGCCCGTGGGTCGCGGGCGATTATTTGTTCGTGCTGGCGAACGACAACACCCTGGTGTGCCTCAGCCGCAAGGAAGGCAAGGTGCGCTGGGTGCATCAACTGCCGCGGTACGAGGACGAGAAGGCAAAATCCGATCCGATCCGTTGGGCCGGTCCGGTGCTCGGCGGCAATCGGCTGATCGTTCTCTCCTCGCTGGGCGAGGCGGTGTCGCTGTCGCCGCAGACCGGCCAGCCGTTCGGCAGTCAATCGATGTCGGCCGGCGGCTTCCTCGGTCCGGTCATCGCCGACAACACCCTTTACTTGCTGACCGACGACGCAAATCTTTCCGCGTATCGGTAACAGACGGTTGTCATTGCGAGCGAAGCGAAGCAATCCTGTGCCGGGTCGTGCTCGATCCATGAGATTGCTTCGTCGTGTCGCTCCTCGCAATGGCAGCTATGCGGGAGCGCCAGAGGGCCATGAGTTTCACGGTCGCGATCATCGGGCGGCCGAATGTCGGCAAGTCGACGCTGTTCAACCGGCTCGCCGGGCGGCCATTGGCGCTGGTCGACGACACGCCGGGCGTGACCCGCGACCGGCGCGAGGGCGAAGGCCATATCGCCGATCTGACGTTTCGCCTGATCGATACGGCCGGGCTCGAGGAGGCGGCGCCCGAGACCCTCGGCGGCCGCATGCGGGCACAGACCGAGAGCGCGCTCGGCCGGGCCGATGTCGCGCTGCTGGTGATCGACGCGCGCGCCGGCCTGACGCCGCTCGATCGTCATTTCGCGCGCTGGCTGCGCCGCAGCGGCACGCCGGTGGTGCTGGTCGCGAACAAGGCGGAGGGGCGGCAGGCGCTCGCCGAGCTCGACGAATCCTATGCGCTCGGCCTCGGCGATCCCGTGGCGATCTCGGCGCAACACGGCGAGGGATTAGCGGACCTCTACGAACGGCTGAAGCCCTATGCGGTCGAGACGGAGGAACAGGACCGGGGCGCGCCTGAATTGCCGGAAGACAGGCCGCTGCAACTCGCGATCGTCGGTCGCCCAAATGTCGGCAAATCGACATTGGTCAACCGCCTCCTCGGCGAGGATCGGATGCTGACGGGACCGGAGCCCGGCATCACGCGGGATGCGATCTCGATCGATTGGTCCTGGCATGGGCGGGCCATCCGGCTGGTCGATACCGCCGGCCTGCGGCGCCGATCGCGGGTCGACGACCGGCTCGAGCGGCTGTCGACCGCCGATACGCGCCGCGCGGTTGGCTTTGCCGGCACCGTGATCCTGGTGCTCGACGCGTTGCAGCCCCTCGAGCGCCAGGATTTGAGCATCGCCAATCTGGTCGCCGACGAGGGGCGGGCGCTGGTGCTGGCGTTCAATAAATGGGACGCCCTCAGCAATCGCGACGAGACCCTGAAGGATACGCGAGAACGCCTCGAAACGACGCTAGCGCAGCTGCAGGGAGTCGCCCTCGTGCCGGTATCGGGGTTGAAGGGCTCCGGTGTCGATCGGCTGATGGAGGCGGTTTTCGCGGCCGATGCGGTGTGGAACACGCGGGTGCCGACCGCTGCCTTGAACCGCTGGCTCGCGGCGATTCAAGAGCATCATCCGCCGCCGCTGGTCGGGGCGCGCCGCTTACGGCTGCGCTACATGACGCAGGTCAATACCCGGCCGCCGAGCTTTGCGCTGTTCGCGTCGAAACCGGGCGAGCTCCCGGAATCCTACCGCCGCTATCTGGTGAATGCGCTGCGCCATGACTTCGAGCTGCCGGGGACGCCGATCCGCATCATGCTGCGCAAGGGCGATAATCCGTATGCGGCCAGTTGAAATCATACCGCCAGCGCGGGTTCGGTCCGGCAAAGACGCGCTTCCGGCAGATGCACGCTCGCGATGGTACCTCTGCCCGGCTCGCTATCAATCTCGATTGTGCCGCCGTGCAATTCGACCAGGCGCTTGGTCAACGGCAATCCGAGGCCAACGCCATCATGCTGCCGTGTCAGGCTGTTGCCGACTTGCCCGAACGGCGCCAGCGCTATCGGTATCTGGTCGGCGGACATGCCGATGCCAGTGTCCTCGACGCGAAACGTGATGCCCCGGTGAAGGCGCTGCTCGACCGTCAGCCGTACCGTGCCGCCTGGCGCCGTGAACTTGACCGCGTTGGATAGCAGATTGACGAGGATCTGCGTCAGCTTGGCGGGATCACCGATCATCGTCGGCAGGGGCTGTTTTATGTCGCTGACGAATTCGATTTCTGCGCGGCGCGCCATGTCCTCGACGATTTTCGAGCCGAGCTCGACGACCTCGCTGATTTCAACGTGCTCTTCGGTCAGCAGCAGCCGGTCGGCATCGGCTTTAGCCAGGTCGAGGATGTCCGTGATGATCGCCACCAGGTGACGCCCGCTATCGCCAATGATGTTGGCGTACTCGGCGTACCTCTCATTGAGCGGCCCGAACATGCGGTCGCTCATCATGCCTGAAAAGCCGATGATCGCGTTAAGCGGTGTCCGCAGCTCGTGGCTCATGTTTGCCAGAAACTCGGATTTCGCCCGATTGGCCGCTTCCGCGGTTTCCTTTGCGGCGATCAGACGGTCCTGGTTGCGGCGCAGTTCCTCAAACGCACGGCTCGCGCGCAGGATGTAGCGGACGCGGTGGTTGAGGACGAGCCAATTCAGCGGCTTCGGGATGAAATCCGTCGCGCCGGCATCGTAGGCGCGAGCGATCGACGGCACGTCATCGAGGCTCGTCGCGACCACAATCGGCACATAGGCGGACTCGTCGCGACGGCGTAGCACCTGGCACAGCTCAAACCCATCCATCCGCGGCATCACAAGGTCCACCAGGAGCAGATCGGGATGATGCTCCTCGTAGAGCCGGCAACCCTCCACCCCATCCCGGGCCTCGATGACCGTGAAGCCGTCGCACTCCAGCGTCGCACGCATCAGCGAACGCACGACCGGATCGTCGTCGACGACAAGAATCGACGCCGTAACAATCAACTTGGTCTCATGCATCGGCAGCTCCAACGACCTCGCACGCGACGATCGGATGGTCCCGGCGTTTAGCGAATGGCAAAGACGCCGCCGCAGATTATTGACGAGATTGGTGAATTTAGCGCTAAGGGGCCGACCGCTAGGCCGCGCCCTGTTCGGCTTTCACCAACGCGCTCAGGTCGCCGGTAGCCGCCGCCACTTCACTTTCGAGATCGGCGAGGAGAGCTTCGGCGGGCAGGATCCCATTGTCGCGGGCCAGCGCTTCGATCTCCTCACAATATTGTGAGACGCGGCAGGCGCCGATCGCGGAGGCACTCGACTTCAGGCTGTGTGCCGCCCGCCATACGGCCTGCGGATCGGAGTCGCGGCTCTTCGCTCGCAGGGTTTGCAACAGCGGAGCGGAGGTCGCGGCGAACTGCGTGATGATCTGGCCCAGCAGCGAGGATCCGTCATCGCCGGAGATCCGCCGGATCCGTTCGACCGCCTTCATGTCGAGCCGGGTTGCGGCGGCGGCCGATGGCGGTTTCTTCAGGCCCGGGCCGTTGCTGTCCGGAGCGGTCAGGGTCGCCGTGCGCGGGGTGAGCCACCGCCCGATCATGTCGGCGATCTGCAGCTCGTCATAGGGTTTGACGAGGAAATCATCCATGCCGGCTTCGAGACAGCGCTCTCGGACCTCGGCGAGGGCGTGGGCGGTCAGCGCCACGATCGGAGTGCGCGACCGGGAAAGTTCCTTTTCGGGCATGCCTCTCATGACCCGTTCGATGTCGCGAATGCGCCGCGTCGCGTCGAAGCCGTCCATGATCGGCATCTCGCAATCCATCAGGATCAGGTCGAAGGTTTCCTGAGCAAACAGCTGGACGGCGGAGCGGCCGTTCGCGGCGGTGACGACGGTACAGCCCATCTGCTGCAGGATGCCGCTGGCGACGTCCTGGTTCACCGCGTTGTCCTCGACCACGAGGACGCGGGCATCAAACGCCAGCGCCGGTCCGCCAGTGCTCTTGCGGATGTAGAAGGACGCGATCCCGTTCTCACGCGAGCCGGAGGCAATCGACGCGAGGCAATCGAACAGCACCGACGGCCGCGCCGGCTTCGCCAGCAAGGCGAACGCGCCGAGCTTTTCCAAGCTGCTGTCGGCGACCGAACCGTCGAGGCCCATCAACAGGATCACCTCTGGCCGATGCCCCTGCTGCCCGTTCCTGACCTTGCGCGCGAGCTTGACGCCTTCGCAGGCCAAGCCCTTCACATCGATGATCAGGACGTCGAACGGCCGCTCCGACGCTGCCGCCTCCTGCCATGCGGCCTCGGCCTCGGCGGCCGATGCGCATAAGAGGGCGTCGATGCGCCAACTGATAAAGTACCGCGACATGATCTCGGCGCTGACCGCATTCGCGTCGACCGCCAGAACCCGCAGGGGCCGCTCGATCGCGCGCTGACGGCTGGCCGAGGCGAGCGCATCGGCCGAACGGGCAAGGCGCGTCGTGAAGCAGAACCGCGATCCCCGTCCGACCTCGCTCTCGACGCTGATATCGCCGCCCATCAACGTAACGAGCTCCTTGACGATCGACAGCCCCAATCCGGTGCCGCCGCGCGACCGCGTCATCGAGGCATCGACTTGATGGAAGGATTCGAAGATCCGCGCCCGTTGCTCGCGATCGATGCCGATACCGGTATCCTTGACCGAGCAACGCAGGGTCACGTGCTCTGCCGTGCTGTGGGCGAGCGACAGCTCCACCAGGATCTCGCCGCGCTCGGTGAATTTGATGGCGTTGCCGACCAGGTTGATCAGCACCTGCCGCAAGCGGGCCGGGTCGCCGGTCAGGTGATGCGGCACCTCCTCGGCGACGAAATAGATGAATTCGATACCCTTGGACGTGCAGCGTTCGCCGAACAGATCGGTTATCTCGGCAATCAACTCGCGCGGATCGAAATCGACCTCGGCAAGCTCGAAATGCCCGGCCTCGATTTTCGATAGGTCGAGGATGTCGTTGATGATGCCGAGCAGCGCCTGCCCCGACCCGACGAGGTTGTGGACGAGTTGCGTCTGCCGATCGTTGAGCGGTGTCGTCGCGAGCAAATTTGCGGTGCCGACGACACCATTCATCGGCGTCCGTATCTCGTGGCTCATCGTCGCCAAGAATTGCGACTTGGCGCGGTTGGCGGCCTCGGCCTGCTGGCGGGCCTTGATCAATTCCTGCTCGGTACGCTTGCGTTCGGCGACCTCGGCGGCGAGGCTCTGCGCCAGTTCGACCTGCCGCCCGGCAAAGGTCGCGACGAGCGCGATCGACATGATCAGGACGACGAAGATCGTGATCAGCGCGGCCAGAAACATCGGCGAGGTCGCCATGTTGGCGAGCGGCGCACCGGGCAGCGGGAAGAAGATCGCCGCCTGCATCGCCGTGTAATGCATGCCGGCGACGGCAAAGCCCATGAACGGCGCGGCCAGCGCCGTCGCGGCGACGCGCGAGGAAAGCGAGCCGTGGAAGCGGAAGCGGATGCCGAGCGAGATGAAGGCCAAGCCTACCGCGACCACGATCGACACGGCGACCAGCCCGGGATCGTAGCGCAGCAATGCCTCGGGCTCCATTGCCGCCATTCCGGAATAGTGCATCAGGCCGATGCCGGCGCCCATCAACACGCCGCCGACCGCCAGCCGCTTGAACCCGGGATCGGTGCGCGCGCTGATCGCGTGCAGCGCGACGCCGCTGGCCAGCATGCCGGGGATCATCGACAGCACAGTCCCGACCGGCGCGTAGGTCACGCCGCAGGGCAGCGAGAAGGCGAGCATGCCAATGAAATGCATGCTCCAGATGCCGCCGCCCATCGCCATCGCGCCGGCGCTCGCCCATGCCCATTGGGCGCCGCGCGAATTGGCCGCCACGATGCGCCCGGAGATCGACAAGGCAACGAACGCCGCCAGCGTGGCGACGATGACGGAGAGCACGACCAGCCCGGCGTTGTAGGTGCCGCCAAAGGCCGCCGTCGGATCGATCTGGTCGAAAACCGGGAAAAACCGCCAATCGAGATAGAGCATGCGAAGCTCGCAATGTCGACGCCGCCGCAATCCTCGCAACTAATTGGTAAATACTTGCTAAACGAGAGGAATATCGGGGGTTGAGCTTGCCTAATCGAGCGGCGGCAGCCGCGCGTGGCGCAACGAGCGCGGCAGGATGCCCCGAATGCGCGGGTCCTCGAAACGCAAGGGCCGGCGCGCGTAAACCTCGAACCCGGCCTGCTGGTAGTAGCCGAGCGCCCGCGGATGATCGAAGGTCCGCGTATGGACCCACAACCGGTCGATCGGCCGGGTCCAGGCCCGGTCGATCGCCGCCTGCAGCAGAAACGGCCCGAGCTTCCGCCCGATAAATTCGGGGATCAGGCCGAAATAGGCCAGCTCGGTCTCGCGCGGGTCGGCCGTATCGAGCTCGAAATAGCCGGCCGGAACGCCGCCGACATAGAGGGCGAAGATCTCGGTCGTGTCCTTGGTGATCTGCGCGGCGAGCGCCTCGTCGTCGAGCAGCCGGCGCTCGTACCACAGCCACGGCGTCCCGACCGTCTCGTAGAGATAGCGATAGAAGGAGACGGTGCAGTTCTCCGTCCTGATCAGCGCCAGCTTGGCAGGCGGCGCCGGGATGCGCGGCAGAACCGGCCGCGCCTTCATCTCCAAATAGGTGATGACGTCGTCGAGCTGCGCCATCAAAGCAGCCCCCATCCTCCCACGCCTGCGGCGCGGGTCCCTCCCTCCCCCGCTCGCGAGGGAGGGTTAAATGGTGCAGCGGCTCCTACAACCCCCTCCCCCGCGAGCGGGGGAGGGTTGGGGTGGGGGCTTTCGCGCGGTGTTTTCATGGC
>Ga0209488_10003541_pt1 | contig 12487 bp, 13 predicted proteins | sample Rivendell_Oct201_8_FD_188349 | JGI IMG/M metagenome (GOLD analysis project Ga0209488, IMG submission 188349) | Vadose zone soil microbial communities from the Eel River Critical Zone Observatory, Northern California, USA -... | ecosystem: Environmental > Terrestrial > Soil > Vadose zone >...
GACAGATCGCGCCGGCAGGCCGATCCGGGGCGCTCGGCCCGTTCGGCACGTACGACCTCGTCGGCAACGTGCGGGAGTGGTACTGGAACGCCACCGATAGAGATTTCCGGTTCGCGCTTGGCCGCCAGGCCAGCTCGTACGGTCCGGAGGCCCTCTCTCCCTTCGACCGATCGGCGCTGAACGGCTTTCGCTGCGTCCGCAACAGCGAGCCGCTACCCAAGAGCGCGCTCGCGCCGCTGCCCCTGCTGAATCGCGATTTCTCAAAGGCGAGCCCGGCCCCCGACGACGTGTTTCGAATGTACCGGAGCATGTATGGGTACGACCGGACGCCAGTCGACGCTTCGGTGCAGACCGTTCCGGATGCGACGGACGACTGGACGAAACAGAAGATCTCATTCAAAACGGCCTACAGCAACGAGCGGATGGCAGCGTTTCTCTTTCTCCCCAGGCGAACACGGCCTCCGTTCCAGACGGTGGTGTTCTTCCCCAGCGCCCGTGTGAACTTCCTCGAGAGCAGCGCAGAACTAGGGGACCTGACGTTCGTTGACTACGTCATCAGGAGCGGCCGCGCCGTCATCTATCCGATCTACCGGGGCCTGTACGAGCGCCGGTCACAAACGGAGTTGGTGCTTCCCGGACCTACGTTCAGGCGCGACGTGCAGATTGCCTGGTCAAGAGATCTCGGACGCTCGATCGACTACCTGAACACCCGGACCGACATCGACTCGAGTCGCCTCGGCTATCTCGGCGTGAGTCAAGGTGCGGCCAACGGCGTGATCCTTGCCGCACTCGAAGACCGCCTGAAGGCCGTCGTGCTCCTCGATGGCGGCTATTTTCAGCAGGAAGGCATGGCGCCCGGAATGGACCAGGCCGACTTCGCGCCGCGGCTGAAGAAACCGGTGCTGATGGTTAACGGGCGCTTCGACGCGACATTTCCTTATGACAGCTCGCAGGTCCCGATGTTCCGTATGCTGGGCACGCCCGCGGCGGACAAGCGCCATGTTGTGTTCGACAGTCCGCACGACGTCAGGTTGAGGCGTGACGACCTCGTGCGCGAGGTGCTGACGTGGCTCGACAAGTACCTCGGCCCGGTGCGCTGATGTCCGCTGTCTTTGAACCTACTGGGTGAACGTAAGCGCGAGGACGGCGTACGCGGTCGCGGCGTCCTGGCGGAACTTCTCCTCCATCGATCCCGCCGGGTACTTCTTGTTCATCGAGACCGCCGGCCAGGCGCCTGTCTGGCGGTCCTGATGCGCTCTCAACCAGTCGAGCGCGCGCTCCGTCTGCGCGCGCGCCGCCTTGCCTCCCGCCATTTTCAAGACGAACGCGGTCCAGGCCGTCGCGTAGCTGTCGCTGCGCCGCAGATCCAGTGACTCCGGCGCCGCCGGATGCTCGTTCCACGGGCCGAGCGCCTCGAGCGACCATCCGCCATCCGGCTGCTGCGTGCGCAGTGCCTCTGCGATCGTCGCCTCGCGCGCCAGCGGCGTCATGGCGGCGGGCAGCTTCGTGGACGCCCACAGCATCGCAAGACGCACATGCATCGGCCGGCTCTGCACCTCGTCCTGCAGATAGGCGGTCAACGCGTTGATGTGCGCCATCGCTTCGGGCGTCTCGCGAATCGCCTTGGGCGCCGATCCGATCGCGAGCGCGCCGAGCGCCGCGCCGTAGCGAATCTCCAGCGGCGTCTCCCATGGATCCAGATCGGCCGCGAACCATTGCCATCCGCCCTTGAGCTCGCCGTCGGTTTTCTGCAGCGCCCAGAGCTGATCGAACGCCTGGCGCCGCTTCTCGGTGTCTGTGACGAACATCGCCTCGAAGATCGTGTTGGTGCGCTGAAGCGCATCGACCGGTTCCGCGCCCGCGCGCTTCTGCAGTCTCGATAGCAAACCCTTCTCGTAAGTCGTCGGCAGCGCCTCATGCAGCACGCGTCGGAGCGCCGGACGCGCAAGTAAATATGGCATTCCCGTATGGCAGGAAATACACGGGCCGTCCGGCGATTGTGCGCGAGGCCAGGCGAACCAGGCCTCCTGACGGCCGTCGAGATACGCCGCAGCAAGGGCCGGATTCCAATCCTGACTGTCGCGTGCCGTTGTTGTAACCGAGCGGGAGAACGTCGCTGCCAATAGAAGGGCGGCCGCGCACAGTTTTCGCATGGTCCCTATTTTGCTCCCGTGGGGCCCTGGAGGACGTGGTTTATGCGTCAAATGTACCGTGCACTGTTGGTCGCCATCGTCGCAGTCACTTGGCTTGGTTGCAGCGGATCGTCGTCCGGGCCCTCGAGCGCGGGATCGACGCTCAACGTGATGATCAAGGACGCGCCGTTCGCCGATGCGAAGGCCGTGCTGGTCACTTTCTCGGAAGTCAGCGCGCACGTCTCGGGCGCCGGCGGTTTCACCGTGCTGCCGTTCAGCGGCGGCGGGACGACGCGCACGTGCGACCTGAAGAAGCTCGCCACCTCGCAGGACGTGCTCGGCACGGGAACGCTGGCGGCGGGACACTACACGCAGATCCGCCTCGTCGTAACGAGCGCCGTGCTCTACTTCGACAACGCCTCAGCCGGACCCGCGTGCGCCGCGGCGATCGTGGCACCCGCGGGCCTGAGCGCCCAGATCGGCGTCTCGTCGGGCGACATCAAGCTCAATCGCGAGTTTGACGTCACGGCGTCCGGCGCGACGACCATCCTGGTCGACTTCGACGGCAATCAGTCGATCCACATCGAAGGCAACGGGACGTACATGATGTCGCCCGTCATCGCGGTCGTCAGCGTCCAGTAGTTAGCGACAAGATCGTGGCGCGGAGAGGTACTATCTCCGCGCCATGCTCTCCATCAACGCCCGGGTCGCCCTCGCGCCCGAAGACACATACAGACAGCTTGTCTCAGAGGTCACACAGCCGCGCTGGTGGCAGGCACTCGCGCGCCCTGCCCTGGTTCTTCTGGCGCTGGCAGTCGTCGTGCCGATCATGGCGGCCGGGGCCGTTACCGCCAGCCTCGTCCTGACCTCCGCTGTCGCGTGGAGCGCGGTCCTCCTGATTCAGATAGCGGCGGCGCTCGTCACGATCGGATCGGCAGCGAGCCGGCGGGTGGGCCTCACGCGCGCCCTCGACCTCTGGTTTGCGGGACACCTGCCGTACACCGCGTGGATTCTGCTGCTGCCGCTCATCACGGCGAGTCATACGATCTGGCCGCTCGACGCGATCGCCGTCACCTTCATCGTACCGACCGTGTGGACGACGTTCATCGCGACCGCGTACTGCCGCACCGTGCTCGGCACAACGGCCGGGGGCGCGCGATCGCGTGTGGCGGCACATCAGGTCGTGACGCTTACCGTAACGGCGGCGCTGACGCTGTGGGCCGCAGGCGGCATTGATGCGGTGGCGAGCTACCTGCTGCGGACGCTGGAGCGCTCGTGATGCCGCGCCTGCTTCGCACGCTCGGGGCCGCGTCCCTCGTCGCCGGAGTCGCCATCGGCACGCTGAACGATGCGCTGCCCCAGCGCACCGCCATTCGCTCGGGCGAGTACTGGGTGCTCGCCGGCGATTTCCACGTCCACGCTTTCCCCGGCGACGGCACGCTGACGCCGTTCGCGCTGCGGGACGAAGCCCGGCGAGCCGGCCTCGACGTCATCGCGGTGACCAACCACAACCAGTTCGTCGCGCCACGGCTGATTCCGTGGCTTCCCGCCGATTCCGGCGCGCCGATGCTGATTCCCGGCGAAGAGGTGACGCACGCGGCCTACCACCTGATCGCGGTCGGCATCGATCGACGGATCGCGCCTGCTGATTCCGTGCCGGAGGTCGCGGCCGAGGTCCACCGCCTCGGCGGCGTCGCGATCGCCGCGCATCCCGGCCATATGTTTTCGGGGTACGACGATCGCGCGCTGGCGGCCGTGGACGGCACGGAAGTCGCGCGGGCCGAGCCGAAGGAGAAATACCGGCGCGAGTTCTTCGAGGCATTTGAACGCGCGCGCCGCCTCAATCCTCACGTCGCGGCGATCGGATCGTCCGACTTTCACTCGTCCGCGCCGCTCGGCGACGCCAGGACGTACCTGTTCGTCCGCGAGCCGAGCGCCAAGGGCGTCCTCGACGCGATCCGCGCCGGACGCACCGTTGGCGCCGACGATCGCGGTCAGCTCTTCGGCGATCCGTCGCTCGTCGAGCGCGTCAGGGCGAACATGCCGGCCGCTCGAACCGATCCGCATCCCTGGCGCCGCCAGCTGTCGGTTGTCCTCGCGTGGTGCGGCGCGGCGGCGATGATCCTATAATCCGCCGCATGAAACGTCTCCCTCGTGCGGCCGCCTCGTTTGTCGTTTTTTCGTTTCTTGTTTTCTCGTTTGCCGTTTCCCCGCCTCCCGCCTCCGCACAGCTTGTCAGCCATCCGGACGCGCCGATCCGCATCGGCCACTATCACCTGAACGTCACGAGCGTCGAGGCGCACAAGAAGTTCTGGGTGGACACGCTCGGCGGCACGGCAATGAAGTTCGGGACCATCGACGTCGTGAAGTTTCCCGACGCGTTCGTCTTCCTGCACGTGCAGAAACCGACGGGGCCGACGCGCGGGACGGCGTTCGATCACATCGGGTTCGCCGTGCCGAACGTCCCGGCCGTCGCCACGAAGCTGGCCGCCGCGGGCTACCAGGAAGTGACGGGCCGCGAGCCCGCGCCCGGCGCGCCGCCCGCAGCAGGGCGCGCCTCAGGAACGTCGGCCGTGTACGGCCGGTTCGCGTACTTCGTCGGCCCCGACGGCGCGAAGATCGAGCTCGTGACGAGCGCCGCGCAGAACGCGCCGCCGATCGTCGCGCATCACATTCACTTCATCAACAAGCAGTACGTCGAGATGCAGCAGTGGTACATGAAGGCGTTCGACGCCACGCTGCGGGCCGGCGGCACCGACTTCTTCGCCGGCGCCGATCTGCCGGGCGTCGGCTACAGCCTGAACTTCTTCCGCTGGGAAGGCGACCAGTCGATCACCCACGTCCCCACACGCGGACGCGTCGTCGATCACGTGGGGTTTGAAGTGAAAAACCTCGAGGCGTTCTGCAAAGGGCTCGAAGCCAAAGGCATCAAGCTGACGCGGCCGTACACAAAAAAGACGGCGGCGATGAACAACATCGCCACCGCCATGATTACCGACCCCTGGGGCGTCTCGATCGAGCTGACCGAGGGTCTGGCCTCCATCCCCTAGCCGGCCCTGAAAGGGCCGGCCCACATCCGTGGGGCGGGGCCCCACATCTGTGGGGCGGGCCTTTCAGGCCCGCCGCTACAGCGCAGGAAACGTGATGTAGCCCTGCTCGGCGCCGCCGTAGAACGTGTTCGCATCGAAATCGGCGAGCGGCGCGTTCTTCTGGAAGCGCACCGGCAGATCCGGATTCGACGTGAAGAGCTTCCCGTAGACGATGAAGTCGGCGCCGCCGCTCTTGAGCATCGCGTCGCCCGAGTCCTTCGAAAACCCGCCGCCGGCCGCGAACGGCCCCTTGAAGAGCGGTCGCAGCATCTGGAAGTAGCTCGGCTCCGGCGCCGACTGCAGCACGTGCAGGTAGGCGAGGCCCATGCCGCCGATCGCCTTCACCAGCGTCGTGTACGTCTCCACCGGGTTGGCATCGTTGATGTCGTTGAACGGCATCGCCGGGCTGATCTTGATCCCGACTTTACCCGCCGACCCGGCCGCCTTGGTCATCGCCTCCAGCGCTTCGACCACAAACCGGATGCGGTTGGCCGCGCTGCCGCCGTAGGCGTCTGTGCGGAGGTTGGTGTTCGTCGAGAGGAACTGCATCGGCAGGTAACCCGACGCGGAGTGCAGCTCGACGCCGTCGAAGCCGGCCGCGATCGCGTTCTTCGTCGCCTTCGCGTAGTCCTCGATGATGCCGGGGATTTCCTTGATGTCGATCGCGCGCGGCTGATCGTTGTCCTGCATCTGCATCGAGTCGGTCCACATCTGTCCCGCGGCGCGGACGCCCGACGGCGAGATGAGTGGCTCTTTCGTGTAGCGATTGGCCGAGTGGCCGATGCGGCCGACGTGCATGAACTGCGCGAAGATCTTCCCGCCCTTCGCGTGCACGGCGTCGGTGACTTTCTTGAACGCCGCCACCTGCGCGGGCGACTCGAGCGCCGGCGTCCGCGCGTAGCCGAGGCCGACGGCGCACGGCGCGATGCCTTCGGTGATGATGAGGCCCGCCGACGCGCGCTGCGCGTAGTACTCGGCCACGATGTCGGTCGGCACGCCCTGCGCGTCCGAGCGGCAGCGCGTCATCGGCGCCATCACGATGCGGTTCCTGGTGTCGAAGCCGTCGATACGGCCCGGTGAAAACAGATTGACGTCAGCCACGAGTGATCTCCCTTTCGTTCTGGCAGGCCTGAAGGCCTGCGCTACTGTCGATTCATCAAAAACGTCGCGATGCCGTCGAGAAATGTCCGCATGACCGTCTCGACCTCCGCGGGCACCTGCGCTTCGACCAGCGCTTCGGTCATCAGCGTCATCCAGCGATCACGCGCACGCTGGTCGATCGCGAACCGCCCGTGCCTGGCGCGGAGCCGCGGATGACCACGCTGCTCGATATATCGCTGGGGTCCCCCGAACCGGTAGATCAGGAAATCCCGCAAGCGCTCCTCGGCGCCTTCGAGATCCTCCGGCGGGTACATCGGCCCGAGCACATCGTCCTGCGGAACCCTGCGGTAGAAGGCGGCCACCACGCGCGCAATCCCCGGTTCCCCCACCGCGTCGAACACGTCCTGCTCTAACACGAGCTTGGCAGTATACTCCGCGGAAGGCCATGCACAGGGCTCGCACCGTCGCCGCCACGCTCATCGCCGCTGCCGCCGCCGCCCTCGCGATTGCGCCGCTCGCAGCTCAGCCGCCGCGGCCGGTCAATCCGCCGGACATCGCCGGCGAGTGGACGCTCAGCAATAACGAGGAGGACACCACCGCGCAGCCGCCGCTCGGCGACTACCTCGGCATCCCGTTCAATGCCGCTGGACGCCAGCGCTCGGACACGACCGCGGAATCGATCTGGGGCACGCCCGAGTATCAGTGCCGCCCGCATTCGGCGCCGCACCAGTGGCGCGGCCTCGGCGGCGCGCGCATCCTCAAGGAACAGGACCCGCTCACGCGCGACGTCAAGGCGTACCACATCCAGTTCATGCGGTCGCTCGACTGGCCCGTCTTCATGGACCGTCGTCCGCATCCGCCGGCGTGGGCGCCGCACACGTGGACCGGCTTCTCCACCGGCGAGTGGATCGGCAACACGCTCAAGATCACGACGACGCATTTGAAAGACGGGTACCTGAAGCGCGGCGGTCCGCAGACGAGCGACCTGTACTCGATGACGGACTACCTCACGCGCCACGGCGACATCCTGACGATCGTGACGTCGGTGGACGATCCGGTCTACATGGACGAGCCGTACGTGGAGTCCACGACGTACACGATCGACCTGAACTCGAACGTGGCGATGGAGACGTGCAACGGGACGGCGTTCGCCGAGAACGGCGGCACCGATCGCCATCACGTGCCGCACTTCCTGCCGGGACAGAACACCGCGCTGACCGAGTGGCTGAAGAAAGACGACTGGATCCCCGTCGAGCCGACGCGCGGCGGCGCCAACACGATGTATCCCGAGTACCGAGCAGGGAGCACTGCCGGGGCGAAGTTCCCCGCGTCGAAGACGGCCGTGGACGCGGCAAAGAGCATCGGCGAGCAGAGCCCGCGCGACGGCCAGGTCCACGTCCTGCCCGTGCAGGGCAACATCTATATGGTGGTCGCCGACGGCGTGAACGTCACCGTGTCGATGGGCGCCGACGGCGTGATGCTCGTCAACACCGGCACGGCGTCGATGAGCGACAAAGTACTGGCCGCCGTGAATCAGCTCGCCAACGCGACGGTGACGCCGCCGGGGCCGAACAGTTGTTTCGGCGCGAACTGTCCCGGCGCGTGGGGCTGGGCCAGCCCCTACATGAACGCGATCATCAGCTCGCCCGCGCCGCCCCGCCCCATCCGCTACATCGCCAACACGAGCGCGGCGCCGGAGCACGTCGGCGGCAACGAGAAGATCGCGGCCGCAGGATTTTTCCCGCGCGGCGCCAGCTTCGGCAGCGCGGTGGACGGCATCGGCCGCCATGCGTCGATCTTCGCGCACGAGAATGTCCAGAACCGGCTGTCGAGCGCAAGCGTGCCGGCGGCGGCGCAGCCGACCGACACGTTCTTCGACGAGTTCCAGAAGCTGCCCGAGTACTTCAACGGCGAGGCGGTCATTCTGTACAGCGCGCCGGCGGCCAACACCGACGGCGACAGCCTCGTGTATTTCCGCCACTCGGAAGTGATCAGCGCGGGCAACCTGCTGTCGTCGATCAGCTACCCGGTGATCGACGTCGAGAAGGGCGGCAGCGTCCAGGGCGTGATCGACGGCTTGAATAAGATTCTCGATCTCGCCGTCGCCGAATACCGCGGGCAGGGCGGCACGTGGATCATCCCGGGACGCGGGCGCCTGTCCGATACGGCCGACGTCGCGTCCTACCGCAACATGCTGACGATCGTCCGCGACCGCGTGAAAGACTCGATCAAAAAAGGCATGACGCTGGCGCAGGTGAAAGCGTCGCGTCCGACAATGGACTTCGATCCGCGATTCGGGTCGACGACAGGGCCGTGGACGACGGAGATGTTCGTCGAGGCTGTCTACAAGAGCCTTCAGGAGAAAAAGTAATGCGCAGGATTCTCTTCCTCGTGTTCGCCGCGGCGCTGGCCACCGCGTCCGGCGCGTACGCGCACCATTCCTATGCCGCCACCTACGACGTCACCCACGAGGTGACGATCGAGGGCAAGCTGGTGCAGTTCGTCTACCGCAACCCGCATTCGTTCGTGCACGTGTCGACCGCGGGCGAGAAGGGCGTGGCCGAGCGATGGGCGGTCGAGTGGAGCGGCACGACGCAGCTCAACAACGCGGGCGTGACGAAAGAATCCCTCAAGGTCGGCGACCTCGTCATCATCCGCGCACGCCCGTCCCGTGTGCCGGGTGAGTTCCGCGCACTGATGCTGAACCTCAAGCGTCCAAGCGACGGCTTCACGTGGGGCTCCGCTGGGCAGCAGGTCGACTAACTCGGGGCTCGGGGCTGGGGACTCGAAAAACGATGAGACTGTTCGCTGCGATCGCGATCGCGTGTGCTCTCACGCCGGCTCTGGACGCGCAGCGTGGCGGACGTGGCGGCCCGCCTGCGTCACCTCGCGCGGGACAGGCCATCGATCTCACCGGCTACTGGGTCTCGGTCATCAGCGAGGACTGGAAGTTCCGGATGGTGACGCCGAAGAAAGGCGTCTATGACTCGCTGATGCTGAACGCGGAGGGACGCCGCGTCGCCGACGGCTGGGATCCGGCGAAGGACGAAGCGGCCGGCGAGCAGTGCCGCGCGTATGGCGCCGCGAACATCATGCGCGTGCCCGGCCGGCTGCACATCACCTGGCAGGACGACAACACGCTGAAGATCGAAACCGACGCGGGCACGCAGACGCGCCTGCTCCGCTTCGCGGATCCTTCGACAGGCTCAGGGCAGGCGCCTTCGACGGGCGAGCCGAGCTGGCAGGGCTACTCCGCGGCGCTGTGGGAACGCGCCCCGGGCCGGGGCACGCAAGGCGGCAACCTCAAAGTCGTCACGACAAATCTCAAGGCCGGTTACGTCCGCAAGAACGGCGCGCCGTACAGCGCGAAGACGACCGTCACGGAGTACTTCGATCGCAACGCGATGCCGAACGGCGACGTGTGGTTCACGGTGACGACGAAGGTCGAGGATCCCGTCTACGCGCGCGGCCAGTACCTCACGACGACGGACTTCAAGAAACTGCCCGACGCCTCCGGCTGGAACCCCGCGGCCTGCTCGGCGCGTTGACGCCGGAGCAATTTCTAGTCATAATATTCTGGTCATGTCAGAGAACTCGCCGGCCAGAAAAAAGGCGAAGCCGGCTCTCGCGCGCGAGACGGCGCCGCACGTCCCTGCCGCAACGTTCAAGGCTACCTGTCTCGAACTGATGGACAAGGTCAAGGCGACCGGCGCCGAGTACGTCATCACCAAGCACGGCAAGCCCGTCGCGAAGCTCGTGCCCTGCACACCCACCAAGAAACAGGGCATCTGGGGATCGATGAAGGGCTCTTTGCTGAAGTACGACCGGCCATTCGATCCGATTGACGGCGAGTACGACATCGATCGGTAGACCTGTTGGTCCTGTTCGACACGCATGTCTGGGTCTGGGTTGTCGAGGCTGACGAGAGCCGGATTGGCGCCGGCGCCCGCCGGCTGCTGGCACGGGCCGACGCCGACGATCGGCTTCGAGTCTCTCCGGTCAGTGTCTTCGAGGTAACAACGCTGCACGTGGGAGGGCGCATCCACTTCAACCGTTCCCTGGAGCAGTGGCTTCGGGACGGCATGGCCCACGCTCGTGTCGCCGAGTTGAACGCGGATATCGCCGTCGATGCGGGCCAGATTCCCCGCACCGCGCTGCCAGATCCCATGGATCGCCTCATCGTCGCCACGACCCGTTACCTCGACGCCACGCTCCTGACCGCCGACCGAGCGATCCTCGCCTATGCCCGCGGCGGGCACGTTCGCGTGCACGACGCGTCTCGATAGGCTACAGTTCAAGGCTGCATGCGTTTGCTCCGCTCGTTCTTCGGCCGTGCCGGTTCGCGCCTCGTCGCGGTGCTCCTTGCGAGCGTCGTGTCGTTTGGCGTCGTCCACACGAGCTGGGCCTGGGACGATCTCGCCTGCGATCCGGCGCCGGTCCATCACGACCACAACGCGCACCGCCTGCACGCGGGCACGCTGCCCGCCGGCGCGCAGGATCACTGTCTCTTCTGCCATTCGCTCCGGTCGCTCGGCAACGGTCTCGTCGCGACAAACGCTGACGTCGCCGACTCGACGCCCACCTCCGCGGTTCGTCCGTCGACCATCGTCCTCGCCAGCCTCTTCCTCGATTCGAACGCTCCTTCTCGCGCACCACCCGCCGGCCTCCTCTAGCCACTCTCACGTTTCGTAGATCGCATCCGGCTTGAGCCGGAGGCGTGGCTTTTAAGGAGGTTCCTTGTGGGTACCATTGTTTTTGTATTGGGCCTGATGGCCCAGGGTCTCGGCGGTGCGGGCACCGTCTCTGGCACCGTGACCGATCCGACCGGCGGCGTAATGCAGTCGGTCGAAGTGAAAATCAGCAATCCCGTGAGCGGCTTCGCGCGGACGGCGACCACCGACGCGCAAGGTAAGTACACGTTCAGCAACCTGCCGCAGAATCCATATCACCTGTCGGTCGAGGCGCAGGGCTTTCAGCCGTTCGCTCGCGACGTGGATGTGCGAAGCGGCGTCCCCATCACGGCCGACCTGAAGTTGAGTCTGGCCGGCGCGACCAGCACCGTCGACGTCGTCGGCCACGCGGATCTCATCGAGCGCGATCCGACGGCACACACAGACATCGATCAGAGTCTTATCGCGAAGCTGCCCATCGAGTCCTCGTCAGGCGGTCTCAACCAGGTCGTGATGATGGCGTCGCCTGGCGTCGTCGCCGACTCGAACGGGTTCTTCCACCCGATTGGCGATCACGCACAGACGCAGTTTTCGATCGACAACCAGCCGATCACCGATCAGCAGAGCCGCCTCTATTCGAACCAGATTTCGGAGGACGCGGTGCAGTCGCTCGAGGTGATCACGGGCATCGCGCCGGCGGAGTACGGCGACAAGAGCAGTCTCGTCGTCCACATCGTGACAAAATCCGGCCTGGGCGCGAAGCCGACGGGCAGCGTGTCACTCGGCTACGGCTCGTTCAGGACACCGACAGGTGAACTGAATGTCGGAGGAGGGTCGCAGACCGTCGGCGACTTCGTGTCCGTTTCGGGATTGCGGACCGAGCGGTTTCTGGATCCGCCGGAATTCACCGGGCTCCACGACACCGGCCACAATGTGAGCTTCTTCAATCGCCTCGACGCGAAGCCGTCGAACAACGGGACGTTTCACCTGAATATCCAGTCGGCGCAGTCCGGCTTCGACGTGCCGAACACATACGATCAGAGTGCCCAGTCGCAGCACCAGGATATCGACACGTTCAACGTCGCCCCGGGCTATTCGCACGTGGTCGGCAACAACGTTCTCTTCACGGCGAATGCCTTCGTCCGGCGCGATCACCTGACGTACGCTCCAAGCCCGAATCGTCTGAACGACACGCCCGCGACCGTCAGCCAGGATCGAACGCTCACGAACTCCGGCGGCAAAGGGGACGTGACGATCAACGCCGGCCCCAACAGCATCAAGTTCGGGGGCACGATCTCGGCGACGACGCTGCACGAGCAGTTCACTTTCGGCATCACCGATCCGACCGACGGCGCGTTCGCCGACGACACGGGGAACTTCGATGAGTCACTGCGGCCGTTCGATCTGACAAGGCGGGGCGGCGCGCTGCTCAACTATGACCAGTCGGCGACCATCAAGCAGCAGGCCGCCTACATTCAGGACGATATCAAGGCGG
>Ga0209488_10003543_pt1 | contig 12484 bp, 16 predicted proteins | sample Rivendell_Oct201_8_FD_188349 | JGI IMG/M metagenome (GOLD analysis project Ga0209488, IMG submission 188349) | Vadose zone soil microbial communities from the Eel River Critical Zone Observatory, Northern California, USA -... | ecosystem: Environmental > Terrestrial > Soil > Vadose zone >...
GTTATTCATTATCACTCTGTGCCGGGAAAGAGAGGGCAAGGGAAGAGAGAGACAGAAAGCGGGGAAATCCACCAGAGTGCGATGTGCGGTCAAATAGGAGACACGAAACAACAAAATTTGTCTCATTAAGTAGATATGTATTGGGTCGGGAAGAGCGCAAAACCTGAGACCGGTAACAAGAAATGGATGCACGACACCTATGTGAGTCGATGCCTCAAGAAGGAAGAACACCCATGTCGAAAGCGTGCAGGTTAGCAGCAGCAGCAGTAACAGCACTAATTGCTGGCGAAGCAGTCGATATGCGTGGATTATCACTTGTTTTTCCTCGCTAGGGTTCTCCGTATCAGTGATCGGTTGTCCCGCAAATATTAGTATTCAAGGGACCACATACTAAGACCGCCATTCCGGATCAAAAGCGACCTTTCGGAAACGCCCTTCCATTCATCCCAACGTGCAGCCTCTCGTTCAGCACAAAACTCTCGTAAGTCTTCAACGTTGAAATCCGGGGCCAAGAAAACGTCGTGAATGAGCCTATCAAGCTCCTCAAGTGTTTTTTCGGGCGATCCGGTATAAAGCCAATTCATGAGACGATATATTGTCATGTTTGGAAATGGATGGGAAGAGGCATCTGCAAGTGAATGTGGATTCGAGCCGAATTGTGCAAGCGATGAGCGACTAGCGGTAGATGAAGATTCGTGGTGGGAATCTGCCACATGCTGAAGCGACCCATCTGGAGCATAAGAGTGGGGATCAGACGGGGGTGGAGTTAAACCTCGCTAGCGGGTCCTATGAAAGATATTCGTCGAGTTCAAGAAGAGAACACACCTCAGGCTCCTGGTCAACGAGCATGGTCTCGACTGAGTCGGTCGTGCCATTCGCGGTTGATGCATCGCGTAGCACCGCTGGCTCTCGTCTGGAGTCCATCCCAACTGCGTGCGCGCGTAAGTATGACCTTTCAAGGACCTTTATATGGCAACCTTTACTTTAAAAGCACACGCTTGTGTCCTGAAAGCGCTAAACGAGACCTGAATTGTCGTCCACGAGATGTCCTGAGGTCAAAGTCCGAGAGTGGACACTGGCACCACCGACTTTTTTTGCCGACCCCGGACCGATCTGCCACCGGCGTTACACGTTCAAGTTATTTGAGTCTTTGACACAGTACTACTAACGATGAGTTCTGAGACTGAAGAGCTAGCCAACCTGGTCCATGAATGGCTACGCATTGACAAAGTGAGTGAGGATAACGTACTGACGTCATGTCCCAACCCTAAGTCGCGGGCGTCAAGAACCCTCGCACCCATCAAGAAATTACAGATCTATGGGCCGCCGGACAGACTATAGAATTGAAGAGAAGACTGGGGTATGCATATATATACAGCGCGCTTCTGATATCCTATATGAAATGCGTGCATCAGGTCTCGCATAGAGTTTGGAACCGCAGGTTTGATCAACTACGAGGGTATCCCCATGGCTGGACCCATACTAATCCTCTCGCTTTTTTAGGTCTTCGTGGCCGGATGGAAGCCGGTTGGTCACGCATGAATGACTTGATCGTCATACAGGCCTCGCAGGTCCGTCCAAATGCTCTAGTGCGGCGGACTAGGACAGTCGAACAGAGTCACGATCTTAGGGCCTAGCCGCTTATGTTCTCGAGCACGTCAAGAACGCTCGGGATCGCGGAGCTGTTATCGGATATGACCATAGGCACAACTCTGAGCGGTGGGCGAGGCTGACTGCAGCGGCGTTCATCGATAAAGGAGTTAAGACCTATCTCTATCGCGGCCTTGTTCACACCCCGATGCAAGTCCTATACTTTGCGCATTCCGCGATGACTGTCCTCATTAAAGTTAGGGTGCCCTTTGGCGTGAAGAGGTTGAAGGCCGCCTGTGGCATAATGATCACAGGTCCCTGTGTTGAACTTTGTATTTATGCGATACTGACGGATGTACCCAGCAAGCCATAATCCGAAGGTGATTCTACCTCTAGCAAGTGACCATGATGTACTTACGTAGCCGTAGAATGACAATGGTTATAAGGTGAGCTCATGTCGGTGCCAGTGGTATCTGTTCAGTGGGACGATCATCCCGTTAGGTATACTGGGAGAACGGTGTCCAGGTATGGCTGTCAGAAATTATCGGACGCTCTGGTGTCGAACCTATACACCACTCAGATTATCAGTCCGCATGACACAGGCATCTCAGCATCCATCCTTGCCAATCTAGATCCCAAGAGATGGGACGCGGACTCGGTGCTTGTGGACCCACTATGCATAGATCGTACCCGTGACATGGTCGAAGGTTACTTCGACTACATAGCTTCTCTCTGCCAGCACAAGTAAGGCGAGACGATAACTTTCCTTCGCTGAGCGCTGGAATTGCACCATTCCCAGAGTTCTCAACGAATCGACGGATATCAAGTTTGTCAACACGTCGATGCACGGCGTCGGCCATGTGTTCGTTGATCGAAGCTTCGAGCGCTTTGGCTTCAAGTCATTCATTCCCGTGAAAGAACAGCAGCAGCCTGACCCAGAATTCCCCTCGGTCAAATTTCCGAATCCAGAAGAGGCAGGTATGCCCACTTTCCACCCACGACTGATAGTTCGGGCGATGCTGACCTGATTCTAGGAGCTCTGGTAAATGGAAGCCTTCAATTTTTTTTTGAAATAAGGTGCTTAAGTGCCAGAAAAGGACCTTGCCATTCGTACAGCGGAGGCCACGGGTGCGACTTATGTACTTGCGCAGGACCCTGATGCGGATAGGTTTGCGGCTGCAGAAAGAAGGTACGATGGCTCACGATATTAAATAGTTTGATCTCCTGTAAAACTTGCGGCTGTCGCATCAGGATTGACGGGACCTGGGTAATGTTCACCGGAGACCAACTGGGGGCCCTTTTCGCTGGAAGAGTGCTGGAAGAGTACAAGGCGTCGGGTAAACCGCTCGGTAGGTTTTCTCTCAAGCAAACAGTGACAATAAGTATCCCCTCCAGCTACAACACGGCGCAGACAATCTCTCCATGGTGGCGTCCACCGTAAGCTCCAAAATGATTGAAGCTATGGCAGCAGCCGAGGGATTTAAGTTCACCGAGTGTCTCACCGGTTCGTATTAGCCTGCTTGGCCACGTACATTATTAATCACTAGCGCTTAGGTTTCAAATACATCGGCAACACCGCCTTGGCTCTGGTAGAAGAGGGATTCGAAGTTCCGTTGGGATTTGAAGAGGCCATTGGTTTCATGGTCGGGTCCGAGATCCGCGACAAGGACGGTGTCGCGGCCGCGGTATGGTTCTTAACGTGGTTAACGTTCCGGAGAGAATGCTGACTATTGTAAGGTTTTCTTCGCTGAGCTGGTGGCATCGTTACGTCGAGAGGGAAAGACCGCCAGCAGTTTCCTTCAAGAGTTGTATGAAAGGTACGCAAACGTCGGATCTGAGTCCACCGTGCAGCAATTTTGCCAATCCCGCGCTTTCCTAGATATGGTTACTTCCAGGTGGGGCCATTTTTGTTCGAATCAGTATCACGTCTCGAATTTGCTTTCAGACCAACAACAGCTATTTCACCTGTGATGACCCGCAAGTTATTGATCGGATCTTCGCACGGCTTCGAAACTACGATGGACAGGTTAGACTTCTTTGGGTTGTGATTCTTTGCGTGAAATGTTGAAGGCCTCCTTTGAGGGCTCGAATAAAAGGCCAAGCTGTCCCAAGTCTATTGCGGGCTTGGAGGTAACTAGCATCGTGGACTTGACCCTGGGCTATGATAGCACAAACCCACCCATGTACAAGCCGAGCTTGCCACTGTCATCAGGACACATGATACAATTCCGAGCAGCTTCGAAGGGAGGTCTCAAAACCGTGTTGACAATACGGACGAGCGGAACCGAGCCGAAGGTGCGTATATGTCAATGGGGGAGAGGTCGATATGAAGACTTTCAACAGATCAAGTACTACTTGGAAGGAAGCGGACAAGACCGTGATGCTGTCCAGAACGTGTTGAAGGAGGTCGTGAAAGAACTAGGCGACGAGTGGATGCAGGCGGGCCTCAACAAGCTAGGACGTCCATAGTGATTACCGGGTCCACACTGAAATGAAATGTGTCATGCGAATCGTGCCTTCCTCCGCTTGTTCATTTCTTTTGCGTGCTCCCATCCTTCAACAGTGACACTGGTCTCCTGCTTGGTGAGGCCAATCAACCTAGTATGATCTCGTTACCATATGCACGTGTCACTCAACAAAGGGAAAGAGGCGGACCGAGCAACAGTGATGGTTTGTTTCAAATCTTGGGGCGTTGTAGCATTGTCTGCCTTTCTCTGTCGCACAAAGTCTTCTTGGATGTGCTGCGCGGCAATCAAATCAATAATTGGGCGGTAGTGATTCGGATCCAGCTTATACCTCAGAAATCGAATCTGTCAATTCGATTTTTCCTGTCTTTGCACTCAGAATCAGGTGCCGGAAGGCATCCAACTTGTCCGTTGATGGGAGCTTGATGTCGGATATGGACTTGTACAGATCGCTCCCTGGACGTGGATCGAGAGGCAAGGTAATATCTGTCTGCAAGAGGCAAATCGACAACGAGTACGCTACGAGCTTCCGCTGTTTTCGTACCTGGAAAAGCGCACTCTTTGTTCCCTGTCCGAGAGTCACAAAGCTGACATCAGTGGGGAAGGAGAATTCGCTAAAGGGAAATTTGTATGCGAGAGTTTGTGCGCTTATCACTTGCTGGATGGCCCGCACGTTCAACACTCCCCGCTCGACGAGTTTTCCTTCCTGTATCCCGCCCTCGGTCATGAGGATCGTTGTCCCATGCGCGAGCTGAAGGTAGCCGGAATGCAAATCCTCGTTCACGCTTTCCGGTGCGAAGGGCACAGAGTTGAGTAGATCTAGGGAAAGGGGGAGCGTCACGTGTAAGGGGAGAAGGAGAGAAAGGACGTGAGAGAGCGCGAGGAGGGCGGATGGTGATGACGCCGACGGTGGGGATGGGAAGTGTGCGAGAGTTAGGGAGAGGGGGTTGAGTGAGCGCGTGCGAGATTGGCTAGAAACGGGAGGTGATGAGTTGAAGGAAAGTCGACGAGCGGAATGGCTGAGGGTGGTGGAGGAGGCGTACACTCGGGAAACACAAGCGAGCAGAACCCATTCGGCGGCGTCGCGATCGCCTCCGAGAGCTTCGTCTGCGATCCAGTCTAGCAGTTCTTCGCGGATGTGTTGCTCGGTCGGGTCTTCTGGTGTCTTCAAGTTGAGGGTGTCGAGTCGGTGCTCGCGGGCAAATAGAACGTGGAGTGTTGGTACAGTTATCGGTTCGGCTGAATCTGCGACAAGTCTTTGAGACGATGAGAACAGGGCGGGCGATGTAGATTAGGACACTTGCGGTTCGTTGGTCAGGATGCCGACAAAATTCATAACGTCAGCGGTCTTTGGGACGTCGTTTCCCATGTTTCCGTACATCTAGTTGCTGGGGTGAGTAAGAGTCTCAGCCTGATCTAGTCGTGCTACCTTGATTTGCACCCCACAATGCGTCTCTCTCGGGATGGGATACTTATGAGCACGAAGAGGTTCGTCAGGCTGACCTTCTACTCGTCCTTTTGGACGCAATTGAAGACGGTACGAAAATGTTCACAAGAGAACTCACTTTGGTCTAATAAGTCCCTGTTCGATACTGCTTGATACCATTCTGTCTCTCCAGGAACGCTGACGGCCCACAGGACGGTGCAATCCCGTAAATCATTATAATCAAATTCGGTGTCGTCCCCATCACTTTGAGAGGGATCTGACAGGCCCCAACCCCCACATTTCCCATCTCGTAACTTGGACAAATACATCTCCGGAGATGGAGAAGTGTCTTGGACTAGGGCGCGGAAGCGGACCAGGGCACGATCATGGTATAAGGAGAGAGGGCGTGATGGGATAAGAGGAGGTATCTAGAATTACGATTTAACAAGGGGCTTGTTAAAACAGACGTGTCCACGCACCTCCAATAACGCTTCGTCTGTCCTGAAGATATCAGAGAAATACTTGGCCACTGCCTTAGGGAACTCGTCGACCGTGTTGTGGTCGTATGTGTCATAGAACGAGATCAAAACATCCGTAGGCGAGCTAATGGCCTCGACAAGAAGAGAGGAAACCATTGGTAGAGGGGAAGGACAAGCACGCGACGCGTCAATTTCGACGCCACAGACGCGTCCATCCCTCACTTATACTTCACTCCACACAGGCGCAGTCCAAACGCACGTAATGAGCGACATTCATATGGAAATAGACGAGGTGGATCAAGCAGGAAATGATACGCCGCCTCCAGAGGACAAGCCCTCTAACCGACCAAAGGGTAAGTCTGCTGCAAAGCCCAGCGCCGGGCTTGTCAGGGAATCTGGAAAGTCCCTGCTACCTCTTTCACGCGTGCAAAAGATCATGAAGGCAGATAGAGTACATGCGTCATCACGATCTACTAGGATCGTTTTTGACGTCGTTTTCAGGAGCTACCCACTGTTGCGAAGGAGGCAGCGTTTCTTATATCATTGGCAACAGAAGAGTTTATCAAGAGGCTATCGGAAGCTAGCCACCATATCGCACATCGCGAGAAACGAGTGACGGTGCAGCAACGGGACATTGGTGCGATGATTTATTTCTCAAATGTGGTGCACTTGGCTCATCAAAAGTCAATTTGATCAGCTTCTGTAACTCGCAGGGCGGATGAATTCTTATTCTTGGAAGGTGAGCAATTAGAGTTATCAAGACTATAGCTGGAGATTGACATGGCGATTCGATAATGAGAAATCATACCATGGCCAGACACGTCTGACGCGCCTCCACGGAGAAAGCTGCCGGGGAATGTGAAGTCCACGGGAACGAATGAAGGGAATCGGACAATGTCTGACTTTGTGACATCGCAAGCGGGGTCGCATAAGAGTCATGGGGTAGATGTGATGATGAATGAGGATGGGACGATGCAGGTAGCAGGAGAGGATGGAAGCGATGAGGATGAGGATGAGTAGAGTAGACGGGTTGCCGGGCCACCATCCTCCGCTGGCTGGATTCCGCTCACTCTGATGACTGCAATACTAGTAACACCTTGTCCTAAACATTATGAGGGTCGTCAGCACCTTTCACCCACCGTCCTCAGTGACAGATGCAATCAAATGTTGCCTCACCTCAGACCCCTCTCTCGTCCATCTTGCCATCACAAAGCCAAACCGTCTCGATGTTTACTCCGTGCAAGCGAGTGGCCTCCAGTACGAGTGTGGAGCAGAGATATGGGGCAGGATCGTAACAGTCAGGGCTATTCCAACAAAAGTAATGCCTCGGTCTATTTCTATCGCGCGTCGCTGATGCTGCTGCTGCAGAGTGGCAAGAATAACCTGTTGTTGCTGACCGATCATCCCGAACCTAGGCTTATCCTCTTTTCCTATTCAACGCCGTCCTCTGCTAGTCCGTTTCTGAGAACCCTGAAGACCTTGAATCTACATCATAGTCATGCTCGCCCTTCTGAGTTTCTACACACCGTCATGGTGGATCCGTCGGGACGAGTCGCCGTTGTCAATTGCTACACTGGCAAAATAAGGGTTGTGGAATTGGACGGCGGTTTGTACACGAATGATTTCGACGTCATGTGAGTTTTACCATTGGGGTATGTGTATCCTCATCCTGACCCCGGCGATTCCAGGGTATCAGAGTTGAACATTCTCTCCCTGGCGTTTCTCCCCGTCCCTTCTGACAATCATTCCATCGCAATCCTGCATCTAGACCACAGTCAAAACCTTCAGCTCCTCGCGCGCGATCTCATTCTCTCGGACAGCGAGTTGTCTTCTGAGCCGTCTCTGCTTTTGCCGCCGACAATAGTTTCGTCTTCTGCTCCCCCACTGACTGAAGCACCCCCAAAACTCGTGGGGGTTCCTCCCCGGCGCTCAAAAGGCGCGGAAGAACCAATTCTTGGTGGCGTCTTGGTACTCGGCGGACGTAAGATTCGATTCTTCGAGCTCTCTTCAGAAGACTGGCAAGAAAAATATCGTAAGAAGCAGCGGAAGCTAGAGAGTCAGAAAAAGGGTGCAGACCTGCCCCCGGAAGGCAAGGCAAAGGAAAAGCAGAGAGGGCGTGAGATAAGGAAACGAAGGGCAAAGGCCACCGTTGAGTGGCCTTGGTGTGAAGTAACCGCGTATGTCCCATACAACTCCCCCACAGTTTTCCTAACCGATTCTAGATGGAGCCTTGCAAACGACGAAGGGACCAGATTCTTCGTTGGAGACTCACATGGCCGTTTAGCCTTGCTTTCGTTAGAGACTTCAGCTGACCGTACTCTTGGAGTCATCCCACTCGGCGAGGTACATCCCATATTCTGAGTTACTCAGAATTCATACCTAACCCTTCATTTTAGGTTTCTCCACCCACTTCTTTGACCTATCTCGACTCGCAAGTTTTGTTTATTGGCTCCCACTTCGGTGACAGCCAACTTGTTAGGATACACACGTCACCTATCTCGGATACCAACACACCGACTCTCCCCATCCATGAGGACGTATCAACTGTGCAGCTTAGCTCGTTCTCAGCCAGTAGAAAGGGGAAGGGACGCGCTTTAGGGGCTGATAGGGAAGGCGAGGGTCGCGTCCTTGCATTGAATGGCACTTTTATCGAAGTCCTTGATACGTGGCAGAATATTGGGCCCATCATGGATGCGGTATTGACTGATACTGATGGAAGTGGACAGGTGACATTTCTTCCCCTCGTGGCTTTCAATTCTCGCTGAAAACCGTCTGCGTAGCCACGCATCGTGACTGCTTCAGGAGGCGCGAGTACCGGTAGCCTGCGTATTATCCAGAACGGCGCCGATTTCCAAAGCACAGCCGTCATAGAGAATATGGGGAACTTTGGCAAGATCTGGCCGCTACGGTCTCGCTTCCATGATGTGTATGTGACCCACTGCGTCCCAAAGTGTAGCCTTCACGCCCTCTGTAGACTTGATAGCCACATCCTGGCAACAAACACCCAGGAGACGATACTATTTAGCCTTGACCAACCAGATAATATCTCCGTGATTCCTGCTCAGACTGCTGGGTTTGACCCCTCCCCTACTCTTGCTGTCTCAAACGTTGCACTGCGTCGGAATATTGCTGGAAGAATGTCGTACGAAGACTCATCACTTATCGTTCAAGTAACAGAGAAGAGCGTGTTACTTCTAGAGTATGATGAGGTGTTGCAGACGCATAGCGTTTTGACTTCTTGGAGCCCCAACACACTTGGCGAGGAGTGGGCAGACCGCACAATTGTAGCTGCTGCGCTCAACCCGAGCCAGTTTGTCCTAGGTTTAAGCAGGAAGCGTCTCGTCCTTCTCCGCCTAGAGGAAAACAATCAGTTTCAAATCTTCCGGTATTCCGTTTCTCGTTTATTTTTCAATGATCCGTTTGACATGGTGTTACCTAGGTATAAGGACTTGCAGGAAGAAATCTCTGCAATCTCCTGCACGCCATTCGACACTACAAAGATGTTCTCCCTCTACATCGCTGTAGGCTTTTGGTCTACGCATACCGTCGACCTCCTCTCCGTCGCCTCTACGGATGGATATTTTGAGCCTGTTTGCAACTCGGTTTCCCTCCCTGCACTCCCACGGTCCCTTCTTCTACATGACTTTGGCAACGCGCCTCAACTGTTGGTTGGTTTGCGCGATGGAACCCTTGTGGCATACGCGTTCAAGAAAAACGAATTGCAAGACAAGCGGGTTTTCTCGCTTGGAACTGAACCCGTATGTCTGACACAGATAGAAATGGGCGAAAAGAAGATGGTGTTCGCAAACGGCAGCCGAGCTGCATTACTGTATCTGGAGAGAGGAATCTTGCACCATTCCTCAATACTGATAAAGGTGCAATTTCAGTCATCATGTTGTGAGATAGCTCCGTTAATTTTGTTCCGGTGAACAGAGTGCCTTAGCGAGCGCGAGGATCAATACAACCAACTGGCCGTCTTCTTTGCTCTTGATGACATCGTCTGGATGTGTTATTGGAAAGGTGCAAGACCTCGATAAGATGCATATCCGGACAGTGAGAGCACGCGTCTTGTTTCTCGGAAGATGGATGAACTTAAACTTTGTCGTCTTTAGGTTCCGTTAGGATTGGACAATCCGCGGTGTTTTGATTACGACGAAGATCTCCACGCTTTTGCAGTGGGGTGCATTCGAAATGAGCCTGGTCGTGTGGGAGAACAGGGAGCCTCTTCGAGCAGTCTCAAATTGCTAGACGATAAGACATTCGACTGTATGTTTTTCCTCCCTCATTGGAGCCCACGGTCGGCCTATAATAGCCTTTCATGCATAGTGCTCTGTCAGTTCACATGTCAGAACGACGAAGAGGTCACGGCTGTTCAGATGATTCCATCGCCAGAAGGAGACACGACTATTTGCATCGGCACGGTGTTTCACAAATTTGGGGAGAAGGAACCGAGTCAAGGTCGCCTGCTCCTTTTCAAAGCGGAGTTGGACACAAAACTATCGAGCACTAAGCCTCAATTAAAGCAACTCTCCGAGTTGGACGTCATGGGTTGCGTGTATGCTCTGGCTCGTGTGAACGGGCTATTGGCTGCCGCTATAGGTCCCTCAGTAAGTTATAAGATTCCTGCCTCCTTTATGGCCTTGCATTGATCCGGAACTGTGACAGGTTTTTGCGTACAAAGTTGACGACTCGGGCTTCCAAAGAGTCGCGAGCTGGTACCACAATTACCTCGTAACGAGCCTGGTCGCTAGGGGATCGAGGTTGTTCGTCGGCGACGCGATTTGCTCAGTGTCTGTCATAGACGTCATCGAGGCCGACTCGGAAGGGGGCAAGTTGCGACTGGAATCCGTCGCTAAGGATTTCAGTCCGCTCTGGCCAGTCACGGTCGAATCGCTGGACAGGGATACAATCATCGGCGCTAATGTGAGCCACCTGACCGAGCGTTCAACGAAAAGTTCTTTTTGGCTGATATCTCCGGTCCGCAGAGTGATTGCAACCTCTTCACCTATTCGGTTCAACGGGGGGAGACCAGGACCACGTTAGAGCGTGATGGCTTCTGGAACCTCGGTGAGGTGGTCAACAAGTTTATCACAGGTACGGAATCCTCTCCTCTCAAACATTCTGTAAAAATTGCGCCGCCGCCAGCTGCTCGTTCGCTTCGTTCGTTCGTTCGCTTAATCCTTACTTAATTGACTTGACTCTACAGGTTCCATGTGTTCGAGTGACGTCGTGACCTCCGCGAGCCTAACAACCACCCTGACGCCCCAACTACTCTTCTTCACGTCCTCCGGCCGCATCGGCGTCGTCGTCGACGTCGGCCCCGAGCTCTCGCTCCACTTGACCGCCGTCGAGCGCAACCTGCGCAGAGTCGTCTCCGAGATCGCGCACACGTCACACGCCAAGTATCGCGCTCCCGTGGGCACGTGGGGGAAGAGCGACGGGGACGCGGGCGCGTACGGTTTCCTCGATGGGGACTTTTTGGAAAAGTTCTTGGACTACCACCATCCGTCGGCAGAGATGGACAATGTGTTGACGGGGAGCAGTCCCCCGGAGAAATTGAAACAGACTTACGGGGAGATCAGACAGACGTTGGAGGCGCTTCGGGCGCTGCATTGATTTAGACCAAGACGTTTTTGTATCAATAAGTTTCAGAATTTCATTAGGCACACCTCCTAATCAAAATGATTCCGAGTACAAGGGAGACAAAAATGCACAATATAGCAGTGGCGCTCTAAAAAGGCACCCAGATATACGGGGAGGCAGAAATATACGTTCGTTCATAAATCATCATCAACACCTAGCTGGCGCGGTAATTGTTGTGCTATAAGTTACCGGGGAGACAATTTCAAGACAAGATAAGGGGGCCCGTGCTTTCCTTCTGTTCAGGGAGTAGCCCAGAACAGGCCCAAAGACTCGGTGATGGTGCGCACGGTGACCATAGGACCAAAGACGACGCTCTCCTCGCCGTCGCCGCCGCCCGGGCGATATGGTGCGAAGAAGAATCCGGCCGTAAGAACGAGATAGCTGCGCGGGAGATCACATCGCGTTAGTTGTGTCTGCGGTTGCCTGGATGCTGCCCAGGGGAACGAGCGCAAAAAAAAAAAACGAACCTCAAGACGAGGATACTCCCACGGTGATAGTTGGCCTTTGCTTCGATGTACGTGTATGTTAATAAGAAGATTGACAATATGATCACAATCGCGTCCCAGCGAGGGAAGATCAACCTGGGCATGGGAGAAAAGAACAAAGAAAAGGAAAAGGCGTCATCAGGGTGGGAACCCAAACATTTCAGAGGGATTGGGACAACGCACGTGAAAGTGTCGGCATCTTTACCTATGTTGGCAGGATCGTACCACGCCGAAAAGGCAACCATCGCGGGGATCTGTAAGAGGCAGACTTGAAGCGCGTACGCTGAACCAATTTCCATACTATGCTTCGCTCAGCAACCCCAGGAAAAAAGAATGCTTTTAAGCATAGGACAGAAAAGCCCATACCTGAGGGCAATGTTGCCGTTCATGGCAAAT
>Ga0209488_10003544_pt1 | contig 12481 bp, 11 predicted proteins | sample Rivendell_Oct201_8_FD_188349 | JGI IMG/M metagenome (GOLD analysis project Ga0209488, IMG submission 188349) | Vadose zone soil microbial communities from the Eel River Critical Zone Observatory, Northern California, USA -... | ecosystem: Environmental > Terrestrial > Soil > Vadose zone >...
AAGCCGAAAAGGAACCAGAGGCGGCAATGGCAGTGAATGCGGGCGGGGCGATGGCGGTTGCGAATGCCGCCCGAACACTCGGTGTGCCGTTGGTTCACCTCTCTACGGATTATGTTTTCGATGGCAGCAAATCGACGCCGTATATCGAACAGGATCGGGTTGCACCAGCCAATGTTTACGGTGCCTCCAAGCTGGCCGGCGAACAGGCCGTTACCGCAGCGACCCGTGATCATGTGATCGTGCGCACGGCATGGGTCTATTCGCCCTATGGCAAAAACTTCGTACGGACAATGCTGACCCTTGCACAGAATCGGGACGAAGTCAGAGTGGTTGCTGACCAGTACGGTTGCCCGACCTATGCGCATGATATTGCCGTTGGTATCGTTGCCATTGGCAGAAATCTCTTGGATCGCCCGCAGTGCGAGCAATTGCGTGGAATTTTCCATTTGGCCTCCGCTGGTGAGACTAACTGGGCCCGATTTGCTTCAGCTATTTTTGAGTCATTTCGTCTTTCGGGGAAACGGGTCCCGAAGGTTACGCCCATTACCTCTGCACAGTATCCGACACCGGCGCGCCGTCCGGCATGACGCGCCTGGCGAGCCCCGTCACCACCTCGACCACCACGACCCGGCTCACCACCTCGTCCTGGCTCTCGACCCCCTCCTGGCTGTCCACCTCCAGGCTGTCCATCACCCAGGAACCTCATCTGTGCATGACGCCTAGTACCTTGCTGAACCGCAGTGACTAATGGATGTTGAAGCTCCAGGGGAAGAGGCTGGGTTCCGATCGGCTTATCGCAAGAAGCCTCCGTGCTCGCTCCTGGTAGGCTTCTTTCATTGGTGATCGGGAAACCAAGCTTTCCTGGTAGTCTAGGTCCGCTTTCTTCTGCCCGCTTCTCTGGTATCATCACTTCCGGCTGTCTCTGTTGTCCTCCTCCAGATTGAACGCCACCCGGCGCACTTGGCCGTGCATGTGGCCCACGACGTTGAGTCTCAGTGATAAGCGGATGCAGAGGTTCCTGGGGAATGGCCTGTGTTACGGTTGACTCGTCACGCATATAATTTGAGGTTTCCATGTTTGCTCCAGATGGAGGACTGTCTTGGGCGACCGTGACACTCAGTGGCGGATTAGGTTGATATGGAGGCGGCGTGGTGTTATCATGGTGAGGATCGCGTGGAAAGAATGTGTGATCTTGCAAAATTCCCTGGGAATAGGGTGCCAGTGGGTGCTGCTTGAATGCTTGAGGTTCGTGTTGAGAACGCACTACCAGAACAGCGGAATGTTCTGAGGGAAGAAACTTTCGTAGTTCAGCAGCGAATATTATTCCTTTGTTTTTATCCTGAAGGTGTTTCGAATCGGAAATAGAGTTTCCATGTTGTGCTTGAGTGTCACGCTCCCCCTCCGGACTCAACGATTCCCTTGCTATTTTCAGTGCAGTTCGTGAGTAATGGCAATGGAAATGAAGAGATGGGGTCAGCAGTAATCCTACAGTGGTGGTTAGGCGTGGGAAACGATCGATAGCTTACCTGGAGGTATGTTAGGGATTTGTGAGTCGCCAACCACACTTGGTCGTCGCGGCCGATGCTGTGTACCTGGAGCCGTCGCATTGTTACTCAATGGTACGCTGCGAAGTTCGGGTTGGTTTTGTGCAAGTGGCAACGCGTCAAGTGGAAGCATGATTGGCGTTTCCGTTCTAGTTATCAATGGCAATGAGTCCGGAGACCCTCCCACTTTTCTTCGAGATTCGCGGATGTCTGGATGTGGCGCACTGGAACCGTACCCGCGGCCGAGGTTCGAAGAGTAGGTCCGCTTAGCCGAGCTTTCTGGGGCAATTTTCGGGTGCCACATGTTATCCGGCACGTGACCAATTCGCGACCTGGACGATGGCGCGCAACGGGTCTGACGATCCTTGAATGTTGATGGCATCTCTCGCCCCTTCTCCGTCGTCGGTTCCCCTGCAGCTCGTTTAGATTCATGCTCCGCTCCGTCAATTCCCGGCATGCGGGAGTTACTTCTGTCCAAGCGAGGTTGCCCAGATGCTGGTTGAGGTGGAGAAGAAGGTACTAACGAAGCAGCGGTATGTCCCGGGGTCTGGGGTAAGGTGGTTGGTGTCGCCGGTATGAAGGGTATGTTCTGAGACACGGGGAGAATGGCTGTGGGATGCGGTTGCGTGCGCAGTTGCATAGAAGACGATAGTGAGATTGGCCCAGGACTCATAACCCCCTCATGTTGCGTTGCCCGAGCTTCTTTCAAGGTAGATTTACTGTATGAGTTAGAGGGGGCTATAGTAAAACGCGCGGCTATTCGTTTCGGGTCGTCTGCACCGGCAGGATTCTGCGTCGGAAGCCAACCAGTAAGGGTTGTAAGCCAAAGTACTAAATCGTGGCAAACTCACCTGGCTACCGCGGGACCATACACCGAGCTCTACATCGAGCTCGCTAGCACCTCCCCCCTCGGCTGTTGCTTGGCGAGTCCTTGACGACGTGGTTCGGACGGAAGTCACGGTGGGTGGTAAAGTATCCCCGGAGTGGGGTTCGTTCCGAGCCGTCGCGGGGCGAGCGCCAGTGGCGCCTTCATTGGGCTCGCCAGGAAGCACCGTCCTCACTGGCAGGCTATCGACCGCCTGGTGGAATGGCCGCCCTTGCAATGTCGCCACACTCATTTCGGAATGAGATTCTGAATCCGTAATATTGGTGTTATTGTTCGCAGAATTGGACACAATGACAATGTCGCTGGAGTGTGAGTACATCGGGATGAGGTGGTATACATGACGGGGTGATACGTGAAGGGCAACATCGTCCCGTCCACAAGTAGAGGACATAGAAAAAAATTAAGCTGGGTGAAAAGGGTTGCTCGGATACGCGACAGACTCGGGAGGGATATCAAATTCAGAGCCTGAGAGGGCCGGCTAGCCCCAGCTCTGCGCCGCGCTGAGTGCTCATATATTATTTGCCACGGTGTGATAATACCGTCCCGCTGCCACGTAGTTTGGCCACGTTGTGTGCGCAGATAATAATTCAAGTCAACATGGCCTCCGAGAGGTGGTGTCGCGAAACGGGGCGGGAACATCCATATTATTGAGCAGTGGTAATTTGCAGGATTCCGAGTCAGCGGCCATTATAAGTCTAGATTTGTTCTACAATAGTAGTGGTCCGCGTCATCGACCCAGCATGTCGAGTGTCACGGCGCTCAAGAGCGCCAATCACTTCCCCACATTGTCGAAAACCTTTCATTCGCGCGGGGCATTTGGTACCTGGCTGTAGCACACCACACAATAATGCGTACAAAAAGACTGGAATCCTTAAAGTCGGCAGTACCTACACAACTTGAAAGTCCAGAGACTTTCAAAGCAACATGCAAAAAATCCAGGGCCACCAGCGTTTCTTCTTTTTCGCTCCGTTCATCCCTCCCTTCTGGTCCGTCACATTGTACTGGTTTCATTCTTACTCTTAACCTGGGCCTGGCTTTTGACCTGGGGACCTCCATCTCGATCAGGTCGTCCACCTGGGCACGTCGGATTGTGTCTGGGGGATGGACTGCGAACCTGCTCAGGTCGGTTTTGCGTATGTGCCAATGCATCAGGTTCTCTTGTGAATGGCGCTCCCGTTCCAGTTAAGAATGGCAATGATGGACCTGGAGTCCCTCTCACATTTCCTCGGGAATTAGTACCAGAATCTCGCGTCTGAATGTTGATTGCATCTCTCGCCCCTTCTCATTAGTCCGTTCTCCTGCAGCCGGCATAGTTTCACTCACTGCCTAGACATGTCCCTGCTGCATATGGGAATGGCTTCTGTCCAAGTGTGGTCGCTCAGATACTGCCAATGGTTGTGGCGGAGAAGAGGGTACTAACGATGGAGCAGCACGTCCAGGGATTTGAGATAAGGTGGTTCGTGTCTCTGAGGCATTCTTCTGACCGTCCTCGTTGGCGGTGCCTTTTCCTTTGCCATCATTTCGACGGTAGCGTAAATCTGAAGAAACTACCCCAGGCTGTCCGTTGAGTTCATCTGTACCCTTTGGTCCGCCCGCCTGAATGGTGAGTGTCTTTGTTATTGCTGGTGGTGCGTGAATTGGTGGCGGTGACATGGAGACACTGAGTGGGTTCAAAGGTAGTGAAGGATAGGTGGAGGAGTGAGCAGTCGGCTGGACAGAAGTAGTGTGATCAACTTGCGGAGAAGGGCGTACTGACGACAGAGCGGTACGTCCTGGGGTTGGAGGTAAGGTGGTTTGTGTCTCTGGGACGTTCGAGTCCTTCCGACTATCCTCGTCGGGGGTGCCTTTTCCTCTTCCATCATCTGGACGGTAGCGTGATTCCGAGGAAACTACCCCAGGCCCTTCGTTGAGTTTATCCGTATCGTTTAGTCTACCCGCCTGAGTGGTGGGTGTCTTTGTTAATGCTGGTGCTGCATGAGGAGGTGGCGGTGATATGGGGACATTCGATCGGTTCAAAGGCGATGAAGGATAGGTGGAGGAGGTAGTTGGCTGGACAGAAGCAGTGCGATCAACTTGCGGAGAAGAGTGTACTGACGATGGAGCAGCACGTCCCTGGGCCTGAGGTAAGGTGGTTCGTGTCTCTGAGGCATTCTTCTGGCCATCCTCGTCAGGGGCGCCCTTTCCTTTGTCATCATCTAGATGGTAGCGCGATTCTGAAGAAACCCGTCCGTCGAGTTTATCTGTACCGTTTGGTCTGTCTGCCTGAGTGGTAAGCGTCTTTGTTGACCCTGATGCTCGATGAGAAGGTGGCGGTGACATGGAGACGTTCGGTTGGTTCAAAGATGGTGAAGGATAGGTGGAGGGGCGAGTATTCGGCTGGACAGAAGCGGTGCGGTCGATGTTCTGTGCGCGGGGTTTAACCACACTCCTTTCCTGAGGTGGATCTACCGGCGGGAGGGGAGATTGATTCGTTTTCCCGGGTGATGCAGTTTTGGGAAGCCCAAATGGGGGATCACTTTCAGCTCGTTGAGCTGCCGGCATAGACAGTATGTTCTGAATCGCAGGGGGGATAGCTGTGGGTCGCCGTTGTGCGCCGAGTTGCATGGAAGCCAACTAGGACGACAAGATGGGGCCAGGACCCCGAGTCGTTGCCGCCTCATTTTGCATCGCCTGAACTTCAGGTTTGCCGTATAACTTAGGAGGGGCTGTAGGGAGCGAATCAACCCGTTGTAGGTCGTCTGCACCAACGGGAGGCTATATCTGTATCTGAGGACTACTCAGGATTACAAGTAAGTCGATGCAGGCTCACCTGGCTACCACTGGGCTGTACATGTCGGGGTTTTTTTCCGCGACCATTGGCCTGGGGTCGTCGCGGGGCTACTAGCGCCCGTGGCGTCCTCATTGCGCACTCCTGAAAGCGTACTCCTACCGATCTCATCGTGGGATGGTCGCCCTTGTAATGGCACTACATTCGTCTCCGGATGAGAAGGTTCCGTAGTATTGGTGGCATTCTGGTTTATATTCGCAGACTTGTACACGGCGAGGTCACTGGAGCGTGGGGCGAGGACGATGGGAGAGGTGATACACCCGACAGGGCTTCCTCGGGCAGTGAGATCTCGTCTGCCCATCCATTCCATTCACTGTTAGGACGCATGGGAAAAAAGTTACGCTGGGTGAATAGGGTCGCTCAGATATGAGGCTGCTGGAATATGAAGTTAAGGGAGGACCAGAGAAGGTCTGGCTTTGCGCCGCGCGGAGTGCTCATGGAAAACTGCATCATGAAGACAGGGGGTGGGGATACTGTCCCACTGCCGCATTGCATGTTTGCGGCAATCAGTTTTCTGTGAAAAAAGGATAAGTGCGCCTAAAAACGGTACAATTGACGAATGAAACCAGAACATCACGTCAGGCGATCAAAGTCAGCTCTATGCGAGGTAACTTAGGGTCGTAAGACGTGTGCCTTCCGTGTGTTTTTGATTATGGGTCCCGGGATTCAATTCTGGGTTGTCAATTCCATGGACGTCTGGGTCGAGGGCAAGAACATCGGTATGGTAGCTTGCGGGTTCCGCTTGCCATTATATGTCCAGTCAAGATAGTGCGTAGTGGTCTTTGAGTGGCAGTGCCCGAGTACTAGTGCACCAGTGGACGTGGTGGTCAAGGTGCCAGTGACCCGTGTTACTACAGTTAGGCCACGGTGAATTCACAATGGATGATGTAAGCCGAAAATAGACTACAACAACAGTACCGCACCCCGAGATTCACGCGCTTCACGCACGATACAGTACGGACACGGGTCGAAGAAACATCCGTACCAAACCCCGCAGCACGACACAGTATTTTGATGGTGACCATAGTCAGGTGAGCAACTGGTGGGTACTGATAGTGAGGCGTCACGCCACGCGCTGGCTCTCTTGCCATGCTCTCCTGCTATGTCACCAATGTGGCTGTCTCGCGGGCATTGCGGAGCGCCGAGCCGCGCAGCTTTGAAGGTGTCAGTCTCGAGCCCTCTGTAGCCCACTGAGAAGCAGCCTGTGCGGCCGACACATCAACACCCCCAGAGGGAAATCGTGTTATCAGCAGACAAACTTGAACAACGGCCTCAGACGCAGAAAGGTTAGCGAGCCCAAGTAAGGGAGGCGCTTTGGAGTGCACAGGAAATATAACAATTTCCAGAGAAACGTGGTGGGTGAGGGTCGGGGCTGTGTGTTCAAATGTATGGAGACAAACGACGAGGTAGGACCAGGCCCGAAACCGTTTATGAGAGTGCGCTGCCTCCGATCCGATTCCGAGTCTTGCAGCTGGCCGCCCAGTACTTACCATCAAGGTACACTGCCTTTTGGTTCGAGGTCACTGGCATTCTGGGTTGGCCTGCCGTGCCAACAGCGGGTCGATTGGTGAGGTTAGGAAGCGTGAACAGTGTCACTTGTACACGATATGAACCTGCGAGATGTCAGATGGTCTTCTTTCATTAATTCTGTCTCTTCCCAAACATCCGAATGTTTTTAATCATGCAGTGCTGGGGATAATCTTGGCGGGCGCGGGCCGAAAAAACTCTTGGCTCTTGGCCCGACGCGGATCGACAAACACTACGATGTACATCACTGAAGAATGGAACTACAAAGCCATCTTTCTTTTGTCATCCTTCTCATAACTAAACCCGCCATTGCTTTATCGTTTGGCCTTGATAGTGACTCGATGGGTAGCTGGCCTATCAAGACGCGCCCACTTTGTTAGCTGGTGGATCATAAACGCAGAAATCGACCATCGTTCAATTTCACTAGCAAACACTCCCGAACTGGTCATGGACTCCCCCTATTGATAATTGTCTCTCCTCAGGCCGATCCGAACCCGAACTACACGACAATTTCCCGCCTGCCGATGATGTTCCCTTCGACACTCAAAACCATAATACGACCTGTTCGGGGGGTGCGTCACCCTGTGTCGAGATGTGTGTGTCTCCATTTACTACAGTAGTGCCGCGCAGCCCCATCAATAACTAGGTTTTGGTTACATTTCGTATCTTCAGTTACTACGCACCGAGTTGATCACCTGACACATTGGCTCGGCTTGGCATTAATATTGATCCTTGCGTCACCACACCACAATATTAATTGAGCTTCCACTGGCAACGGGAATCTCACATTAACCCATAAATGTCATATGCTCCCCCAATCGTCTCCGAGTCCGTTCGCATTGCCAGTGGCAGTGCATCCTTCAGTCTCAGTCTTCCGCGATTCTGCCCCGTTCTCTCTCAGAATCAGCAGCCTTCTGATCGCTTCCGCACTTCTCGTTACTGGTGTGCCGTACTGACTATTTATGGTCTGTTGCATACCTGAGGCTCGTCGTGTGAGAACAAACACCCGAATAGACATCATACACTAGCAGCGCGTTCCCACCGCCTCACTGCAGGCAGCTTATCATGAGAGCCCATCGATGCACCATCACATCAGCTGGCCAGTGATATCGGCCCGACCAATGATGACTGTCTAAATTACGTCGTTCCTTCTCTGAGGGTCATACCGTTTAGCCTATCGCGGCATTGCTTATCATTAGGCTCCGAACAACACGTGCCGAGGCGAAGCGTTCTCTTCTTCCATTCCATGGGCTTATCTGTATATTGTAGTTTGTAGTTACGAAAAAATAATGCTGTTATTATATACGTACGAAACCAATGTCCCGCCCGAGGGGAAATGGGGATGATGAGCCTGCAAACACACGAAAGAGGGTATATCTTCTAACCACAATAACTCCACCGGGAAGCAGCCATCAACGCACTCGTGCTACAGCACGTCGCGCTCCGCGCGCGTCGGCGTCGGCGGGAAAACAAACGAGCCATTCCCAATGGGGCTCCACCCATCCTCGACGCGGTCATCCGCGCGAATGAGGCTCGCGATGCTCGCCGTGTGCTTGTGGCTGCGGCGCGCGTGCTTCCCAACGGGCTCGATGAGCGGTTTCGCCGAAGCGGGCACGTCCCTGCTGCCGGCGTTCACGGGCGTGGCCCCCGGTGAGCGAAATGCGATGCCCGTGGTCTCGTCCTCGCTCCCAGCGTCGCTCGATAACTCGTACGACAATCCGTCGCCGTCCAGGTGAGGCTCCTCAAGATCGTAGATCGCGTACTTTGAGCGCCCGTTACCGTGGCCATTGCCATGGGCAGCGCCATTGGCCAGCGCACCGGTGGGTGATGCGGTCGCAAGAGGGCCCTTGAGGTCATCGGGGAGGAAAAAGTAGAAAAAGGCGATGGCGAGGCAGGAACCGCCTACGACGTCGATGAGGTAATGGTGGGTGAGGTACATCGTCGCCCAATAGAGCACGGCAGCGTAACCCCAGGCATAGGTCGCGACCTGAGGGAAAAAGTGGGCAAGGAAGAGAGCCTCCATGGTGGCGCAAGCCGAATGGAGTGAAGGGAATGCACCAAAGACAACGGGTGAGTTGCTAAAGGCAACGGTATAACCGTGGCTGTGCAGGAGATTGTCGATACGCAACAGTCCACCGGGGGAGCCTTTCATGGTGTATTCTGCTGGGGTGAGCCCAAAGATGACCTCATACCACGGTGCGGCGCATGGGAAGATGATTTGTATCACCACTCCAACAAAGTTCATCCAACCGAAAGCGCGGCCCCAAAGGTGGAGTACCTGTCTTGGTCGGAAGAGCCAGAGAAAAATGGCAACAACAAATGGAAGGGTAAAGTGACCGACGCCATAGGGCAACCAGGCAATGACATCAAGGATGGGGTGGGTGTAGCGGGTGAGGAGATCAGATATGTTGGCCCCGAAGAGGACCGACTCGAGAGTGGGCAATAAAGAGACGTATATACTAGGACGGCGGTGGTTTGGGATGAATTGAGAAGAGTAAAAAGTGATGAGATAGGTTGTGACAGGTAGCGCGGGGAGGAAGAACTGGGAGGTTAGTGGCACAAGGAGGAGACCAATATGGATGATGGGGATGAGGAGCTTGATGGGAAAACCGGGTACCCGCATAATCACGAGCCAGAATGCTGAGTTGAAGACATGGATGAGGTAGACGAGGTCGGATAAGGAGAAGGCGTGCTTCCGTAACCGCCAAATAGAGTCCCGTGGGTTGAGAGACTTGTCCATACGGGCAACTGCGGCATGGAACGCAGAAAATAGGCGGTTGCCTGCGAGAACAAGGTTTGATCTAGGCTGCATGATGTATGTGGCAGTGGTCGGATATATTGTTTAGGGCGGCCGTGGAGTTCTGAACCGCTTGGGAGTTGAAGGTTGGTATGAGGTGAGGACAGGTGAGGGAGGCTGGGATAAGTATTTCAGCACACAACGCGGATGGGAGGAAAGAGAATTGGGTGCGCACATTGACAGATGGTGAGATGACCAGGTTGCCCCGGATCAGGAAAGCAGGGAGTCAGCAACAGATTTAGCGAGAGAACGGGTCCTCTGTAGTGGACAGGTGTCCATCAGGTCAGGCGGGGAACATTTGACACGCGATAAGACATACGCTGAAAGTAGATAACAATGGGTATACCGAGTATGCGATATCAAGCAGGTTGGGAGAACAGGTCGTTAAAAGGTGACTGAAGAGCTGTTCTTAGGGCCAGAGGCAGCGCAGAGAGACGTGAGGAGAGTGAGAAGTTGGGGGCGTGAGAAAAAAGTCGGACACACTGGGCCGGAGCTGCGGCCAGAGCGCCGGATCGAACTCCGACAGGTCTCACCCAATTAGAGCGGCTCCGTGGGTTGGCGTCGTGTGACTAGTTCTCTTCTCATCTCTATATCAATCCCCCGGTCCCTTCTTACCGGGGCGACTCTCCTCTCCCTCCTTCATACATGCGCATATCCCAGACATCTCTGGCCGTCCTCGGCCTGCTGGGTTCCACCCTCGCTCATGAGGCTCCCATCATGCGTCGCAAGACGATGGGTTTTGGTCCAGTGCACCCGCACGCCAAGTTCCACACCAGTGTCTCTTTGCCAATGCCTTCTGGCTTGACTTTAGACCCGTTTGAAGTCGCTAGGAGCTTTGTTGCAGAGCTCCTCCAAGATCAGCTCTCGGAGACTAACAGTTTCGTGTTGCGCAAGGACTCTTACACTGACAAGGCTACCGGTCTCACCCGCGTCTTCTTCCGCCAGATGATAAATGGTCTTGAGGTCGCGGACGGTGATATCAACGTCAACGTCAAGGACGGCGCAATCATTTCGTATGGTGACTCGGTGAGTGCAATCACGGCCAAATTGCTCCGCTGGCAGGGGCGCTTATGTTACCATCCCCAGTTTTATCGTGGTGGGGTGCCTAGCGTTTCCTTGATCGATGAACCGATCACGCCGGGCCCTCACGCCGAGTTTTGCCACCTTTTGCATGATAACTTGGCCGAGCGGGTCAACCTAATACAGCAGCAATCCGTTCCTGTCGATCAGATCACCATGTCTGGGCTACCGCACAAAGATGAGCCGCTCAAACGAATGCACACCCTTCACCGTTGGAATTGCGAGCATGTCCGCACCCCTTCAGTGTTCGCAACGAGAGGATTCGCTCAGTCTCTCGACATCGTTGACCCACGCTCCGCTCTTCTTCAGTTCATGATTGCTGCTACTCCGAATGACGCTGTTGTGGAAGATATCCTCGGCAATCACGATCAGATAATCCGGGACATGACTTCCTGGTATATACATGAGGCCCATTTCCTCGGTGATGAGAACACCGTTATGATTGAAGTGATTGATAACGTTCCCGACGCTGTCACTCCTGTCCGGACCAAGCCCGTTTATATCCAGCTCCCCGATGGTGACAAGACCACGCTTGTGCAGGCTTGGCGGGTGAGTACTTCAAATTCTCTGTCCTCTATCAGCTTCTGAGTCATTCGCAGTTCGAGGTTGAGATGCACGACAACTGGTACGAAGCTGTCGTTTCGCGCCAGGCCCCTCATCGCATCCTTTCCGTCGTTGACTGGACATCGGATTCTCCTATTCCTTCGGAGCCTACACAGCGCCCACCTGCCACGTACAAGGTCTTCGCATTCGGCGTCAACGACCCAACGTCGGGTAACCGTTCTTTTGAGAAAGAGAACTTTGATCCCCTCGCCAGCCCCCTCGGTTGGCATGTTATTCCCGTTGCCAATGATCCTACGTCCTCCGACCTCAAGAAGAAGGGCTCATACCTCAATTATACCACCACTCTTGGCAACAATGTCCGTGTTGTCATCGTTGTACTTCAAATATGGTACTTACTCTTGCACAGGTGATTGCTCACGAGAACTGGGAGGGGCAGTACAACTGGATCCACAATCATCGGCCTGATGGTGGTGACCAGCTGATATTCAACTATACCTATAATCCCAAGCCTACCGGGAATTACAGTACTCCAGACTCGCTGGACGAGGCAAGGAAGTATATCAATGCTACTGTTACGCAACTTTTCTACACTTCGAACCTAGTGCACGACCTCTACTACCGGTAAGCCTTATTGTGTTCCCATTGCTGCGACTGAGCAGGTTTGTGGTGTTCAGCTATGGCTTTGATGAAGTCTCGGGCAATTTCCAGCAACACAACTTTGGACGTGGTGGAGAGGAAGGGGACGCTGTCATCACCAACGCTCAGGACGGATCTGGCTTCAACAACGCGAACTTTATGACCCCGCCGGACGGGCAAAACGGTCGGTGCAGGATGTACCTGTGGAACACGGCGAATCCTTACCGCGATGGCGATCTTGAGGCTGGCATCGTCATTCACGAGCTATCCCACGGTCTCAGCATCCGCTTGACTGGTGGACCCGATAACTCTGGATGTCTTGGATGGGGTGAAAGCGGCGGAATGGGCGAGGGTTGGGGAGGTGAAGATCATCTTATCTGTGTTGGGAGCCCTTCGCTGACATCATCACCCAGATTTTCTGGCTACCCTCATTCGCAGCAAGGCTGTTTACTCTGATTATCCTATGGGGGCGTGGTCCGCCAACCAAGAGAAAGGCATTCGGAAGTTCATTTACTCTCTTGTAGGGATACGGGTCTTTATACTTTCGCTGCGTCTGACTTTGACTGCTTTATAGAACGCAACCGTCAACCCGTCCACGTACAAGACACTCGACAAGCCCG
>Ga0209488_10003545_pt1 | contig 12477 bp, 12 predicted proteins | sample Rivendell_Oct201_8_FD_188349 | JGI IMG/M metagenome (GOLD analysis project Ga0209488, IMG submission 188349) | Vadose zone soil microbial communities from the Eel River Critical Zone Observatory, Northern California, USA -... | ecosystem: Environmental > Terrestrial > Soil > Vadose zone >...
TCGGGCAACTCCATCCCCCCTTTTTTTTCAAAAATTTCTTTCTCTGCTTCGTTTTTTGCTTCATCTTTGTAACATCACCTTATCTTCGTAGCTCGCAAGCCACAGAGTGACATACTATTACTGTTGTAGGATACAAATTGCGTCGTTGATGTCCTGTCGATCGATGGGAAAGACGAATCGAATTGACGAGTCGCGATTGATTGTAGTAGTAATGTATGTAATGTACCACGCAAATCGATTGCTCTTCAATTGCTGCCCACTGGCAGGGCCAGGGAATAATCACCGATAAGTCCGAACTCGTTAAAGTTGACATTGACAGGACAGGGACCACAAATATCATAGATACAGCTGCACCACGCGCAACATGGCGCTTCGGCTTCTGCCACCATGATTCTGTTCCTCGCTTATCCATGCACTTGGCCAGAGCATTGTGATAAATTCAGCTGGTGATCGATCAGATTAATGAATGCAAGATATCTCGATTAGATCTAGTACGTACCTCTGGCAAGGTTATTGAGCAGTGATCTACCTTATAGGGGGAGGTTGTCACAACTAGCTCGCTGCTGATTAGATTAGACCGACGTTTTGCCCTCATGTTTAATGTAATGATACTCGGCTCTTGCAATTAGTCGGAGAAAGAGGAAGTCGGCCAGCCTCATTCTTTTTTCCAAACTCTGCAAAACTGGAAAATTCGTACACGTCTGTGGGAGAAATGGCAACAGCCATGCATATGGTCACGGGTGCATAGTCCCTTCCCCCTCCCTACCTTCGTCTTCCGAGTCTCCTTTTCGTACGTACGTTCTTGTCTTGAGATTGATCATCACCACCATCTTTGCACCGGAGTGAGCCCTCTGCGAGATGCCATTCCTTCTGGTACCGGCGCACGTGCCAGTGGCATGGCAGATGAAACATGGCCAAAATGGCTGCGAATCCGCTGGGACTCTCCGAGTCTGCCAGGAAATGATAAGAGGCAAGTTTGTTTGTTCACGGTGGCCATTGCGTCCTCAGAACCATCATTCCGGACATAGTCATAGTTGCAGTGGAAAGTTAAGCGAAGAAAGTAATCCGGCAAGGGCGTAGTATTTGCCTAGCGTACCAGGCATTCGATGAACCACTGTGAAGGTTGAATGTAACGTTCGAATCCCTAATTTGAGGACGCGGGAAACAGCATCATTGAGGTCTTTCTGAGGGTGAGGACCTCACTCCCGAGGCACGACGTCTCCGAGCTTCGAAAGCCTTCAAGCGATCGGTCTCGAAGGTATTGAAAAAGTAACTGACTTCGAGGTCCCACGGCGAAAAACTTGTGAGAAATGTCTAATGCGATTGACGTTTCTCACAAGCTTTTTTCGCTGTCGCTGTGGGACCTCAAAGTCAGTGTTGAGGCGGAACTTTACAACAAAATTCGCTGCAGCATCTCGGACGTCTTAGTATGTGTACTTTCAGGGTGTGGAAGGACCAAATGACGTAATGTAATTGGAATCGCTCGTCGCACGTCACACCCCCAGAGGCTCCTCCACTCGGAACTCATCCCTCACTTACCCATCTCTGGGTTGGGCCCCATTTGCCCCAACCCATCTCGAGCTCACCGAATCCCTCCCATTCGTTGTCAATTTCACCCACAAATCTCACGCTCACACGCTTGTGATGGTCAACTCTGGGGCTAACCTGTAGTGGGAACGACGCCGAGCTCGCTTCCATCCTTTGGGCCTCCTGGGCATGCGTCTACTGCCCAGTCACCTGCGGAACTCGCCGGACTGCTGTTCGGTTGCGCAGGGCGAACGACCCCCAGTACAATGTACAATGGCGCCGCTCCGTGGGGCCTAATGAAGGGCAGAAAATGAGATCGAGCTAGACGGCGATGGCGGCGTCAGGTGAACGCTCGAAAACGGTCACCCCTACGGACGGCGCACGAGGACGCGGTTGAGGCCGAGGAACAGCGGCACGAGGATATGTCACAGTTGCTCGCTCAAGTGGCGTGGTAAGACCCGGAGGTGATATACGAAATATGCCTTGCCTGAGTTTTATATTTTACCTCGTACTGCGCCGCTTGAGTGAGAAAAGACCAACTACCCTCTAAATACGCACTGGTAGTTCACTCATTATTTTTCAAGAGCAGGTGTACTGTTCTCGGCACCATACCTCAAGTCCCACTGGTACAGGGGGCCCAGGTTCCTTTTGGGAAAGAAAGTTCTTCCCCAAAGGGAACATCGGCGCTTCTTCGCCAGCATTATGCTTGGATCGAGAAACATCGAGGGTTTAAAGAAACGAAATGATATTGATGTTAGTGTACCGGCCAGAACTAAGATATACTTGAAGGGCCAGAATTATGAACCTTCCTGCCAACTGTAGCCAGTACGGTAACTTATAGTGACTGCCTCACGAGCACGTGACTGTATGGCGTGCAGACCCGACCCTCAGTTCAGGTCACTTCCCTGGTCCCCAACTTGTTCAAAACTTGGACTAATAGTGGGGTAGCGTAGGTGCAACTACCACAAGCCATAAGTCCGACTGCATTGTTGCCACCGCGCTTTCGTTAGGCGAAAGGTATGTCTGAACACTTTCGGAACACGGACCCTTGCTCTAATCAAAAAGGTCCGCTGGTGGATTTGTGAACAAGATACACCCGTGGGGATCCTTCCAATGCGGTTGGATGCCATCCCACCACGACTTTGCCGGTATCAACGACTTGAACTCAGACTTGAGCGCCGGCACGCATAGCAGTGACCCCTCGGCACAGCGCACGAGGACTGACCGCAGCGGTGCATGATAGCTTGCGGAACCTGGCTGGCTACCAACAGTGGTCCGCACGCCGGCGGCGCTAGATGGGAGCACGGACGGGTCGTGTATCTGCACCGTCCGCGCCGCGGCGGGCAGATAAGTCGTCAATGGCTTGTGATGGGAAAGCGCGAGGTGGCGCCGAACTACGTCCTTCGCGGTTTCCCGCGCAAAATCGGGCTGCGAATCGGCTGGGGTGATGAATGGCGCGTGGGGTGTGGTGGACGTGAGAGGGCTCTGGGATACGCGCGTTTCTGTGCCGCTCAGGTTAGAGCGGAGAACCGAAACGAGGAGATCGCCGCCCTTCTGAGCGAGGATATCTCGGAGAGGGCCATAGGCGATGCCAGGTGGGATAGACTGTACAGGCAGGCTTGTTTGAGTACGTCAAATGCGGAATACTCGAGGGACTCCGTACGATGGGAACGCGTCCGAGAACATCGCCCGCGTCAATGCCACCGCGACGTTTCATTTCGATGACGCATACGGCGGTGTCGCGTTCGCCATTTAGGATGGCCCGCTGGATGGGCGCGGGTCCACGGTATGCTGGTAGAGCGGATGGGTGTACATTAAGGGTGTGAGTCGGTCTAAAAAGCGATAGGAGGCTGGACGGGAGGATGCGCCCGAAAGATGCGGTCAGAAGGAGGTGATTGGAGGGAGGTGAGCCCGCGAGGGGATAGAAAGGTAAGGTTGGCTAGGTGGAGTTAACGGATTGCTTTGGAGAGCGATGGAGGAAGTTAATATACCGTCCACGTCTTGAGTTCTGACCTCATGTGGGGGATGGTGGTCACAGGAACGTTGAGATTGTGGCCCAACGTCTTTAAGGGAGCTAGCAAGGGGCTTGAATAAGAGACGGGGCTGAATAGGCAGAAGGAACTGACAAACAGAAAGGACGTTACGCTTCCTACCGATCATTTGATCCGGCTGAGTCGCGATGAGAAGGCTCTGCCATACATCTACCTACGACTCAGCGTGTTGAAGAGCGCAAAAAAGCGATAAGGGTACCTGTGGCAGTGTAAAGCTTTTTAAATACTTGACATGAGAAATGGTCACGACCAAAATAAAGTATGTTGAATCTGTGATATTGCCTTGAGAGAACCATTTGTCGGTGTCGGCACGTGATGAGAGTGTTTTATATCGAGTGACCAATTAGGCAACCATCAACTAAGTTATCCTATCCTCTCATCTGACCTCTCACGATGTCTCGTTCTGCCCCTCGGACAGAGCACAGAAGACAATCACCAACGCGTCAAAATACAACGAGGGTATTCGGTCCAGGTGATCAAAACGAAAACGATGGCGGGTCCTCCAGCATCTCCCCACTCAAACACATTCTTTCTCGACATCCTAGTATCTTATCTCGACATCGTCAACACCCAGACAGGGATACCTCACCTTTGTTCACCCCCGCTCCCGTTCCTCCACAAGATGAACGGCCTTTGATACCCAACGCGTTGCAGCAACCAAACGATTCCTATTCCACTCCCCTTCCAAAGTTATCAATGATCGTCCTCTGCATCACCCTCCTCGGCGAATTTCTCACCGCTAACGTCTCCACCCCATTTCTGATATTTATGGTCGAAAGCTTTCACGAGTTTCCTGAAGGATCCGACGTCGGGTTTGCCAGCGGTCTCCTTGTCGCCACACTCTTCTTCACCCAATTCCTCACATCCCTCCTCTGGGCCACCGTCGCAGAGAAACATGGTCAACGTCTCGTCCTATTTATCTCTCTCCTTGGGGGCTCTATCACCTGCGCTCTCTTTGGTACTTCAACGTCCTTGAAGCAAGCCATCGCTATCCGCTTGGTGCAAGGCGTGTTCGCCGGCGCCCAGGGGGTTGCTCGTGGGTGTGTACCCCTTATTTCCGATCCAAGTAACGAGGGAAGGGCATATGCTATTCTCGGTTTTTGCTGGGGTCTCGGTGGTGTTGCTGGAGCTATTGTGGGCGGTGCCTGTCAGCTGCACATTCCTCTGGCTTTATCTTTCATGGACTGACCACTGCTGATTAAAACAGTCGAATCTCCTGCAAAGAAGTGGCCCAATGTTTTTGCAAAGATCCCTCTTTTCGTAACCTATCCTTACCTTCTGCCCACCTCTATCGCAGCCTCCGTCACACTGACAGGTGCGTTACCGTTTACGTTTCTAATATCGATCGATCGTATAACCGGCCACCATCAGGTGCTTTCCTATCTCTTTTCCTTGGCCCAGACGGTGGCCCACGTGAGGGCGCCATCCGTTTGCCGCCCGAGAAGATCACCGATACCGTGCACACGACCATTCCGGAAGAGGAATCTCTGCCACCTTCTCCGGTACCTACCGTTCCGCGAAAAGCAAGCTTTTATGATGGCCTCCGCAAAGCATCACGCACATTTTCAGGTGTCTTTGCCAGCAGAGTACCTGATTTAACGCCCCCGCCAGCTGTTCCACTGTCCCAGTCTCCTGCTGCCCCTCGCCCTTTCCCCCGCACCAGTCGCGTAGACGGATATGCGTATGGTTATGGCACTGCTGGGAGGACCCTCAGCTTCCGCTCGCGATTGGGGAGCAATATGTCTGGTATGTCGTATCAACGAGGCAGCCATGGCAACTTTCGTCGCCGAGCGAGCAACATGACTGCTATCACCGGAGATGGCGTCCCGCGAAGCTTTGGAGCGGATAGCGAATTTGGCTTCGCGCAGCGCCTGGTAATGGCGAATGAGAATGCCGTCACGAACATTGCGGACTTGTGGGTCGCGGCAGCGATGAATGTCGACAATGAGGAAGTATTCGAGAACGATGACGCTGATGGGGAGGGACCCTACGAAAGCGTGTTCGACTTGGACGGTGATGAACAGAACGAGAATACTCTTGGTGGTGAGGATACCCCAGTCGAGAGAGGGAAGCGTATTGCGGGTGCCCCCACGCCCCCAATACGTCACGCATCGCCGTTCCGCCGCCCTTCAACCCCACAGCACCACGTATCCCACTCTCCACAGCAGCGTCGTCCATCGCAACAGTACGGTGCTACCGGCCAACAAACTGAAGCCGCTACGCCACCTCGCCGTTTCTCCAATACTGTCCCTGCGATTTTCACCCATCCCGGTGTGAGGACGCCACCCGCCGTCGCAGAGGCGCAGAGACTTCTCAATGCACCCGATCCTACTCAGCTGCAAGAAAGCACAGATGCTGTGCCGACTGTGGAAGGAAAGCAGCCAAGTTTGATGAGTCAGTTGCCGTTTGCCATCATTTTCCAGTACGGATGGCTTGCCCTCCATAGCACCACGCATGATATGATGTTTTTGACCTACGTTGTCGGGTGAGTAATTTTCCGTTGTAAGTCGGGTGTAACTCTGAACGTGCTACCCAGGAAATATGAATCAGGGGGCCTGGGTCTTACTGCTGGAGACTTTGCACAACTTAGTACATCGATTTGTTTGTCCAGCCCTCACTTTGCTGACCGTGATGACAGCTGCCATGATGTGCCTTGCGCAAATTGCTTTCCAGTTCTATCTTTACCCGTACGTCACTTCACCTACCTCATTAACCCTCTCACCTGGAACGTCCTTTTAGCAACATTGGGTGAGTCTGCACTTTGCCATTCTAATTCTTTCCGTGTATCTGACCAAGGTTGGTTTTAGACCGCCTAGGGGACGATTTTCTCACCTGGCCATGTTCCGCCTGGGGACCCTGTTATTCATGCCGGGATACCTCACTGTTACATTATACCGTGTCCTTGCCGGCCCGGAGACCGGTGGCAGTCTCATCCTCATGATTCGTTAGTGTTATTTCCGTTCGTTGAGATGCCCTGCTCACGAGGCCCTTTTCCCACACGAAGCTTTGACAATCAGCACGTAAGCGCTGTCCGTCTTCATATCCTGATTTCAAACTAGACTCCTCTTCCTCGTAGGGCTGTGCGATATTGCGGCGCGACCTTTACGTTCACCTCGGTGTCAATTCTCCTAAACTACAGTACGTGATCTGAGCCTTTTTTTTTTGACCGTTGCGGATATCTAAATAAATACGTGTTTCAGTGTCGCCTCCAGCAGTCGTTGGCTTTTCAAATGGTATGGCGCAGAGCATAGTCTCTCTTGCGCGATGTTTTGGTCCCCTCCTCGGCGGCTATGTAAGCGCGCCCTCTCTCCATATACATATTTTCTCACACGACTCTCTAGATATGGTCCACAACCGTACAAGCAAATCCGTCAAATTACTACTTTGGGTTCCTGGTAGTCGGAGCGGCGTGTGCGTTTGCAGTCACCCATACCTTCTTCATCCGCTGAAAATACCCCAATTTACGGGGTGAGTGTACGGTGTACGATTAAGATCCGCGACCACGCGATATGGACTAACACCTGTTGCTATCGATTCCTGCCTATACTCATCTTGTTATGGGCTCATTTTCTGTTCAATCTGTGTATGAGTAGTACATGTAGCCATGCAATCCAACGTCCACAGCGTTACTGACCGCAGTCCTTCTTTTCTTTTTTATGGCATGTGTCGGTGTTCCACTCCCCGACGTTTGTAATCATCTGCGCCCATTGACGGAGGCTGTCCCGCCCTAGTGTAAGGCGAGGATCGCATTTTGGGAGGTGGTTTGTCAGAAATAAGGGAGGGAGTTTGCCAGCCACATTATCCTTTCGCGACCACAAAAGGTTTTATGTCAATAGACATGCTCGTCATTGGCGCATGCGCATTTTGAATCGGAATCAGGGAAAAGATAGGAACTCAAGGGGAATAACACACATGTTCAGCTTGTGGCGATCGCATTTCAGGAGATGGTTCATCAGGGATAAGGGAAAGAGTGTCCTTTACTTTACACTGCCCTACCCCACCCTCTCGTTTAGCAGTATTTATCGACAGCCTTACAGCGCGCCGACGTCGGCCGATGCGTTCATACCCTCATTATCCGACAGCTCTATTCATTCAACGTACATACTCATCTGTCACCCCAAATGTGTCCGTACTACGGGCCCTCATTTAGATTAGCAATGTGTATATGAGAAGGAGCAGGATAGAGTACTGTAGAACAGTAATGCTGCGAACGTGATCTTTCCCCCCCCCTCTCTCCCATGGAACTGTGACGCTGCCGGCGAACTCACTTGCCAGTGCGCGTCGACTCGAACCTTTGCGCTTACACTATTATGATGATCATAGTGCTGCCAAATGCTGCTGCCACCAAGTCTGACTTTGACCGGTGGCTCCGATCTGTCACGAAGATCTTCTTTCACCGCCGTCTTCTGTCACTTCGCACCTCCGAGGTCTGACCTCGTCTAGGTCCTAGGGGATGACGGTGCGTGTATATAACATGTTCAAATACAGTAGCAAATGCCAAGGCACAAACAAACTCGAATGGTGTACGTGAGCACTCATCTATTCTATCTCTACGCGGGCAAGGATGGGTTTATAAGTAAGGAAGGGGTATGAGGGTGCGGAGACTCGGAGTTGTGTTGCTGTACATCCGGACTCGTAGAGCAACAAGAAGGATAGGAACAAGATAAACGAAATATCGGATAGTGGCATTGGCCGTGGTGGCCGTTACATGCGGGTCCGTGCCAGTCATGAGTGTTTGAAAAAGGAACTCTCGATCCCTCACGACGACGACGACGGACGAGGGATGGTACGTGGCTGCGTGTTAGTCACGTGTTGTGTGTGCCAAGTTATGCAGGCCCGCCTCCTCTATGGTCTCTATCATGACGGTCACGACGATCGGACTCACCTGGCCATGGAGGAGGAGCGGGCGTCTGGGCACCACCGTCCGACTCGCCACTCCAGTTTCTCAGTCTTTTCCCCGAGGGTTTCAGGATCTATGGATATGGAAGGTAAGCCTAGCTCGAGTATAACCAAAAAAAAAATCAAATCTAGAGTCGCACCTGGAAGGAACAGAGGAGACTGTCGCTCACGGTCATTATGGCGGCCGCGTTGTCAAACTCGCCGCAATAGTGAGGCGCAGAGAAGATCGTGACGAGCTGACGATCCGCGAAAAATTCGTATCCGTCCTCGACGACCTAGATATTTGTTTTTGTTTTTGTTTTTTCATAGAAATGGCGATTAGCATCAGAGCGGGGATGGGGGGGGGAGTGGGGAAGGACATACCTCGTGACCTCGGCATATGAGATCGAGGTCGTGGTCTTTGCAAAACTGGGACACGATTTGCGCGCCGAACGTGACGGAAACACCGCGAATGCTGTCCGACCACCGGGCGACGGATTCCTCCGGATCGGACCAGAGAAGGTCGCAAAGGAGGCCTATTTGATGGAGAAAGGGGGGCGAGAACGGGAAGCGAAAGGGGGAAGAGGCCAAAAGGAAAAGAAATAAAAAACGGAAATAAAAAAAAAACAAGCATAAGGGGATGGAGGAAGGGGAAACCCTTCCGCCACCACACAAATGTTTGGTTTTGCTGTCGTCACAACGTACCATGTTCTGGGACGTCCGTCGGCCTCGCAAGAGATTGGATCTGGTTCATGGACTGCAGGTGCGGGCTCAACCCTCCGTGCATTGCGAAGATCTTCTCCTCGATGATGGCGGCGACGGGCATGCAGTTGAAGCAGTCCGTGAAAGTCCTCCAGAGCTTGATGTTATGGCGGCGCTTGCCTACAAATAACGAAAAGAAAGAAAAAAGGCGCGGCGTACAAACGTCACAGAGAAACAAAAAAAGGGGGGGGAGGAATGAAAAATAAAATAAGGGGGGGACTGGGGAGGGTGAGGAAAGGAAGAGGAACGGACATTCATCAAAGAAGCCGTAGATGCGATTGACGCTCGAGCACTCGTGATTACCACGGAGCAAGAAGAAGTTCTCGGGGTACTTGATCTTGTACGCGAGCAGGAGACAGATGGTCTCGAGCGACTGCCTGCCGCGGTCGACGTAATCGCCGAGAAAGAGGTAGTTCTCGTCCGGTGGGAAGCCACCGAGTTCAAACAGGCGCAGGAGATCAGAGTATTGCCCGTGGATGTCGCCTGGCACAGTATGACGCATGACCAGACAGCGTAAGCGATGATGGGCGGGGACGTGAGAAATGCGCGCACCGCAGATCTTTATGGGCGCCAGCAGCTCCAGCAACATGGGCTGGTTGAGAAAGATCTCGCGGGCCGTGGTGCATAGGTACCGGATCTCATAATCTTCGAGATTGACCGACCTTCCAGGTCGTTCTGTGCGCGCTGTTTCACAGCACAAAGCAATGCGTCAGTTCATGTCGTGACGTCTTGTCGCGAAGTAATAATGAAAAAGACAAAGAAATTGTAGGAGAAGAAGCCGCCGCAACCAAATGAGAGAAGCAAAGGATGAGATGCCTTTCTCTTGGCCTGAAAAGGCGCGGCGTGTTAACCAATAAGAATCAGAATGTTCATCGTCAACCGCGCGTACGGCATCCTCATTCTCGCGGAAATGCCGCGGGAGACTTGAACTTGAAACCTAACCGACTTGGATCGAAGAAACCACGCACGTACCAGCAAGCAAGCGATCAATGATCGAATCCAGATCGACTTCCAACATGGCACGATTGTCTTGCATGGAGAAAGAAAAGAAAAGAAAAGAAACAGGTTCACCGGTGTAAGATAAGATTGGGAGAATGAAGCAATCTAAGGTAGTCCGCCGAGACGAGTTCGTACTAGCAAGCCAGTGTGGGAGGAGGGAAAATTCAGAAAAAAGGAGCTTCTCTACTTCCTATAGGTGGCAATTCTTATCCGAAAGAGACAGCCTAGGCAAGAGGCAGGAGGGGGGAGAGGAAACAAGAGACGTCAGAGGTTGGTGTCTTATACTGTTCAGGCCGACTAGGGAAGCTGGTGTACTAGTATTGGCGTTGACACCATCGCGGTCATCCTCACGGCATGACATGGAAACCCGAGACAAGGTAAGCACTGCCCCGTACGGTCTATTCAGAGCACGTTGGTGGCATGTTCGACGGTCTGACCTCCATCACCACAGCTCACTTAAAAAGGAAACCAACCATCACGGCACTTCCATTCTCGGAACAGTCAGAAAACAAGGCGCACGGTCACGAGATCTATTGGAGGGTCGCCAGGGAACTCACTTTAAACATTCACTCTGGTCAGGTGTTTCGGGACGGGGACTGATAAACATAACGGAGGTTCACAGACTAGTACTGAAAATTAGATCAAATCACAAGAAAAATGGAGAAGTAGAGTGAAACACCGCGGAAAGACGTGATGTTGGCCGCTGACAGCGACCGAGTCGAGTCGAACCAGAGGTTTCAAGTAGAGTCCCTCGTGCCATAAGACTCGGTAAGGGGATCACTTGTGGTCCTCTTCCGAGTGCGAACGACTTTATTGCGTAACGCCTTTTCCTTGAGCTCGCTTTCTCTCCGAGAAAGATCTTCACGATCCTGGGAGGCCTCAGCATTCTGTGGCACCTCAATAGAGATACAAGACATGTAGAACGAGTGACATACCTCCATCTTGTTTCTCTGCCGCTCAGCCTCAGCCTGTCCCTTGATCTTGATCCCTGGCGCAGGGCCATTCGGGGAGCTCAAATCTCGACCCTTGCCCCTACCTTCTCGGTGGGGCGTGTGCGGACTGGTACTCGGGCTTCTAGTCCGGCTTCTACCCCTACTAGGTGGCCTCTTCGCATTCCTGCCATTCTCTACGCCCCTGCTTCTGCTTCTGCTCCTGCGCTCGCGTCGGTCCCTCTCACCCCTTCTCCTGCGAGGTGGAGAACGAGAGCTGGACGGGGTGCGATCCCTTCGACTCCGACGAGGGCTTGCACTGCGTCTGCGACGAGCCTGGTCTGGGCTCCGACTAGAAGTACGACCACGCGCGGGTGGGCTGATGCGCCTGCGACGCGCTGGTGGGCTACGGCTGTCGCGTCCTCGGGCCCTACGATCCCGAACACGTTCTTGATCACGTGATGAGTACGATGGAGAGCGACGGCGACGCCGGCGTGGTGGGGGTGAAGAAGATGGACTTCTCGGTGAGGGTGACCGACGGCGCGGAGGTGGCGTGATGGAACGTGCACGAATTGGACTGCGAGAACGAGAGCGGCGAGGAGGACCACGTGAGCGAGAAGAACGATCACTAGAGGGGGTCCTGCCACGGGTCGGAGGCGAGCGAGAGCGGGGAGGAGATCGATACCGTGGCCGCTGGAGCAAAGGGGATAGGATGAGAAGGTTGCGCGTGAGTAAGAGTGAGGGCGGACTAACGGCACCTCCTCGGCTGCTCCAGCCATTATCCCTCGCCCTGTTGTCAGATCGGTCATCGTTTCCGATTCCACCTCTGCCTCTCCTACCACGTCCTCGCCCCCTCCCACCACCACGCTCGGATCTTTCGGACCGCTCGCGTTCGCGTACCTCGTCGAGTCGCGAGCGGCGATCGCGTTCAGCCAGTGCGCGAGTATCGCCCTGCTTAGCACGGCGCATCTCTTCTTTTTTCTCTTCCACAAAGCTGCGAGGAATACCCGCCGGGGAAGCCTGTGCTTCGATCAGTAAATTCCAGAGGGCGACCATGAACTCGGGGGTAGAATCAGTGAGAAAACCGGTCAGATTGATCTGCATTTTTTTAGGGTCCGGTGTCTATGCAGGGTATCAATACGCATATATGTAAGGGAAGAAAACGTAATCACCGGCTGAGACTGGTCCTCAAGGAGACCCATGGCGTACTCTACAAGAACCTCGTCTTCCAAACCGACGAGCTCTACGACTTTTTTGGCGACCCAAGGCCGAATGACCTGCAAGTTTACCTTGCGCATGTCTACCTGGAGGAAATAGGTTTGTGCGTGAAA
>Ga0209488_10003548_pt1 | contig 12472 bp, 16 predicted proteins | sample Rivendell_Oct201_8_FD_188349 | JGI IMG/M metagenome (GOLD analysis project Ga0209488, IMG submission 188349) | Vadose zone soil microbial communities from the Eel River Critical Zone Observatory, Northern California, USA -... | ecosystem: Environmental > Terrestrial > Soil > Vadose zone >...
CCATCCTTACGCTCCCAGGTACGACCGTTCGACCTGGGGATCGCGGCGCAGGACCTCGGCCGGTCCTTCCAGCGTGATTCGCCCGGTCTCCATGACATAGGCCCGATCGGCGACGTCGAGCGCGTGGTGGACGTTCTGCTCGACAAGGAGGATGGTCCGGCCCTGCCGCTTGAGCTCCGCGATCGTCTCGAAGATTCGCTCGACCATGAGCGGCGCGAGGCCGAGCGACGGCTCGTCGAGGAGCAGGAGTCGCGGCCGGCTCATCAGCGCCCGCCCGATCGCGAGCATCTGCTGCTCGCCGCCGGACAGCGTGCCGCCGGCCTGGCGGAGCCGCTCCTTCAACAGCGGGAACAGCTCGAAGACCATCTCGGTGTCGGCGGCGATCGCCGCCTGGTCGGAGCGCGAAACTGCGCCAAGGATGAGATTCTCACGGACTGACAGGCTGCCGAAGATCCGCCGGCCCTCCGGGCAGTGCGAGATGCCGAGGGCGACGATCCGATCGGTCGACGCCCGGTGGATGTCGGCTCCCTCGAATGTGATCGCGCCCGGCGAGGGACGGAGCAGCCCGGAGATCGTCCGGAGCGTCGTCGTCTTGCCGGCGCCGTTCGAACCGATCAGGGCAACGAGCTCTCCTTCCGCGACCCGCATCGACACGCCCTGGAGCGAACGGATGTTGCCGTACTGGACGTGGACGTCGCTCAGCTCAAGCATGCCGGGCCTTGCCGAGGTAGGCCGCGATGACATCCGGATTGGCTCGAACCGATGCCGGATCGCCCTCGGCGATGAGCTTGCCGTAGTTGAGGACCTGGATCCGATCACACAGGCCCATGACGAGCGGGATGTCGTGGGCGACGAGGACGATCGTGATCGACAGCTCGTCGCGCAGTCGCCGGATCAGGCCGAGCAGGTCCTTCGTCTCGATCGGGTTCATGCCGGCGTTCGGCTCGTCGAGGAGGAGGATCCGCGGCTGGAGACCGACGGCGCGGGCGATCTCGAGCCGGCGCTGGTCTCCGTACGGAAGGCTCCGTGCCGGGCGGTCGCGGGCAGCAGCGAGCCCGAATCGATCGAGAAGCTCGACTGCAGCCTCACGCAGCTCGGCCTCGCGGCGCCGGAACGACGGCGTCGAGAGCAGTGTTGCCACGACCGACGGCCGCTGGCGCCGCTGGATCGAGACCATCACGTTGTCGAGGACGGACAGGTCGCCGAACAGGCGGATGTTCTGGAACGTCCGACCGATCCCCAGCCTGGCGACGCGGTATGCCGGGGCGCCCGTGACGTCCTGGCCATCGAATCTGACCGTCCCGCTCGATGGCCGGAGGAACCCGGACAGGAGGTGGAACAGCGTCGTCTTGCCCGCGCCGTTCGGCCCGATGACGCCGTGGATCGTCAGCGGTCGGAGATCGAGCGAGTAGTCGTCGAGGGCTCGCAAGCCCCGGAATGACTTCGACAACCCGCGGACCTCGAGGAGCCGCGCCTCTTCGGTTCCGGTGGCGGTTGGTGTGGCTGGCACGCCATCCTCAGGCTCAGTCGGACGCGGATCAGGGGTCGCTTCGGGCGAGGGTACGCGATGGCGAGATGTACGAGATGACGGTTTCGGAGACCGGGGTCAGATGTAAGGCGCGAGGCGTGCGCTGAGCTGTGGCTTTGGCAGCGCGCCGACGATCCGGTCGACGGGCTTGCCGTCGCGAAGCACCACCATCGTGGGGATGCTCATCGCGTCGAACCGGACCGCCAGGCCCTGGTTCTCGTCGACGTTTACCTTCACGATCTTGAGCTTCCCGGCATGCTCCTGGGCGAGCTCCTCCAGGATCGGGCTGACGAAGCGGCACGGACCGCACCATGGCGCCCAGAGGTCGACGACGACCGTCGGCGCCGCCTTCGTCTCGACCTCGAATGTCGATGCGTTGGCGTCGACAACCCAGGCCAGCGGCTTGCCGCACTTGCCGCAATGCGGCGCGCCGCGCTCGCTCGGCCCGATGCGGTTCTTCGCGCCGCAGTTGGCGCACGTGAGGATGGAGATGGGGCGGGGGTCGGTCACGCTGAGATCATAGCCAGCCGCGCCGCTTTCCCCGTGGCATCGGATTCACCGCGATCAGAACGCTCGCAGTCGGTTGCTGATCAGGCCGATGGAGCAGCACGCCGTCGCCGCCCCGCGCGGCGCAGCGCCCGGTACATGTCACGGGGTTCGATCGGAGGCGCGAGCTCGCCCGCGCCATCGGCTCGAAACGCCTCGAGCATGAGGGCGACGAACCGTCTCGAGGCGGCCGGTGCAGCTTCGCCGGTCGCCTCGACGACTCCGGCATTCGCCATCAGAAGCAGTGGCAGGTCCTCGGGCGTGACGTCGGCCCGAAGCCGACCCGCGACCTTCGCGCGCTCGATCAGTCGGACCACGTACCCGTAGCCCAGCTCGCGTTGCTCCTCCAGGACGGGCGCGGCGGGGAGGGTCCGGGTGAACACGTCCCCGGTCCCGCGGTCGGCGGCTTGCATGTCGCAGATGTGCTCGACGAACCCGGTGAAGCCCGCCCACGGATCCGGGTCGTCGAGCGCCTCCTCGGCTACGCGGACGTACTCCGCCATCCGGTCCTCGAAAGCGGCGGCGATCAGCGAATCCCGCGTCGGGAAACGGCGGTACAGCGTCGCGATGCCGACGCAGGCCCGGTCGGCGACCGCGTCCAGCGGGACGTCGAGACCCTGTTCGGCAAAGACCGCCTGGGCCGCCTCGATCAGCTTGTCCCGATTCCGGGCCGCGTCGCGTCGGAGTGTCACACCCGAGATTGTACACAACTGGAGGACTATCTCCACTTTGTGCTAGAGTGCGCATCTCACAACCGGAGAAACGGCTCCACTTGCACGAATCCCGAGGAGTTTCATGAAGGCGTTCGCCCTCACCACCACCGACCAGCCCGCCAGCCTCATCGACCTGCCGGTTCCCGAGACCGCGGCCGGCGACGTCCGGATCCGCATCCGCGCCGCCACGGTCAACGGCTTCGACGTCCATCACGCCACTGGCATGTTCACGACGATGATGCCGCACATCCTGCCGACGGTGATCGGGCGCGACTTCGCCGGCGTGGTCGAAGCGGTTGGCGGGCGTCGAACCGACGTCGCGGTCGGCGACGAGATCTTCGGCTTCGTGCCATTCACGCCGCCGCTCCACGACGGCAGCTTTGCCGACGCCATTGTCTCGGCCGACCTGATCTTCGCTCGCAAGCCTGCCGCCCTGTCCTTCGAGACCGCGGCATCGCTCGGGCTGGCCGGCATCGCGGCACTCGACGCCGTCGACGCGGTCGACCCGAAGAGCGGTGATGTCGTCGTCGTCGCGGGCGCCACCGGCGGGGTCGGCTCCATCGCGGTCCAGCTCGCGACACAGCGCGGCGCCACGGTCGTGGCCACGGCGAAGGCCGGCGCCGAAGAGGCGTTCGTGCGGAGCCTCGGCGCGTCCGAGACCGTCGATTACTTCGCCGGCGACGTCGCAGACCAGTTCCGCACACGCTACCCCGCCGGGATCGACGTGCTCATCGACCTCGTCAACCGTGATGAGGCCGCTTCGGCAATGGCGGCGCTCGTCCGCGACGGCGGGCGCCTGGCCACCACGCAGGGAACGGCGGACGCCGAGGGACTGGCGGCCCGCACGGTCCATGCAACCAACGTCGTGGCGTCACCGACGCCCGGGAAGCTCGCCTCGCTTGCCGCGCCGGCCGACAGCGGAGACCTCCTGGTCCACATCCAGCAATCGTTCGCCCTCGCCGACATCCACGCCGCGCTGGCGGCGTTTTCCGCCGGCACCACGGGCAAGATCGTCGTGGTGGCCTGACCATGGATACCGCTCTCTGGATCCTTCAGGTCCTGCTCGCGCTGGGGTTCGTCGGCGCGGGCCTCAACCACGCCACGCGGCGCGACAAGGCGTCAGGCGGCATGGCCTGGATGCTCACCGTGCCGAAGCCCTTCCTGACCACGATCGGGATCCTCGAGATTGCGGGCGCGGCGGGCCTCATCCTGCCACCCGTCACCGGCGTCGCGCTGTGGCTCACGCCGCTGGCTGCCGCGCTGCTCGCACTGGTCATGGTGTTCGCGGTCGTGTTCCACCTGCGGCGAGACGGCGAAGGCATGAACGTCGTCCCAAACCTGATCCTGGGTGCCTTGGCCGTCGTCGTGGCTTACGGTCGACTCGTTCTTGCGCCCTACGTCTGACGCGGTCTCCAGATCGCCTGAGATCCGCCGCGCGCGGTTCCTGTCAGGCGAATCTCACGCGGTCGGTATGCAACCAAACGGCGCTATGAACGGCTTGCTGAGCGTGGCTCGAGCTCGCATTTCGCGACAGGCGACCGCCTGAAGATCGGGTGACAGGTCCGACGCGACTAACGACCGCCTGAGGATCGCCTGTCAGGAAAGTCGTCGGTGCGGCCCTCGCAAGGCGAGCGTTCATTCGCCTTGATTAGGTCTGGGGTGCTAGGCTCTGGGTATCGTCACTGTGATGATGCTTCCGTGTGGTCCTCCGCTTCTCGAACCGACCGTGCGACTGCCGCCTTCCGTTCGAGAAGACATTGGAGGTCAATTGTGACCACCGGTACCATCAAGAAAGTCGTCTCCGATCGCGGTTTCGGCTTCATCGCCGCCGAGGACGGGAAGGAATACTTCTTCCACCGCGACGGCCTGACTGCTTCACTCGACTTCGATCGACTCGCCGGCGGCGAGAAGGTCCAGTTCGACGTCGAGCAGGGACCGAAGGGCGCTCGCGCCAAGAACGTCCAGACCGCCTGACCCCAGGCAACCGACAAACCGCCCGCTTTCAGCGGGCGGTTTTTGTTTGCCCAGACAGGATCGGTCGGGTACTACAGTCGACGGGTGCAACGGCTTGCGATCCCGTCAGCGCGGTCGTCTCTGGCCGTCGACCTGGCGGTCAAGGTGGCGACCGTCGGCCTGCTGGCGTGGGCCGTCCTCAACCCGGACCTACCACAGTTCCAGGGCAAGGCGTTCACGGGCCGGGCCGTCGCCTATCCCGTCGCCCTCCTGGTATTCCCTGTCGGCTGGTGGCTGTTCGGGCGCAGGCGGATCCCGTTCCCGATCGCCGCCGACATCCTCTTCGGGCTGCCATTCCTCATCGACGTCGTCGGCAACGCGCTGAACCTCTACGACACGATCGACTGGTGGGACGACGCGAACCACCTCGTCAACTGGGCACTCCACACAGCGGCTGTCGGGCTGCTGCTTCGATACGGGCAATGGACGCCGACGACCAGGGTCGCCCTCGCCTTCGGCTACGCTGTGACCTCGGCGGTCCTCTGGGAATTCGCGGAGTTCGTGACCTTCGTCCCGAATTCGCCCGAGGCGGCCACCGCCTACGCGGACACGCTGTTCGACATCTTCAACGGCATGATCGGCGGCCTGATCGGCGCCGCCGTCACGAGCAGGCTGCCGTTGCTGCGGCGGCTCTGACGCTCCGTCTCGACCCGACATACGATCGCCGGCCCCGCAGAATGGGACGGTGACAGCGAGGCATACAGGCCCACTTCTCCGCGACCCTGCCTTCGCGCGGCTCTGGTTCATCCAGGCGTCGACCCAGGTCGGCGGCAACATGGCGCTCTACGCGCTGACGATCCTCATCTTTGCGACAACCCGCTCCAACGCTGCCGTCAGCGCCCTCGTCATGTCGTTCCTCATTCCGACGATTCTCCTGTCGGCCGTGGCCGGCGTTCTCGTCGACCGGCTCGACGTCCGCTTGGCGCTGATCGCGCCCAACACGATTCGGACGCTCCTGACACTCGGCCTGGCACTCGCCGGCACGAACGTGGGGATGCTCCTGATCCTTAACCTGGGAATCAGCCTGACGACCGTCGTCCTGACCCCGGCCGAGGCATCGATGATCCCGCGGATCGTCCCGAAGGCCCAGCTCGAGACGGCGATGGGCATCTTCAACCTGACCCTCCAGGCGTCGTTCGCAGTCGGGTTCGCGTTCCTCGGACCGTTGCTGGTATCACTCGCGGGACCCTCGTTCGTGCTCGGCGTCGTCACGGTCTTCTACGGCGCGGCGACGTTCGCCACGCTCTTCCTGCCGTCGGCGCCGCCGTTGGCGCTGGAGCCCGGGATCGCAGGGCGGGCAATCCACGAGCCGGCTCGACAGCTTCGCGAGGGCCTCGCGGCCATCGGCGGCAACCGAGAGGTGAGCCGGCCGCTGATGCACCTCGCCGCCGCGGCGTCGCTCGTCGGCGTGATCGGGGTGCTGGGGCCGAGCATTGCATCAGCGCTGGGCCTTGACCCGAATGACCTGATCGTGGTCGTCCTGCCGCTCGGGCTCGGGGTTGTCACGGGCGTCTTCGGGCTGCGCCGGTTCGGTGTCGGTGTGTCTCGCAGGCGGGCGGGCGAAGCCGGCTTGACGGTATTCGGGGTGCTGGCGCTCGCGATCTCGATCACCGCGGCGATCGGGACGGCGGCGTCGCTGCCGGTCATCCCGATCGTCATCGTCCTTGCCTTCTGTGCCGGCTCCGCCTACGCGGCCACGACGGTGTCGGCCCAGACCGCCCTGTTCGAGAACATGCCACCCGGGGCGCGCGGCCGCATCTTCGGCGTTCTCGCGTCGATCGTCAGCGCGGCCAGCCTGCTCCCGATCCTGATCGCCGGCCCGCTGGCCGACAAGATCTCGGGTCCCGTGGTCATGGCGATCACGGCCATCGCCGTCGTTCTCGCGGCCGTGTTCTCGGCCAGCATGTTCGGGCCGCGGCGGGGGAGTGGCGAGGCGGTACCCGCGAACTAGCTCGAGACCTTCCGAACGATGACCCAGGAGCGCAGGCCGAGACGGCGCGACGCGAACCGGATGGGCGGCGGCAGCTGGGCGGACGCGACGTCCAGGTCGAGGATTCGCGGGTCATCGACGCGATACTCGCGACCGGCGAACCGGATCGACCCGCCGCCGGCGGCGAAGAGGTTCTTGGCCCATTGAGTCGCATCGCCGAACGGCAGCGGGATGAGAAATCCGTCGGCTGTGGGGCGAACCACGACCGGGGTCGCGTAGATCTTCCCTGAGGTTCGTCCCGTGTGACGAACGATCCCCCAGAGCGGGAACACGCGGGTGCCGGCCATTCGCCTGGCGATCGGTCCGAACGGCTTGGCGATCGCCCGGATCGGCGCACTGCGGCGCGGGCGGCCGGCGGCAAAGTCAGGGGAGGCGGATGTCATGGGAGCTGTGGTGTTCATGGGTCGACGATAGGACGGCGGGACCGCCGCGACTTCCCGGCGACCCGTCATTGGTCACTGACGGAAACCTGTTAAGAGTCGCCCTCAGGCGACGCCGTTGCGGATCGCCCAAGCGGTGGCCTCGGCGCGGCCACGGGCATCGATCTTGCGGTAGAGGTTGACCACGTGTCGCTCGACGGTGTTGATCGACAGCCCGAGCTGAGCCGCGATCTGGCCATTGCTGTCGCCGCCGGCGAGGAGCCGAAGGACCTCGGTCTCGCGGGGCGACAGCCCGCCCGAGCCGCGCACCGGGCGCGCGGGCTTGACGTCGGCCGCGGCGACCGGCTCGGCGAGCGGATCCCGAACGAACGCGACGATCCGGTCGACGACGAGATCCGTCGCCTCGAAGAACAGGCCTGCCGAGGACCCGGGAAACACGGCCAGACGCCCGCCCGGCAGCTCCCGGGCCAGCTCGGCCGACACCTCGAGTGGGATGACCTGGGCGTCGGCCCGGTGGAGGACAAGCGCGGGACAGCGGACCCGTACGGTATCTGCCGACACGTCGAGGCCGGCGGCGGCCCGGAGGGTGGCCCTCGCGAGGGCAGGCGTGGTCGACGTCCGGAATACGTCGGCCGCGAGGCGGCCCTCGTCGCCCTCGGGCCAGCCGAGCCAGGCGTGTGTCATCGACTCGACGAACGTGTCCCAGTCGCGCTCGATCAGGCTGAGCAGCGCGCGCATCGAAGGCGCCTGCATCGTGACACCATGGCCCGTCGCGCCACCGAACAGGATCAGGCCGCGGACACGCTCCGGGTTTCGGGCAGCCCACGCGATTGCGTGTGGCGCCGACGCGTAGAAGCCGAGCAGGACGACAGTGTCTACCCCTGCCGCCTTCACGACGGCGTCGATGTCGCTCAGATACGCCTGGAGTGACAGGTCGGTGACGTCGCGTTGCGAGCGACCGGTACCGCGACCGTCGAACTGGATGAATCGAAGCCGCTCGCCGAGCCCCGTGAACGCCCGCCGGAGGATCGGGCTCCGCCATTCGGCCTCGATGTTCGAGAATGGGACGCCGGGCAGGTGGATGAGCGTCGGACCGCTGCCGATCGACGTCCAGGCGATGCTGATTCCGTCGGCTGCCGTCGCGAAGGAGAGGTCCGGTCCCACGATGGGAGGGTATCGCGGCCGCCGACGCGTCACCATAGGCGGGGCTGCCGATGCAAAGAGGTGGATGAGTGGACGACGGTGCGTTCTGGGACCTGATCGCCAAGCTCGACTGGAGAGACGAGGAGGACGACGACGCGATCGTCGAGCCGCTTGTTCGCGCACTTGCGCTCCTGCCCGACGCCGAGATCGGCTCGTTCCAGGAGATCCTGGCCCAGAAGCTGTACGACCTGGACGGTCGAGCGTGGGCCCGCGAGAGCGGCGACGAGGTCTGGTTCGGCGATCCCGATCGCCTTTCGGTCGACGGATTCCTGTACGCACGCGGCGCGGTCGTCGCCCGCGGGCGCGAGACGTACGACGCGATCCGCGCCGACGCGACCCAGATGCCGAGGAACGCGGCCTTCGAGGCGCTGCTCTATGTCGCCGCGACAGCCTACGAGCGCAAGACGGGTCTCGAGTGGGAGGACCTCGACGACACCGAGGTCTCGTACGAGACGTTCTCGAACGAAGCCGGCTGGCCAAAGCTCGCCTGACGACCCCCTTCGGGCGCCGCGGGCGTCTCGTACCATCTGGGCGTGGCCCTCCCGATCGCCCGCCGAGCGACGCGTGTCTCGCTCCCACTCGTTGGGGCGTTCGTGGTTGGCGCCATCGCCTACGGCGGGCTCTATACCTTCCCGGTGATCTCGCTCTCGTTTGCCCAGGAGCTCGGGATCAGCCGCACGCTGGCGGTGACGCCGTGGACGATGTTCCTCATCGTCACCGCCCTCGCCAGCCCGCTCCTCGGCCGGGCCTACGACGAGTTCGCCGATCGCGATCTCCTCACCGCGTCGATGGTCCTGCTCGCCGCGGGCTGGCTCGCGGTCTACCTGGCGAGTGACATCTCGCTGATCATCCTGGCCTACGCGGCGTTCCACGCCATCGGTCTGCAGCTCGCGTTCATCGGGATCTCGACGGCGATCGCCCGCCGATACGCCGGGATGTCCGGGCTCGCGCTCGGGATCGCCTACGCCGGACCCGGGATCGGGGTGGCGGTGGCGCTGCCCGTGGCGGCGACGCTCATCCAATCGGCCGGCTGGCGGTCGACCTCGCTCGCCTTCATGGCGTCGTGTCTCATCGGCGTGGCGTTCGTCTGGATGATGACCAGCGGGCCCCGGATCGTGGTGCCGGCGTCGGGGACGAAGCGGCCGCGAATCCAGGCGCCCGCCGCCGGTTCCTCATCCGCCCGTTCCTCCGCCGCCATCGGCGAACCGCTGAGTGCCGGGCAGGTGACCCTTCGGGCGACCGAAGCGCGCCTCGCGGCGCGCGCCTCCGGGCTCCACGAGACGTCGGCCCCAGGGGCCGTGTCCGCCGCCCAGGAGATCCCGCCGAGCGGCAGCGGCGAGCACCGCCACAGCGTCCGTCGGATCGTTCGCACGAGACGGTTCTGGATCCTGTTCGGTGGGGCTGCCGCGATCGGGGTCTTCGACGAGGGCGTCCTCCAGGCGTTCATCCCGGGCGCGGTGCACGGTGGGATGCGCGCCGAGACCGCGGCCGCGGCGCTCGGGCTCCAGGCGCTTACCTACGTCGCCGGCCAGGTCGTCGGTGGCTGGTTGTCCGACCGGATCGGCCGACGGATCGTCGGGCTGCTCGCCGCGGTCATCGTCGGCGGTGGGGTTGTCGCGGCGTTCGGACTCGTCGCGGCCGCGCCCGCGCTCGCGATCGCCGGGCTCGCGCTCCATGGCGTCGGGACAGGAGCCACGATCGCCGCCCGCTCGGCGGCGTTTGGCGATGTCTTCGGCGGCCCGACGTTCGGGACGATCTTCGGGCTGCTCGCGGTGGCCTACCCGGTCGGTGGCACCCTCGCCGTGTACATCGGGGCGATCACGTTCGACTCGACCGGGTCGTATGCGTTGCTTGTCCCCGTCGTCCTCGCCGCCCTGGCCGTCTGGTCGATCTCCCTGTGGGTGGCCGGACCGCGGCGCGCGCGACCGGCCGCCACGGCGGCGGCCCCGGGCTGAGTGCCGGGGACTGGCTGCCCAATCAGCTCGCGGGCTGAGCCGCGAACGTCGCGAGCGCCTCGCTCGAGGGAACGAAGTAATACGCGCCGGTCACCGCGTGGGCGAAGTCGGTCAGTCGGTCGCGGGGTCCGCCGCGGCGGGCGGTCATGCTCTCGAGCATCGCGTCGAGCCTTTCACGATCACGGCTGAAGCCCACGAAGATCGTGCCGTGCCTGGTGAGCGTTCCGTAGCCGATGTTCCGTCGAAAGATCCGGCCGAACTGGTCCTGGTCCGTCCGGGCGACGTGAGATGTCTCGGGCTTCGGGTCGAGCTCGTCGCCCAGGAGCTTCGTCCGTCCGATCACGTCCTCCTGCTCGGCAACGGGGAGGGCCTCCCACTTGTCGGCGTCGTGCTCCCACTGCTGGAGCAGCAGGACACTCCCGCCTTCGCCGGGTGAGCCGGCCTCCACGATCGCGGCGTCCGTCGCGTCGACGAGGGTCGGGTTCTCGGTCCCATCGATGAAGCCCGTCAGGTCGAGGTCCCGGTGGTAGGGCCAGCCGACGATCTCGTTGGCAAGGATCGCGTGCGACGCCAGGGCCGAGACCACGCCTCGTGACACGTCGAACACGACGTCGTATGAAGCGCCGGCAAGCCAGACGACGATGTCGTGCTGCGTCGCCGGGAGCGTGTAGCCGTCGGCGCCGACCATGGGCTCGCCGAACCCCTTCAGTTTCGGCGGGGAAGCGTCCGGCGCGAGCGTCGCCCAGAGCTCGGGGCGAAAGCCGGCCACGATGTTGACGCCGCCGATCGTCGTCCGCGGTTCGCGCAGGCCCGCGACGAGCCGGACCAGCTCGCCCGCGTCTGCGCCCGGGCGCGTGTCGAGCTCGAGGTGCGCATGGGACATCGTGCCGAGCGCGAAGATGCCCGTCTGAGGCGTCGCCACGATCGAAGCATACGCATCGGGCAAACGCCGCGAAGAGCGCGGTTGCGCGTCCCCTTGGGGGTGCCCGACGGCCGCTACGCGGCGACGAGCGGATGGACCGGGCTCACCGGGAGATCCTTTCGATGGGGCTGTCCGTGTGGGCCTCCGCGCGTGACCGCGCGCGGTTGAGGGCAGCGGCCAGGGCAGCCCGATCGCGTCGGACGGGGATCGCCGTCGGGGTGAGCTTGCCGGCCACGAGGAGGCGAAGATCCAGCGAATCGGAGAGATCCGTCGGAGCTGGGCCCGTCACTGGGTCGATGTGGTGAAGGCGGTTGTCCATCTGAGTGCTCCTCTACTGCAAGTGGTTCGATATCAAGATAATCCACATAAAGACACCTTGTCAAGAGTCTTGATGTCGAGTAATGTTTCGTCATGGATGAGATCGATCGAATCGTGGCCGAGTGGAACGAGGTGCGACCGGACCTCGACGTGTCGCCGACCCACACGCTCCAGCGGATCACGCGGCTGGGCCTGCTCCAGGCCGCGAGCTTTGCCCGGGTCTTCGCGCCCCACGGGGTCTCGTTCGGCGAGTACCTCGTCCTGGCCGCCCTGCGACGCGCGGGTCCGCCCTACCGGATGAACCCGACCAAGCTGTTCAACTCTGTGATCCTGTCGTCCGGCGCGATGACGAACCGCCTCGACGGGCTGGAGGGGATGGGCCTCGTCGAGCGCCTACCCGATCCCACGGACCGGCGCGGTCGTCTCGTCGGGTTGACCGGCAAGGGCCGCGAGCTCGTCGACTCGGCCGTCGCCGACCACCTCGAGAACGAGCAGCGGTTGCTGGGCGCCCTCGACGTCGAGGAGCGCGTGCAGCTCGCGGGACTGCTCCGCAAGCTCCTGCTGTCCGAGCCCTTCCGAGCGCTGGACCCGGCGGCTGAGGTTGTCGACCGACCGCGTGCGGCCCGACGCCGGCGGGCGCGCCCGAGTCGCTAGGACCCAGTTAGGAAGGCGTCGACGTCGCCGCGCGGGTGACCGGCGGTGCCACTGATCCGGATCGTGACCGTCCGGCTCCTGGCGGTCGACCAGGAGGTCGTGAAGAGGATCCGGCGGTTGGCATTTGTCGCGGCGTTGAGGTTGACCGACTTCACGAAGACCCCGTTGACGTAGACCTTCGCCCAGCCGCGGCTCGGTCCGACCGAGCCGACCCAGGCGAAGGACCGACCGGTGAACGTCAGGCTCGCCT
>Ga0209488_10003550_pt1 | contig 12466 bp, 14 predicted proteins | sample Rivendell_Oct201_8_FD_188349 | JGI IMG/M metagenome (GOLD analysis project Ga0209488, IMG submission 188349) | Vadose zone soil microbial communities from the Eel River Critical Zone Observatory, Northern California, USA -... | ecosystem: Environmental > Terrestrial > Soil > Vadose zone >...
TATAAACTTTCCCATGCTTTAATATCCACTTTCCTATGCTTAGAACCACTGTGTGACCATGAAAACATTAAAAATGTGGCCCAGAGAGGCTTTGGAATGTCCTTGGTATTGATATAAGCAATTATATCACCTGGGCCCCAAACTCACGATTGATTCGTCTGAGTGATTGTCTGAGTGCTGTGAGTGGGCTTGGTGCTTATCAGCCCTCTGATCTGAGACCATGGAGGTACTATCTACACCAAGCTTCGGGAATAACGCCTGTGCTCGCCATGCATCGGCGGTAACGTGCGAGGCTGGTGGTGTCACGTCATCTCGGTCGCGCGCTCGATCGCAATTTGTAATAGCTATAGGTCAGGTGTGATTGGAGGACGACCCGGGTTATAGTTTTGGGTCTTTCGCGCTCTGCCCGACACGGAGACCACCCTCGCGACGGCTTCCCCACCGACGTAGCGATCCTTTCTTCTGCATCGCCACAGCTGTATCGTCAATGAGTGCATCCCCACCTGTGTCCAGATATCATATTGCGCAGTGTGCAGTGTGCACGTCGAGAAAAAGAGTGGAACAGTCAGATCCCGCCGTTCAGTTCCCTACACATTCGACTGCGCACGCTGATAGTTGGTGTCTCAATCTTTCCTTTCAATGAACTTTATCATTCAGGTTTTCCTTCTTCAGAGGCTATAAAGAATTTTTACAGTGAAAGCTCTCCAATATCAGACAACTTCCGTCATGATATTTGACGGTACAATACGCGGCTTGCGTTCACATCTTACACTGCGCGTGAGGAAGACATGAATTCAGGTCGAGGAGGTCCTTGGATCTACAGTATAAAGCAGGATATACGATTTATCACGCGTTTGGAGGGCTTGGCTTTCTTAAGAAAGCAACACTGTCAAGGCACGTCACTGCTTCAAAATTCACAAGTAATGATTTTCAGCATCACATTCTGCTCCACGTTCGTCTCGCTTCAGAAATGATTTCGGATCCACCATAAATAACTCATCTAAGTCCATCTCTTGCGACGGAGGCGTCGAAGTGGCAATCGAAGGAAACGTAAATAAGACATTTTGTACTGTATTAAGATTAATTATATTGATTTCGTTATCTGCTACTCACATGATCGCCTCGGGCAGCCGCTGTACTTACCATGCTGATAGCAGAATACCACTCCCGATGCTATGCCTTCAATACAGCAATCCTATTTTTCAACTGCGCCGTGCTCTAACAACAGCTGTGCAACTCCTTCATATCCATTTGATCTAGCCACTTGCAAGGCGGTCCGGCCGCCACTTCCTCGTACTTGTACGTCCGCTCCGTGCGCAAGCAGTATCCGCACGACTTCGAGATACCCTTGCTCTGACGCCACGGATAACGGAGTCAATTTTAAGTAACTGGTTCGCGCGTTGACCTCAGCCCCGCGTTCCAGGAGGAATTGTACGACGTTCGCGTGTCCTCCTATGGATGCCCAGAACAACGATGACCAGCCTGTGTCGTCTCCAGAATTTATCTCGGCCCCATGGTTGAGCAGAACATCTACAATGTCAAGTTGTCCCTTGTTCGACGCCACTCCCAACAGAGTAGTGACATGAGACTTGGCCTCGATATCTTCTCCATGCACAACGATGAGGTAATTTACCAGCCCACTGAATCCACATGACACCGCATGGTGCAGTGCGGTTGTCAGTAATGGTCTCGGGCGTTCTGCGAGAGCGTCAAAGGTGGTTTGGTCCCCCTCACGTATCCAAACCCATCCTGCAAGATATGGTCTCTTTGGATTGAACAGCTCTTCCATGGTACCTCGAACTCGAGATGCTACGTCCTCATACTTGGCGTGATCAACCCAGTGCTTGGCAGCGTAGAACACAAGGGGAAGCATCGCCACCCGCATCTTGTCTATCACCTCGTCCAGTTGCAGTAGCACTGTGAGGCACGCTCGAGCAAGAACAGTATGCGCAGCATCAAGCGGAATGTGGTATTGACAGACGCCTCCAATTTGGGACATCTGAAGGCGATCAGATGTCAGGAATTCTTTCACTGAGAAGTGAGAGAACTGGACGATCTTTAATCCCTTGCTGTCAATGATAGAAATGAGAGTGGAACATGCAGAGAGAACCGCTTCTTCTGCATTTTTAGGCCGCCAGCCCTCCATTAAATTAGGCGCTGCGTCTGGACCAAAGTCGATCGCAAATATTTCCGCGAGTTCTTCGACACGAAGCGGCCTAATAGCTGCAAGCAAACACTGAAATAGTCGATGGGCATGACTCCTTTTCTGTTTCGGGATCCCTTCTAACATTCGTTCGTAGGTTTCGTCAAGTGTCGTTGGTAGCTCATCCAGAGTCTTGTGAATGCTCGAAGGAAAACATCGACGTAGCGCGTCCAGCTGGCAAATGACCCATCGGAACCTATCCGAGAGCATGAGTAACAACAAGGTACTGGTAGCAGAGGTGTCTTACATGCCGTTAGCTCGCTCCGAGAGTGTTGTGATTACAAGTTCTTTGTCCTCTTCTCTCCATCTCCGCATTTCTCTGTCCTTGTGAACAAAAGAACGAACATAACTGTTGATGTCCTCCCATTGGCCACCTTCCTCGTGAAGGGACACACGATGAGATACAGAAGTCATGGGGTTTAGCACCGTTTGTATATCTTGCTCAGGGCGACTTGTGATGCAGATGAACAAATTCGGATGATTCGATCCTACTAGATCCTCCACGAAGTTCAATACCTCTTCTCGAGCAGATGGTGTTCCGGTGTTACTTGGACACTCATCTAGACCATCGATGATTAGGAAAACAGGAACTTGTCCTGGGAGTTCGAGCATGGTTTGAAGACATTTTGCAAGGGCTGCATCGCTGGGCTGTTCGGATCCATTACGGCATATGGCATAAAGGTCATGAAGAACATCCCAGCAACGGTTAGAATCGTCACCGAGTTGGAAGAGAAGGGAGATCAACAGGCCATGGAGATCCCGCTTGGAGGCATCCTTGAAGTCAAAATAGTAATATACGATCAAGGCGGACGTCGCCTCTCGGGTATTTTTGATGTCTTCGATAATGGCAGAACTTATAAACGATATGAGTTTCCTATCTACGAAACAGAAAAGAGGCCGCATACCAAAGGATGCTTTTTCCAGCACCGGCTGCAAAAGCAGGCAGGGAATTAATAATAATAAGGCAGAATGGGTGGGAGAAACGTACGATTTCCGCGGATCCATAAAAGAGAACCGTTCTTCTTCCATTCCTTGAATGAATCACCTTCGATAAACCAACTTGCTGTTTTATTATGCCGAATTTTGCATGCAGTATTATGGTTGATTGAAGGGTCTGGAGGAGATAGCCATCCTTTAACATTCTCTTGTAAATGGGTTCCTGTGAGCGCGAGTCAGGGTTGACCGTCACCGATAGGATTTGCAGGGGTGAACAAACGTTTAAGCTCATGGGTATCTGTTTATTCGGGACAACAAGAAAAATGGTTTGGTATGCGCATGCAAGCAAACAGGGAATTGTGCGCACCATGCGTAGTTATTTTGACGCTATGGTCAATGCTGCTCATGGTCCTCTCAATCACCTTCACGTGATCGCCGACGGTTTCGATGAGCACATTTGTCGCTTTGACATTTCCATCAACATCATGCATAAGTCCTTTGGCCGCTTTAACGTTGTCATCGACATCACGGACGACATCATCAACGTGGTGTGTAACTTCCAGGTTTCTCGCGGCCGTCATCAGATTCTCTTCTTTCGTGAGCGTGTCCAATCGTAAAAGGGCATCCTCAACGTCCGTCCTTCCCATCAGCCTTTTAAAGAGCTTTTCTGTCCCAAAGTCAGACAAGAAGCAGAATACAGTAGATAACCAACTTACTGACTCCCCTCTCCGTCATCGCCTTAGTCGAAAGTGAGAGAATGCGGAGTAACTCTGCCATGATTTTCCCGAGTAACTCCTTCAATTCGTTCGTCAGTGTGATTCCAGTGTATCTCTTCAGGCGTTGCAGGAAGAAGTGAATGCGCTCGAAAAGGTTGACAAGCATGTCGTGGCTTGCGACAACGTCTCTAACAGCCTGACAACTCGACGTTACATCCATGAACGACAAAAACTTTGTAAGAGACATACCCCGAGAAGAACTCCGATACCCGTAACGATCGCTTTCGCAGGGGAAAAAGGCTGAAAACCAAGTGTTGGCGAACGATCAAAATGCGGAGAATGAGAGGCTTACGAGGCCAATACCTTCACCAAGCGTTGCCGAAAATGTGAATAGGATGTGAACTGTGGGATCCAACCATCTCATCAACTTCTCATCGCCCTGGCGAGATTTCCTGAAAGCCTCGGCTTGGGTTTGGAATACTGTTAAGACGGCCTCGGGTGTGTGGCACGTGTTAAGCTGGGTGGCGAAGGGGTGGGTGTCTAGACGTTTTCCTGTCACTTTATGGTACTCATTCAAGGCTGCGTTGATTATTTGGGTAAAGTTATCGGTGGAAGAGCTGGGTGTTTGATTATCTGCAGACATGGGGATGACCTGGGTGGAGTATTAATCGATATAGAGACGGAGGGAAGGCGTGAGAACAGAACTAATGTCAAGCAACCAGTTCGCCCTTCCAAGGGTTTAGTATCCTACGGGTGTCCCTTCTTCAATGTGCGGGAGTTGGAGATTGTTTAGAGTGGGAGAACGTAGCCAATCATGACCTTTCGCGACTTTCCGGTTTATTGTTCTTTTTTGGAGCGTTTTATTTCTAGTTCTGTCAGACTTGTACAGTTTAACTACTTCTAGAAATGAGTGTCATGCAGCAGGAGACGAACATCAGCCCTGCACGGCCGCTGGAGCCGGCCTCATAGGTCGGTTGTGAGGGAAAATGCGTTTATGCACACCCCTTTAGACGGGGTGCCCATGGGACTCAGGTCACGGGACCGCCCAGATGCGACCTCCTACTAAAACCTCACGGGGGCCTATCAGTCTTTCGGGATGTCCCATTATTTTTCCAGGACCTGTTCCCAGGTATTCTCCACTAATTTGTAGAACCCTCCTTTTTGTTTTACTTTCGTCGCGGTGATTTTATAATTTTTTTTTTTGAATAATGTTTTATCCCTCGTTTTGTTTACTTGTGGTGGGGGGGGGGTGAATAGGTCTACTGTTTCGGCTTGTGGCCCTTCCTGGTGTAGGTGTCCCCTTGGTGTAGAGGTCCCCTTAGTGTAGGGGGGTTCCCTTGGTGTAGGGGTCCCCTTGGTGTGCCAGGGTCGGATGTGCTCCTTGCCCCGAGAAACCGTGGGAAAACCCGACCATGGTGGTCGCAGCCCCCCCCGGTTTATTATTGACACTTCGTTTCCCAAAGACTCATATCGACTTGACCTAACCTACCCGAACCCTATACGAAAACAGCCGAACAGGTCAAACATGAGCACCCCAAGCACCACGTCCCCGTCACGAGGTACCAATGCCCCTTCAACAGGAGCTGCAACATTTGACCATCAAATTAGCCTCCTTGACTACGATATGGCGCCGTAGACAAGCTGGCTCCGACCCCAACTTGCGTAGGAAAACAGCTAATAGAAGGAGCATGCGCGTCGAGGGAGGGCTGCGTTGCGCTGCGCGGACTTCCAACGTTTAAGCATATACAACACATCACTCGTTACATAGGGGACTTTAGGTATTTGTGAGTTATACATTACGTCCGTCGTTTGCTGGGCAACACAAGAGAAGCGTGAGGGACAGGTGGCAGGAGTGCGGAAGTGTCAAAGCTTACTCGCTCAAAAAAACCAGGGCGGATATCCAGAAGGCTCCAGATCACCATATGCTGTCCATTTTGGACTGTATTCCGACCGGGCGTTGGTGTTTTGTGAACGCTGGCCCGATGGTGCTCGCGGGAGTGCTCGCGTCCCCGACTTGGACGCCGCGCCCCCATCCTTCCCTCCTTTGGAATTCTTACTGCCTAGCTTTGCCCCTTTGTCCAAAGGCGACGCCAAAGCCGCTACACGAAAGTACAGTCAACCTCTACAAGGAATAGTAACCGGCCCGGGAAGACCTCTGCGCTCACCTGAGTTTGTGGTGGGATTAGACATGTAACTGCACAACTGTTATGCCATGCTCTAGGGCTAATATGACCCACATATATAGGCATACGCGGGGTGCCTTCGAGTCATAGGACGGTGCTCCTTGCCTGCGCAAGGTTCCGGGTCTGGAAAGCCGAAAGGCGCCCGGACTTCGGCCTGGACCCGATGACCCAGCTGGATCGCAAGTCTACGCACCTCCCAGGCACTCCCCGGCCGATCTCGACTTCGACAGTATCATCAAGGCTGCCCATAGACCGGGGTGAATGTTTTAAAAAGCGGAGAGCAGGAATTATCAAACCTGTCTAAGGAAGGAAGTCGAATATGGCATGCAGCAAATCTGGTCCAGCCAGGCCAGTGTGCATAGTACCGTGTTTGTGTGGCGGCTGAAATTGATTGCGCAACAACCGATATGATCCGAAGCACGTCAGTTTCCCTATCGAGTCTAGAAACCAGAAGGACTCAACACCAAGATGGTCGAGTGCTACGAAGACTCCCAGGCGAGGCGAGGAAGTATTTCGTGGGGCTCGCCGCGCCGACGAGCACCGATTGTACAGGCCCAGCCGTGGACGATACGAGAGGGCGGGAATTTCTAATACATTCACACAGGCAGAAACAACCACATCCTGGCTCTGACAAACAAACGGTGCAATGCGAGAGGTCAGTTGAATCATCGGCCGATGCCGCCGATCCAGCCGAGGCGCCAAGGCGGGGCCCGCTCCGAACATGAACTCAATTGAAACTTTTGCGACCCAAACAAACGGCCTCACCTGATGATTGGCAAGGACTTGGAGGGTACCTATGCGCCACACATACTGGTATATCCTGTAGTGTCCCGCAACGTCGGGTGCGCCCGAGTTGGACTCAATCAAAGTAAACCTGGGAGAGGACCACTGTGTTTACCACTGTGTAGCCTGAGCCTGCCTTCGAGGTAGGTGATTCAAAGGGTGCGTTCGCGTTTGGGCGCGCGACCGTCCTTCATGCATATATTACAGGTGTTCTAGATCCCCACTGCAAGAAACTAAACTGTACAAACAAATATATGGACCCTAAGCGATGTGAGGGACGTCGTAATCCCATGGATCTTAGTCATTTTCTGCGCCATACTCTGACAACAGTTGCGCAACAGCTTTGTGCCCGTTCGATGTAGCCGTCTCGAATGGGGACAGATTAAACTTTCCCCGCAGACGCTCGTCCGCTCCGTGCCTTAGGAGCAGCCGCACGACTTCGAGATGTCCATATGTCGATGCTCGGTACAGCGGCGTATCTTTGTGATAACCGGTTCGTGCGTTGACATCGGCCCCGTGTTCCAGAAGGATTTGGACGATCGGCGCATGTCCTCTCGTCGCTGCCCAGTGCAAGGGCGTCCAGTCCATGGAGCTCTTTGCGTTCACGTCGGCTCCATGGCGAAGTAATAAGCGCGCAATGTCAGGGTATCCCTCGTGCGAGGCCGCGTGCAACGAAGTGCTGTAGCGACCACACTTGACATTGACATCTTCCCCATGCGCGACAATAAGGTGCTCTGCCAGCCCGTTGAATCCACATAACGCCGCATAGTACAACGCTGTTTCCTTGGGCTCCATTCTGTGTTCTGGGAGATCGTTGATGGATCGCCCATACGAATCGTTGATATCGTATATCCAGACCCATCCGGAAAGATATGGTTTGTTGGGATTGAAAAGCTCTTCCATGATGTCTCGAACTTGCAATATTACGTCCCCGTGTTTTGCATGAGCTATACAGTGGTGGGCAGCGTAGAACACCAAGGGAAGCGTCTTGAGCCGCAATTTGTCGATTTCTTTGTTCAGTTGCAGCAGTACTGTGATGCATGCTCGGGCGAGAATAGTATGCGCAGCATCAAGCGGAATGTGGTAGTAGTGGATGTCTCCAATCTCGGAAGTCCGAAGGCGACCAGAAGTCAAGAATTCTTTCACTGAAAAGTGAGAGAACTGAACAATTTTCGAACCCTCCTGATTGTCGATGACAGCAATCAGAGTGGAACATGCAGAAAGAACAGCCTCTTCTGCGTTTTCTGGCCGCCAGCCTTCCATGACTCGGAGATTAGGTCCTGCGTCTGGACCAAAGTCGATCGCGAATATCTCCGCGAGTTCTTCAACAAGCAATGGCCTAATGGCCGCGACCAAACACTGAAATAGTCGATGGGCATGACTCCTTTTCTGTTTCGGGATCCCTTCTAACGTCCGTTCGTAGGTCTCGTCAAGTGTCGTTGGCAGTTCATCCAGGGTCTTGCGAATGCTCGAAGGAAAACATCGACGTAGCGCGTCCAGCTGGCAAACTACCCACCGGAACCTATCGCGGGCCATGAGTATTGATAACAGAGTACTGTAACTGAGGCGCCTCACATGCCGTCAGCCCGTTCCGAGAGCGTCGCAATTACCAATTCCCGGTCCTCTTCTCTCCATCGCCGCATCGCTCTATCTTTCTGAATGAAAGAGCGGACATAACTGTTGATATCCTCTCTTTGACCACTTTCCTCATGAAGGGTTACGCGGCGTGACGCTGAGGTCAAAGAGTTAAGGACCACTTGTATGTCTTGCTCAGGGCGACTGGTGATGCAGACGAAGAGATTCGAATGATTCGACCTTATAAGATCCTCAACAACGTCCAGCACTTCTTCGCGGGGAGATGGCGTTCCGGTGTTACTCGGACACTCATCTAGAGCATCGATGATTAGGAAAACAGGAACCTGCCCTAGGAGTTCGAGCATTATGCGAAGACATTTAGCAAGTGCGGCATCGCTGGGCTGTTCGGAGCCATCATGACACGTGGTATACAGTTCATGAAGAGCGTCCCAGCAACTGGCAGAGGCATCACCGAGTTGGAAGAGAAGGGAGGTCAACAAGCCGTGGACATCCCGCTTGGAGGCGTCCTTGAAGTCAAAATAGTAATAAGTGATCAAGGCAGCTGTCCCGTCTCGTATATTCTTGATGTCTTCGATGATGGCCGAGCTTATTGACGATATGAATTCCCTTCCTCAAAAGCAGGCAACAGGTCGCGTACCAAAGAATACTTTTCCCAACACCAGCTACGAAAACCAGGAAGCAATTAATGGTGAAAACCCACAAATAGTGGTGTGAAGCTTACGATTTCCACGGATCCATAGAAACGAGCCATTCTTCTTCCATTCTTGGAATGTGTTGCCTTGGATAAACCACCTTGCTGTTCCACCGTGCTGGGCTTTGCATGCAGTATTGTGGTTGATAGAAGGATCTGGAGGAGAGAGCCATGTTCGAACTTTCTCCCGCAACTGGTTGCCTGTCAGAGGGGGTCAGCATTGACCGTCAACGGTGGTGCCAAGGAGAGACAAACGCATGAGCTCGCGAGTATCTGATTTCAAACATAAAAAAGGGTCGGTATTTTGAATGAAAATGGACGAGGAATGTTGCGTACCGTGTTTCGTCTCCTTCACATTATGGTCTACGCCGCTCGTGACCTTTTCAATCGCCTTCACATTATCACCAAGGTCCACAATGAGCGTTTTAGTTGCTTTCACATTTCCATCGACATCGCGGACAACAGAATCGACATGCTGCGTTACTTCTAAATTCCTCGACAGCACCGCTAAACCCTCTTCTTTCGTAAGAGTGTCCAATCGTGAAAGGGCATCCTCGACGTCAGTCCTTCCAGCGAGTCTTTTAAAAAGTTTTTCTATCTCATGGTCAGCCAAAAGAAGGTGAAAAAATCGATCAACATCAACTCACTGACGCCCCTCTCCGACATCGATTTCGTAGAAAGTGCGAGAATCGAAAGTAACTCCGCCATGGTTTTCCCAAGTAGCTCCTTCAACTCCTTAGTCAGGGACATCCCAGTGTATCTCTTCAGACGTTGCAGGAAGAAGTAAATACGTTCGAAGAGGCTGACGAGCAAGCCGTGACTTGCAACAACATCCCTCGCCGCCTGACAGCTCGATGTTACATCCATGAACAACAGGAAATTTAGCGAATGACATACCCCGAGAAGTATGCCAACACCCGTAAAGATCGTCTTCGCGGGAGAGAATGGCTGAAACCGAGTGTCGGAGAACGATCAAATAAGATGAATGAGAGGCTTACGAGGCCAACGCCTTCACCAAGCGTTGCTGAAAGCGTGAATAGGATATGGACTGTCGGATCCAACCATTTCATCAACTTCTCATCGCCCAAGCGAGATTCACTGAAAGCCTCGGCTTGGGCTTGGAATAATTTTAAGATGTCCTCGGGTGTTTGGCACGTGTCAAGCTGCGCGGAAAAGGGATGTGTATCTAGACGTTTTCCGGTTACTTTCTGGTACTCATTTGAGGCAGTATTGAATATCGCATTGAAGTTATCGGTGGAAGAGCTTGGTGTTTGATTATCAGCAGGCATACGGATGGCAGGGGGGATATTTATTGTGGAAGGACGGACACGTGCGGTGAGTGTTGATCGACCTTGATATGGTATGGAAAGAGGGATAACCGAGCGTGAGAATGGATTTATTGATCTGGCAATTTCAGTTTTCGGCGAATCGGGGTCAAATTCTTCTTCTCAAGGCCCAATGACTTACTAGCGTAGTATGACAACGGGTTCAATCGTCCTCTGGGTCTAAATTTTGCAATCAAACTAAATCCGTCATCCCCAGGAATTTCGAGAGGCTCTATGTCCTCCTGCTCATCACTGTAATCACCGGGTTAGGAATCACGTGCTCAACGTTTTGTATTAGTAGCTCTTGTACGAGTATTTAAAGCCGTCGAAAACCAGTTGTAAAAAGCTAGCTACGACCCAGAAATCGAAAAGAACGACTCGTTTTTGACTCATAACGCTTTGCTTCTATTTTCCCTATTTCGATTTCTTGACGTTGAACCGAGCCAATGAGCCGTCACACGTCAGAACCCTCGAAACGAATCTTATTGCTTTGCTTTCCATCTTGACTTATTTTTCGCCTCTTACATTCGTTGAACTTCGACTTTCTCATCTCACTTCTCTACCCTCCGATTCCTCCCTCTCCTGTCTTTTTCGAATTCGCGCGCGCAACTGCCCCTGCACTTACAGAGCAAGAGGGGATTAGCGAAGCTGATAACTCTGGTGTCGCTCAGGGACATCCGCTTCTACAACGAAGAGTTACCGTGAATGAGGGTGGGAGGGTAGGCAGTGCAAGAGCATCCTTCCCAGGGTTGCAAGCACGAAGAACGACTCGACTCCGGGCCCGGGGGCTGGGGTTGTATGTGGGCTCGCGAGTCATGGCACATCGCACGATTCGGTGTTCCCGTAATTTGTCAGTTCAGTCACATTATTTATTAATAGCAGAGGAGAATGTGTATGTGAAGACAAGAGTAACTCTCGACTCGATCCGCAAGTTGTCAATCTGAGTCAAGCAGCCGGAGCTTGAATCCAAAATAAATGATCTGAAGGAGAGATAGGTCTATGATTACTTGTCTTGCAATTCCCAACAGTCTCAAGCATAGTATATGTTGCGACACGACCTCGATAGAAGACGGAGCCTTCACCCTATCCTGGCCAAGCCGGGGCATAGCCCTGACTTCCGAATAGATACTGTATTCTATATTCCCTCCGCACATGTCAGTGTCACATAATCCAAGAAAAAGTATAAAGAGTATACTGGACATGCTGACAGCAGAATACCACTCCCAATGCCATTGCTTTCCATACTATTCTTCAACCGCGCCATGTTTTAACAACAACTGCGCGACTGCTTCATGTTCACTTGATCTAGCTGCTTGGAAGGCAGTCCAATTATTATTAAAATTGCTTGCTCGGATTTGCACGTCCGCTCCGTGCGCAAGCAGTATCCGCACGACCTCGAGATGCCCTCGGTCTGACGCCGTGTATAACGCAGTCCGTTTTAGGTATGTAGTTTGTGCGTTGACCTCTGCCCCGCGCTCCAAGAGGAATTGTACGACGTTCGCGTGTCCGCCCGTGGATGCCCAGTACAACGGTGACCAGCCGGTGTTGTCTCCAGAATTTATATCGGCCCCATGATTGAGCAGAACATCTACAATGTCAAGTTGTCCCGTGGTCGATGCCTCTAGCAACGGAGTTCTGTCATTCGGAGACCTGGCCTCGACATCTTCTCCGTGCACAATGATAAGATAATTTACAAGCCCACTGAATCCACACGAGACCGCATGGTGTAGTGCAGGTGTCGTTGGCGGCCCCGGGCGTTCGTCGAGGTTGTCAAAGGTGCCTTGGGCCGCCCCACGTATCCAATCCAATCCTGCAAGATATGGTTTCTTTGGATTGAATAACTCTTCCATGGTGGCTCAAACTCGAGATGCTACATCCTCGTACTTGGCGTGATCGACCCAGTGCTTGGCAGCGTAGAACACAAGGGGAAGCATCGCCACCCGCCTTTTGTCTATCTCTTCGTCCAGTTGCAGCAGCACTGCGAGACACGCCCGAGCAAGAACAGTATGCGCAGAATCAAGCGGGATGTGGTA
>Ga0209488_10003551_pt1 | contig 12466 bp, 9 predicted proteins | sample Rivendell_Oct201_8_FD_188349 | JGI IMG/M metagenome (GOLD analysis project Ga0209488, IMG submission 188349) | Vadose zone soil microbial communities from the Eel River Critical Zone Observatory, Northern California, USA -... | ecosystem: Environmental > Terrestrial > Soil > Vadose zone >...
GATCGGGCTCCCCGAGGGCTGCCATGAGGGACCGGCCGGCCCCATGGCGTGTCACGCCGGTGTAATGCTTGTGGCCCGGAACGCAGTGCTCCTGCGAGCCGCCGCTCCCGACACTGATCGCCGGCCCAGCCGCCGAGGATCCCTCGGGATCTGGTGATGCGGCGGGGACCGTGAGGGCCGGCGCGATCGGGGGAGACGATCCGACGCCGAACGGATGCGACGCGGTAGACCGAGGAATCGACGACCGCGTCGCATCCGCGTGTTCAGGCTCGGACGGCCGTCGCTTCGGGCGAGTCGCCGCCGCCGAAGGATCCGTCCGTTGGTTCCGCGGCGCTATCGCCGCGACGGGGACATGACGACCGGCCCGGGCAATGCCCGGGCCGGTCTTGCTGCGATCTGGAGCGTGGTCAGGAAGCGGCAGGCGACTCGCTCGGCGCCTCCATCGATGGGCTGGCCTCAGGCGATGCCGGGCTCGACCCCTCCGGCGATGCCGGGCTCGACGCCTCGGGAGCGGTCGTCGGCACGCCGGCCGGCGACGAGCTGGCGCCTGGGCTGTTGCATGCAGTGATCGCGCCAACGAGGGCGAAGGCAAGCAGGATCCTCTTGAACATGAGAACAACTCCTCGGATGTGCCCGGGCCGGGGGACTCCGGCTCGACCGGCGGTGCCGGCCCCTAGACCCTACGGAGTCGGGCATAAAGAACCCGTCGGCCGTCGGGTCACGTTTTGGTTGCAGTCGTCTCGCAGACGGTGCGCGCCGGCACCACTACCGGACCGTGCGATGAGGGTGATAGACCGCGACCGGCGCCGCGCTCGTCGATGACAGCGCCGCCCCGTCATCCTCCGCTCACGCCGCCTCAATCAACCGGCGGAACCCTTATCACGGAGCCCAAACGCCATGATTCGCCAACGCTCCATCCCGGCGCCGCGGGAGGACCAGGATCGCTCGATGCGAGTTGTCGAATACGCGATGGCCTTCATCGCGATCGTCGTCGCAGGTGTCCTGGCCTTCGTTCGCTAGCTTCCAGGGCGGGACCGGAATCTATGCCTCGTCGCCAAGAATCCGGAGCGTAAACCCGAATTCGGCGCCGCCGTCGGCCCCAGGGATCGCCCAGACCCGACCGCCCATGGCGCGGATGAGCCGGGCGCAGACAAACAGGCCGATCCCGGCGCCCGCCGCTGCCGCGGTCGCGCTGGAACGAAAGAAGAGGTCGAACACCCGGTCCGCTTCCTCGGGCGGGAAGCCCGGGCCGTCGTCGATGATCCGGATCTTCAGGTCGTCACCCTCCGTCTCCGCCCGGATGACGACCGTCGTGCCCGGCCCGCCGTACTTCGCGGCGTTCGAGAGCAGGTTCCGGATGACCTGCTCGACGTAGGTCGGATCGGCGAATGCCGTCGGCAGCCCGGACGGCAGCTCCATCCGGAACTCGACGCCGGGCCAGCGCACCCCCTCCGATCTGATGACGGTTGGCAGGACGCGCTGGATCAGGACCGGTTCGTTGCCGACCTCGCCCTCGCTCTCACCGAACCGGGTCATGGCGATGACGTCCTCGACGAGACGGTGCAGCCGTTCGGCCTCGACCACGATGTCGTTGAAGATCTCGCGGCGAGTCTCGGGCGACAGGCCATCTTCCTCGCGGGCAAGGACCTTCGAGCCGGCAAAGATCGTGGTGACCGGCGTCCGCAGCTCGTGCGACAGGACCCCGATGAACGTGTCGCGGATCGCCTGGCGCTGGCGGGCCTCCGTGACGTCGCGGAGCATGACGATCGTCTCCTGGCCGTGCTCGGCGACCGCATCGTCCGGCCGGACCACGGGGTAGGTGCTCAACTCGATCCAGCGCTCGTCGCCGTCCCGCGCACGAAGCTCGACCGGCCCGCCGGTCTGGCCGAGCGGCGGCGCCTCCCCGGCAGGATCGATGAGCTGGTCGAGGATGTCCGCGTAGGTTCGCTCCTCGACCGCGGGGAACACGTCTTCCGCTGCCCGGTTCGAGAGCGCGATCCGGCCGTCTGCGGTGCAGACAAAAATGCCGTCGCCGATCGCGAGGATGACGGCGTTCAGCTCGGCCGCCCGGGCATGTTCGGACTCGGCCAGCCGGCGGAGCTTTGCCTGCGCCTCGATCCGGTCCGCGATGTCGCGGGCAACGGCCACGATCCGGCCCGGCTCGCCGGGAGGAGCGAGGTGCTGGAGGAGGACCTCCACCGGGATCGAATGGCCATCCCGGTGCCGGTACGACAGGGTTGCTGTTCGGGCGTCGAGGTCGCCGGCGACGAGTGGCTCGACGAGGCCTCGCAGGCCAATGGCATCGAGCTCCTCGATGAGCACCGTCGCCTCCGCGTCGATCAGCTCGTCGGTGGCGTAGCCCAGCTGGTCCGTGACACCGCGGTTGACGTACACGATCCGGAGGCTGACCGGATCGAACATGACAACAGCATCGAGTGTCGAGTCGAGAACTCGCTTGTAGCGGACCGCCTCGCGGAAGAGCCGGGCGTTGGAGATCGCCGCGGCCGAACGCTCGGCGATGCTCTCGGCGAAGGCGAGGTCGTCCGGTCCATAGCGCCGCCCAGATTCGGCGCCGACGAACGTGATCGTTCCCAGGACTTCGCCGCCGGCGATCAACGGAACGCAGATGTACGAGTTGAGCTCGAGCGCGCGGAGCATCGCCAGGTGCTCAGCATCGACGGCGGCTCCCGCAAGCAGCTCGTCCGGGATGTCAGTCATCATGTCGGGCTTGCCGGTCCGCAGGACGGCGGCCGACCCTCGCGTGCTGTCGGCCGGCGGCGGGTAGCGCTCCTGGAGCTCGCGAGCGAGCTCCAGCTTCGCCGGGTCGACGTGGGCGACCGCGAGGCGGCGGGGGACCCCGGCCTCGTCGAGGACCTCTGCCACGCACCAGTCCGCGACACGTGGAACGGCCAATTCGGCCACTCGCCGAATCGTCTCCTCGTAGTCGAGCGACGACCCGAGCAGCTCCGTCGCCCGGCCGAGGAAGCGCTGGTTCTCGCGCCGGTGGCGGGCTTGCGAGATGTCGACGATCGTCGCGATGCCGGCAATGACTCGGCCTTCACGGTCGAACACGGGAGTCGCCCGTTTCTCTATCCAGATCCGCGACCCATCGGCCCGCAGCAGCTCCACCTCCGTGCGCGGAACGGTTTCGCCGCGGACTGCCCTGGCGAGCGGCCACTCATCCGGCGCGAGCTCATGGCCGTCGGCATCGAAACCGCGGTACGCCTCGCCTCCGGCGATGTGGCCGAGGGCCCAGGCCGGGACACCCAACAGGGCCTCGAGCCGATCGTTGCGAAGCACCACCCGGCCGCTCGGCGCCTCGGCGATCATCAGGCCGTCGGGCAGCTGGCGCAGGAGCGTCTCGAGGCGCGCCCGCTCGGCCTCGAGGTCGGAGACGAGACGCTCCCGGATCGTGGCAAGGTCGACCCGGGCGAGCGCCTGGGCGCACAGATCGGCATATGCGGCGATGAGTGAGCGGAAATGACTTTCGAACGCCTGAGGCTCGCGGAAGGACAGGCCGACCGCTCCGTACGTCTGCCCGTCGGCGATGAGCGGAAGGGCGCAGGCCGAGCTGTTCTCGGAGGTTTTGAGAACCTCGCGCGCCTGCGGATCGTCAAGATCCGCCGACTTGAGATCCGGGATCCAGATCGGTCGACCTTCCCGGACCGCGACCGCGAGCGGCAGGGGCGAGTCGGCAGGAATCGACCGGAACGGCTCGGCGGCCTTGCCGTAGCCCTCGTCGGCGACGAGCTCCAGGCGATCGTCCCTGACGGATACGACGGAGGCGGCGACCGCCCCCAGGGCCGCCCGGCCCTCGCGGACGATCAGCTCGACGACGGCAGCCCGCGATGAGGCCTCGACGAGCGCCCGGGTGACGTGCTGGAGGCGTTCCATCCGGTCCGCGGACGCTTCCGCCGCCTGGCGAGCGGTCTGCTCGGCGGCGTAGAGCTGTGCATTCGAGACGGCCTGGGCAGCGCGGCGGGCGAGCTCGGTCACGATCGACACGTCGGCCTTGCCGTAGACCCGGTCCGGGCCGACGGCAAAGAACATCACTCCGAGCAGTCTTCCCCGGCCGACCAGCGGAGCGACGATCGCGCTTCGCGCCTCGGTCGCTCGAATGATCGCCGCCAGGGCCTCGTTGCCGCCCGTCTCCTTCCGCAGCGTGGCATGGTCGGTCAGGTCCTCGATGAGGACCGGCTGGAGCGTTTCGGCCACTCGTGCGCCGACCCGCCCGCCACCCAATTCCGTCGGGATCGCGCGGATCGGGTCGAGGATCGCCTGGCCTTCCGGATCGGCCGCGATGGCGGCGGCCCGACGAAACGTGCCGTCTGCCTCGAGCAGGTCGATGATGCACCAGTCCGCGAGCTCCGGGATCGCCAGCCTGGCGGCCGCGGCAACCGTCTCGTCGAGCTCGAGGGTCTCGTCGAGCCTGACCGAGGCGTCGGCGATCAGGCGGGCGAGGTCGCCGGCCCGGCGCCGCTCCTCGATGTCCACTGCCGATCCGATGAAGCCGAGGAAGCGTCCGTCAGCACCGATGTGCGGCGCGCCGATATCGAGCACCCAGTGGTAGCTGGCGTCCTGGCGCCGGAGGCGGTACTCCATCTCGAACTGGCGGCGGTCAACGAAGGCCTGGGCAAGGGTGGCGGAGCATCGCTCGCGGTCCGCCGGGTGTACCGCTGATAGCCAGCCGTCGCCGAGCTCCTCCGTCATCGTCCGCCCCGTGAAGGCAAGCCAACCGGCGTTCACGAATGTCCGCTCCCGGTCGAGCCCCGCCATCCAGACGAGCATCGGGGCGCTGTCGGTGAGGTCACGGAACTGACGCTCCGCCGCGTCGCTGGCCCGTCCCGCCCGGACCTGGGGAGTCAGGTCCTGGAACGTGTTGACGATGAGCCGGCGACCGTCGGTCGCGCCGTCGAGGTCCGAGGCCCGGACGATCGACCAGCGTTCCTCGCCCGACGCCAGGTGGCGAAAACCGACGACGAGCGGTGGAGCATCCCTGCCCGCGAGGAGCCGGCGCGCCGGCAGGTCGGACGGGCTGATCGTGTCACCGTGCTCGTCGATCATCTCGAAACGCGCGAGGAGCCCGTTCCTGCTCGCAGCGAGCATCTCGGCCGGTCCGGCCAGCCCGGCCATCCGGGCCGCAGCCGCATTGGCATAGACGAGCGAGCCGCGCTCGTCCTGGACGGTCACTCCGGCGTCGATCCCATCGAGAATCGCCCCGAGCCGGCCGTCGATCACCGTCATCTCGCGCTCGGAGACGCCTTCGACCACCTTGCCCTCGTTTACGACGAAGCGCTGCGACCCCGGCCGCGAAACCCGACGGCGGAGACGTGCCGCCGTTTGCAGTAGCGCATCGCGGAGATAACAGGCCGCGCTGGCCGGAGACGGTCAGGGTTGCAGCTTCATTACAAGACCGACCGGATTGGTTTCCGATCCAGCTCAGTCTGCACCCTGGTCAGGGTCACGCCGGGGCCCAGGACGATCCGCCTAGTCTGGCGCGTTCAACCCCCGGGCCTGACGCTCGTCCTGACCCGTCTCCTGCACGTCGGCTCCCTCGCCGTCCTGATCCGCGGCAACCGGGTTCTGGGCCACCGGCACCTCCCTCGCCTGGAGTCCTTCGAGAACGACCTCACCCGTGGCGGCGATGGGGACCGCCAGCAGGGCGCCGACGAACCCGCCGGCCGCGGCTCCGACCAGGATGCTGAGGATGACGAGGAAGGGCGAGATGCGAACCGTGTTGCGCATGACGAGAGGGACGAGGACGTTTCCCTCGATGATCTGGAGGACGATGTAGACGCCGGCGACTTCGACGGCGAGCTGCGGCGAAACCGTTGCGGCCAGGAGGACGGCCGGGATGGCTCCCAGGAGGGGGCCGACGATCGGGATGCCCTCGGCGAGGGCGGCAATGAGGCCGAGGAGCACGGCCGACGGGACGCCGAGCAGCGTGTAGGCGATGGCAGTCGCCAGCCCGATCGCGCCCATGAGGATGAGCTGGGCCCGGACCCACATGCCCAGGCGGGTCTCGGCCTGGTTCCAGACGTGGCGGACGCGCCCTCGGCGTTCCTGCCTCACGAAGGCGAGCGTGTAACGCTGCAGGCGGGCGTGCTCCGTCAGCCAGAAATACACCACCGTCAGGAGGGTCAGGATCGAGGTCAGCGCCTCGGCGACTGTCAGCCCGACCTGGACGACCTGACCGCTCGACGGAGCCGCTCCCGTCGGTCGGATGAGGGCGGCGGCGCCATCAATGAGGGCCGTGACCCCTCGACCGATCCCGCTCGGCCGGATCTCCGCGGCCCAGGCGCGGGCACGATCGAAGAACGGTGGCAGACCTGCCAGCGTGCGCTCGAACTGGGCAAGCGCCGCCGGCACGACCACCAGGGCCATCCCGATGACGATCGCCAGGAACAGGCCGTAGACGACGAGGATCGCGGGTCCCCGGCCGATGCGCGAATGGGCCCGTATCCAGCCAATGACCGGCTGCAGTCCTGAGGCGAGGATCACCGCGACGAACACGAGCAGGACGACCTTCCCGGCCGCGAAGACAAGCGCGATGACCCCGACGACGAGGGCGACACCGATCGCGACGCCCGCACCGCGGGTGATCCACGGCCCGATGCCGACCATGCTCAGGGCGGCGACGTTGGCGCCGGAGGGGTCGGCGTCGGGAGGCCACCGCCCCCGCCACCGCCGCCACCGCCGTGGCCGCCGCCGCCGCCACCGCCGCCACCCCCGCCGCCGCCACCTCCGCCGCCACCTCCGCCGCCGCCGCCCTGGCCGGGCGGCTTGTCATGATGTTTCGGCGGCTTCGGCCGTTGGCACGAACCGATGAGCGGGCCACCCCACGAATGCTGCTGCCAGAAATAGGCGGTTCGCGTGTCGAGCGGGCCGCGCACCCCGGGACCGCGCCGGGCGCGCTGCAGCCAGTTGGCGATATCGAAGTCCCAGCTTCGCGGACCCAGCTCGGCCGCGAGCGGGTCGACCCGCCAGCCGCCGCACGCCTGGGTGTAGAGGAGCCCATCGGGATCGACGGCGTGGTTCGCGCCCGGCTGCGTGCCGGCGATGAACAACTCTCTCGTCCTGGCGCGCGTCCAGGGACCCGGTCGGCCGCCACTCCAGGCATCGATCGATGCCATGACGATGCCCTTCGGGCGCTGGAACGTCGCGATCGGCATCTTGCTGGTGACATCCCGGACGAAGGCATGCCACAGCGGCGCCGCCGCGGTCAGCGAGATCGCCGGCTTCTTCGCCCGTGGCATCGAGTGATCGCTGTTCCCCATCCACAGCCCGACGGCCATCGCCGGTGCGGCCGGGTCGCTGGGGGCGGCGACATAGCCGTACGTCGCCAGGTCGCGGGCGTCGCTGGCGGTACCGGTCTTGACCGCGGCCGGACGATGGCGACCGCCCGGGCCATTGCGGAGCTCGAGCGGCGCCGCCCAGATGGGATTCTGCTTCGGGTCCGTATTGCCGGCCAGGATGTCGGTCACGAGGTAGGCCGCCTGGGGGCTGACGACCTGGATCGGCTGCGGGTCGGGGGCGTGGTAGATGACCTTGCCCGATGCGTCTTTCACGTCGAGGATCATCCGGCTCGGAATATGAGCGCCACCGTTGGCGATCGCGCCGTAGGCCGATGTCAGGTCGAGCGGCCGGACTTCGACCGTTCCGAGGGCACCGGCCAGGCCCGCCTGCAGGAAGGCGGTCTTGCCTCCGGTGAAGCGAATCCCGAAGGCCTCCGCCCGGTCCGCGACGGCCTCGTTGCCGACGCGCTCGAGGACCCGGATCGCCGGGATGTTGAGCGAGTACTGGAGGGCCTTCCGGACCAGGACGGGCCCGCGCTCGAGCTGGTCCGCGTCACGCGGAGCCCAGCCACTTCGCCCGCCGAACTGGGTCGCGATGTCGAGCAGCAGGCTGCCGGGCGTCAGCTTCTTCGTGTCGAACGCGGTGGCATACAGGATCGGCTTCCAGGCTGATCCCGGTTGGCGCGCGCCGTCGCCGGCGGCGTCGTATTTCGGCTCGAACTTGCGGCTGGCGAGATCGTCGCGGTAGTAGCCCGCGCTGCCGGCGTAGGCGAGCACGTCGCCGGTCCGGTAGTCGATCGCGACGAGCGCAGCGTTGTGGAGATCCTTGCCCCGGAGAGCCGCGATCCAGCCGCGGTCGCTCTTCGGGATCTTGAGCTGGGCGAGGAGCTTCGCCGATGCCTTGGCGGGCAGGTTCGGGGCGATCGCGCCCGCGGCGAGCCAGCGCTCGGCCTGCTGCTGGTCGGTCCAGTCGAGGGTGGTGATGACCTGGTAGCCGCCGGTCTCGACCGATGGGCCGTCGCCGATGATCGAATCGAGCTGGCGGCGGATCTGCCAGGTGAACTGGGGAGCGTTGTACTGGAGCGGTGTCTCACCGGCGAGGACGACCGGTTCGGCAATCGCGGCCGAGAGCTCGGCCGGCGTGAGGCTCGTCCAGCGGGATCCGGCGAGATTCTGGAGGATCCAGTCGCGACGGACGACCGGCGGGGCGGTCGTCGGGACCACCAGGTTGCCGTCCTTGTCGGGCTCGGCGTAGCGGTACGGGTCGAGGGTCGATGGCGACTTCGGCAGGCCGGCGAGGAGGGCCGCCTGGGCAGGCGTCAGCTTGGCGAGGTCCGACACGCCGAAATAGATCTGGGCGGCCGCCGCGATGCCGTAGGCATCGTGGCCGTAGAAGATCTCGTTCAGGTAGGCGGTGATGATCTGCTGCTTGCCGGTCTCGCCCGGAAACGCCTCGGTGAGCCGGTTCGCCTGGATGAGTTCCTTCGCCTTGCGGATGTAGCGATCGGCACCGGGAGCGATGACCTCGGAGGGCAGGAGGCGCGCCCGAACCAGCTGCTGGGTGATCGTCGAGGCGCCCCGCTCGGGGCCCACACCCGACGCGTTGTCGGCTGCCGCCGAGATGATCGCGGCGGGATCGAAGCCGCCGTTCTGCCAGAAGGTCCGGTCCTCCGCCGTGGTCGTCGCGTCGAGGATGAGCCGTGGGACTTCGTCGAAGGTGACGACGCGCCGCTGTTCCCGCTGGAACCGACCGAGCTGGATCTTCCCGGTCCGATCGTAGACGACGGTCGGCTGGGCGAACGACAGCTGGTTCAGCGTCGCCGGATCGGGGAGGCCGTCGGACAGGATCCTGACAGCTGCAACCGCGGCGAGGCTCGTTGCCCCGGCAATGACGGAGCCGATGAGGGCGACCGCAACGAGGGCGGTGGCGACGATGGTCCTGACGTGCCCGGGCGATCCCCGCCTGGGTGGTCGGAAGGAGCGCTCGAGAGCGGCCGCTCTCAGGCGCCGGCGGCGATCGCGCGCGCTCCCGACTCCCCGCATCGAACCGGGCGTCGCCCTCTCGGTCACCACGGAGGCAGACTGCGAAGCGATGCATCACGGCAGATACGGCCGCTGTGCGCCGCGGCTTGCAACATCGTGACGCCCGCTCGCCGAGCCTGCGGCCCGACGCGTCAAGGGTCCCTGATTCGGCAACTCAGGTGCGGTTGACGGATTCCCGCGATCGCCCATACGATCCGCGTGACGAGGGGGCCCTAGTTACCCGGCGAGCACCAGGAGCATTGAACCAGCGTGGATCTCGGTTCATTCACCAGCGGCCTGTTGACCGGCCTCCGCGAAGGCGTCGAGGCGGCCCTCATCGTCAGCATCGTCATCACCTACCTCGTCAAGACGGGCAACGGCTCGCACGCGCCGAAGATCTGGATCGGCACTGGTCTCGCCGTCGTCGTCAGTGGAGCGATCGGGCTCATCCTGTTCGCCACCGTCGGCGCGTTCCAGGAGCCGTACGAGCAGATCTTCGAGGGGACGACGCTGCTCGTTGCAGCGGGCGTCGTGACCTGGATGCTGTTCTGGATGCGGCGCCAGGCGGCCGGCGTCAAAGGCGCCCTCCAGGCGGCGGTCGACCGGGTCGTCGCCACCGGCGGCGCCTGGGGACTGGCACTGCTCGCCTTCACGGCCATCATTCGGGAGGGGGTCGAGACGTCGCTGTTCCTCGTCGGCCAGGCGACCTCCGCGACGACCGCCGTGGGCGCGTCGAGCGCCGCGTCGGTCGTCCTCGGGGCGTTCGTCGGCCTGGGGATCGCGGTCGTCATCGGCTATGGCCTCTATCGGGGCAGCCGGCGACTGAACCTGGCTGTTTTCTTCCGCTGGACGGGCATCGCCCTAGTCTTCATCGCGGCCGGTCTCCTGAGCAATGCCGTCCATGAATTTGCCGAGATCGGCCTGCTCGGCAACGGGCCGTGGACGAAGGCCGCGTTCGACCTGAGCGGGGTCCTGTCGCACGACACCGGGATCGGCTCATTCCTGCGGGCCATCTTTGGCTACTCGGCCAACCCGGAGATCCTGACGCTGGTCATCCACGTCGGCTATGTCGTCGCGGTTCTCGCGCTCTACCTCCGGCCGGCCGCCCCGCGAACCCCGCCGGCAGCGACTGCCGCACCAGTCGTTCGCACCTGAGGGGATCGACTCGCGCTGTCGGTCCGTCAGCGCTGTCCGGTGACCCGCAGGAGCTTGCCGCCCCCGATATCGGTTGCGTAGAGCTCGCCCGCCTCGTCCTCGCCAAAGGAGCTGAGGCTTGCCGACCCCTTGAGAACGACGGTTGGCGCGCGCAGCGCAGCGCTGCCCGGATCGATCGCCCAGATCGTCCCGGAGCAGTAATCGCCAAAAAAGTAGCCGCCGGTGAGTGCGGGCTGAGCGCTGCCGCGATAGACGTTCCCGCCGATGACCGTGCAGCCGGCGTCATGCCCATACTCGGCAACCGGCAACGTCAGGCCGTTCATGCTGCAACCGCTCGGCGGGTTGAAGCAATGGTTGCCCTCCATCGTGTTCCAGCCGTAGTTCTCGCCACTCGTTCCGGCGCGCGCGACGTCGACCTCCTCCCAGGCGTTCTGGCCGACGTCGCCGATCCACAGGTCACGGGTGGCCCGGTCGAAGCTGATCCGCCAGGGGTTGCGCAACCCGTAAAGGTAGATCTCGGGCTTCGTGTCGGCCCTGCCGACGAACGGATTGTCTGACGGGACCGCGTAGGGCTGAGCGCCGCCGGTCCGATCGACGTCGATGCGGAGGATCTTCCCGAGCAGCGTCGTCAGCGACTGGCCGTTGCCCTGGGGATCGCCGCCGCTGCCGCCGTCGCCGGTCGAGATGTACAGGAAGCCGTCCGGCCCGAAAACGACCGCTCCGCCGTTGTGATTTGCGTACGGTTGGGCGATGTGGAGGATCTTCACCTCCGACGACGGGTCGGCCACATCCGGTGTACCGGGGTCCACGGTGAACGACGAGACCTGGGTGTCGCCGTTCGTGTCCGTGTAGTCGACGAAGAAGCGCGGATCGCTCGGAAACGTCGGGTGGAAGGCGAGCCCGAGGAGTCCTCGCTCGCCACCGGAGGTGATGCGGCCCGCGATGTCGAGGTACGGGGTCGCGACGAGCGTCCCGTCGCGGACGATCCGGATCTGCCCGCCCTGCTCGGTGACGAAGATCCGGCCGCTCCCATCGCCGGCCGACGTGACCCCGAGCGGCGCGTCCAGACCGCCGACGACCGTGTCGAGCCCGACCACGAGACCGGCTGGATCGAAAGGTACCGTGACCGACGGGGCAGCCGATGGCGTCAAGCCGGAAGCTGCCGAAGGCGGGGGCGAGCCCGAAATCGCGCTCGCGCTCGGACTCGACGAGGCTGTTCGCCCGGCGGTCGTTGGCGTGGGGCCCGTTGGTCCGCAGCCTGCCGTCAAGACCACCATAGACATGGTCACGGCAAGGATTCGCGGGTGTCGCGCCGAGACAAACGGCCGGCTCGAGACCCGTTCCGCTGGCAGCATCGTCGTGAGGGTACGTCCGGGCGACCGATGAGGTTCCGGTATCACGCTTGCGGTCCGGCCTCAACCGAGCGTTGGCCGCCTGCTATCGTCGGCGAATGGACGCCCACGAACTCGATGACGTCGTCGCACGTCGGGCCGCCGCGGGTGCGCCGTACCTGGAATTCATCACCGTGCCCGACCTGAGCGTCGGGCTCTATGTCCTCGACGCGGGCCAGCCGGATCTCCAGCGGCCGCACACCGAGGACGAGGTCTACTACGTCGTCGCCGGGTCCGGGCAGATCAGCGTCGGCGACGAGATTCGCGAGGTGCGGGCCGGCTCGATCGTGTTCGTCGGAGCCGGCGTCGCGCATCGCTTCCACGACATCACGTCCGAGCTGACGCTTCTCGTCGTATTCGGCCCGGCCGAAGGCTCGCGGGCCTGATCAAAGTCGACCGGTTCCGCCTGGATCGGTCAAGTCGTCCGAATGCGAACGCCCGCGGAAGCCAGTTACGTTTCGCCTCGATCCTCCGAATTCGGATGCCGACTCCGTCGTAACGGGCCGGAACGTCCATCTCGTTTCGCGTCGATCCTCCGAATTCGGATGCCGACTCCGTCGTAACGGGCCGGAACGTCCATCTCGTTTCGCGTCGATCCTCCGA
>Ga0209488_10003552_pt1 | contig 12464 bp, 6 predicted proteins | sample Rivendell_Oct201_8_FD_188349 | JGI IMG/M metagenome (GOLD analysis project Ga0209488, IMG submission 188349) | Vadose zone soil microbial communities from the Eel River Critical Zone Observatory, Northern California, USA -... | ecosystem: Environmental > Terrestrial > Soil > Vadose zone >...
GATTTCGCCCAGACCACCACCTGCCCTGTTCTTGCCTCGCCAGGCACTTCCGCCGGAGTCATTGGTGGTTCTTCGTGCTCACTTTTTGTGACATTTACCCCCACGGATAAAGGCCAGCGTGCCGGTGTGCTCACCGTGAATGGCACCAATGGCCTCAGCATTGCGATTCCTCTTAGTGGCACCGCTGGTTCACCCGCGCTCGGCTCTCTTTCCGTTTCGTCTCTGGCATTCAGCGGACAAGTTGTCGGCACTCCGGGACTTCCACAAACTGTTACGCTGACCAACCTCGGCGGGGCGCCTTTGTACTTGTCTTCTCTCAGTATTAGCGGCACTGCATTCTCGCAGACCAACAATTGCGGTAGCTCCCTTGCTGGCGGTGCCTCTTGTACCTTTAGCATCGCCTTCACTGCCACCACCGCGTCCGCCTTCAATACCATCAACGGTGAGCTCGATATTCACGACAATCCGGATAATCTGTTTTATTCCGTCGCCCTCACCGGAACCGGCATTGATTTTTCCGTCTACACTTCCTGGGGTCCGGCTCTTGGGGCCGGTTATTCCGTGCAGGTCCCGGTCTCCGTTAACGTCTACGGCGGCGCGTACCCCTATGCGGTCTCCTTGTCCTGTGCCGGCATTCCGAGCTATACCACTTGCGGCTTCTCGCCAGTGACGGTTCAACCCGGGTCGGCTGGCGCTAGCTCGACTATGACCATCGCCAGCCAATTCCTTACGCCGGGAGGCATGTATTCCGTAACCATCACCGGCACTTCTGCGAATGGCTATGTACACTCCATGCAAATGCCGCTCAGGATCGACAAACCTGGCATCACTCTGTCGCCGACGTCTCTCAGTTTTTCGCCCCAGACGGTTGGCTCACGGAGCGCTGTCTCCGCGGTCACGCTCGCCAATACCAATACCGGCGAAATGAATTCGATTTCGATCAATGCCACAGGTCCGTTCGTTCAGACCAACAATTGCCCCTCGGCATTGCCCGCATATTCCAGCTGTACCGTGAATATCACTTTTACGCCGACTACCTCCGGTCCGGCTTCTGGCGTGTTGAGCATTCAGGACAGCATCGACGGTTTGTCGTACTCAGTCAGCCTCAGCGGTGCCGGCTCTGATTTTTCTGTCCTGCCTGCAGCATCCTCGTTGACGGTTTCCCGTGGAGCTAGCGCTACGGTAAGCGTGAACGTATCTTCACTCGGAAGTGCTTTTCAGAGTGCGGTTGCACTTTCCTGTTCAGGATTGCCAGCTAAGATCAGTTGCGCTTTTGCACCTTCAAGTCTCGCTCCGGGTACCGCCGGGGGATCTTCGGCTTTAACAATCTCCGCAGAAACATCGGTGCAGAACGGAACCTACACCTTCGCTGTCGTGGGAAAGAGCGGCACGCTTTCCCATTCGGCATCGGCGCAGTTAACCGTCACTAGCAAGCACTGATTTTGCTTCGCTGGTAAGAATCCGGTTCTTTCCCGATTCGCGTGCTTTCCGGAGGCGAAAGCACTCGTATTTTGTTCTGCCGATGAGTTAGCTGGTGGCAGAACCGCGTAGCCGGTCCCCCGACACCACCCACACCTGTAAGCGCTTCTCGAGAATATAGCCTGGAGCTCGATACGAAGTCACTGGCCGCGTTCACACTGTCTCATAAGGATTCACTAGGAAAGACCACTGACCTCATCATTACGCCTCGAATCCACTATGGAGATGCAGTTCATGGAAACGTCAGTACTTTCTGTTTCTCTGCGGAGGTGAACAAAAAGGCGTCATCCCCAAGGGGCACCTATCCCTGCAATATAACCGAGCCAGAAGAAATCCTTGCTCATCAGCAATTCGTCGGCGTTGCGCAATAACGGTTTCTTGTGCCTGTAGGCAGCTTTGCTGCGGGACTGCGTCTAGCTTCGCGCACCCTCTTTAGCGCGATCCAATATGAACGATTTGAATCTCAACTCGAAGCTCCTGCAAGAGAGCGACGCTCTTTGCGGAGGGGCGGCGTGTTGTACGATGGAGCGATATTTCCTCGACTGCCTTCACAATTCCAACTCTGGGACGAACCCTTACTGCCGGTCGGCTTCGACTTGCTCGGGGCTGAGTTCCACATGATGCGTAGTGCAAAGAATTGCTGGGATCGCTTCGGCTAATCCCGAGGACTCGGGCGAGTACGCCATTTCTATTCGGATGGAGCAGGGATGGCAGCTGGCGCTCTCTGAGCAAATGTCAGGACAAAGCTGGTTGCATACAGTCCCACGGCTAGCAAGTAGAGAAAGTGAAACCCAAAGTACATCGAATTGTACTCAAGAATTCCCCCGAACATCGCGCCCAGCAGGTTGACGGCCATGATACCGGAAATGTTATTCTCCTTGACCAATAAGGAAGAAAACACAATTCCCGAGAAAAACACGGGGCATGTTAGAAGGAATGCCGTTCCCAAGCGGCCCAGCGAAGTGGACGGCAGACCGCCTGTTTTTGCAATCCACCACCCGGCCAACAAACTGGCTAGCACGAGAAGATGAGGCCAGAAAGAATTCCTGAAACGCAGCCTTTGTACAAACGAGTTCGATAGATAGGACATGGTCAATATACCAGCAATGGCGATGCCGATGACGCGCCAGGTATTGCCGAAGGTCAAGCCTAATTCCGTGATTGCTTTCGTTTCCACTAGCATGAAACCCGCACCGAGAAAAAAGAAAGGCACATGAGAACCCCGGGGTTTCTCGGTAAAGAATCTCTGGTAAAGCAACAGCGAAAGAAAAACCACAAGTCCCAACATCGGAAGATAGCTGACGGGATAAACGCGGTGCGGCATATAAAAAAAAGGCCAGTCATCAGTGGAAACATCGATGGGGATGGTGGAGCCGTGATAAAAGGCGGAGCGATCCTCGAATTCCGAATCGGCGAGCAGCTTCGCTGGAACGGTCAAATCGCCCTTTTTTGATTGCACGTAGATGACCGAGCCGTCTCCGGCATAGATGCATATAGGACCCTTTCCGTCGAATGCCACCTGCATCATCCGGTAGATCTTCGTACCGAGCGCATCGTTAATGACGGCGAATGAGAGCGAGAGCACGCCATTGTCTTTCAGCCGGGACCGCGCCTCACGCAGCCCTTCGACGGTGTACACGAAAGAATCGAGACGCACGCTGGAGGCATGACTGAGCAAAGTATGCGAGTCCAGCAACCCGTAAGCGACCACATCGTATTGCTTCTTGGCATTGCGGAAAAACGAGCGAGCGTCATTGACAATGCCGGACACACGAGGATCGTCGTAAGGATGCTCGGGATGATTTGACCTTCCGGACTCAAGAATGGCCGGGTCAATTTCGATAGCGTCGACGTGCTGCGCACCGGAGCGCAACGCGGCCGCCACATCGTTACCCGTTCCCGCGCCGACGATGGCTACCTCACGATGCTCAGCAGCGATGCGATATGGCAACTCATAGTAATTGCGTAAGCGGGCTAGCCTGGGATCGGCGCTCCCCTGGACTACAACATTTGAGAGATTGTGAACACTCTGAAAATAGTGGCCTGCGGCGCGGATCTTCAGCAATCCATCCTCTCCATAGCCCAGTTCGAGCATTTGATATGGCGAGTAGACACGGTTCCATAACGGGTTGACCGGCCAAGCGAGAATCACCACGGCCAAAAAAGCAACCGAGACCGCGAACAGCAACGAATTCTGACGTTGCACGACGAAGAAAAGGATAGCCAGAAAACTTATGCCGAACCAGACGACCGGAGGCGTCCACAAGAAACTCAAGAAAAACATCAACAAAACACCAAGCAAGCTGCCCAGAAGATTCAAGCCATACGACTTGAGCTGCTCGGTGCGCTCCATCAACCTTCCACAAAGCTGCCCGATGGGCAAGAAAGCAAGTACCGTGAGAACAAAGACCACGGCTAAGAGCAAGTAGATCGCAACGAACTGGCCAGCCTTTATTTGGGCGACACCCATGTTAAGTTGTTCGCGGAATGGAATCATTTCAAGGCTTGACCTCGGTCCTGTTGGCAAACCATGACGTAAGAAAATCAACAGCGCGAACTGCCAGGCGAAAAGGGGAATGGTCAAACATAGCGGAACACCCTCCCGGCTTCTGGACATCGCATAGCCGAGACCCAAGCCCGCAAAACAAGCCAGTAGACTAAAATTCTTGTAAAACGCGAAGAACTCAAACATGCTCGCCTGCCAACGGATTACCGCGAGTTCCAGAAAGAGACTCAGCGCGGCAGCGGTTAGGATAGCGAACGGAACAAACGAATTAGGCACGGAATCCACAAAACTGGCCTGATCGCGTGATTCTTGTGAGAGCTCAGACGCAAGTCTTCTTTGGAGGATAAAAAATCCCGCCAAGACCAAGACTGCCACCAGGCAATAGAGACTGATTTTTACTTCTTTGCCAAATGAGAGATGTCCACCCACACTGCGTGTGAAGGATATAGTTGCCAGAGGAGGCAAAGTTAAACTTCCCAACAATGCAAATACAAGAAGTTGGCGGAAAGATTGGATCACGGCTGAGCGCTCCTTATTCGTATGGGATGGCTTGGACAGCGAATAGCGGGGCCGTTAATACCGGGGAACCGTTGATTAGCAGAGTCTAGTTCTAGATATATTCGCAATACAAGCGTCTTTGTCCGGAATCAGTGGGCTAACTCAAGATAGCGGCGCATTCGCGCGAGGAATCTCCTGGGACCATGCGTAACTGTGAACTCTGACTCATCCTTTTCGGACCGAAGCTTGATGCGGAGATTGCTGTGCTGGTTCTGGTTTTGTACGAGAAAGCTCGATCGAGCGGTCATAACTCCGTACGAGGCATCGAGTGTAAACGTCGAGTGTCAGGGAACCGCTCCGGGTATGTCTGAGCCTTTCTCGACCCGTGACTTACAGGAAGCTCCACCCTTAACCGATGCGAAATTGGCAACAATTTGAGCGAATAATTGCCCGGCGTGAAAGTCTAGAATAGAAAATACAGTCAACCTAAATGGCTTTCCGGATCGTCGCTTAGGAGGTTACGTGAGCCAATGGCCTCCTGGAAATTTCGTGGCGGCAGTGTCACGCCGTAGCACGCGCATCGAGAAATCCGTCCCACTGATCGTCTTAGGCCAGAATCGGACGGGAGAGCCCTTCGTGGAGAGAACGGTCTCGGTCAGCCTCAATATGCACGGTTGCCGGTATACCTCGCGCCATGACTACGGCGTTGGAACGTGGGTTACGCTGCAGGCGGTGGGATTAATCAGTTCCGAGGAAAAACCTGCGACGGTGCGCGCGATCGTTCGGTCGGTCCATCCGCCCGGGAGTTTGCGCGAACTCCAACAGGTTGGCGTGGAACTGGAAACTCCTGCGAATGTGTGGGGAATTGAACGCCCGCCCGCGGATTGGCTGAGCGCCCGAGAAGCAAATGAGTCGACGGACCAACTCGCAACAGTAATTGCCCCGGCTCAAGAACCTGCCACGAAGAAAGCAGGCCCCGGTCAGATGATGAAGCCGGAGCTTAAGATGGCCGAGGTCACCAGTTTCCCGTCTCCGTCGCCGGCCGCTTTGCGACCCCCAGCCGCAACGGTCCCGGGGGCTCCGCAACCACCGCGCGTCGTGGTTACACCCGATAGGCTGATTTCCGCGCTGCAAGGAAAACTGCAACAAGAGGCTGAGAAGGCTGTGCAGGCAGCGGTAGCGAAGCAGGTGAACGATGCAATTCGGGAGGCACTCAGCTCGATTGATGACGCGCGCCTATCGAGCGTGCGAGAGGTACAGGAGCTTTTCCCGAAGCGGATAGAGGCAATGAAACTTTCGTTAAAAAAGGAATCCGCCGGAGAAATGGCCGCGCAATGGAAGGCGGACATGGAGGTGCATCGAGGCCGGGCGGAAGAGATGACTCAACGCCTGGAAAAACAGGCAGGCGAATTGCGTCGCGAGTTGGTGAATGCGCAAGAATATGTGGAGAGGACGACGCGAGAGATTGCACCGCAGATTCCGGCGCGCCTGAAGGAAGCCGTGGCCCAAGCGACATCGGATTTTGCGAGTGCGACGGCCGTGGTGGTGGACCGCCGCTACGAACGGCTGCTGGAGAATGTGCAGATCCTGACACAAGAATCGCTCTTGAAGCTGAATGCGCGCTCGGCGGAAGTGCAGGCGCTCCTGCAAAGTGCGGTGAATTCCGGTCTAGAGGAATTCCGGCGGGAGGCGGAACTGCATGTGAATATGGCGATCGCCGAGACGAAGGAACGCGCAGTTTCCGCGCTCTCCTCGCTGGACGCGGATAGTCGAGCTACCTGTGATGCACGGCGCCAGGCGCTGGAGACCGAGGTCGCGCGTTCCGCTGAACGGGCGACGGAACAATTTCGCAAAGGAATGAAAACCTTCCTGTACTCCTGTTTGGTGGCCGCCGTCGGCGCCGTGGATGAATACTCCAAAGCGACGCTCGACGGGCTCCTGAAAGATGACGGAAAAACTCTGGACGAGGCGCGCAGCGAGTCGTCGGCTCAAGATGAAGATAAAATTAATCCTGATGGGGACAGCAGTCCCATGGCCCGTTAGAAAACGAGCTCAAACCGAAGATTACGACAAAGAAGGGTGGAAAAGTGCCAGGCTTCGTGCTGCTCTCGAGGCTCGGCCACCGCTTTCCCGTCTCTCCAGCAGTGTTTTTCTAAAGTTAGCGGCGTGCCGTAATGACAGTTCGTGTCGACATACATAACCACGAAGAGGGTTGCGGAGTAGCGGGACATGCCATCGCCGCAGGGCAGACTAGGCCTGTCGCGAACAGGGCGAAACGGAGCATTTTGAGCATCAACAACGGATAGTTTTGCATGCAGTACATTTGTATCCAGCCCTATTGTTGTGTGTATTGTACATCCGGCGGGCATCGGGCGCCGGCAATGCTTGACTGCGGCAGCGCTTGAGACTAGGTTGGAATTGCGCGAGATCTTGCAAGAAGTAATGCGGTCGAGTCTCGAGAGTGGGGGCGATGAGGCCATGAGCTATCAGAGGATTGCGTTGTCTGCGCTGTCGCTCGGCTTGGCGGGAATGACGTTGCTTGCATTGCCGGCGCAAGGTCAGGGCCATGGCGGGCGTGGGTTCGCTTTCGCAGGGCCAGGTGCGGCTCATGTCTCCCGGGGCCGTGCAGTGGGAGGTTCTTTTGTCCGAATGCGCCACGGACGACGGGGTTTTGTCGGCTCGGGGTTCGGGCCAAACTATTATCCTTACTACGATTCAGCAGACTACTACCCTGATTACGATCCTCAAGACGAAGTCGGCGAGGCAGCTCCAGCACCGCTTCGAGCGCCGACCGCCGCGCCCGCATCGCCGGCCAAGCCTCCCGAATCACTGGTGATGGAATTGCGCGGGGACCATTGGGTACGGCTTACAAGTCACGGGCCGATGGAGACTTCTGAAGAATCCAGCGCGACGGAATCGGGACGTGCGGCCGCGTCAGTACATGTCAAAGGAGCTGTCGCTACCGCGGCAACCCAGCCGCGCAGCGAACTTCCACCCGCAGTGCTTGTATTCCTCGACGGGCATCAGGAAGAAGTGGCGAAATACACGATCGTCGGCACAACTATATCCATCAATACGGACTATTGGAGTACCGGTTCGTGGACGAGAAAGATTCCAATCGCCGATTTGAATCTTGCCGCGACGCTACAGGCGAATCAGCAACGCGGGGCGAAGTTCAGTCTGCCGTCCAGGCCGAGCGAAGTGATCGTTCGTTGAAGCTTTTACGGCGGTAAGGATTTAGGGAGCAGTTTGCGCGGGTTTCGTCGCCCCGGACATTTCCAATTCCACGTTCACCACGTGTTTTACCTTTAAGAAAAAATTGCTGGGATCCTTGATTCCCCAGGTGACATAGGGAACTTCGAATTTACCGGTTCCCGTCCAATGATCTCCCGCTAATTCCGCGTGAACTAGTGCGATTAGGTCGTGATCCGTTCCGTGAATGGAAAAGATACCATGCAGCTTCACTTCCGACGGACCGGAGACAGCAACTTTGCCTTCGACCTGCGTCGGGTGAAAAACTACTTCTGGATATTTTGCAGTTTCCAGAATCTCTTTGTGCATGCGCTTGTCGCGCGAATCGTTTCCGCTTTCACCGCTGGTGGCAAAAACCAGGATTTCGCCGCCGGCTTTTCCGGTGCTGGGATCAAAATGAACCGACCCACTTTTTAAATTGAAGGTGCCATGAACCGTGTGCAGGCTGCTATCCACTGTCCAGTGCACCTTGCATTGCGCCGGGTCGAGCGTTAGAGCAACCTCCGATGTGGAAGCTGGGGCAGCTTGGGGCGATTGAATGCGCGGCGGGGCCGCGGCTGCGGAAAGAAAAATCACAAGGCCAACGATTGGCAAAACAGCTGCCCCGAAGGAGCGCGCTCTTAGGCAAGTCATGAACGTTCCTCGACTATTCTCAACTGGCGAGAAGCCGCAAACCGAGCTGCGCACCGGCTGAAACCAGATGCGCTGGACTTCCGTCTCCCGCATGCGCCGCCAGCAATCGCGCGAAAAGTTCCGGATTGTCATGCATCGCGCGAAGCACGCGTGTGCGAATACGCGGATTGCGGCCAAGCCAAAGCATTAAGTTGCCCATGAGTTTCGGACGGCGGGCAAGTTTGCCATGAGCGCGCTGGTATTGCGTCAGATCATTTGCTGCTATCGCATCAGCCAGCGAAAGCGCCTGCCGAAACGCCAAACGCAAGCCTTCTCCAGTGATGGCATCCACGCCGCCCGAAGCATCGCCCAGTAACGCGACGTTGTTTTTTTGTACGCGCCGCAGCGTGCGCATGGCGGTGACAGCGCCTCTTTCCCTGCTGCCGAGCGAGGCGCCAAGAAGCTTTTCTCTCAGCGCCGGCATTTGATTTAGTGCCGTTTCAAACAGCCCATGCGCAGGCGTTTCCGCCATCGCCACCACGCAAATTTCTTCATCGCCGATCGGTGTGACATACGCCTGAGCCTTGCCAGCCCAATGAATTTCCATGTAGTTCGACCAGGGCTTGACGCGGTAATGGCGGCGGCTCGCGTAACGTTGCCCGACCTGGGCGCTGCATTCCAAGCCAATCCAACGGCGAACGCGCGAGCCTCGACCGTCCGCGCCAACGATCCATCTAGCACGTATATTTCGTCCCGGGAGCTGTACGCTGCCGGTATCTCCGCCAGAAATGACGGCGCTGATGGGCGTCTTCCAGAGAAACTGCACGCCACATGCCACCGATCTGGCGACCAGGGCTTCATGTAGAAGTGGCCGGCGCAAACCAATTCCTTGCCCGCACGGAAAATTGGCCGAAACCTGCGAGTCGTCTTGAACAAAAGTGACGCCGCGAAAGCCTTTTCCGGCGCCGCGCGCAAACTTCACGCCGAGACGTTCCAGCACGGCTAGGGTCTCCGGCATCAGGCCTTCTCCACAAGATTTGTCGATGAAAGGCCCGGAGCCGTCGGCTACGATGACGCTAAAACCTTTTTGCCGGGCGGCAATTGCGGCTGCCAGTCCGGCCGGGCCTCCGCCGACGACAAATACATCGGTGCTCTCCTGTGATGCGACCACTCGCCCGCCTTTCGTGGACTGTTCATGCTGGGGCGCATTCGCCACAGATGATTTTATTCCCGCGATCCCCGCGCAAATGTCAATTGCGGGTCATTTCACTCACACAAACCGTTTACACGACTTGCGCCATTTTGCCAGCTTAGATGTTGACGGCCCGGCGGGCCATGCCGAGCGCTTCCGTCCAGAATGCAGGAGACGTTTCTGCCAGCTCCACTACCTCGCGAATTGCCCGAACAAATTCATCGAGCTGTTCAGCCGTCACAACCAGCGGCGGCGCGGCTTTCAGGACCATAAAATTGTTTCCACAGATTTGCGTAAGGATTCGTTTTTCACGAAACATGCGCATCACCATGATCTGCCCGAACATTGCGGGATGCACACGGCGGAAAGCTTCATATAATGCGCGTACGGCCAGCTTTTTTGGCGGGACAAATTCGATTCCGCTCAGCAGGCCCATGCCACGGACTTCCTTGACCATTTCAAAGCCTGCCAGCGATGAGCGCAGCCTGGCGCGAAAAGTTTCGCCAAGATATAAGGCGCGCGCGCCGAGATCTTCGTTCTCCAGGACATCCAGGGTTGCAAGCCCAGCACGCATGGAAAGGCTGTTTTCACTGAAGGTCGAGGTGTGTACGATGGCGCGCTTCAGCGAAGAGTAGACGGCGTTATAAACTTTGTCGGTCATCAGCACGGCGCTGACCGGCATCAGGCCGCCGCTGAGCGCTTTTGCCAGGACCACGATATCGGGGCGCAAAGCAAATTGGTGCGCTGCCAGAAAAGTTCCGGTGCGAAACATTCCCGTTTGCACTTCGTCGATCACAAAAAGTGTGCCGGTGCGGCGGCACAGTTCCTGCGAATGCTGCAAATACTCGCGGGATGGAACGCGAATTCCGCCTTCGGCTTGCAGAGGCTCCAGAACTAACGCGGCATAACGTTCGGACGTGATGGCAGTCTCGACAGCCGAAATATCGGCGAAGGGCACAGCGTGGGTGTCGGCAAGAAGCGGGCCGAAGCCTTCGCGCCAAAACGTGTCGTTCATCAGAGAGAGCGCGCCGGCCGTGAGTCCATGAAAACTACTCTGGGCGTAAAGAATTCCGGCGCGACCGGTGGTAGCTCGCGCAAACTTAATCGCGGCTTCCACGCCCTCGCTGCCGCTGCTGCCGAAATAAACTTTTTCCAGGCCTCCGCCCGCCAAGTGGCACAAACGGCGCGCGAGTTCACCGGCGATTTCCGGCACGTGGCTCTGCAGCATGGCCGGGCCGCACGTGTCCATCTCGTCCTTCAACGCCCGAATCACGTATGGATGGTTGTGCCCGATATTGTGCACGCAGTAGCCGGATAGAAAATCCAGAATGCGGCGGCCGTCTTTGGTGAACAGCTCGCAGCCAAAGCATCGTTCATACTCGACATTCATGCCAAGCAGATCAAGCAGTGTTACCCACTGCGGGTTGACGTATTTCTGATAGTTCGATGCGGTCGCTACTGTTGACGGCGCACCAGCCGTAGCAGTTTGAGTAGGCATGTTGCTCAGATTGGGATGCGATCCGTTTACCTGGGGATGCCCTCTGCCGTATAAAGTGCTCTGAGACAGGATTAATTTTCAGCCATCTTTGCCAGGCTCTCGGCATTTGCCACGCGACGAACGATTAAGAACCATCCACAGCTGTGCAGCAGTTGCCGTAGCAATAATTATTTGCGTTTCATGACGGCCCAGGGGGAGGCTCAATACGCGTACACTAGTTGGCCGGAGGAGCAAAAGTGAAAACCAGGCGAGACTTTTTGGCGATGACCGGAATGGGCTTGGTCGGGGCGGTAGTTAGCGCTGAAGAAAGCAGCAGCGCACAAACGAATCTAAACGCGACGACAACTTCTTTGCAGAATCCGAACCCGGCGCCCGCGCAAGAACCGGCCGGGATGCCGCCCGCGTTCGGAACCGCAAAGCCTGTAGGTCCAGAAGTTTCCGAGGAAACCTTCGTGGCGGCTGAAAAACTTGTTCAAGTGAATTTGAACAAGGCTGACATTGCGCAGGCTGCAAAGACGTGGCGCGTAAACCTGGCGCCGCTGTACGAGCGGCGTGTGGGACCACGAAAAATGGAGTTACAAGATGGTCTGGCGCCGTGGTCGCGGTGGGACGCGGTGCTTCCGGGAACAAAAGCCGGGCCCGAGCGCAATCGTCTGGTGCGAAGTGCGACTGACGTGGGCCCGCTGCCCTCGAATGACGCGGACATTGCGTTTGCCACGGTGACGCAACTTTCCCGATGGATTGAATGGAAAAAACTCACCTCAGAACGGCTGACAAATATCTATTTGCAGCGACTTGAGGAGTTCAATCCGAAGCTGCGGTGCGTGATTACACTGACCCGCGAACACGCGCTGGCTCAAGCAAAAAAAGCCGACGCGGAAATTGCCGCTGGAAAATATCGCGGGCCGCTGCACGGAATTCCCTGGGGCGGCAAGGATCTGTTGGATACCGCCGGAATCGCCACGACCTACGGCGCAGAACCGTTTCGCAATCGCGTGCCCAAGGAAGATGCAGCAGTGGTACGCAAATTAAATGAAGCCGGAGCGGTATTGGTCGCCAAGCTTAGCCTCGGCGCATTGGCGCTGAACGACATCTGGTTTGGCGGCCAGACCATGAATCCGTGGTTGCTGGAAGAAGGCGCGTCCGGATCGAGCGCCGGACCGGGAGCGGCGACTGCGGCCGGCCTGGTCGGCTTCTCCATCGGCAGCGAAACGGGCGGAAGCATTGTGTCGCCCAGCATGCGCTGCGGCGTCACTGGGCTGCGGCCCACGTACGGACGTGTGCCACGAAGCGGCGCGATGACGCTGTGCTGGTCATTGGACAAACTCGGCCCCATGACGCGCGGCGTCGAAGATGCGTTGCTGGTGCTGCAAGCGATCACAGGTCCAGACCCTGGAGATGTGAGCAGTGTTCCAAGCAAATTGGAT
>Ga0209488_10003553_pt1 | contig 12463 bp, 9 predicted proteins | sample Rivendell_Oct201_8_FD_188349 | JGI IMG/M metagenome (GOLD analysis project Ga0209488, IMG submission 188349) | Vadose zone soil microbial communities from the Eel River Critical Zone Observatory, Northern California, USA -... | ecosystem: Environmental > Terrestrial > Soil > Vadose zone >...
GCATTCTTCGCGAATTTTTCAAGAAGCTTGGCGCCGACCAGACCGCCATAGGACGTGCCGTGAAGGATCGTGCGCTTGGGCTTGGCGATGGAAGCGATGAAAAACTTGCGGGCATTGTCGGTGTCTTCGGCGGCCATCTGCACGCCATAGCCTTCACGGCGGTAGCTGGACGCGATCCAGGCGAAACCGCGTTTCACATTGAACGCAGATCTGGCGAGGTCGCCCTGACTGGAGTTTGGCGTCGGCGGCACGACGGCTGGCCCGCCATGCGCGAAAACGATGAGGTTGCCGTTCCAAGTCTTCGGCATCGCCGCGAGGAGATAGGCGCCGGTCTCCTGCTTGGCCGCATAACAGGTCGCAACGGCGGCGATGGTTTCGGGACACGCGGTCGTCGCGGGCAGAGTCTGTGCGAAGGCCGGCGCTATCACCAGCGCCGAAATCATCAGAATCGCTGTTCCGATCACACGCATCATTGCCCTCCCGGCTTCATTGTCCGGCAGGATAGCACCGGGCTGCAGTGTTTACGAAGCTGCGCGACATTACGCGAAAAAAAACCACCGCCGCGCTCGTCTTGGCGCGACGGTGGCTCTCATGGCTAAGCCGAAACTGAGACGCTCAGTCGAATTCTTTGGGCGCGCCGCCGGGTGTGGTGAGGAAGCCGAGAAGACAGTTGTTGCTTCCGTCTTTGGCGGTATGACATTTCACATTGATCTTGTCGCCGACCTTGACGGTGTCTTTCTTCCATCCGCCCCTGGTGAGCGCGGCCGGGCTGCCACCTTCCAGCGCCCACATAACCGTCTCGCCCTTGGCGTCCTTGGTTTCCAAATAGACCCAAACGTGCGGATTCAGCCACTGCATTTCCATCACGTTGCCGGACAGATCCGTCCACTTGATCGCCTCGTAATTCGCGTGGGAATGATGCGCCCATGCGGGCACGGCGACGGCAATAGTGGTAAGGGCGGCAAGGCCTAAAGTCTTCAAATTCATGTCTCACTCCCCAGATTTGGTAGCCAACTATAGCGGGTCCACGGACCGAAGAAAACGGCGGACGGGCGATAGTCCCGTCATTTTTGCCGCATGCTAAATATGCCAAAATTGTACCGGAAGTTTCCCGGACGCTTTTTCAGCCCAAAAGCGGCGGATTCACCTGCCCTTTTGCGGCAGGGATCGCCTTGTCGGCCATGGTGTTAAGGACTCGGCCTTCCCGCGTCGTGATGGCCCCCGTCTTTGCAAGCCCCGCGTTAGACGACACCGGCCCCCGATCTTTGGCACGAGGATCGCATGGTCGTGAACGCCATGTCTCAAAATGCGTCACATTCATCAAAGAAGGCAACGACCATGCAGACCGCGATCGCCAGTAACCAAGTGGGAAAATTTCCCGTCATCCAGTTCCGCAAAAAGCGCCTCACCGTTGCGATCCACGCCCATTTCGATATGCAAAACGCCGATGAAGTGAACGAGGTCAAACGGCTCGTCGAACAGGCCCTGGCGCAACTCGCCGAAGATGGAGATGTGAAAGTCTCCTACACCCTGTCGGACGTCTGATATGAGAACGCCATTGGACACGCGGCCATGCCGCAGCATTGCCCAAGCTTCTTTCGATCGCGTCAAGCGTCTAACCGAATCCATGCCTTATCTGTCGCGCGGCGGCGAACCGAATTCTTGTCTCGAATCGGAACGTCATGAATTGGGAAACCACAGATCGGTCACCGCGCCCGCGCAATAGCGCGACGCGCCGGGCTCAGGGCCCTACCACCAACACTTCGAACGAGCCGGGCAGACGAGCCGCGCGACCGCCGGGCACCGATTTCGGATCGGTCTTGAACGCCATGAGGTAGAGCTTGCCAGTCGCGGGATCGAGAGTTCCGGTACGCGTGCCCACCTGAGTCGCCACATGTTGAACGAGGACGATATGCGCCGGATCGGCGAGGGATATGATCTCGAGCACGCCATCGCGGCCGCAGGGGATAAACGCCAGTTTTCGCCTGGCATCATAGATGACAGCATCCGGCCCACGCCCGATAGGAACTGAGGCAATGTCTTTTCCGGTATCGGCTTGCACGATTTTGGCCACGCCATTGCCGCAGGAGGCGATCAGGAGCTTGGAGTCGGCAGCATAGGCAAGCCCGCTGGGCTCTTCGCAACCTGCGAGCTTGTAGCTGCCGGTCACTTTGCGCGCCTTGGCGTCGATGACGGCGATTTCGGCCGTGGTTTCGATATTGTCGAAAATCCTACCCGCCCCATCGGCCACCGGAAACTCCAGCGTGTTGGGCGAGATGGGAATTGTCGCAACGGATTTTCCTGAAACCGGGTCGACGACGGTCGCGTCACCGCTGTCCTTATTCATGACAAAGACCAGCTTCGAGACCGGATCATAAGCGGCCGAATTGGGATTCTTGCCTCCCAAGAGCTCCGCCACCACCATATCCTTTGCCGCATCGGCGATGCGAATGATGCCGCGGCGCTGCGTCAGTAAAAGCAAAGATGTGCCGGGAATCGGCAACGCAATATGGTCGCTCGCTCCGCTGGCGAGCTGCGAGACCCTACCGGTCTTCGCATCGATGATGGTCGTGAAATCTCCGCGCGGCATATACACGCGAGCCGTAGCCGCGTCGAAGGTGGCGTAGTCAAAGCCCCCATCCGGGACCTTGATGCGCTCTAAGATCTTGTAACCGGGCCCATCCGCCGCGCGCGTGGGCGCCGCGAACGCGAACAGGGCGACCGCCATAAGGAACAATGCGCGCAGAGTGTTCATTACAACGTCCCGAGCAAATGCGTTTCGGTGCGATTTTCCGCGAGGCTCGGACACAGTCTGCATCAGCGGATATTATAGCCGTATTGTCGGAAGATTGGGATTTGGTATTCTTACGACAATTGTCCTAGGCCGCAGCGGGGAACAGCACCGCGACGCGCAGCCCCGGTGAATTGTCGCCCAAACTCAGCTTCGCGTCATGGCGTTTCGCGATCGCCGCCACGAGGCTCAAACCGAGCCCGCTTCCTTCGGTCGTGCGGCTCGCTTCCAGACGGTAGAACGGCCGCAACACGTTTTCACGCTCGCGCGATGGAATGCCGGGACCGTTGTCGACGACGGCCAGCTCCAGGCTGTCCCCCACCGCCTTCGCTTCTATGCATATGCGCGCGCCCGGCGGCGAGTGGCGAATCGCGTTATCGACGAGATTGACCACCATTTGGGTCAGCAGTTCCGGATCACCCGTTATGCTCAGGCCCTTGTCGATCTCCGCGACCAGGGTTTGTCCCTGATCCTCGGCCGCCGGAGCGAAATCATCGACGATCGCAGCGAGGAGCTTGGACACGTTGATGGCGGACTTCTCGCTCGCCCGGCCGCCTGCCTCGATCTGGGCAATCCGCAGCAGGGCGCCGAAGGTCTCCAGAATCGAATCCACCTGGGCGATGGAGTGGCCCAGCGCCTCATGCAGCTCTTCGGTGGTTTGCGCCCGCCGCCGCGCGTGCTCGAGCCTCTGGCGGAGCCGCGTCAAAGGGGTCCGCAGATCATGTGCGACATCATTTGAGACCTGCCGCATGCTGCGCATGAGATCCTCGATCCGATTGAGCATCGCATTGACGCTCGCGGCCAATTCGTCGAACTCGTCATCCGTGCCGCGAACGGGCACGCGTTGCGACATATCCCCGGCAACGATCCCGCGCGCCGTTCGACTCACCGCGTCGATGCGCTTGAGCATGGTGGTGCTCACGATCACGCCACCCAACAGGGCCAACAGTAGGGTTGCCACGAGTCCCACCCCAAAGGCTCGCACGATGAGCGCCTTCATATCGCGAAGCGTGCGCGTATCCTGACCGACCAGAAGATAATTGCCGTTTGCGAGGTTATAGCCGCGAGCGCGGACCTGCCGAGGCCGGTCATCAACACGCAAGCGCAGCGTCGCCGAACCGATGACCGGCGACATCGCGGGGACATTGCCGATAATCTTGCGTCCGGCGCTATCCTGCAGAAGATAGATGGCTTGGACGTCCTTTCTGAGACGCAGATGATTGTCGATGATGGCAGGTAGCCGCGCTTGGCCCGAGAGCTGCGCCTCATCCTGGAGGGAGGCAAACTCAACTCCGATCTCGTTGTCTTCGTCCTGCGTCGCGTAGTTGGTCGCGAACCAATATGTCACGCCGAAAAGCACCAGCACCGACGCGGTCAGCAGGCCGGCATAGAGCAGGGCCAACCGAAAGCTCGATGTGCGAAAGAGTCTAATCCGGGGCACGGAGGCAATATCCCGAACCGCGAACCGTATGGATCAGTTCCGGGCTGAAGCCCTTGTCGATCTTGGTCCGCAAACGGCTCAAATGCGATTCGACCACATTGGTCCGTGGGTCGAAATGGTAATTCCAGACATTGTCGAGCAGCATCGTCCGGGTGACCACCTGCCCGGCGTGACGCATGAGATATTCCAGCAGACGGAATTCGCGCGGCTGCAGCGCGATTTCGTTGCCTGCCCGCTTGACGACCCTCTTGAGCAGGTCGAGCTCGAGATCGGCGATTTTGAAGCCGGTTTCCACCGACGTGCCGCGCGGCCGGCGTGACAGCGCCTTTACCCGGGCAACCAATTCTGAGAACGCGAAAGGCTTAACCAAGTAATCGTCGCCGCCGGCGTTCAGTCCCATGACCCGATCATCGATGCCTGACATGGTGGTTAAGAACAGCACGGGCGTCTCGACCCGGCTCGCTCGCAAAGTTTTGACCAGCGTCAGGCCGTCCAGCTCGGGTAGCATCCGGTCGACGATTAAAAGGTCGAAATTCTCCGTCATAGCAAGAAAAAGCCCGTTACGGCCGTTGCCCGAGCGGGTCACGGTGTGGCCTTCTTCTTCAAGCCCGCCAATCAAATAATCGGCTGTCTCGGCATCATCCTCCACCACCAGGATGCGCAAGGCGATCCTCCCAACGATTTCTCCAATTTCATCCTATCCACGAATGTGACACAACCCTCCGCACGTCGCCCAGCATTCAAGATTACGAAATCACAATTTCCCGACAACCGGTCGATAACATCGAGTCCGCCAGAGTGGAAAACAGTCTCTACAAGGAACATGAGGGCAAAGCCGCGATGCGACGGCGTCAATTAACTCGTGCCTCCCATATCGTCATTGCGGGCGGTATCACGGCACTTTTGCTCGCGGGTTGCGCGACCTATGAGCCGGTTCCTTTGCCGGAAAGGGTCGACCTGGCCGATCGGCTTCCGGGGCAAGTGGTGCAAGCGCTCGATATGGACGCGATCTCGACCGTCGCCGTTCTCAACAATCCCGATTTGAGAGCCGCGCGCCGGAAATCGGGGGTCGCCGAAGCCCAGGCCTTTGCTGCCGGCATCCTGCCCAATCCCGAGCTTACCGCCAATCTCGACCCGGCAAGCGGGGGCGGGAGCGAGGTCATCGGATACGGTCTGGGCATCTCCTATGATATCAAGAACCTGATCGTCCAACCCGCCAAAGTGGGGGCTGCCAACGCCGCTCGAGACGAGGCACGGCTGAACCTGCTCTGGCAGGAATGGCAAACGGTCGCGCAGGCGCGCACCCTTTATGTGCAGCGCATCAATGCGGCGGAGAAGCGCGAATTGTTCGCCAACCTTGAAGAGAGATACGCAACGCAGGCGGATCGTTCTGGGCGGGCGCTTCAAACCGGGGATGCGACCTTCGATACCGCGGGCATCGATCTGGCCGCGCTCCTCGATGCCCGCAGCCAGCTTCGCACGGCCGAGCGCACGGGAACGCAAGCGGACTATCAGCTGCGTACCCTGCTCGGCCTTGCGCCCCAGGTCGAATTGCCCTTGCGGCCGCTTACGCCGCCCCCGATTCCGGACCGGGCAGCCATAGACGCCGCGCTCGCCAGAGTCGCGCAAACGCGTCCCGATTTGCGCGCCCTTCAATTGGGATATCAGAGCCAGGAGCAGACTCTTCGCGGATCGGTGCTGGCGCAGTTCCCAAGTCTTGCCCTCGGGATTTCAAGAGCGGACGATACGACGAATGTTCACACCATCAGCCTGGGCGCGACGCTGAACCTGCCGATCTTCGATCGCAATCAGGGAGATATCGCGGTCCAGACCGCCACGCGCGCACAGCTTCTTTCGGAATATCAGGCGCGTCTCGATCAAACGACGGGCGATGCCTGGAAATTATGGAGCGAGATGCAGGAGCTGGCCACCGCAATAAAGGACATCCAAGATCGCGTGCCTGAACTCCAGACAGCCTCGGAGAATGCCGAGCGGGCCTATATGGCTGGCGATTTGCCGTCTCTGACCTATGTGACGCTGCAAAGCGCCGTACTCAATCGCCAGTCCGAGATTTCCGATCTCCGACAATCGCTTTGGAATGATGCTATTGCGCTTAGCAGCGTCCTGGGAACACAAATCCAGCCGGTTATCGAAATGAAGGAACCTATGCCATGAGGCGTCCGCTTCTTAGGTCGACTCTGCTGCTGGCTTCGCTGGCAGTGACCGTTTTTGTGATCGCCATCGCGGTGTTTCCAGGGTTCTTCGGCATCAGCGCCATGCCGGCTGGTGAGGGTGAGGAGGCAGAGGTCGAGGGGACGGCAACCGTGACAGTGGCCACGCCGACCACAGGATCGCTATCACCGCTGGCCCTCGCCTATGGCGTGGTGGCTTCATCGCCGCAGCACACATTCGTGATCTCCATCATGCGAGACGGCGTCTTCAAGAGCGTCAATGTGCGCGAAGGAGACACGGTGCGCGCGGGCCAGCCGATCGTCACGGTCATCACCGCGCCGGCGAACAATGCAGCCTATGCGCAGGCCAAATCGGCGGTGGATTTCGCCACCCAGGATCTTGCACGGGTCCAGCGGATGTTCGCAAACAAGCTTGCAACCAACGACCAAATCTCCACGGCGCGCAAGGCGCTGGCAGACGCGCAGGTGAATTTGGAACAGCAGCGGAGTATCGGCGCCGGCGAGACCGAAACGGTGCTGCGCGCGCCCTTCGATGGCGTGATTACTACGCTCATGGCGGTCCCGGGCGATAAGGTCCAGGCCAGTACCACGATCGCCACCGTGTCGAGCCGGTCGGACGTGGTGGTAGAACTCGGCCTCGAACCCGAAGACGCCTCGAAGCTGGCACCGGGTGCAGCGGTAAAGCTCAATGCCCCGTTTGGCACCATGGAATTCATGGCCAAGCTCACCTCGATCGGTGCGAGCGTCGATCCGATGACCCATCTGGTGAAGGCCATCGCCGATATTCCCGCGGCGTCGGGCGCACGTCTCAGTCTGGGCACCACATTGCTGGCGCATATCACTCTGCCGCCGCTGCAAGGCATCCTGATTCCGCGATCGGCGCTGCTCGAAGACGCCAAAGGGCCTTACGTTTTCACCGTCTCGGAAGATTCGGCCAAGAGACAGGACATCAAGGTTTTGGTGGAGACCGACGACATGGCCCTCATCGATGGGCTCGACCCCGCCTTGGGCTCGGACGTCGTCATCTCGAACAATTCAGAGCTTGACGATGACACCCCGGTGAAGGTGGAGGGCAAGCCTTCGGCGGATGACGCCAAGCCCTCCGCGGAGGCGGCCAAACCCGCGGCGCAGGAGGCCAAGCCATGAATTTAGCCCAATGGGCTTCCGAGCACCGCCGCTCGATCCTGTTTCTGCTAGCGGTGATTGCGATCGGTGGCGCGTTCAGTGCTTTTGGTCTGCCGGTTGCGCTGTTTCCGGAGGTGAACTTCCCACGCATCCACATCCTCATCGACGCGGGCGACCAGCCGGCGGCGCAAATGGTCATCCAGGTGACCCGGCCGGTCGAGGAGGCCGTCAAGAGCGTCCCCGGCCTCGCCGACGTGCGTTCCACCACGAGCCGAGGCAGCGCGGAACTGAACCTGAATTTCGATTGGGGTGTCGACATGGCAGTCGCGACCCTTCAGGTGCAAGCCGAAATCAGCCGCATCTTGCCTTCGCTTCCTCCGGGGGCGACGTTCGACATAAGACGCATGAATACCAACGTCTTTCCTGTCGTCGCCTATAGCCTGACCTCCGACAAGCTGGACTTGGTGAAGATCCGGGAGATCGCGCAATACGAGCTCTTGCCACTGGTCGCTTCGATCAAGGGCGTACAGCAGGTGGATGTCCAAGGCGGCGCGGCGCGCGAAATCCGGGTGGACATCGATCCGGGACGGCTGGCGAGCTACGGACTTACCATGGACGAAGTCTCGAACGCTTTGAAAGGAGCCAATGTGCTGCAGGCGGTGGGCCGCGTCTCGGACCGCCACAAGCTGCTTCTCACGCTTTCCGACAACCAGCTTACGACGCCCGATCAAATTCGTCAGACCATCGTGCGCGGTGGACCGGCCGGGGCGATCTATCTGTCGAATGTGGCCAGAGTCTATGAAACGGCGGCGCCGAGTTGGACCATCGTCACCGGAGACGGAAAACCGGCGATCATCCTTGCGATAAGACAGCAGCAGGATGGAAATACCGTCCAGATCGTCAAGGATATCAAAGCCGCGCTCGCCGGCTATGCGCCGAAGCTGCCGCCGGATTTCAAGATCAGCAATTGGTACGATCAGAGTGAACTGATCCTCGGCTCGGCCAATAGCGTGTTCGAGGCGGTGCTGATCGGTGTCGCGCTCGCCGGTGTTGTGCTTCTGCTCTTTCTGCGAGATTTCAAGATCACGATCATTACCTTGATCGTGGTGCCCGCCGTTCTGGCCTCGACGGTTCTGCTGCTTGCCGTGCTCGGCATGAGCTTCAACATCATGACGCTGGGAGGGATGGCGGCAGCCATCGGTCTGATCATCGACGATGCCATTGTGATCATCGAACAGATCGAGCGAAGGCTGCACAGCACGGGAGAAAAAGGCCACGCGGAAATCCGCGCCGCGACCTGGGAGTTCCTCCAACCGCTCGCCGGCTCCTCGGCGGCGACCATCATCATCTTTGTACCGCTTGCGTTTCTTACCGGCGTGACCGGCGCTTTCTTCAAGGCGCTGTCGCTGACCTTGGCGGCCTCGCTGATCATCTCCTTTCTGGCGGCCTTTTTCGCCATTCCGCTGATGGCCGATTATTTCATCACCGCCAAGGAAGCCCAACACAAGGAACATGTGGGGCCGATTTTCCGCCGCGTGCTCTCGGGCTATCGCAAGACTTTCGAAGGGCTTTTGGCGTTTCCCATGCTTGCCTTGCCGGTGGTCGCCGCGTTTTTGGCAGTCGGATATTTGGCCTACACCCAAGTGGGATCTGGCTTCATGCCCATCATGGATGAAGGCGGCTTCGTCTTCGATTATATCTCCCCGCCCGGCGCCTCGCTCGAAGACACGGACGCGATGCTCCAGCAGGTCGAGAAGATTCTGCGCGCGACGCCCGAGGTCGCCACCTATTCGCGGCGTTCGGGCTTACAGCTTGGCGGGGCGCTCACGGAAGCCAATGTCGGCGATATTTTCGTGCGCCTGAAACCTCCTCCTCGACGCAACATCGAGGAGGTCATGACGGAAGTCCGCGAGAAAGCGCAAAAAACCATCCCCGCGCTGGACGTCGAGACGGCGCAATTGATGGAAGATCTGATCGGCGATCTCACCGCCGTACCGCAGCCGATTGAAGTGAAGATCTTCGGCGACGACCCGGCGGTTCTGAACGAGATTGCGCCCAAGGTCGCAGAGGCCATCATGGCGGTGCCGGGCGTGACCGAGATCAGGGATGGCGTGGTCATCGCCGGAGATGCATTCGATATCCGCGTCGATCCCTTGAAGGCGGGGCTTGAGGGACTGACCCCCGACGCCGTCACAACGCAGGTCGAGGCGTATCTTTCCGGGACCGTCGCAACCCAAGTGCGCAATGTGGACCGAACCATCGACGTTCGCGTTTGGGTTCCACCCACGCTGCGTGCGAACCCCAATGACATCCGTGAGCTCCGTCTGAATGCGCCGGACGGCCACCAGGTGGCGCTCAACCGCATCGCACAAATCACCCTTCTCACCGGTCAACCGGAGATCAACCGCGACAATCTGAAACCCATGACGGCGGTGACGGCGCGGATCGTGGGCCGCGACCTCGGCAGCACGGCGGCTGAGGTCAAGGCGGTACTCGACAAATCGGGCCTGTTCACGCAAGGCACCTATTTCGAGATGGGCGGTCTCTACGCGCAGCAACAGATCGCCTTCCGCGGCCTCATTGCGGTCCTGATTGCCGCGTTCGCCCTGGTCTTCGCTTTGTTGATCTTCCTCTATGAGCGCCTGATGCTGGCATTCCTCATCATCCTGATGCCGCTGAGCGCCATGGCGGCGGTATTCATCGGGCTGTGGCTGACCGGAATCGAGCTCAACATTTCGGCCATGATGGGTATGACCATGGTGGTCGGCATCGTCACCGAGATCGCGATCTTCTACTTCTCGGAATATGAGCTGCTGATCCGCGAGGGGAGATCCCACGACGAGGCGGTCATCGCGGCCGGCGCCAACCGGTTTCGGCCGATCGCGATGACGACGATTGCGGCAATTCTCGCGCTGCTTCCGCTGGCCATTGGGCTCGGTCAGGGCTCCGACATGCAAAAACCGCTCGCGGTCGCCATCATCTCCGGGCTCATCGTGCAAATGCCGCTGGTTCTGCTCGTGATGCCCCTGGCGTTCTCGGTTTTGCATCGCAATCCCAGGAAGCGCACGTCCTTCACCCCGGCTCGAAGCCCCGCGGAATGATGCGAAAACCGGCTTTGATGATTTTGTCGCTTGGGCTTGGCGTTGCCCTCTGCACGGACATGGCAGATGCGGTGCCTCGTGGCGGGTTCCCAAGTGGCGCGCGGCTGTATGGTCTCGCCCCTGTCCTACACCACCCCGCCAATGTCGCCGCGCCTAAGGCTCCGCCCAAATTGGCAGAGCCACTGGACTATCTCGACGCCATTGCCGTGACGCCGAGCCGGCCCTTGGAGTATCCCTTCCTGACTTCGCCCCGCTGCCCCGCCCCAAGCGCCGCGAGCAGTCCATGCGAAGCGCCAGCCTCGGCCGTTAATGACGGCGTGGCAGGCCGGAGTTCTGTTGTCCGATGAATGCGAATTTCGCTTATAATGCACTCGGGCCAATAGTGGACCGGGCCAAACGATCAAAGGGAGGATCCCCATGAAAGCGATTCCCATCGCCAGTGTCATTCTGTCGGTTGCCTTCAGCACTTTAGCTTTTGCGGCAGCGGCCCCCAACTACAAGATCGTCGACCGCATCAAGGTTCAGGACGGGGGCTTCGATTACGCCACGTTCGACGCCGCCAATGGGCGCATCCTTATGGCGCGGCTGGATCTGACCACCGTGGTCGACGTCAAGACCGGAAAAGTGAGCGAGCTCAAGAGCGCGGTGAAAGGGCACATCGCGATGCCGATACCGGGCAGCCCGCTTCTGCTGGTGACCCAGCGCGGAGGCGGCATCCTGCTCGTCGACGGGGCTACGGACAAAGTGGCGGCGGAGTTCAAGGGTGGAAAGAATCCCGACGGGGCGACCTACGACCCCTTCTCCAAGCTGGCTTTTGCCATGGATCACGATACGGGCGATGCGACCATGATCGATCCGGCAACGAAGAAAGAAGTGGGGAAGATTCCGGTCGGCGGCGAGCTCGAATTCCCGGTGTCGGACGGCGCGGGCAAGGTCTACGTCAATGTCGAGAACAAGAATCAGATCGCGGTCATCGACGTGAAGACCAAGAAAGTCACCACGCGCTATGCGCTCAAGGGTTGCGATGGCCCGACCGGCCTTGCCTATGTGGCCTCGGCGAAGCTGCTGATCTCCTCCTGCGACGGTTCGGCTCATGTGGTCCGCGCCGATAACGGGATGGAGGTTGCCAACATCCCGACCGCCAAGGGCGCCGATGCGGTCATCTATGATGAAGCACGCAAGCTCGCCTTCATTCCCTGCCGCACGGGCACGCTGGAAGTCCTTTCGCTTGCCGACCCGGCCCATATCTCCATCGTGCAGCACATCCCGACGCAGGTCGGCACGCGGACAGGGACTCTCGATCCGAGCACCGGCCGCATCTACACCATGGCGGCGAAATTCGCTCCGCCAGCGGCCGCCGGCGAACGTCCGCAAGCCGTGCAAGCAAGTTACGAAGTTCTGGTGATCGCGCCTTAACAGCGCCATTGCCGCGAAAACTCAGAGCCCCCGCCCGCGATAAACGGGCGGGGGTAACTGTGTCGTGAGGTATTGCGGGCGCGCGCTTGTCGGGCGCGAAATGAGAGGACGCCGTCATGAGGAATTGGTTCTGCGCTTCGATGCTGCTGTTGCTTCCGGCCGTGGCCGTCGCCGCCGATGCGCCACCCGATTGGGCCTTCCCCGTCGCGCCCGCGAACTACCAACCGCCACCGGACAATGGCCAGCCCAAGCATGTGGCGGGCAGCACCAAAACCTTTACCGAAAAAGACGTCAACGATTCCACCAATCCGCCGGATTGGTTTCCTGACGAACATCCGCCGATGCCGGAACTAGTGGCGCATGGCAAGGCGCCGGTCGTCCATGCCTGCGACCAATG
>Ga0209488_10003554_pt1 | contig 12463 bp, 16 predicted proteins | sample Rivendell_Oct201_8_FD_188349 | JGI IMG/M metagenome (GOLD analysis project Ga0209488, IMG submission 188349) | Vadose zone soil microbial communities from the Eel River Critical Zone Observatory, Northern California, USA -... | ecosystem: Environmental > Terrestrial > Soil > Vadose zone >...
AAAAACCAAAAAAAAACCAAAAAAAAAAAAAAAAAGAAAAAAAAAAAAAAAAAAAAAATATTTTTTTTTAAAAAAAAAAGAAGACTTTTTTGTATTGTGAGTGACGGCAAACCCCCTCCCTTGGTACATTTTTCCCTTAAATCCTTTTCTTTTCAATTTTTTATTTTGTGCGTGGGTGAAACAACCCACACACACATGCACGGCATCAGGCGCCGGCGCTGCGTTTGGATTTGTTTGGTTTGACGACTGGCGCCCGGTTTTGGTTTCGTTTCTCTAATCTATCTAAACACGCGGAAGAGATGTGGCTGCGCCCCTGCGCTCACGTCGGACGTGTGGGTAAGCAAACAAAACAAAAAAGGCGAGAAAAAGGTGGTCATTGCATGACCGGTGACCTGACCCATGACCGATGAGCCCTCCAGCACGCACAGGTCAGCAGGGCCAAAAACCAAAAAATAAAAAATCCCGATATATTTCATCCGTTGAAGAGCCGTGGCCCGCGGGTGAGGGTTGCTAATGGGGGTGGCGTGTGTGCATCATTTCATTTTTTACAGCCGCTGCTGTACACGCGTGCGCAGGGTTTGACGCTAGTTAACCTCGCCCTCGATGGGCGGGCCAGGTGTCAACGATCGCTACGATCGAGTCAGGGGGGGGCTAGGAACGATCTGGGGCTTGTGCGCCGTCATCCTCACTCTTCTGTGCGCCACCGTTCGGTGGGTGCGTGGTATGGGGCAGAGGCAAATGGACGACGGTGCTGTGCCCTAGGCGCCTTGCACCTCGTCAAGGAGCCATCTCGCACGGCGGGAATAATCTGCACAAAGACACAAATGGAAATTCTCAGACCCAAGAGGTAGAAAGGGATACCGCCGCTTGTCCGTGCCACTGCACGTCATGACGCTGTCACTGTGTGAAAATACGACTATTCATCCCACTCCGAGCTGAAGCCAAACACTGATCCCAGAGATTCGGAATCTGTATCGTTCTCCCCAATCTTGTCCAATATGAAATCATCTACGAGCTGGGAGAGGTTGTACAGCAACATGCTATCGGCCGCGCACTGTTCTAATTCCAGGCGCCGGACAGGTATGCCCGCGGCGCGGCGCTTGCGCAACAGCGTGGGCATAACATTGTACAGAGACCCCTGATCCTCATTCCACGGCGAAAATTCTACAAACTTGAAGGCCAGCGCGATGAGGGCTGGGAAAGTAGTGTTCTCCATCAGCGTGGGGGCGAGTGCAATGACAGCTGGGCCGTCCACCAATAGATGGACAACCTGGGGGCAGAGGCTGGACACCTCCGCCCACTCTGCGGGCGTCCAAGGGAGAAGGGGGCAAATTGTTGCGAACGCGCGTAAATTCCTGAGCGGGAGCGCTTTGCACAGTTGCAAGGGGAGCAACTCGAAGAGCGCGTGGTATCGACAACCCAAATTTAAGAGAAGCCGGGGTGTCGCCGAAGGCGGGAACTCGGCACGATGCAGTGGGACGTCTGTGTTCCAGGCACCTATTGTGAGGCACTCCCCATGACCAATGGTAAGCGTGGAGATGGGTGGAATCGATTGCCCTGGAGCCCGGAAATGGGTGGAAAGGAAAGAGATAAGAGCGTCGAGAGACCCATCCAGTGGGTTGTGATGGGGACAGCGCAAGGATAATGAGGCCGATCCCGGTAAAGAAACACCTTTTAAGACGGCGACAGTTTGAGGTAGCGACCCTTCGAGGGAGAGCTTGTTCAAATATTGTAACGGCACAACACGGTTAGTGAGACCCGGGAGAGGGAGGCAATTTTCAAGGGTGAGTATTTGGAGAGATGGCATAGCTCCGAGGATGGAAAGGAGTCGGTCGAGCGATGGAATTGTTAGTGCGCCGGGTTGTGGTGCGGCTGCCGCTGGAAAGGGCGCCAGGGGTGGAAGACGGACGTCAAGGTGCGTGAGGTCGCGGAAGACAGAGGAATCCCAGGGAATCGAGTAGCCAACGAGGGCGATATGGCGCAGCTTAGGAGCTTGGTGAGAAAATACGTCAGAGGGAAGAACGACACACGATTGGCGAGACCGAAGTCCTGGCCATGACAGCTCCAGCGACTCGAGATTCGGGGCGGGGGTGGTGAGCGCTCTCACGGCGGGGGCAAGAAAGTCCGCGTCTCCGGACAAGGTGAGTTGCCGGATGTGCGACAGGTGCTCGAGCAAGATGAGCTCGTCGTCGAGGGTCTTCCCCCTCTGTATTCTCGGTTGGAACGACAGACTGCGGTGGTAGGTGATGAGGGCCGCCTTGGACCGTGCCAGCATCTCCTGGACCCATTCTGTGCCGAGGTCAAACACGATCGTCCTCCATAGGTTGGGATTCGAAAGGGCAACATGGCGCCAGTGGCGGCAGACGTGCGTGACGGTGATCCAACCGAGTCTCAACCGAGTTGAACTCTGGTCGGAGGATAACGACGGGTAGAGGTGGTCGTAGTTGTGGTCGCGATCTTGGTCTCGACCACGGACAGGACTGTCGCGGTCGGGATAGTAGTAGCGGTAATCACACCCAAGCGGTGGTTGGTTGATGGCGTGAAAGGCAAAAACGCAAGAGAGGATTTCGGGAGGGAGCCGTGCGATGAGGGAGAAATCGTTGCGTCTGGAACGCATGCGGCACATTATCGCGTGTAAGGCGGAAAGTTCATCGTCAACCGCGCGGCGTACGGTCGTAAGCTCTTGATCGCTTCCTCGGGTGGACAGATGATCTAAAAGAGAGAATCTCGGGGTTGCTTTGGAGTCCCAAAAGGCCTGGACACCCAAGCTATAGACATGAGAATGGAATGGTGCTAATGGAAGTAAGAAAGAACCTGGGCAAGTAATCGCCAGAGTGCGATTGAGGGCTCATTCACGTCGGACAGAGTGAAAGTAGGATTGCAAATAGTAAGAGCGTCAGTGAACGGTGACGTGATACGAGGGCCAGAAGAGGAAAGGATATTAATAGGGTACAGTAGCACATCGGGTTTACATGACTTGTAGAGTATTTGGTACAAATGAACTAGTCGATTCACGACGGTACACGTCATGTCATAACAAGAACTTTAGTATTCCAATGCAGAACAGCACCCCGGCACTACCCAGGCCAATGCGAATGGCGTGCTCTTCTCGTGCATGTTCCTTGGAATCTTTTCTTACCCGGGCGATGGTCTGGAGCGCGCCTAATGCACACGTAAGGCTGAGAACTGATCCATAAAGCCAGGGGAGGCTGAGGTGACACATCGAAGGGTTAAACTTGCAACTCTGGGGAGGTTGGGGTAACGGTATGAAAGAAGTGCTATTGAGAATTCCCGCGGCAACAAGTTGGGCAGAGAGATGAACCAGAATCTTGCTGGTCATTTCTTCATGGTTTTGAGAAAGAGTGATCAATCCGATTCGACTAAAGATGCGCATCGAATGGACGGATAGAACGGCCATGCCCAGGGTCATACCCATACTCTGCATAGACGATGAGATCGATGGCAGCTCGATAAGGCAAGAGCTAAGAGGGCGTGAGAGCGAGGAACGTACCAACAGGAGAAGCTTTCTGAGCCTGCGACGGGGGACGGTTGTGCCTGCGAAGGCTTGGTCCCGCATGTCATCGTACATGGACGGATAAAATGTAGAGTAGTCATCTGACATATCGTCGCTGAAGAAGTTGGCAAAAGCTGGAAAAAGCAACAAGAGGGACTGTTTAGAGAGAGAGGGCATCCAAAGGGCGGCGGGTGATTGCTTGCCTGGGGACTCATTATGATGATGGGTGGGAATATTTTCTAAAAGGGGGAGAGAGGGTCAGCATCAAGGTAAGGAACGAGACGGTTGGCTGACTGTTGCCAGAACGTCTGGACATGCTCTGGCTCTTGAGAGGGGGGGGAGCGAGGGTTTAACAGCCTTGGAGTACTGAGGCTGTGAATGAGAGTTCCTGGTGGTGGCGGTCTGATCACGTGATAGGTGACCCGATTTGCGCGGGTCCAGGCCGCTCAGTCCAGGGTTAACCATGAACCCATCAACCATGGCATGCCATAGCTTTGCTCTACGTCTGCTGCCAACTGCTGCGACTCTAAACGTTACAGGACGTGACAGAACAGGATGAAGAAGAGAGCCGGGGAGGGAAAGGATGGATGAGATTGGGGCAGTGCTGGACGAGAACTGGGTACGTGTCCGAACGGCTTGCGAAATGGGGGTTACTGAGGTGAGGATTAGGTGGGCTTGGAAGCGAGTTGCAATCGTCCGAGCTTGTCGCTGGTGGTCGCAACGAGGACGTACGGTGTGCGAAGAAAGTGAGGAGGGGGGCGGCCGCGATTACCCGATCGGGGTAGTTTCGCGAGAGGATCCGCCCCATAGATGTATGTGCGTGTTTATGCAAAGATAACTTTTGGTTTCTCTCTCCTCAACATGTCGACTCTCTGCCTGTCCGAGTCCACGCCTCTGCTCGTACTTAAACTCCTAATGGCTTTCTCACTTGGGTGACGAGGATCCTCTTCATTTTCATTTTCTCTCTCTTTCCTTTTTTTTCTCTTCAATTTTCATGTTCTTCTCCCAACACTTGACACCCTTCCATCGTCATCCCCATCATGACCCCCTCACTTTCTCCCTTTCAGATCCCTTGATCTCATCCCCATCCCCCTCCTCGTCATCATCATCCTCTTCTCATGTCTACAACCTATGGCAAAACAACACCCCTGAATTTCCCTCTCCCTACATTCCTGGTCTTTCATCCTCCGGGCTCTACTCGTCCCCAGATTCCGTCCGTCGTGCCGTTAATAACCTCGCATACCATCCCGTGCAGGACGATCGCAACTGTAACTCGAGGCTGGTCCCAATGCTACCCTATTCTACCCCTACCGATACTTTCGCGCGCAGGATCGGCTTTACTCAGCCAACCCTCCCGCTCTCCTCACCCTCGCAGCAGCATATACCCGCCACCACCATCACCAACGGTACCACCTTAGATGACCGTTCCTCTCGATCTTTCTTTGACCCGATCTACCCCTCTCCATCCTATACCCTTTCGGCTGCCATTTCTTCGGCTCCCGGAACTCCTCCCACCGCCTCTCCCTCGGTTCCTCCCTCAGCGCCGCTGCCACCAACCCCTCAGCCTCCTCCGCTGCCGCCGCCACCTTCGTCATCCGCTTCGCCTCACTCCTCCCCTTCCCCTTCACCCCCCTCAAGCCCTTATTGCAAATCACTTCCCCCTCCCCCTCTTCCTTCGGTTCATGCGTTTCGTCTGGACACCCTGCAATCTGTCGATCCCTCCGATGACCCTTGTCCGCTCTCCTTGCACGATCTCATGATCCCGAGCGAGGAACAGGAATATCAAGGGCACAGTTATCACTTTGCTCTGCAGACCGTTTCGCCCTCAAAACCGAGGTCTCAATCCTTCTCTGATGGAAAACAAGTTCACGATGAGACGAGCCTTCCAAAGCGTAAAGGTAAATCCAAAATGCATACCTGCACGCTTTGTCAAAAGTCCTTTCCGCGCCCGAGCGGCCTCCGTACACACATGAATTCACATTCGGGCGATAAACGTGTGTCGTGCTCTGTTGCGTTTCACAAAAAATAAATCCACTGACCCACCTATTTTTTTGTGCGATCAGCCTACAAATGCCCTGTCACCTCTTGCTCCAAGTCTTTCACAGTCCGTTCAAACGCCAAGCGTCACATTCGAACGCATGGTATCCATTTGCCTTTTCCTCAAGCTGCAGAGACGGGCTCTCTCGCAGGAGGGGATTCCGGATTGGTGCCAGCGGACAAGGACTCTCAACGTGCTCTTCGTATACGCTGGGTTGGCCAGAACCCAGATGAGCATCCAGAAGGTCACTCGAGTGGCCAGACTTTGAACGCGCAGGGTAGTGCGTGTATGGGTGATTTAAGTCATGACGGCAATGTGAATGACGACGACTTTGGAACCAACCGGCTGGAAGACGTGTTCAATCGGGGTGACCAGTCTGATGATCCGTTTGGGGGTTCCTGTTCTTCAGTTGGCACATCACGTAGTAGCAACCTACGTTCCAGGTTTGTGTTCTGAACCACGTTTCTGGTGCTCGGGATTTGGTTTACCATCTCGTACAGGAAACATCCGCAAAACCATTCTTCTCAGTGTAGCAGTGTTTTGGCAAAGAAATTCGTGTAACTTTGTATATCTTCTTGTTTTCGGGCAGCATCTACAAGCGTTGTATCTATCTATCACTCACAGCCAAGCCACCTCTAGGATGGAGATACCTTTTCCCGTTCCCTTTCCTGTTTGTTTCTTCCTTTTCCGGGCATATTGACGACGATGCAATGTAAATGATAGCACTCCTCATTGCAGTATTTAAATTCCGAGTTTTGGGTCTTGAAATGAAAAAAACTAAGTTAAAAAAATAAAATTAAGATAGGGATCTTGACCAGCTTACCTCGTTTACAATGGCAGTTGTTAGTTTCGATCGATCACCGGGTGTTGAAGAGATGTCATTGAGCAGGCCCTAAAGGCTACGCGATATCTTGCTCGTTTTGTCAATTAGGTACCGTCTAGCCGCCATCGTAGCGCTCACATCAGATCGCAACTGCATTGAACCCTCACAACGCTGCACAACAGCAGGTTCGGGGTTCGGGGGTGCTGGGCAATACTCATGATCATTGGATTTACGTATCCCGCGTCGTCACATACACACACACACTTTTATAATCCCCCCCCCTGAATTTACACTTCTCATGTCACCACGTCGTTGATCTCGGCTCTGATCCACTCCCACTCGATCACCCAAATGGGGGGCCCGGAGCCCAAGGTACTGTACTGTATGTTGTTCAGACGTGGAACGTCACCTGCCACACCTTGACGGCCGCGTCCGCCCCGGTCGCGGCGAGCCTCCCTCCACCACTATCCTGGTCCGCGCTCGCGCGGGAGAGCCAGAGGACGGCGTTGACGCCGCCGGGCACTGCGTTTCGGATGGCGATGTTTTTGACGGGCTTGAGCACGCTCCAGACGTAGACGTGCGTGTCGAGCGCGCCCGAAGCGCAGTACTGTGAGTCTGCGGTCCAGCTCAGCGCGTTCACGCGCGCGCTGTGGAAGGACCAGCGGGAGGTGATTGGCTCGCGCTTGGCGACGTCGTACAGGACGACTTTGCCGCTGGACTGATGATTGGAAGAGGAGATTTTTTGAGTCAGGTTTAAAATGCGGGTGATTTTTGCGAAAGAAAAGTCGAGTCTCTTGCGATTGCGACGTGACCACCAAAGTCGCATCAGGGACAACCTCCCGCGCTAGCTGATGAAATTTGAAATAAATCACGCCCTTCTATTGGCTCCATCTCCCCTAACGAAACAAGAGATAAACTTAAAGGGGGAGAAGAAGCACTCACGTCACCCGCAGCGAGTTTGAGGCCATCTGGGGAGAGAGCCAGAGCACTCACGGCGCCCCTGTTAGCATCTAGAAGGCCAACCTCTTGGAGCGCCTTGCCATCCCAGTCGTATAATCGAATCTTCTGATCCTGAAAAGCCGCCAAAAAAGTGAGCAAACCCCCCGGCATGCTCGGAGTACGTTGCTCGGGCACGCACCCCAAAGCCAATCGCCACCAAAGAATCCTTCGCAGCGATGGTGGTCGGACTGCTGGTTCCTGGCCGCAGTTCCGCGACTTTCTGGTTGTTCCGTACAGCCTCTACCGTGTCTACACCGACGACAAATACCGTGTTGTCGCTCGTGGTCGCTAGCCCTTTCGGCTGGGAGCCCGTGGAAAAGACAGATGCCCTGAGGACGCTATCAGCGCATGTCCTCGTTTTTCTTCTCTTTTTTTTTTCGCATCAGAAGGTCAAGAAGGCCGAGGTACGTACGTGAAGCCACCTCCTTCCACCTCTCGGACGCGGTCATCGTATCCGGCCGTGAAGACCTTGCCGTCAGCCGTGGATGCCAACCCGGAAATGAGGTTTGTGTGTCCCTGGCCTGCAACTGGAGTGGCTTCTCCCGTTGGATCGTACGAAATCACGCGGCCATCAGCAGACCCGATGAAGAACGTCTCCGATGCAATTGGGTTCGAGATCGCCGAGGTCACGGCTTTCTGGGGGCCCTATAAGTACCGAGACGTATATTAGGACGCGTTTTCCGACTTTTGGAATTATTTCATCACGTACGTGCAACACCTTCACGGGCTTCTTCTCTCCACTTCGCCTGTCAAACACGTTCAGGTCTCCCGAGAACGAGAGCGAAACAATTGTGTCCGGCGAGTTCCACACGTTTCCTACTTGCTGGTGCTGAAGGCCAGTCCCAAGGCTATACGTCGTGATCGGCTTGCGGGTTTCCACGTCCCCTGAACCCGGCGGCGTCAATGCGGAAGGAAGGAAGACTCATGTGAATAACGTATCAGACGCACACAGCTTCACGGTAGTATCCGCAGAGCTAGTCGAGATGGCCTTGCTATCGGGGCTCCAGCTTAATGCGTACTATGAACGGGGTGCGCGACTAAACTTCTCTCGGTCATAAACGGGGGCGAATGCGTCCAACTCACGGCGGTGCCTACATGGCCTTCTGAGAACTCGCCCACGGTGTCGCCCGCCTTTCCGTCATATAAAAAAATCTTCCCGTCCGATCCGACGCTCGCAAAGTGGTCGCCACTCGGCGCGTACCGTACGTCCAGGACGAACTTTGTGTGTGCCTTGATGGTCTAGTTCGAAAGAAGGGCAGCTACGGCAATTTGATAACGAGGCGAGGGCTGAAACTTGCTCACCTTATCGTACTTATAAGGAGCCCCTGGAGATTGAATTGAGAAGCTTGCTTGTATTTTGGAACGGACATAGGGAGAGAGAACTTACCCTGGTGGAAAACGATTAGATTGTCGTCACCAGCTGTCGCTGCGCGGAATGGCCGTTGATGTCGGATCGCGACTGCATTAATGACCTGCGCAAGGACGTAATCGTCCTCAATGTGACCTGATCGAGTGCCAGGTACTGTAACTGTACAGCACCTTGGAGTGTCCGATGATCTCTCCCGTCGAAGAGCCGCTGTCGAACAGAAAGGCGTGACCAAATCTTTATTTTCAATAGACGGTGCTCATTCGGCAAAACACTCGCGGCCATACAAAGAAGCACACGAACTTTTCTTTCCCATCCCCAACGGCTATGATGCGTTTGCTTTCGCCATCCCACTCGAGGTCATTTCTGATTTTCAGGTAGACGAGACATCCCGTTCGTTCATGAGCAGAAAGAAGGAGAGAGAGAGAGAGAGGAGGGGCTCGCACATCTTGCCAGAGATAACTTTGTACTCTCCCTTGAGTGCTTGGTCTTCACCAACGAGATCCCAAACGCGCACTGGTACCCACGAATTTTACGAGGTCATGGGTGAAGGTATAAAGGGGGGGGGGGTGTTTGCGTACCAGTGCCCGAGGCGTCGGCAGAAGCGCAATAGTATCCTGTGGGAGAGACGCGTGCGACGGTCGTGTTCTGAACGTGGCCGCTGTACGTTATCCCCAGCGCGGGGTTCTTTTTCCGCAGCGTCCATATGTTCTCTGACAATCAGAAGAAGGTTCGAGGGGGGTGCATGGAAGGAGAAGCACTGACGGCGATGTCGCGAATCTGAGAGTGCAGAGTCAGTCTGCTGTCATCTCGGGAGATTGGAAGCGTGGTGCTCACAAACACGGCCTTGCCATTTGTATATACGATCTTCTCCTTACTTGCGCTCAGTTTGGTGTACGCCCCTCTGACAGTGGTAGGGTTGGCGGGATAGAGAGCAAGTTTTGTGAAGGACATCGTGCATTTGCGATAACAAGTCGCGATCGATTATAAAGTCGATTGTATACATCAGTAATAATCTACATCAATCACTCTGTCTCCACTGGTGGCTTATCCGGGTAATTCTTAAATGGATCCTTCCTAAGAGCTTCCGCTTCCGACGATGCAGCCAGTCCCTTTGTACCTATCGCTTTCACCTTCATCACGCTTTCTGGGACGTGGGCACCAGACCAGGTGGACGGGGTACTCGGCTATTCACTCCCTCTCAGAACGCAGCCACAGCGTGACAAGACAAAAACACTTACGACGTCATCCTTAAATGGAACGAATCGGGGCGTAGCTGGCGTCTCTTTCAACTCATCCTTGAACGGTACGATAGTTGAAGGACGCGCTGGGGTCTTTGACGCGATCTCCCTTTCCTTACCCCTAACTTGGGTCACAGATGGCGCCGCCGCCGGAGGTGCAGGTGGAACCATCGAATCTCCTTCATCTGGCGCGGGGTCCCTAAAAACCGCGATCCGAGAGGATGAAGATGACGCCGCGGGTGCGGACGTGACACGTTGCTGCCGCAGCGTCGTCCCGCTTAGTTTTGACACCTTTGGCACGTTTTCTTTTATGCGCTCCTTCCGTGAGCCCAGCTCGTTCCACGGGGTCGCCATGGTATCTCCATGTGCGAGCGCTTCTTCCGCCGCAGACGCCCCGGAGGGATCAACGAACACTTGCATCCGCGCGTTCGGTTTCGGCGGCCTTGAGGACGGACCCGAACCCGTTGGGCCAAAAACATCCTCCAGCGGACGAGAAGATGCTGCTGCTGCTGCTGTCGCTGTTGCTATCGTCGACGTTGGACGCCCAGATCGGACTGATCTTGACGTGGAGCTCGTTTCGCCCAGAACCTTACGCTGACTTGCCGTTGTTGTCGACGCTGCGGGCTCTGTCTGTTCCGGCACTAGGGAAGCGGAATCCAGCGGTGCGGCAAGCATCATCCGCTTTTGAAACTCTCGATATTTCGCCTGCAGATGCTCTTCCGGGGATGCCTGTCGGTTGATGCCGAGCAGATAAGTTTCGTCCGCGTCCACGCGCCTGTGTGTGTGTGTGTGTGGCGTTCAGCGAGTGGCCGATACCCGTATCGGAAATGATAAAAAGGAAAAACAAGGGGAATGGCTGCGCACCTCCCGTTCCGCTCGAGGACGGTGGCAAACTCCTCGTACAGCAGTGCGAAGCTCGTTCCAATCTCGTTCGCCAGGAGGAATCGGTATATGACCGTCGGCTTCTCCACGTAATTCGCGTACAAGACCCATAGTTTGAGGTATCGCAGATCGTCCCTCCAAACGCCACCTCTGTGATCCTTCAAAACGCGCGTGGCTTCCTCGAGCAATTCGAGCAGCCCTGATTCCGCGCTGTGTCCTTGCGGGTAGTTTTCGAGAGTCCAGTACACCAGTCGACAGTAAGCTTCCAGCGGATTGTCATCCTCGTCCTCTAGAGCGATTTCAACGTTGATTCGTAGGCGGTTCCTCGCAGCGGCAAGTTTAGACTCGCGCTGTGCGTGGGGAGTGGACAGGACGGCGGACAGCGCGGTCGCTCTGCGGCCAGAAGCGAGGGGTTGAATGTTTTCTTTAGCTGCTTCTATCAGATCACCATCGACAAGGACGGGTTGGTCATCTTGAAAGACATCTGAGGACATGGTCGCAAATGAGTGGTCAAGTTCAGTTTCGACTTGAACACGCGCTTTCGGAGATCTCCATTGACGCGTCCGTATAACCACGTGAATATCATGTGACCGCAATTTATTTATTTGACGACAACCGAAAACATAAGGAAGAGCGCGACGTATCGTAAAGGTAGCTAAACGAGTGAGTATGCAGGGTAATGGTTATAAAGGAGATAGATCAAAGCTTCTTAGATGTACTGGAATCCAAACTCTGGGAAAACATCCAGCCTCGACAGCGAACGTCAAGGACGATGTTATGCAGCAGCTCGCCGCCTGTATCACGCAGTCGGATTATATGAAATGAGGTATCAGCACAACCGCCCAGATCAATGTTATTGTAAGGTAGAGATGTGTGAGAAAGTTGTTCCACAAGTGAAAAGGTATTTGAAGCGAGAGGACGCGGCTCGAGTTCGTAGTGTCACAGGGTTTGTAGCTGACCACCAACACGACCCACGACCCTAGTGAGGAAACAGAAAACGATGCGAGACTACTTGGATAAGGATGCCTGGACGATCCCTTCCCTTGCTTCACACTTCTTCCTCTCCAAGTTAGCTCGTCGTCGTCCAGTAATGATGCCAACAGTGTGGCCAAGTCAGTAAAGTCATCCCTGATTGTCCATTCTAATTTACTGACCATTTCAGTATATTTGAGAGTGGGCCCTCTTGCACGGTGCTCTTAGCAGAATGTCGTTGATCTGCCACCTCAAACACCATGCGCACGGGCCTCAATGTGTTCCTCAGGTCGTAAATGATTTCAAGACAGCTACTCAGCTCTTCACTCAGACAGTAATTTTTCCAGCAGGTTTCTGAGCACATAGAATAGTCGTCAAGCCAGAAAGCCAGGAGCATTTTGCACTTGCCCCAGTTTGCCATGTGAGCCTGGATCAGTTAGACCCTCTGTTCTAGCCCTCAAGTTTCCTCTTAGTCCGTAATATTGACGGTATCATCTGTGGACCTTTGTTCGGATTAGGTGAGCCCGATTCACGAATCATTACCAGAGGAGGACAGTAGCTCATGTCGTCGACATTGTTAGTCTGGCACTCCGCCTCCTCTGTGACCTCCCTCGTCACGTGCTTTACG
>Ga0209488_10003555_pt1 | contig 12461 bp, 12 predicted proteins | sample Rivendell_Oct201_8_FD_188349 | JGI IMG/M metagenome (GOLD analysis project Ga0209488, IMG submission 188349) | Vadose zone soil microbial communities from the Eel River Critical Zone Observatory, Northern California, USA -... | ecosystem: Environmental > Terrestrial > Soil > Vadose zone >...
TGCCAGCGCGGGTACTTGCAGCCGGGGAGATTGCAGCCGGGGAATAGTAATTGTCACGGTACGCACACTACCAAACTAGCAAATTGCACCAGCTTCCAGGACTCAGTTCTCAGGTTCAAAAAACATGAAGCTCTTCGAACGACGGACAGGGGCACGAGTTGTCGTAAGGGGCGTTTGATGTACCTTCCTGTGTTGGGACCGTGTTAGTCTCGTGCTGTCACTCTTGTCCTAAATCCCCAATTATTGGGAACGGGGATACCCCACGTATCGCAACACTAGGACACTGCCTTGCCCTGGATTGCCTCGGAATCTCAAATTTTGAAAACTATTTGCACCCCATATCTGGTCACTGGCAACTACTGTAGAACCACCACTACCAATTGCATGACATACAGTACACGCCCTCCCTGATTGTCATCCGATCTCACCCTCTGCTATCTTTTGATGCAGGTTCGGCTGTCGTACATCGTTCCGTGTGAAGAGACCGTAGGCAGTTTGCAACAACGTCCGCATAGACTACGATGATGCCTCACAGGTTTGACTCCTGGAGATTACAGGAAGTTTAAGTTCGGGGAGTCGATAGGTGACCTCGCGGAGGCACTCACGATTTGGGATCGATGTGATCCTCAATATGAATCGTGCAATTCATCGGAGAACATGCATCCCAACTGAGCGGCCAGCCGCATGACTGAATTTCTCGATTCTATGAGAACGACAAGACTGCAAGCACGAAAACCGACAGAAGGGGAAAGACAACAATGTGAACAGGCTCAAGGCTCATCCAAGCAGCAGTCAAAACAACAGAGCGTGATTGTTGCAAAAGCGGTAAATATAAATATGAGAAAGGGGTGAATGTGGTTGCTGTGACAACGATGGTTACTTGTACATATGGGTGGAGATGACCGCCAAGAGACAGGTTGCAACGTGTCCTTCCATGAGGACGAGACTTTAGAATTCATCTGCATCAAAGCTGAAAGAGTCAAAATGCAAAGAATTGAGCCGCATCTCAAAGCTAATCTCCTGCTCGGGATAAGGATCCTCATGCTCATGCTCATCCGACGGCCTGCTCTGCATCGTCTCAGGGCCGGCATTCCGCCGCGGCGAGTCATAGTCCTCCCCAGAGTCCCACCCTTCCTCAACTGGCGTCTGCGCCGTGCGCGGTGGTGAAGGGTCATCCACCTCGATGTTTTCTAACACCTGTTGAGGTTCTGGCACCAATTCTCCCGTGCTCGCCGCGCTCCCGGAAAATATGGACTGGAGGTTGACAAACGAGAATTTGTGCCGGGTTCCTCGGATAGTGAAGGTCGAGCTCGAGCTCGGAGATATGGGACGAGCGGGCTCTTTCGACGATAACTGTAAAGTGGGAGTGGACGCAGATGCGCTGCGGGAGTATGGCAACGTCCGAAAGCCTCCCGAATGAGATGGAGAGACGCCGACACCGATCGTATCGGAGGCGTTTGTGGCACTAACAGCTTCGGAGTTCCCTAGGCCCAGGCCAAAAAGGTTGGAAAGCGGTTGTGAAACCCGTTTCTTCAGGCGCGGCACGCTCGACTGGGTTGAGGTGGGTTGGGCTTTTGGACGGTGCTTCTCTGTCGTTGGCGATGCCGGCGTAGGAGCAGGTGGAGGTGCCTTGGTCTTGGTGGCGGTATTCCCGTTCTCCTTCACAGGGTAAACCTGTTCCAATGCGGACCTGCGCGGTGCCTTTCCGGCGTTCTTGATCGAGCGCAAGGCCTGCGCGGCTCGCGAGCGGAGCGTCTTGGATCTCCTGAGCGTAGGCATAGACGCGTGCGCGTGCGCAACGTCGAGCATGCCCTCCCCGCGACGCACTTTCATAACTTCAACAATGTCGTCGTCGTCCCGCTCCTTCGCCCGCTTGGGACTTTCCGGTATGGACGCGAGTCCCAGCGGATTTCGGCCTCTCGAGAGGGAAGGGTGAGAGGTGGAGCCGCGCCGGGGCATAATGACGGTGCTGCCTGCCTGCGAGCGGTGGAACTTTGGCGCGTGCTCTGTGGTTGGGTGTATGGTCTCGGGCCAGTCGTCCAGTTCCGTCTGCATCTGCTCCATTTCGGGTGTTGTGAATACCAATTCTGACGGCGTTGCGTTTTTCTTGTCAGCGTCGAACGCGCACCAGGGCGTCGCTTCGTCCTCTGGTGGATGAACGAAGACTGTGGGCACTTGGACGTCAGGAGATGAGACGGACGATACGAGGGGTGGGGCGAGCAAGCCATGTTCATGAGTTAATGGCGATATATGCGCGCGAAACATATCTACGAGCTCTGCGAGATTGCAGGCTCGATATGAGGGAGGAAGGAATAATCAGAGTGATCAGACTTGACAAGTTCGTGTATGTCGCGTTTTGGGTCCCGTGACCGTGTCCCGTGTCAGCCCACCAATTGCAAAATCGCGCCACCGCCACTGCGCCGCCAGATGCCGGTCCGCTATCTGGGCGAACGCGCGGAAGCTCCACCTGATGTGCCACTGCCGTACAGGCGCAGATGCGATATTAAAAGAACCTGATTGCTCCGAGGCCGTGGTGGTGTTACTAGTAGCCCTACGAGGTGCAATACGCCAGTAACTGACAGATGCCAAGGCCGAGAATGTCTACGCTCAGACTGTCCGGACTTGACAGACCTGCAGACATGCAAACCCGCAAAATGAGAATCGCTCCGATAGCGAATCACGTAGCGTGAGTGTTAATCTATGCTGGTGAGTGACTGAGATATGATTGACTACTCCACTCTCAGATAGTAGTATAGCCATCAGGAAACCTGTTCCCAAGACCGGTATCCACCCCAATACCGAGGACGATACCAATTACACAGAATTCCTGGGAATGAGGAATATCAGAACAGTCCAACAGGAACTAGAAGCTGTGGACTTTATCTATATTTGCTCCCACGTGGTGAAATACCGACCGGCACACAAATCCTTCACAGGATCACGAGGTAATTCACACTCATTTGTCCGCGTATCACTGCGTGTACGCGTGGACGTTTCTTTCACGCAGGCCAGTTTGGAGGGGCGCATGCGTGGGGTTGTGTTGTATGGGTGTCAACACCTAGGAATACGCAAGGCTGGCCTTACTGGTGCTGAATCCATATCCATCCACAACGTCAGTCGGAGAGGATAGTGAAGGGGGAGAGCTACGTATGAAGTTCAGCATGCCCTCCCTCGGGCTATTTGGAACGTGTAGGTTCCTCGTTCATTTTAAATACTTTTAACGGTTTGGAAATGAATTAGTCTTTTGTGAATATTGATAAAATGAAGCAGTCAGGGCCGCATTTAAGAGAGTTTGTTTCCCACAACTGTGACTCGAAGAAATGCTACACAACGAGTTGACAACGCCAATGCTCATGAAAGCGCCCATATCCCTCCAACCGTGGTCCATCGCTACTGTGACACATATGGGCGTCACTGTACTGTACGACAGAGGGCGGGCGTATTGTATCCTGGATTAGCATCTAGAATCACCATACTACACGGGTTTGATTGATCAAGCGCCACTACCAGCGGTTAGCCGATCACCGCTATCCCATATCGGCTTGCAAGTGGAACACCCTGTTATTGTGGACTAGAAATACGGTATCTAGTTAGCGTGTAGGTATTTGATCCTAGTTCCTGTTTGGTTATCGCAAACATACCCTGCGCATGCCGCCAGCATTCTTCAGTTGGGATTGAAACTGTCTGCGTCGGAAACTCGGCCACTCGTAATAGGGAATCTGAATACAAAAGCAAGGCACTAGAAACGTTGCCACGAAGAGAAGTGGCTTAAAGAGAACCTGGGCAGAGCGGAGTTTGTCAAGCGCTCAAGCGAGCGCCGTCACGCGACACGACTACAAGCACGAGACCACGGAACGCCCAAACAACCCGGCTTTCTCCTGAAGATCAACCGCGGAGGAACACCCCATCACCATATGTCTGGAGATCATACAGCGTGTAGCAAGTCGAGACCAAGGAAGACCTACCGGCATGACGCAATTCCGCTGGAATGTCCCATCAACGTTCTGATACGACGCGCACACAACAACCCAGAGCAGTCGTCATCACTTCCGAATGGGGAAAGTACAAAAGCAAAATACGCTATTCGAATCCAATTCCAGGGGGGTAGAAGCCCCATGAAGCAAGATCGCTAGATCACTATCAGTAATACGTGTCTGTGAGAATGCATTTTCTCACGGAAGACCTCATGCAAGACGCGCGTTTGATACGGGCGCTGGATGCAAGGATAAAGTCCCAAACTACTCGAAAAGTAACAGCCAGCGGATTGTAAACTCTCGAGCGGTCTGTGATACTCAGGCCATTATGAGCCGCCTGTGCTCGACTGCTCAGTTGTGCAAGTTGGCCATAATCAATGCCCCCCCAGCGGACGACGAAGGGGGCTCTGTTCGATGCGGCGGCTCCCAATCCACCAAGCGGTAACCGCTCTTAGGTTTGGTATCGCCGAATTGAAGCGTGAATAGAGATACTTCACCTGTATCACAAGGTTCCGGTATCTCTGCCTCATCAGTGGGGACGCGGTCACGTGCATGAGCACGGATAAGCTAGATGAGAGTAGGTTGGCAGCCTAAGAGAGAAATGCCACGAATATAGGTCTCGTTCGCAAGAGAAGCGATTTCGAGACGAAAATGATTCCGGGATCGACGCGCAAGGTTCTGTTGATGTTGATGGTGCTTCTCAAAGAGAGTAAATGAAACCAAGAATTGGAATGCGTTTATCATCAACCTGTTAGCAGTCATACACGACAACTAGAACACATGCATTACACTCAGACAAATATCAGGAAAAGTAAAGCTGCCCCATACTATGGCGTCGATGTTGAGACATCTCAAACGAGATGCAATGAGGTATTTGCCTTGGCGAGTTAAGCAGAACGGAACTCGGCCTACGCTTATCCACGGGTACTTGCGGGCATTCTCTCAACGTTCTTTCCGTAGAGTCATTAATCGAATGACGAGGACTGAACGGGTAAGGGTAATGAAAAAATTTGGTGGATGCCATTAAAAAAAAACTATTCGGGTAAAAGGTGCTTCTTTTGAAGGGTCATTAAAGTAGCGTGTTATCAGGCGAGATATATCGTCCGCGGAGAAGAGGGAGTTGACAGAGGAAAAGCTCCATATGCCTTACGATAATGTCGAAATAAGCGTTGAATTAAAAGACCAATGAGCAAGCGAGGGCGGTCTAGAGCGGAGAGAAGACGAGCCAAAAAGGGAAATGATGAAGGGAGAGAGAATAGAGGGATTGGTGGCAGAGTCGAGGGAAGAGAGTAGAAGAGGGGAGTAAGGCAAGGTAAGGGATATTAAGGGGCCGAGGTGGGGATAAGACGACAGGACGCGGCGTCTGTGAATTGTTTGATGTTTATGACGCGGAAGGTCAGGCGACGCCATCAAGCGTGGGAAAGAAGCAATCAAAACCAAACACGTGGTTACACTCTCCGCAGGGTCACAGGGACATCATTCCCCTCGACGGTCTCTGAGCCCTCATTGTCTTGTCCTCCTCCTCCATTCCACTCCGGTACACTTCCAGATAGCCGCTCCGCGTTTTCTTCGTTTTTCCGATTATTTCAATCCACCCTTCTCTCCCTTCTCTTTGTCCCCGATCTCAACCAACCCCGTCACGGCTTGCTTCAGTCGACAAGCGCACATCTCACCTCTTTCGCTCCCCCTCCGCCTTTCTCAATCCCTCACGACCTCGTCAATCTCTCTCACCCTCTCTCCCTAATGGCAACACACGGACCCATCAATGGCGTTAAGATAAATCGTGCGTGTTCCGGATCCTTTGCACCACATATGTTCCCGCTCCCGCTCCCGCTTCTCTTTCCGTCCGTTCGCGCGCATCGGGTGCTCATCCCTTTTTTGGTCATGCCTTCTCCCAACCCTCAATCCATCGCCGTCCGCCATCGCCACCCTCCGCCCTGTGCTGGTCTACGTCATTGTTGATGTTATCATCGTGCAGCCATCGACGATCCCCGAAAGGTGGTCAAAGTCGTGGCCTCTGACGGCAAGAGCGGCGAGACTCGTGAAATCTCGTACACGAATTGCAAAGTCATCGGTAATGGCTCGTTCGGCGTCGTCTTTCAAGCCAAACTCGTTTCCGAACATGATGGTGGGGATGATATTGCCATCAAGAAGGTCTTACAGGACAAGCGATTCAAGGTGAGTGCCGATCAGTTTGTATACGTTAAGTGTCGCGTGGCCGTAAAAAGGTCACGATTGATCAACGTGCGTGGTGTAGAATCGCGAGTTACAGATAATGAGACTCGTCTCTCATCCAAACGTAGTTGACTTGAAAGCCTTCTTTTACTCCAACGGGGACAAGGTATGAGTTGCCGCATGTTCGCGATGTGGGATACTGAGGTGCCCTTGTTGGAACTTTGAAGAAAGACGAAGTGTACCTGAACTTAGTTCTCGAATATGTACCAGAGACAGTGTATCGTGCAAGTCGTCACTACGCCAAGCTTAAACAGCCGATGCCGATGCTTCAAATCAAACTGTATATGTACCAGCTTCTCCGCTCTCTTGCTTACATTCACTCGGTTGGGATCTGCCACCGCGACATCAAGCCGCAAAATCTTCTTCTAAATCCGGCAACAGGGGTGCTCAAGCTTTGCGACTTTGGGTCGGCAAAAATCCTGGTAGCTGGAGAACCCAACGTCAGTTACATCTGTTCGCGTTATTACCGCGCACCAGAATTAATTTTTGGGGCGACAAATTACACAACAAACATTGGTAGGCCCCCATTCGAGAACTGCATGGTTGATTTTTTGACAAGTGGTCGTTAGATATATGGTCGACTGGTTGTGTGATGGCCGAGTTGATGCTCGGTCAACCGCTCTTCCCAGGCGAAAGCGGGATTGACCAACTGGTGGAAATCATCAAGGTCCTGGGCACCCCATCACGTGAGCAGATCAAAACGATGAATCCCAACTATATGGAGCACAAATTCCCGCAAATTAAACCCCATCCATTCTCTAAGGTCCGATACTTTCCACAAGTTGACAAGTTGGAGGGAAGAGTTGATTGTTAACGGTGATGACAGGTGTTCCGGCCACGCACGGCACCAGAAGCCATCGATCTGGTCTCGAAGCTATTGGAATATACACCAGAGGTTCGGTTGAGCGCTGTCGAGGCGATGGTACACCCGTTCTTCGACGAACTACGGGCTGAAGGAGCCAAGATGCCGAATGGCAAAGAGTTCCCGCCGCTATTCGACTTTACACGAGAAGGTTCGTGACCATGGGGCGGAGTGGGTGAATGGTGCTAACTAGTTGGGCGATTGCAGAGTTGTCTGTACGACCAGACCTGATCCACAAGCTTGTACCTCCACACTGCGAGGAAGAGTTGAGGCTACGGTCGATTGACATTAACAACTTTAAGCCCATACCGCTGGAACAGTTGAGGATTACGCTTGATTGAGTAATCTTTGCCGGTGCATGACGTGATGGCACGACCAGTGGGTGGGGAGGAGTAGCGGGATATGTACGGTATGCTGGTTTCGACACTCCCCCTTGATTGTAAAGAGGCGGAGGACGTGTTTGATATCATAATCAGAGGCCAGTTGAGTGAGATTTGTATTATGATTATGAGACAAGTCACGTGCATTACGAGCGGTTGCGCGATTTGAACGCGAGAGACAGCGATCATCCAGTACTTATTTGACCTCCTCCTCGCCTTTTTACACCCTCGAACAACCCAATCGAAATGTCCATCTCTACATCCCTCGTAGACTCCTATTCTTGCGATACCTTACCACCCGCTCGAACCTCATCTCCTTCCGTTCCTTCAGCACACCACTGGTCTCCTCATCCTCATCCTCCTTCTCCCTCGTATCTTCCCCTCGACTTGCCCCCATCGGTCCTCCCCCAGCCCACTTCCCGCAAGCTATGCATCCGACACCAAAGAATTGCTGACGAGGGGACATTTCTCAAGCTCCAGCAGGTGAGCTCTCCCCTCCCCTCCTCCCCCTCCCTTCCTCTCACCCACCGTTTCGTTTCGCCTTCCTTCCCTCGCCGTAAAGTTTTCACCCCTTTTATCTTATTACGTGTCACCGTCTCCACGGCCTCGCTGCTCACTCGCGATTCGTGTTATCTCATAGGCTCTAGACGACCTTCCAGTTGGGGAAAGAGAATCCATCAATGCAATCTGGGCCAACTTTTCGTCCTCGCCGCATTCTCGCCGAGAGCTTATTCTTCGGGGTATCCTGACGATGTGCTGCTTCTCTCAGCTCTCCCTCCTCACCGATGCCCTCAGTCACCTTATTCGGATCGACCCGTTCTCGGTTTTCCCGCGCGAGGTCTCTCTCAAGGTTTTAGCTTATCTTGACGCCACGTCTCTATGCCGAGCCGCGCAAGTTTCGCGTCATTGGAAAGCCTTGGCTGATGATAACGTATTATGGCGCAATATTTGCGAACAGCACATTGGTACCAAATGTGCGAAATGCGGCTGGGGCTTACCCATTCTAGAACGAAGACGCTTAGTCATATCAACGCCATCCCCTGGTCCCTCTTCGTCCTCGCACCGTAAGCGCAGGCATGAGCACTCGGACACAGTGTCTTCCCCGAAACGCCATCATTCGGAACTTTCCTCTTCCCCCACTCCTTCCGTCCACACAATCCCCTTGTCGTCACCAGTGCCAACACTGGCCGCTGCTCGTGTTGCCTCTACTCCACCAACCTCCCCCTCGCCGCTTTCTCTCCCTCTCCCATTCGAAAATACCCTCACACGTCCATGGAAAGATGTGTATTCTGAGCGCTTAAAAATCGAGCGTAATTGGCGACGCGGTCGGTGTTCTGTTCGGACATTAAAGGGCCACACCAATGGTATCATGTGCCTCCAATTCAGCGAAACATTTCCTCACCTTCCTTTCCCTGTTCTCATCACGGGTTCTTATGATCGCACAGCTCGCATATGGAATCTTGAGACTGGTAAGGAGATCCGTTGCCTCAAGGGTCACACCAGGGGGTTGCGTGCGTTGCAGTTTGATGAGGTTAAGCTTGTCACCGGAAGCATGGACCACACCCTCCGTATCTGGAACTGGCGCACGGGGGAATGTATCAGCACCCTGGAAGGTCACACAGAGGGCGTCATCTGCCTCAACTTTGACTCTACCCTCATCGCCAGTGGGAGCGTCGACACCACCGTTAAGGTGTGGAACTTTCGCACGCGCGAATGTTTCACCTTACGCGGTCACCGAGACTGGGTCAATGCTGTCTTACTTTGGGATTCGGGCTCGGCCACATCTCCCCTGCCCGATGTGTCATCGCCGCATGTCTCGCCGGGAAAAATGTTGTTCTCTGCATCCGACGATTGTACTATCCGTCTGTGGGACCTCACGCTGCGCACGTGTGTGCGCCAGTTCACTGGACACAGGGGTCAGGTACAGAGCTTGACGTTGCTCGCCCTCTGCAACTCTGCAGGAGATGACCCAAAAGACCGTTATGAAGAATCGACACGCTTGGCTGTGACTGGTGCAACGACCACGGCTGAGGAAAATTCGTCTCGCGAGCTAAAGCAACCGCAGCAGCTGCTCGTGTCGGGCGGCCTTGACAACACCGTCAAACTGTGGGATATCGACACGGGCAAGGTCGTGCGCACTCTCTTTGGGCATCTTGAAGGTGTCTGGGGAGTTGCCTGTGACCAGATGAGACTTGTCAGCGGCAGCCATGACCGAACCATCAAGGTAAGACAAAGCTCTTCACAGGTCTCATTTGGAAGTGACGAACTATTCGCGTCTTCTGTCTGTAGATTTGGAACCGCGACGACGACCGGTGCGTGTCGACGCTCGTCGGTCATACCGGCGCCGTCACCTGCCTCGCTCTTGGTGAGGACAAAATTGTCTCTGGAAGCGATGATGGAGACGTGCGGATATGGTCGTTTTGTGTATGATACCTGTATCGTATACCTTTTTTAGATGGGAAAATTGCCGTCCCGTTAATGAACCGTATTTGGGAATACAAAGCAGCTCTAAGGGGGAGTACATGGACGACGCAATAGATCCTACAGCTTCAAATAAATTACAGAGATAGCAAGGTAGAAGGGGCCTAATAAAATAGACATAGAGAGGATCATATCCTTCCGAGGCGTGAGTCCAGCGACGTCGTCCTCACCACAGACGTCGCAGAGGCGGGGCTTGATGACGGGCGACGACGCGGGACGGTCTCAAACCCAAGCGAGCGCAACTCGAGTTCGCGTCTCTCGCGCATCCTGCGCTCGAGCTCGGCAAGCGCCGACACGCGCGCGTCGAAATGCTCGCGCGAGATAGCGCTCGGCGCATTGTCAAGCTCGCTCATGACCCACGCGAGGGCGGGCGACGAGGACGAGGAGGCCAGGGACGGAGACGAAGATGATGGAGACGACCCGCTGCTCCGATGGCGGTCACGGTCACTGGCACGGTGATGCTTGTCCTTCGGCCCGGCGCCGGGGCTAGTCATACCCGTGGTGGTGGTGACGGTATCTTGTGGTCGTTGTCGTTGTTGTTGTTGTTGTTGTAGGTCGGCGGGGGCGCGGTACCGCCTTAGTTCGTCGATGCGCTCGAGGAGCCGGGTGCAGCGGCTAAAGTTGATTAGGGCTCGCTGGTCGACGACTACTGTTGCGCTGCTGCGGTCGTAGAAGCTTTTTAGGCTGCGTAGGTGGACCGCTGCATAAATGGATTAGTTTTTTTTTTTTGTCTTAGTGGGATGTGGGAATAAATATAACGCGTGAGAGAATTGGTGATAAGGGAAGGGTGGAGGGAAGGAATGAAGGGTTGGAAATGCGCACCTAACCACGGGATGACGAATGGTGCCTTGAGGTTTTGGAGAGCTTGGCGGTAAGCCCGGTGGTCGCCCTGCGGAGCGAGGATGTCGTCCAGCTGGCTTAGGAACTGCTTTTCGCCTTTTGTGAGCTTGCTCTCGCGCGTCAGGATCAACTGCGGGATCGACTGCAGCGCGGCGACGATCGCGGACATGGACGAGAAGTTCTGGAGCTTTCGGCATTCCTGCGGTACAAAATGTCACGTCAGGACCCCAGACGTCCAAGCCGGAAAAGAGAGAGAGGAGGAAAGGGAAAGGCGCACCTCTGCGGCCAGTACGAAGCGCTTGAAGTTGGTCGCACGCTTGTTCACGTCTTCCGAGCTAGAACCAGGCATTTCGACAACGTTTTGAGAAGCCTTGACCAAAGCAAAACAAAAAATTCATTCCCTGACCTCACGATTTTCGTCTTGACCCAATTGACCAGGCGGTTGTTGACTTTGGTCGCGGATTCGATGTGCTTTGTGATGGGTTTGCCCCGAAGGTGGGCAATATAATCAGCCTGGGTTATCTTGCTGTAATATTCTCCCTCGATTACCGAAAGTGAGAGTGCGATATCTCCTGCTTTGAACTGTTCCGGAGAGGACGGCGACTTCATGTCATACGGCTGTTGTAGAGGCGAGGTGGGAGGCACGACGACGACATTCATCTACGAAGAGGTCAAAACTATGAAGGTCTGAAGTGTCGTAATCAGAGGTACAAACCTTCTCACTGGCAAGACTGACAATCTCCCAAGCCGCTTCTCTCATTGTATCTGAGCCTTCGACGGACCCGGCAAACTCCTTGATGGACGGGAGCAGCTCAGAACCCATGCGTTCACCGTCGATGCTGAGCCACGTTCGCAGAACCTGTAGAATGCTTGTTCTACGCGTCAGGAAGCTCGCATTAATCTGTGCGCGATGTACTCACGAGTACCGAATGGGGGCTGAATGGATAGAAGTCTGCAGGTCTCCCATTTCCTCAAAGCGTCTCTTGAGAATCTTGAACAGGTCCTCGCTCGTGGTGAAGACACGGTATGAGGCAAGGAATACCCTCCTAAACTCGTTGTCCTTGGCACGATCATGGGTGTCCTTGATCAGGCGGTCCACCAAACCTTCCAGTGTCCCGGCTTCCACAGTACCCTCTGCAGTTCTGCGGAGTATAGAATCTGGATCTTGAACAGCAGCATCTAGCAAGCCACCACCGATGCTACTGACTGACGTGCTTCTGTCAGGACCGTAACTACGGATTGATCCAGAGCCTGTGGATGTCGACTCGGACGCGCTTCGCCTGATCTCGATCTCGTAAACGCTGGCTGGCTGTGATAACGATCCGGGGTTGGTGTGTACTGGCTGTAGAAGCAATGGAATCTGGGGGTTAGAAGCCCTAGAGGATTCCGGTAGATCCGAGGCACGTATTAATGACCAATCAAGGTGGTCGGTTGGTGGGGATATACTTGACACGGACTCAGGGGTGGTAGACGGGAGAGGGACCTGGAAACCGGAGGACAACGGCGATGGCCGCCCTGGAGACGGCAACGGTTTTCCTGGTACCGCCCGAGGCCCCGACGTCAATCCTTGAGGAGGGGAAGAACTCAAGGGAGTGTTTAAGATGGGGGATTTGAGCTTCGGGGAAGAAGCAGGAAGCCCTCTCGGGGTTGGCTCTGGCACAACCTCGATGGGTGCCAAGGGATTGGGCA
>Ga0209488_10003556_pt1 | contig 12458 bp, 10 predicted proteins | sample Rivendell_Oct201_8_FD_188349 | JGI IMG/M metagenome (GOLD analysis project Ga0209488, IMG submission 188349) | Vadose zone soil microbial communities from the Eel River Critical Zone Observatory, Northern California, USA -... | ecosystem: Environmental > Terrestrial > Soil > Vadose zone >...
GGTGATTCGCCCGTCCTTTACGCTCGGCGGTTCGGGCGGCGGTATTGCTTACAACCGCGAAGAGTTCGAGGCGATTGTCGCGCGCGGCTTGGACGCATCGCCGACCTCCGAAGTCTTGCTCGAAGAATCGGTGATCGGTTGGAAAGAATTCGAAATGGAAGTCGTCCGGGACAAGAAAGACAACTGCATCATTATTTGCTCCATCGAAAATGTGGACGCGATGGGCGTGCATACCGGCGACTCGATCACCGTCGCGCCGGCGCAAACGCTCACCGATAAGGAATATCAATTGATGCGCGACGCATCGATCGCCGTGTTGCGCAAGATCGGCGTCGAGTGCGGCGGCTCGAACGTGCAATTCGCGCTGAATCCCTTTGACGGCCGGATGCTCGTGATCGAAATGAATCCGCGCGTTTCGCGGTCGTCGGCGCTTGCCTCAAAGGCGACGGGATTTCCGATTGCCAAAGTCGCCGCCAAACTCGCGGTGGGCTACACGCTCGACGAACTCAAAAACGATATTACCGGCGGCGCGACGCCCGCATCGTTCGAGCCGACCATCGACTACGTTGTGACGAAAATCCCGCGCTTTACATTCGAAAAATTCCCCGGTGCAAACGACCGACTGACCACGCAGATGAAGTCCGTGGGCGAAGTGATGGCCTTGGGCCGCAGTTTCCAAGAGTCGCTGCAAAAGGCGCTGCGCGGTTTGGAGATCGGCACCGACGGATTCAATCCGATGATGAAATTGCCGTTGTCCGAAGATGACACCAATCGTCTGCGCGAGGAGCTGCGCATGCCGGGCGCACAGCGCATTCGCTACGTGGGCGATGCCTTTCGCGCCGGCATGAGTATCGGGGAAGTTCGCAAGCTCACCGGAATCGATCCCTGGTTTCTGGCGCAGATCGAGGATTTAATTCGCGAGGAAAAATCGGTCGCCGAACAGGGGCTCGACATCATGAAAGTCGAGCGTCTGCGCACGTTGAAGCGCAAGGGCTTCGCCGATAGCCGCCTGGCCAGTTTGATCGGCACCGACGAGATGTCGATTCGCCGTCGCCGCTTGAAACTGGGAGTGCGTCCCGTGTTCAAACGCGTCGATACCTGCGCCGCCGAATTCGCGACGTCGACGGCGTATCTCTACTCGACCTACGAAGAAGAATGCGAGGCGAATCCTACCGACCGCAAAAAGATCGTCATCTTGGGCGGCGGTCCGAATCGCATCGGCCAGGGCATTGAGTTCGATTACTGCTGTGTGCACGCTGCCTTTGCCCTCAAAGCAGCCGGATTCGAGACCATCATGGTCAACTGCAATCCGGAGACCGTGTCCACCGACTACGATACATCCGACCGGTTGTATTTCGAGCCGCTTACTTTCGAAGACGTCATGGAGATTATCGATAAGGAAAAACCTATCGGCGTCATCGTGCAGTATGGCGGACAAACGCCGTTGAAGTTGTGTCGCGCGCTCGAGGCCGCCGGCGCACCGATCATCGGCACATCGCCCGATTCGATCGATATCGCCGAGGATCGCGAGCGCTTCCAACAACTCGTGCAGCAGCTTGCGTTAAAGCAGCCGCCAAATTGCACGGCGCGTACCGAAGAACAAGCGGTGACGATGTCGCGAACAATCGGTTTTCCGCTCATCGTGCGCCCGTCATATGTCCTTGGCGGCCGGGCGATGGAGGTGGTGTTCGCGGAAGAAGATCTGCGGACCTATATGACCGACGCAGTAAAAGTGTCGAATGACAGTCCCGTGCTCTTGGACCGTTTTCTCGACCTTGCCATCGAAGTGGATGTCGATGCAATTTGCGATGGCGACGATGTGTACATTGGCGGGATCATGGAGCACGTCGAACAGGCCGGCGTTCATTCCGGGGATTCCGGATGCTCGCTGCCGCCGAACAGCTTGAGCGCCGAGGTGCAGACCGAGCTTAAAGCGCAGACGCGCAAGCTTGCGCAAGGATTGAAAGTCATCGGCTTAATGAACATTCAATTCGCGATTCAAAACGGGATCATCTATATTTTGGAGGTCAATCCTCGCGCATCGCGCTCGGTGCCGTTCGTTTCCAAAGCCACCGGAGTGCCGCTAGCAAAAATGGCCGCGCGCGTGATGGCCGGTGAAAAGCTGAAAGCGCTTGGTTTGACAGGCGAGCACATCCCGCAGTTTTTTGCGGTCAAGGAATCGGTGTTTCCCTTCGCTAAATTCCCCGACGCCGACCCGATTTTAGGCCCCGAAATGAAATCCACCGGCGAAGTCATGGGCACCGGGCGCACATTCGGGGAAGCCTATGCGAAAGCGCAGCTCGCGTCCGGCGTGAAACTGCCGCGGCGCGGCCTGTGTTTGATCAGCGTCCGCGATCGCGACAAACCTAACGCGGTGGAACTCGCCAGACGCTTGGTTGCGCGTGGTTTCGAAATCGTCGCAACGGACCGCACCGCGCAAATTATTGTGGACGCAGGCGTCCCGTGCCGTCGCGCGAACAAAGTCCGTGAGGGTCGGCCGCACATTGTGGACATGATCAAGAACGACGAAATCTCCTTGATCGTCAATACCACGGAAGGCAAGAAGGCGATTTTCGAATCGCGCTCGATTCGCCGTGAAGCAGTGCACAAGAAGGTGACTTACTACACAACCGTAGCGGCAGCGCTGGCGACGTGCGATGCTCTGGATCATCTGGATGAGGTGGAAGTCAATGCCTTGCAGGATTTGCATCGTCAAATCCAAATAAAAGAGATTGCGACGTGAAACGTAGCCCTATGACGTCGAAAGGCGCGGAACGCTTGCGCGCCGAATTGAAACGCTTGAAGAGCGAGGACCGGCCGCGAGTGATACAGGCCATCGCTGAAGCGCGCGCGCACGGCGATTTGTCCGAGAACGCGGAATATCACGCGGCGCGCGATCAGCAGAGTTTCATCGAAGGCCGCATTAACGACATCGAAGGGCATCTCTCGACGTCCGAAATCATCGATGTCACGCGCTTACAGGTTTCGGACCGCGTCGTCTTCGGCGCGACCGTCGACTTGGAGAGTCAGGACGACGGCAGCAAAATTGTCTATCAAATCGTCGGCGACGCGGAAGCCGATATCAAGAGCGGCTTGATTTCGGTGCTTTCGCCGATCGCGCGTGCGCTCGTCGGCAAATCGGCGGGCGATATCGTCGAAGTCGCGGCGCCGGGTGGCGTTCGGACCTACGAAATTGTCACGATCAAATACATTTGACGCGCGAGTCTCGCCAATCCCGTGCCGAAACAACGTCGACTTCATACTTAACTATGAACACGCGTCTTTTGTTAGTTGTGCTCGCGCTTTGGACCGGGAGCCTGTGGACGATTTGCCTGATCGTCGCGCCTTCGCTATTTGTGATGCTAGGCGATCGTCACACGGCAGGCGAGCTGGCGGCGCATTTTTTCCGATTGGAAAGCTGGCTCGGACTCGGGCTGGGCGGCGCTGCGCTTGCACTGCTTGCGCGCGGGCCAGAATTGACGCGCAATGCGGCGAACTATGGACTGACTACCGTTACCGTCGCGGGGCCGGTCTCCAGCGAAGTCGTACTGCGGCCGTTCATGGACACAGCGCAAACGACCGGGAACACGAAAATCTTCGGGCTGCTACACGGAGGAGCCGCATTCCTGTTTTTGTTTGCCTGCCTGACATCACTGATTCTGCTGTGGCGAGTCGGCGCTAGGCGTCCGGGAGAATGATTTTGGATTTCTCTTTGCGCTGCCGAAAAAACACACCCACATTCCCGATCCGCTGGACGAGCTCGCTCATGCTATTCGCAGCCAGTTGCTGAAACGCAGCGTCGCGTTCGTCGCGATCGCCGACACGCGCACGAACCTTCACCAGTTCGTGCGCCGTCAACGCGCAGTCCATCTCTTGGCTCACTGCCGACGAATAGCCGTCCTTGCCAAGTTGCACGAGCGCATGGCGTCCATGCGCTAAGCCGCGCAGAAATCTTCTCTGCCTTTCGGAAAGCGCCACTATCACCTACTCGTCGCGCCGCGCGCCGCCACCGGGATTGGACGACCAAACCGTATAGGTGCTCTGATCGCCTGCCGGTTTAGTAGGCTCAAAGTGAAATGACTGATTGGGGTTGGGCGTCGCCGCCTCCGTCGGTTTCGACTGTTCCGGTGCTCGCGTTGCGGGCTCCGAACGGACCGCTTCATTGCCTTCATGCGCGGGCGGTGGTAAATCGAAACTACGTTGCGGTTCCGGCGGACGCGCATCATCGCGATCAGGGCGCTCGGTATGCGCCTGGTCGCCAGATGAATGCGAACCATCGCTGCCACCCAGTTGCGCCCCATCGTTCCCAGTTGTGTTGGCGTTCGGGCGCATCTCCTCGCCACGTCCGCGACCCCCGCGACGACGACGACCGCGTCGCGAGCGACCGGCGCCGCCGCGCCCATCTCGCTGTGAATCGTCACGCTCCGCTCGCGGCACAGGCGACACAGGCGATATAGGATTTGGCGGCGGTGCCGCCTGCTGCTGCGAACCTTGCAGTAGCGGTTTGATCGCCGGCCTCGCATCGTGTGCGTCGCGCTGCTTTCGATCGCCGTGCGGTTTATCCATTCGGCCGTCACGCGAATGATCTCGATCTCTGCCTCTGTTGTGATCACGGTCTCGAGGGTGGCGCGCGTGTTGGTCGCGATCGCGATGCGGTCGGTCGCGGTGCGCATCGCGATGTCCGTCCCGAGGCGGGCGGCGGTGTTCGCGACGCGGGTCGCTGCGCACGTGCTCTACCGGGTCCGACTTCTTTTTGACGCCGCTGCCAAAAAAGAATTGCCACAGACGCACAAAGACACCAATAGTTTCCGCTGCAGCTACCGGCGCGGCCGGGGGGACCGGGGGGGCCGGCGGCAGAGTGGGCGTCAACGCAGTCACCAACGGCGCAGGCGCTGCCGGTTTTTTGTCGCGTTCGCCGATGCTGTCGACGGCGACCGGCTGCGTTGCAACCATAAGATGGCTGGGTGTTACGTTTTCGGTGAGCTGCAGTTCGTCGTCGCGAATGCGACGAATTTCGTAAGCCGGCGTTTCCATATGTCGATTCGGAACCAACACGACTTGGATGCCGCTTTTTTCCTGAATGCCAGCCAGCCATTCGCGTTTTTCGTTGATCAAATAAGTGGTGACGTCGACCGGCAATTGAGCGATGACTTTCGATGTTCGTTCCTTACGCGCCTCCTCGCCGATGAGGCGCAGCATGGCAAGCGCCATCGAATCCACTCCGCGAATCGTGCCTTGGCCGCTGCAGCGGGGGCAGGTGATATTGGTCGCCTCGGAAATCGAGGGGCGCAAGCGCTGGCGCGACATTTCCAGTAAGCCGAAACGCGAAAGCCTGCCGATTTGGATGCGTGCACGATCCTGCTTGACGGCGTCGCGCAATCGATCTTCGACCGCGCGTTGATTCTTACCGGACTCCATGTCGATAAAATCGATCACGATCAGTCCGCCGATATCTCGCAGTCGCAGTTGACGCGCAATCTCGTCCGCTGCTTCCAAGTTGGTATTGGTCGCCGTCGTTTCAATGTCGCCGCCGCGCGTCGCGCGCGCCGAGTTGATGTCGATGGAGACCAACGCTTCCGTAGGATCGATGACGATTGCGCCGCCGGAAGGGAGATTGACCGTGTGGTGGTGTGCCGATTCGATCTGGTTTTCAATCTGATAGCGAGTAAAAAGCGGTACGTCTTCCTGATACAGCTTTAACTTCCGCAGATGAGCGGGCACGAAGCGCTGCATGTACTCCTGCGCCTCGTCAAACACGTGCTCGCTGTCGACCAAGACTTCGCCGATGTCGTCAGCCAGACAATCGCGCAAAGCACGGATGATGGCTTTTGATTCCTGATAGATCAGGAAGGGAGCCGAGCGGCCTTCCGCCGCCTGCGTAATCGCCTTCCACACTTCCTGCAGATTGGCGACATCCCATTGCAATTCCTCGGCGGACCGGCCAACGCCGGCGGTCCGCACGATGGCGCCCATGCCATCAGGAACTTGCACGCTATCGAGCGCTTCACGAAGCTGCTCGCGGTCCTCGCCTTCAATTCGTCTGGAAACTCCGCCGGCACGCGGATTATTGGGCATCAGTACCAGGAACCGTCCGGCCAGACTGATAAAGGTAGTCAGCGCGGCGCCCTTGTTGCCGCGTTCTTCCTTTTCGACTTGGACCAGCAATTCCTGTCCCTCGGAAAGGAGTTCCTTAATATTGAAGCGGCCACCTTGCGGCTGCCCTTTGAAGTATTCCTTCGAGACTTCTTTTAACGGCAGGAACCCGTGGCGCTCGGCTCCATAGTCCACAAAACACGCTTCGAGGCTTGGCTCGACGCGCGTGATGCGACCTTTATAGACGTTTGCTTTGCGTTGTTCGCGTGAGGGAATTTCGATGTCGAGGTCGTAGAGTCTTTGTCCATCAACCAGTGCAACACGCAACTCTTCCTCTTGAGTTGCATTGACGAGCATTCTTTTCATGTGCCCCTTCTAACTTCCAATAAGGGGCCGCAGGACGACGCATTACAAACGTCTGCAGACGGCGGGCAGCTAGCGCAGAACGGTAGGACGAGGCGGTAAGATCGGTTATTCTCAAGGGAGATTTCTCAAGGATTTCCCATGGATGCGGTATCCGATTTATCGTTGGCGTCGGCTCTCACTTCGCGCTCGAAATATTCTTGGGCGAGACGTAGCGACGCAGTAATCCTGCCGGGTCTTGTTTGAGGCCCGTCGGCTGCCTTTTGACCGACCCACATCTCGAGTTGCGAGTGTGGCATCGGCCGTCGTGCGGCCGAGCGATGATTCGACTGGGTCATCCAGGTTCGCGAGAGCCGAGCTCCACGCTTAAGATCACGACGCCAGTCAAACCAACTAAGATGCGATGCTGTTTATCGAGCCAGATGTCGTGCCGCCCATATTTAGAACTTTAAAACTTCAGAACTTTTTAAGTTGCAGAAATTCAAAATTCGATCGAGGCGTGCGTTGCGTGTGGCCTGAGTTAAGAGCAGCGCGTATATGCCTTGCGCCAATCGAGCACGGTACTTGCGAATTAAACGAAGCCCGGTCGCTTTCCTAGCCAAGGTGAAAAAATCGTGAGGGATGGTAGCAGCTCATCTATGCTCATTCAATGGCTTACACGTCATTCGCACACAAATTAGGCATTTGCCTCGGGTAATGCATGTCGACCGATCCACAAGACTTAACGACGACAACTCTGTCTAAAGTGCGCGTTGTCGCGGCAACTGAGGCAGATAGCGGCCAGCGCATCGATAATTTTCTTTTGCGGCAATGGCGCGATGTTCCGAAGAGCAGGGTATATCGCCTCTTGCGCAAAGGCGAAGTCCGCGTCAATGGCAAGCGCGCCAAACCGGATTTACGTCTCACGGTCGGAGATCGAGTACGACTACCCCCAGTCCGTCTCGAGGCAAACAGTGAACTGCGACCGCCATCGCGATCTTTGCAGTCGCTGATCGTTGCCGCGGCGATATACGAGGACGACGATATTCTGGTCATCAACAAGCCAGCCGGAGTAGCGGTTCACGGCGGCAGTGGCCTGGCTCACGGCGTCATCGAAGCCTTGCGCGGCGCGCGACCCGAGTTAACGGAACTTGAATTGGTGCATCGGCTGGATCGTGACACCAGCGGTTGCTTGCTGATCGCAAAGCGTCGCGTTGCACTTCGCAAACTTCATGCGCTGTTCCGCGAACGTGAAATGGATAAGCGCTATCTCGCCCTGGTGTGCGGCCGCTGGAAGCTCGGTACGAAAAAACTCGATATGCCGCTCAAAACCAATCAGCGGCAAGGCGGCGAGCGCGTGGTGCGCGTGGATTCCGAGGGACAGAGCTCCGAAAGCGTTTTTAGACCCATCGAACACTACGGTACGCACGCCACATTGATGGAGGTCAAAATCGGCACGGGCCGGACGCATCAAATTCGTGTGCACGCCTCCTATGCGCAGCATCCCGTCGCGGGCGACGAAAAGTATGGCGACAAGGATCGCAACACCGCCCTCAAGTCATTTGGTTTGAGGCGTATGTTCCTCCACGCGCACTCATTGAGTTTTCAAATGCCGCACGGCGCAAACTTTAGCGTCAGTGCTCCTTTGGACGATGAGTTGCAGGGAGTCTTGGACAAACTCGCGGCGGGAACGACATCACGGCAGCGAGTAACCCGCGCGACGTAACGCTCCTGCCAGCCATATGAGCGGCAGCCCGATCAGTGCGGTTGGATCCTGCGAATCGATTCGTTCGAACAAGCTAATGCCGAGCGACTCGGCTTTGAACCCGCCTGCGCAATCAACGGGTTTTTCACGCGCGACATAATTACGAATTTCCGACTCCGTCAGCGACCGAAATAACACGGTGGTCGTGTCCACATGTGCTTCGTGACGCCGATTGCGCAGGTCAATTACATGCACAGCGGTATGAAAGAGCACGCGCTGGCCGGTGGCGTTGCGGAGTTGCTCGATGCAGCGCTCGAGCGTTCCGGGCTTGCCGAGAATAGTTCGACCGAGAACCGCCGCCTGGTCGGAGCCGATGATGACGCTCTGTGGATAACGGTCCGCAACGGCTTGCGCTTTGTCGCGTGCCAAGCGAGTGACTAGCGCGACAGGATCTTCGCCTGTCTGTACCGACTCATCCACCAACGATCCATTGACGTCAAAGGGAAGGGTCAATCGATCAAGAAGGGCTCGACGATACTTTGAAGTCGAGGCAAGGACGAGACGGGGCGGAGTGGCGGGGCTACCCATGGCTGTTTCATTACGTAAGCAGAGTCGCAACGACGCGATCTTAATAGAGAAAACAAGGATTTATTGTACTAATTCTTTTGACACGACAGGGGTCGCTGCCTATCATACGCGCCCCATGTCGAGCGGCCGCCTGCATACCAGAGAAGTTGTGGATGCGATGGTGCTTGCCGCTCGCGGTGAGAATCTGACGCATAGCTTTCCACTATCCGAATTGCTGCGCTTAGCGGAGCAATCGAAGGGACCGGAGCTAGCGAGCGGGGCGGAACTTTCGACAGGGACTGGATCGCAGGCGCACTTGCATGCGCGCTTTCACGTCGTTGACGGACGTTGCGCTGTAGCGGGTCAGGTTACGGCAAGTCTACATGCGATATGTCAGCGTTGCTTGCAACCGATGCGGCTCGCCGTTGAGGACCGATTCCACGTCGTATTGGTTCGATCGGAAGCAGAGATGAGCGAGTTGCCGGAGGCCCAGGATTCGGTGATCGCCAACGCGGAACAATTGGATTTGAAGTGGTTGACTGAAGAGCAATTGCTCCTTGCCGTGCCGTTGGTGCCGTTGCATGCCGACGCGGAAGAATGTGAATCAGCTGTGCGCGACCAGGACTCAATCCCGGTGGACAAGCGCAATACACCGTTTGCGCAGCTGCGGGAACTGTTAAAGAAGTAGTTAGGTATTCGACTAAAGAGAGTTGCCATGCCAGTGCAAAAAAGCCGTAAAACACCCAGTAAGCGTGGAATGCATCGCTCGCACGATCGCGTGAGCGCTCCCGCGCTTTCAGTGGAAGCAACCTCCGGCGAAACTCACACGCGTCACCGCATCTCGCCCGATGGGTTTTACCGCGGTAAGAAAGTAATTGAGAGTGTGGCAACCGACGACACCAAAGGCTGACCAGTCTTTACTGTCGCGCCGATGCCTGTCGGTGCGCTGCAGTCCCGTTGATCGCCTCCAATACTCAGAAGCATCGCGTTCATGGGCAATCCGGTCGTTATCGCTGTCGACGCCATGGGAGGCGATCACGGTCCGAGTGTCACCGTTCCGGCGGTATTGGACGCATTACGATTCGACGACGAGTTGCAGATTGTCCTGGTCGGGAGAATCGGCGAGCTTGAGCCCTTGCTCGACAAGCGCGCAGACGCAGCTCGGCTCCGCGTAAGGGACGCGCAGGAAGTCGTGACTATGGACGAGCGGCCGCGCGACGCGCTCCGTAAGAAAAAGAATTCCTCGTTACGTATCGCGATCGACATGGTAAAGCAGGGCGAAGCACACGCTTGCATCAGCGCAGGTAACACCGGCGCACTGATGGCCACCGCGCATTTTGTCCTCAGAACGCTGCCCGGCATCGATCGTCCGGCAATATTGTCGCGCATTCCTGCGCATCATGGTCACACGGTCATGCTTGATTTAGGCGCGAACGCCGATTGCACGCCGGAGCAATTGTTGCAATTTGCGGTCATGGGCACCGCGATCGCAAAGGAGTTGGACGGCGATGCTCGCCCGCGCGTGGGTTTGCTAAACATTGGCGACGAAGACATCAAAGGCAACGAAATCGTTCAGAGCGCACACAAATTGCTCGGCGCTAGCACACTCAACTACATCGGTTTCGTTGAAGGCAACGATATCTTTGGCGGCGAAGTCGATGTCGTAGTCACCGATGGATTCACCGGCAATGTCGCGCTCAAATCCATGGAAGGCGTTGCAATGATGTTTGTTGACACGCTCAAAAGCGAGTATTCGCGCACGCCGCTGCGCAAACTTGCAGCCCTCGCATCGCTGCCGGTCATCGAAGGCATGCGCAAACGTTTCGATCCGCGCGAACACAACGGCGCCAGTTTGGTGGGACTCAACGGCGTCGTCGTCAAAAGCCACGGATCGGCAGACGCATACTCCTTCGGGAATGCGTTGCGCGTCGCCGTGTTGGAGGCGCGCAAAGGTGTTCCGACGCAGATAGTGCAACTCTTGCAAGCGGAAGTATTGCGAGCGCAAGATCGGCCTTGTATTCGCGAATCGTAGGCACGGGCTCTTATCTCCCAGACAAGATTGTTACCAATGCCGACCTGGAAAAAATGGTCGCCACCACGTCGCAGTGGATATTGGAGCGTACCGGCATAGAACGGCGTCATGTCGTTGCGCCGGAACAATCGACGCTTGATTTAGTCGAACACGCCGCACGTCGGGCCCTGCAAGCAGCCAACGTTTCCGCCGCGGACATTGACCTCATTGCCCTCGGAACGACGACGCCGGCGCAGCTTTTTCCAAATACCGCCTGTCTCCTGCAGAAGCGCTTGGGAATCGGCGGTCCGCCGGCCATTCAGGTCGAAGCCGCCTGCACAGGATTCATTTACGCGCTGAGCATTGCCGACAAATTCATTCGACTCGGCGATGCCAAATGCGCATTGGTGATCGGCGCGGAATGTATTTCGAAATTGGTGGATTGGACCGATCGCAATACTTGCGTGTTGTTCGGCGATGGCGCCGGAGCGGTGATCCTGAAGCCGTCAGCGGAGCAAGGGATTGTTTCGACGCATCTGCACGCAGACGGCGAATACGCCGATCTGTTGTTCTATCCCACGGGAGCCTCTTGTAAGCACAATCCGACTGTAGCGCAGGAAAAACAAACAGCCATTATCATGATGGGAACGGAGATTTTTAAGGTTGCGGTGACTAAACTCGGTACCATCGTCGACGAGACACTCGCAGCCAACGATTTGGACAAAGCCGCGATCGATTGGTTGGTGCCGCACCAAGCGAATCTCCGTATTATTAGTGCGATTGCCAAGAAACTCGACTTGCCGCTGGAGCGCGTTATTGTGACTGTGCAGGACCATGGCAACACGTCCGCTGCATACGAGCCGTTGGCCTTGGACACCGGCGTGCGCGACGGAGGAATAAAGCGCGGCGATCTCTCGTTGCCCGAGTCCTTCGGCGGTGGTTTAACATGGGGCTCAGCTCTCATTCGCTATTGACCGGCATGCAGATGACCCGAATACGCATATTCATTTTCGGCGCTTCCTGCACACTATTGCTATATAGCCGTGTGCTTACTGCGACGACACTCCCGCTGCCGCCGGAAAGCGATTCCGTAGTCGGCGAAGTGCACATCGTCATTGCGAAATTTGAAGACACCTTATCCGATATCGGACGTCATTACGGCATCGGCTACGAGGAAATGATTTCGGCCAATCCAGGTGTCGATCCCTGGCTGCCGGGCGCCGGCACTCGCATTACCGTGCCGACGCAGTATGTGCTTCCCGATGCACCGCGCGAAGGCATTGTGATTAACTTGCCTGAGCATCGGCTTTACTACTTTCCTCCGGCCGCAAAGGGCAAACCCGCGCAGGTCATCACCTATCCGATCAGCGTCGGCAAGATGGACTGGACCACCCCGCTGGGCGTCACGACTATCGTCGACAAGCGCAAACATCCCAGTTGGAATCCGCCCGAATCGGTGCGTGCCGAACATGAAGCGGACGGCAATCCGCTGCCGAAGGTAGTGCCCCCGGGTCCTGACAACCCACTTGGCGACTACGCGATGCGTTTGGGAATTCCGGGTGGTGCGTATCTCATCCACGGCACGAATAAACCCATCGCCGTCGGCATGCCGGTTACTCACGGTTGTATCCGGATGTTTCCCGAAGACGTCGAGGAGTTTTTCGGTATCGTGTCGGTGAATACGCGCGTGCGCATCATGCACCAACCGCTGAAGATGGGCTGGGCGGGTAATACGTTGTA
>Ga0209488_10003557_pt1 | contig 12458 bp, 12 predicted proteins | sample Rivendell_Oct201_8_FD_188349 | JGI IMG/M metagenome (GOLD analysis project Ga0209488, IMG submission 188349) | Vadose zone soil microbial communities from the Eel River Critical Zone Observatory, Northern California, USA -... | ecosystem: Environmental > Terrestrial > Soil > Vadose zone >...
TTCGAACAGCGCCGCCATGGTCAAGCCATAGGCCGTTGCAATCCGCGACAGCGTTGCCGCGGTCGGACTGGCTTCCGCCCGCTCGATCTTGCTCAGCATCGCCTTGGAGACCCCGGCGCGCTCGGCGAGTCCCGCCAGCGACCAGCCCCTGGCCTCCCGTTCGCCATGGATCCGCCGGGCGAGCACCGTGCCGGCCGTATCCTCTATAGTTGACATGGTGTCTTATATATTGGACGATCGGGACAGTTTCAAGCTGACAATTCCAAGGTAGTGAGCTTGCGGAGTTACCGATGACGACGACCCGGCCGGCCACGGAGCAGGATATTCCTGCAATCACAGCGATCTACAACGAGGTCGTCGCCAACTCGAATGCGGTGTGGACGGAGAAGCCGGATACCGAGGCCGACCGGCTGGCCTGGATGAAGGCCCGCCGCGCACTCGGCTATCCCGTTCTCGTCGCCACCGAAGGCCCCGACGTTCTCGGCTACGGGACATTCGGCGATTTCAGGCCCTGGCCGGGCTATCGCCACAGCGTCGAGCACAGCATCTACATCCACGCCGGGCACCGCGGGCGCGGCCATGGCCGCGTTCTCATCGACGAACTGATTTCAGCCGCGGCTGCGCTCGGCAAACATGTGCTGCTCGCCGGCATCGACGGCGGCAATAGCGCTTCGATCCGGCTGCATGCACGCGCCGGCTTTGTCGAGGTCGCGCGCATGCCGGAGGTCGGACGCAAATTCGGCCGCTGGCTCGACCTCGTCTTCATGCAGCGCATTCTGGACGCCCCCGGCGCGCCACGGCCGGATTAGCGGACAGAAGCGGTTTCCGTCAGGCATCGATTGCGATAAAGCATTCGCCTGGAATCAAGCGAATGCCATCGTCTGCGAAAATCGATTCGATCTACCGCTATCCCGTCAAAGGCCTGACCCCGGAGCAGCTCGCCCGCGTATCGCTGAGGCCCGGCCAGACGCTGCCGGCCGACCGCCGCTACGCCATTGAGAATGGCCCGAGCGGATTCGATCCCGCCGAGCCGAAATGGATGCCGAAGCCGCATTTTCTGATGCTGATGCGCGACGAATGGTTGGCGGGCCTGCGCACGCATTTCGACGAAAAAAGCCATCTGCTGACGATCCGCCGCAACGGCGAAATCGCCGTTCAAGGTAACCTCGAAGCCGCCGAGGGCCGAGCCGCCGTCGAAAACTTCTTCGCGACCGCCTTTGCCGGCCAGATCAAAGGCCCACCGAAAGTGCTGTCGGGCGCGGGCCACAGCTTTTCCGATGTCGCCCGAAAGGTCGTTTCGATCATCAATCTCGCAAGCCTCCGCGCCATCGAGAGCCTGGTCGACTATCCCGTTCATCCGCTGCGCTTCCGCGCCAACCTCTATGTCGAGGGCTGGCCGGCCTGGCATGAGTTCGACCTGGTCGACAAGATGCTGGCGATCGGCGACGTCAGGCTCAAGGTGGTGAAGCGGATCACCCGCTGCGCGGCGGTGAACGTCGATCCCGACACCGCCGCGCGCGATCTCGCGATTCCGCAGGCGCTGACGCGGCGGCTCGGCCACAGCGAGTGCGGCATCTATGCCGAGGTGATCGCCGGCGGCACCATCGCCGTTGGCGATGCCATTGCGGCGGAGCAGCCGGGGCTACTGTGAGCGCTGTCGCTTGCGATGCCGTCATTGCGAGGAGCCAACGGGTCGCGCGAAGGCGCCGATCACCCCGACGGCATGACGTAGGCGGAGATGCGCCCGCGCGAGATCGGCGCTTCGCGGACCCGGTTGCCGTTGTTGCCGGAGATCATGATCGGATTGCCCGCGGCATCGATGCCGGTGATGATGCCGACATGGCCGCCGCCGCGCCGTCCCATGACGGCGATGGCGCCGACCTGCGGTCCGGAGACGCGCTGGCCGTAGCGGGCGAACGAACTCGCCATGTCGGAGCCGGTGCCGCGATAACCCGAATGCTGCAGCACCATGTTCATGAACCGCGCGCACCACAGGCTGCCACGGCCGGTGGGATTGCCGCCGAGATAGCGGCGCGCTTCGGCGACGATGTTCGACGAGCTGATGCCGCCCGACGCCGTGACCCCGGCGGAGTTCGCTGAAGAGGACATGACGTCGGCGGAATTCGCTGAGCGGTTGGCATGGGCTGTGGCATAGGTGCGCGCGAGACCATGCGTCCGCATGTGCGCCACGCTGCGCTCCCCGCGCGAGACGTGTCGGCGGTCGCGTTCGACGTGCCGGTAGTGACGATAATGGCGGTGGTGCCACCCCGCGTGATGGCCGGCGTGATAGACGCGAGCATGGCGCCCTGCACCGTGATGAGATCGTGCCGAAGCCGGAGTGGCCGATACGGCGATTGTCGCCGAACACAACGCCAGCGCGACGAGACGAAGCGGCCGGCACAACGCAACCAACTGAACCATACCCAATCCTCTGTAGTACCCCCGTTCCCACGGCGCCGCCGCGAGAGACGGACGCCAGGTTGCGTATTGGAATTTTGGATATGGCGACACAAAGACGGGATGCGGCAGTGCGGAAACGATTTCGGGGTGATTCCGCGAAAATTCGATGACAAAAAAAGAAACGATGCTGCCGCATTGCGGCCGCGAGCATTAACTGCGATTTTCAGGCGCGGCATTTTCAGGCGACACGCCGCCGGTCCGCGTGAAGCAAGACGCGTCAAGAACAAGAAGCATGAGGGAGCAGTGAATGCCTTACGCCGTCACCAGAGATAAAGTCCGCCTTCATTACGAAGAGGCGGGCAGCGGGACGCCGATCATCTTCCTGCACGAATTCGCGGCCGACCACACCAATTGGGAGCCGCAGATGCGCTACTTCTCGCGCGGCCATCGCTGCATCGCCTATTCCGCGCGCGGCTATACGCCCTCCGATGTGCCGCCTGCAGCCGACGTCTACACCTACCAGCATTTCTACACCGACGCCCTCGCGGTTCTCGACCATCTCAAGATCGCAAAAGCGCATCTCGTCGGCCTGTCGATGGGCTCCTATTCGTCGCTGCAGATCGGGCTGAACGCGCCGGAGCGCGCGCTGTCGATGACGCTCGCCGCGGTCGGCGCCGGCTCGAATCTGGAAAACCTGGAAAGCTTTCGCAAGCAGTGCCGGGCCAATGCCGAACAGTATGAAACGATCGGCTCAGTGGAAGTCGCCAAGGCGACGCGCGAGGCGCCGAGCCGGATTCCCTTTCTTCTCAAGGATCCGCGCGGCCACGCCGATTTCTACGATGCGCTCGCCCGGCACGATGCCAAAGGCTCGGCCAACACCATGCGCAGCTTCCAAGGCGCGAGGCCCTCGATCCACACCATGACGGATGCGATCCGGAAAGTGCCGACGCCGGCCTTGATCCTGTGCGGCGACGAGGACGACAACTGCATCGAGCCCAGCATGTTTTTGAAGAAGCACCTGCCGGCCGCGGGGCTGGCGTTCTTCCCAAAATCCGGCCACGTGCTCAATCTCGAGGAGCCGGCGCTGTTCAACGACATGGTCGAGCGCTTTGTCACGCTGGTTGAGGCCGGGAGGTGGCCGGTGCGCGATGCGAGGTCGATGGTGGCAGGGTAGAATTGGGTGCGCACCGCAACGGTGCTGCGCCCCCTCTCCCGCTTGCGGGGGAGGGTTGGGGTGGGGGCGCCTCCACAAACACCTGCGCTAATGGAGAGAATTCCCCCACCCGCCGCCCTCTCATGAGCGCGGCGACCTCCCCCGCAAGCGGGAGAGGTGAAGTGGCCTATGCGGTCAAACGCTACTTCGCCTTCTCCGCCCGGCTCAGCAAAAACACCCCCTGCTCGCCGAACATGTTCCAGAACCACCAGGGCATGGTCACCCGCAACGGACGGCCGTAGAGGTCGAGGGCGACGGCACGCTCCATCTTGACGTTGATCTCGCCGCACAGCTGCACGAAATCCTTGATAGTGCAGAAATGGATGTTCGGGGTGTCGTACCAGGTAGCGGGGAGGTTTTCGGTGCGCGGCATGTGCCCGCCGACCAGCAATTGCAGGCGCATCTTCCAGTAGCCGAAATTCGGGAACGACACGATAGCGCGCTGCCCGATCCGCAGCAGGTTCTCCAGCACCACCTTCGGCTGCCGGGTGGCCTGCAGCGTCTGCGACAGGATCACGTAGTCAAAGGCATCGTCGGGATAGTTGACCAGATCGGTATCGGCGTCGCCCTGCACTACCGCCAGGCCCTTGGCGACGCAGCGGTTGACGCCTTCGCGCGATATCTCGATGCCACGGCCGTCGATGCCGCGACCCTCCAACAGTTGCAAGAGATCGCCGTCGCCGCAGCCGACGTCGAGCACGCGCGAACCGCGCTTGACCATTTGCGCAACCAGAAGATGATCGCTGCGATAATTCCCGGTGCGGCCTGGCACCACGCCGGGCAGCGGCAACGCCTGTTCCTGAAGTGCCATCTCCGCTATCCACCCCTGCCCAGTCCGCGCGCCGTGCCTGCGGACTCCAGAAAAGCGCGGCAGATATCGAAAAATTCGGGCACGTCGAGCAGGAAGGCATCGTGGCCGCGGTCGGTCTCGATTTCGGCGAACGACACCCGCGCGCTGGAGGCGTTGAGCGCATGCACCAGCGCGCGGGATTCCGAGGTCGGAAACAGCCAGTCGCTGGTGAATGACACCACGCAGAACCGCGACTTGATGCCGCGAAACGCCCGCGCCAGCACGCCCTCGTAGTCGGCGGCGATGTCGAAATAATCCATCGCCCGCGTCAGATAGAGATAGCTGTTGGCATCGAAACGCTCGACGAACGACGAGCCCTGATAGCGCAGGTAGCTCTCGACCTGGAAATCCGCGTCGAAGGAAAACGTCGGCAGCTCGCGGTCCTGCATCCGCCGCCCGAATTTGCGGTGCAGCGCGGCGTCGGAGAGATAGGTGATATGCCCCGCCATCCGCGCCACGGCGAGCCCGCGATGCGGGTGAGTATCCCGTTCGAAATAGCGCCCGTGATGCCAGTCCGGATCGGCCATCACGGCCTGCCGGCCAAGTTCGTGAAACGCGATGTTCTGTGCGGAGTGACGCGTGCTGCAGGCAACCGGCATCACCGAGAACACGCGGTTCGGATAGGCGGCGGTCCACTGCAGCGCCTGCATGCCCCCCATCGAGCCGCCGATCACGCACAGCAGCGTGTCGATGCCCAGGCGGTCGAGCAGCATCGCCTGCGCCCGCACCATGTCCGGTATTGTGATGATCGGAAAATCCAGTCCCCACACCTTTCCGGTGGCGGGATTGGTCGAGGCCGGACCGGTCGAGCCCATGCAGCCGCCGATCACATTCGAGCAGATGATGAAGTATCTGTCGGTATCGAGCGGCCGGCCTGGGCCGACCATGATTTCCCACCAACCGGGCTTGCCGGTCAGCGGATGCACGTTGGCGACGTGCTGATCCAGCGTCAGCGCATGGCAAATCATGATCGCGTTGGAACGCCCGGCGTTGAGCTCGCCGTAGGTCTGGTAGGCAATCTGGAATGGCGCCAGATCGACGCCGCAGTCGAGCTTCAGCGGCTGGTCCATGCCGAACCGCACCACCTGCGATGTCGGATGGTCCGCCTCATGGGCGCGATCGCCGCTGTGGATCGCAGGACTCGATATCGACTGCAGGTCTGTCATCTCGGCACCGGCCCCAAAGGGAGAACTCTCGAACAGAAATCAGGCCATAAAAAAACCCGGCCTGAACAAAGGTTCGGCCGGGATCACTTCTGTCCCCGGCCTGTTTAGCGAGTTGTTTAACGTGGCTGCAAGCCGGCCGGCTCAAATGACCACGGAATGGAGCGAAACTAGTCCCTGGCGGGCTTTTCGTCAAGGCAAGCTCATGGTTAACCGGACCTGTGACGACCTCGTGGTGGGCAGGCGCCCTTGCGCCGTCGCAAACCATGAGAGACAACGGGCCCTCATCCTTCGAGACGCGGCCGCGGCTTGGGATGAGGAGAAGCTTTCGCCGGATCCTTCAGATGTCAAAGCCCCCCGCTCCGCCCTCGCTCGAAGTGCTGCGCAAGGAGATCGATACGATCGACGGCGAGGTGCATCGCCTGCTGATGGCGCGCGGCGACATCATCGACCGGCTGATCCGGGTCAAGCAGACCCAGGAAGTCGGGTCGGCGTTTCGGCCGGCGCGCGAGGCCGACATGATGCGGCGGCTGGTCGAGCGCCACCGCGGCATCCTGCCGCTCGACACCGTCGAGAGCATCTGGCGCGTCATCATCTCGACGTTCACCTACGTGCAGGCGCCTTTCTCGGTGCATGCGGATATTTCGCTCGGCGAATCCGCGATGCGGGATTCGGCGCGGTTTCATTTCGGCTTCACGGTGCCCTATGTCTCGCATTTCAGCAGCGCGGCCGCGGTCGAGGCGGTAGCCAAATCGAAGGGCGACCTCGCGCTGGTCTCCGCCACCTCGAGCCGCACGCCATGGTGGATCGCGCTCGAAGCCGAAGGCGCGCCGAAGATCATCGCGCGGCTCCCCTTCGTCGAGCGGGCCGATCACCCGGCGGCGCTGCCGGTGTTCGTGGTGTCGCGGGTGGCCGACAACGCCATGGTGACCGAGGTCGAGGTGTGGAGCGTGCGGGTGTCCGGCTGGAACGCCGACATCGCCCGCGCGTTGTCGCCGCTGGCCGATATCGTCGCCGTGCCCGACACCGCCTTCGACGGCGCAGCTTTGCTGGTCTCGATCGCCGGCGCCGGCCTTGAAAAGATCAAGCTGGCCCTGATCGAAGCCGGGGCCTCGGTGCGTTCGTCGGCCCTCGTCGGCAGCCACGCAACGCGCTATACGGTGCCCGGCTAGTGCCCGGCTCTCGCATTCGCATCCCGGTGCGGCATACTCTTTGCGAATGCGAGAGCCATTGGGCACTAGCAAAATATAGATTGTAGTGCGGCTCAGGATTTGGCATTCGCTACTCTGATGCGGAGGCACCGAGCGAATGCCAAATCCTAAGCCGCACTAATGGGGCTGCTAGGTCGTAAGAGCCCCCAGGATATCCGGAGCCAAAAATGTCCCGCCCCGTGCCGAATCCCGGCATTCTCGATATTGCGCCCTACACGCCGGGCAAGAGCCCGGTGGCGGAGCCGGGCCGCAAGGTCTTCAAGCTGTCGGCCAACGAGACGCCGTTCGGGCCGTCGCCGAAGGCGATGGCAGTGTACAAGGAAGCGGCAGCGTATCTGCACGATTATCCGGAAGGCACCTCGCGCGTGCTGCGCGAAGCGATCGGCCGCGCCTTCGGGCTCGATCCAGCCCGCATCATCTGCGGCGCCGGCTCAGATGAAATCCTGAACCTGCTGGCGCATACCTATCTCAGCCAGGGCGACGAGGCTATTTCGACCACGCACGGCTTTCTGGTCTATCCGATCGCGACGATGGCGAACGGCGCGAAAAATATTGTCGCGCCCGAGGCCGATTTCACCGCCGATGTCGATGCGATCCTGGCGCGCGTGTCGCCGCGCACCAAGCTGGTGTGGCTTGCCAACCCGAACAACCCGACCGGGACCTATGTGCCGTTCGACGAGGTGAAGCGGCTGCGCGCCGGATTGCCCGCGCATGTGCTGCTGGTGCTCGACGCCGCCTATTCCGACTATGTCTCGCGCAACGACTACGAGCTCGGCATCGAACTGGTGGCGACCACCGAAAACACCGTGATGACCCACACGTTTTCGAAAATTCACGGCCTTGCCGCGCTGCGGATCGGCTGGATGTTCGGCCCGGCGCACATCGTGGACGCCGTCAATCGCATTCGCGGACCGTTCAACGTCTCGACGCCGGCGATGCTGGCGGCGGTTGCCGCCATCCAGGACACCGCGCATATCCAGATGTCGAAGGCGCACACCGAGAAATGGCGCAGCTGGCTGACGGAGGAAATCACAAAGCTCGGGCTCAAGGTGACGCCGAGCGTGGCGAATTTCGTGCTGATCCATTTCCCGCTTGAGAAGAAGACCTCGGCGGAAGCCGACGCGTTCCTCACCAAACGCGGGCTGGTACTGCGCGCGCTGCACAATTACGGCCTGCCACATGCGCTGCGCATGACGATCGGCACCGAGGAGGCCAACCGCCTCGTCGTCGACGGCCTGCGCGACTTCATGGCGGGCAAGTGAGCGCGGCGCCAATGTTCAAGCGCCTCGCGCTGATCGGCTTCGGCCTGATCGGCGGCTCGATCGCGCGTGCCGCGCGCGAACAGGGGCTCGCGGGCGAGATCGTCGCGACCGCGCACTCGGCGAAAACCCGCGCGCGGGTCAAGGAACTCGGCGTTGTCGATCGCGTGGTCGAGACCAACGCGGACGCAGTGAAGGATGCCGACCTCGTCATCCTCTGCATTCCCGTCGGCGCCTGCGGCTCGGTGACGGAGGAGATCGCGGCCCACCTCAAACCGGGCGCGATCGTCTCCGACGTCGGTTCGGTCAAGGGCGCCGTGGCACGCGAGATGGCGCCGCATATTCCGCAAGGCGTGCACTTCGTGCCGGCGCATCCGGTTGCCGGCACCGAGCATTCCGGCCCCGATTCCGGTTTCGCCGAGCTCTTCATCAACCGCTGGTGCATTTTGACACCGCCGGAAGGCACCGATCCGAAAGCGGTGGAAAAGCTGCGCGTATTCTGGGCCGGCCTTGGCGCCAAGGTCGAGGTGATGACACCCGACCATCATGATCTCGTGCTCGCCATCACCAGCCATCTGCCGCATCTGATCGCCTACACCATCGTCGGCACTGCCGACGAACTGGCCCAGGTGACGTCGTCGGAGGTGATAAAGTTCTCCGCCGGCGGCTTTCGCGATTTCACCCGCATCGCGGCCTCCGATCCCACGATGTGGCGCGACGTGTTCCTGACCAACAAGGATGCCGTGCTGGAGATGCTCGGCACGTTTAACGAGGATCTGTCAAAACTGACTCGTGCGATCCGCCGCAACGACGGCGAGGCGCTGTACGAGCATTTTACCCGCACCCGCGCTATCCGCCGCGGCATCGTCGAGATCGGCCAGGATTCTGCCGCGCCCGACTTCGGCCGGCCGCACGAGCATCTGAAAAAGCCGTAACTGCTCACGCCGTCATTGCGAGGAGCCAACGGGTCGCGCGCATGCGCGCCCGATGACAGGCTCCGCGACGAAGCAATCCAGCCTTCTTCCGTAACGCCAGATTGCTTCGTCTCGCTTGCTTTACTTATTCAGGCTGAACGTGCCCCACGGCCATCGCATGTGACCGCACCCGCATCGCATGCCGTACTCTGCCGCCAGGAACCATCGCCATCGCGTCGGCCGGCGCCCGTGCCGAAGCGATGCCGAGATCGCCCATCGGATAGGTGAATGCAAACGCGCCGGGCTCGTCGATCATGCGCTGCGCCAGCGCCGGCGTCGCCAATAACACCGACGCGATCGCAGCCGCGCCAATCAATTTGAAGCTGGTCATTGATCTTCTCCTTGTCATCAGCCCGCGAACCATGCGCGGGCCGTCAGGGAGCAAGACTGGTCTTCGGGCGGCGACATTCCCGGATCACGCCGATGTGCCGATCACGGCCAGGCGATCAGGATTTTACTTGATGTCGTCCCCGCGACCCGTCTACGCCAAGGCTTCGCCGGGGTTATGACGGTGGGCCGCCGAAGCTTTAGCGAAGGCGACAGGCGGGGACCCATAACCACAAGCTTTGATTGCTTGAAGCAGCTGCGGCGCCAGCTTTCGCGATACTAGCATCGGTGGTTATGGATCCCGGCTCGCGCTCGCAAGGGCTCGCCTGGCCGGGACGACGACAACTAAAACAGCGGCGGCACCTGTCCCACTTTGAGCGGGCCCAGAAACACCGTGCCGTCGACAAAGCGCAGCGGGAAGGCGCGCCCCTTCTTGCCCTCCAGCATGGCTTCGGTGCCGAGCGAATTGATGCCGGCGGCGACGCCGACATTGGCGTTTTGTTTCACCACCTTGCCGAGCCCGGGGATCGCGCGATCGAGCGCGCCGAACAGATTGTTGAGATCCTGCGTCTTGACGCCGGGCGCCACCCGATCGAGCGTCGCCTGTGGCACGCCCTCCTCCAGCATTTTTTCGATGCCGAGTGCCGGAACGATCTTCTCGAGCCCCGTGACGGTCATCTGCAGTTCGCCGTCGAGGCGCCCGCCGGCGTTGACGCCGAGCGTGCCGGCCGCGACCGAAATCAGTTCGCCCTGTTGTATCCGCGACTGCACGATCTCGACGTGGCCGCCGGCGGCGGCTAGCTCGCGAAACCGCTGCGGCCAGGGCTTTGGCATGAAATCCGTCAGGCCCGTCAGTTTCGCCCGCACATCGGCGTTGAAGGGCTCGTTGAGCACCGGATGCACGCCCTGCACGCTGCCTTCGTTGACCTGCAGCACGGTTTCGATGACCGGATGATCCGTCGGCGTGCCCTCGGCCAGACGGCCGTGCAGCTCGACGTGCCTGGCGCGCGCCAGCGGCGTCGGCACCGATCCGCCGGTTCGATCCACGGCGGGGTCGTCGAATACGATGGAGCCGCGCTGCGGCACCGCCGGCAGTCCGACCACGCTCGCGCGCGCCTTGCTCCAGTTCACGGTCATCGACGACGACTGGTCGCGATCGGAAATGGTGGCGGGCGCGGCAAATTCGGCAATCAGCAATTTTGGATCATAGATCTGCGCCACCACCAGAATTTCGCCGAGCCGCGCCGTGAACGGCGTTTGCGATGCGGTCTGCGAAACCAGCGCCACGCTCGCGCCGTCGCAACGCACCTCGAAGCGGAACGGGAAGCCGGCCACCGAGCGTTTGGCGCAATCATAGACCCGCCCGGATTTCGCTTCCTGCGCCCGCCAGGCATCGGCGCGCTCGCCGACCTCGGACGCCGCATAGAACCAGAATGCGCTCCACGCGATGGCGGCGACCAGCACCAGAACGGGTACGATGAAGAGGCGCCAAAGCGGACGCCGCCGCGGTGCGATGATGTTGTCCTGCATCGGGTCCCTTTGGCGGACGATTTTGTCAAATGTAAGCGGCATTGCGCCTGGGTTAAAGCCGTGGAATTCACCTTCCGGTTCTGCTAGCCGTTGCCCAATGTCGGCGATGACCCACCCAGATCAGGATTTCTCCAAAGGCGACCTGTGGGTGTTCGGCTACGGCTCGCTGATGTGGCGGCCGGGCTTTGAATTCATTGAAAAGGTCCCGGCGCGGCTGATCGGCGAGCACCGCGCGCTGTGCGTCTATTCGTTTGACCATCGCGGGACGCCGGAAAAGCCCGGACTGGTGCTCGGTCTCGATCGCGGCGGCGCCTGCCGTGGCATCGCTTTCCGGGTCGCGGCGAAGCAGCGCAGCGACACCATCGGTTATCTGCGCAGCCGCGAGCAGACGACCAATGTCTATCGTGAAGTGATGCGTTCGGTCTGGCTCGAGAACGAGTCCCGGCAACGCGCAAGCGCGCTGGCTTACGTGGTCGATCGTGGCCACGTGCAATATGCCGGACGTCTCTCGTTGACCGAACAGCTGCGCTATGTGCAACAGGGCCACGGCCGTTCCGGAAACAATCGCGACTACGTGCTGGCAACCGTAAAGTCGATCGAGCTGCAAGGCTTTCGCGACCCGCAACTGCATCAGCTCGCGATGATGCTGCATGACAGCCATCCGCTTCCACCGCTTCGCGAAGGAGAGGCAAGGGAAGCGTGATCAGCCCTTCGCCGGGGCTGGCGGCACCCGGCCGAATAGCTGCGCCTGTTCCTGCCGCGCGGCTTCGACCAGTCGATTGGTGGCGCCTTCGATCACCGTGCGGACCTGCGCATTGAACTCAATCCGCGAAAGGCCGGGCGGCAGCGGATCGAGAAATTCGACGACGAGCGTTCCGGGATAGCGCATGAAGGTGCGGCGCGGCCAGAATAGCCCGCTGTTGAGCGCCACCGGCAAACACGGCACGCCGCAATCGACATAGACCTGACCGACGCCGCCCTTGTAGCTCGGCGGCGCATCGACCGGCCGCCGCGTACCTTCCGGAAAGATGATCAATTGCCGGCCTTTTCGGACTTCCACGCCGGCGCGGCGCGTCATGTCCTTGAGCGAGCGGGGGCGCGCATTGCGTTCCACACCGATCATGCCGGTCTTGATCAGGTACCAGCCGAAAAACGGAATCCACTTCAGCTCGCGCTTGACGATAAACAGCGGCTGCTCGAAGAACTGCAGCAGCGCAAAGGTCTCCCACATCGACTGATGTTTCGAGGCGACGATCAGCGGTCCCTTCGGAATCTTCTCCAAGCCGCGATATTCCACCTTCGTGTTGCAGATCAGGCGCATCAGGAAAATGCTGCTGCGCGCCCAGCACCGGGCGATAAACAGGATGCCCCAGCGCGGCATCACGAAGGTGGGGATTGCGACGATCAGCCAGAAGGCCAGCACAAGATAGAACAGCACATTGTACACCAGCGAACGCAGGAAAATCGAAACCATCGAGAATCCGATCAGTTGGCTTCTGCCGTCGCCGGCCTGCGCGGCGACAGCGAGCCG